>Ga0209805_1000256_pt1 | contig 32515 bp, 33 predicted proteins | sample GraSoiAngelo_148_FD_185905 | JGI IMG/M metagenome (GOLD analysis project Ga0209805, IMG submission 185905) | Grasslands soil microbial communities from the Angelo Coastal Reserve, California, USA - 14_1009_09_20cm (SPAdes) (version 2) | ecosystem: Environmental > Terrestrial > Soil > Grasslands ...
CTAGATGATGGATGCGCTGCCCTGCAGGCCCGCCGCGTGGGCGACCTGGCTCGAGGTCATGTGTCGCGCTCCCACCACCTCGACCGCGCGGACTGCCATGACCGGGCCGAACCACAACCACGCAAGCAGGCCCGCCTCGACGAGGGCCACCACCGTCGCCAGCGCGCGCCATCCTGGATGGACATCGGGCTCGGCGGACGCGGCGCGCATAGCACGCTCGGAGCGAGTCCCAGGCTGGCCGCGCAGCGGTTCGGTCCGCTCCAGCTCGGCGGGCCAGGTCGGGCGAGGACGCGCCGAGCTGCGGCGCCGAAATATCATCTCGTGGGCGGCCCGATGTGGTGCCGGTGCCGGCCGACGGCGTGACCGACCAGTCGCTGGCACAGCTCATCGAAACCGATCCCGGCCGCACGCGCGGCGTCCGGCAGCAGCGAAAGCTCGGTCAGGCCCGGCACGGTGTTGACCTCTAGCACCCATGGCGTGCCTGCCGCGTCGACGATGACGTCGACGCGCGCCATGCCGGAGCAACCGAGCTCCGTGAATGCGCGCTCGGCAGCGTCCGAGGCTGAGGCCCGCGCGGTCTCGGGGATGCGGGCCGGGATGATGTGGTGCGACTTCCCGGCCGTGTACTTCGCGTCGTAGTCGTAAACGGGATTGTCACTCACGATCTCGAGCGTCGGCAGGACCTGGAGCTCCGGCGTGGCCAGTACGCCGATCGTGACCTCGGTCCCCATCGCGAACCGCTGCACCAGCACGCGGCGGTCATATCGACCGGCGAGCACGAGACCGCTGGCCACCTCGTCTGCGTCCTTCGCGATGGTCAGCCCGATGGTCGATCCTTCACGCACCGGCTTGACGACCAACGGCAGCCCGAACCGCGCGACCACACGCTCCACGACGTCGGCGGCCACGCCTTGCTTGATCTCGAGCTCCTCGAACTCGGGCACGTGGAGGCCGATCCCGCCCATCACCTTGCCGGCGCGAGACTTGTCCATGCACAGCGCCGAGGCAAGCACACCGGAGCCCGTGTACGGAAGCCCGAGGAGCTCGAGCATCCCCTGCACCGTGCCGTCTTCTCCCAGCCGGCCGTGGAGCGCGTTGAACACGCAATCGAAACCGCCGTCGCGCAGGACGTCCCATGTGCCCCCATCGAGGTCGACGGGTGTGACGTCGTGGCCGCGTCCACGCAAAGCCTTGGCGACCTGCTCGCCCGACCGGAGCGACACCTCGCGCTCGGCCGATTTGCCTCCTCGAAGCACCGCAAGCTTCACTTCCAGCGACCCACCATCTCGACCTCGGGCTCGAGCACGATGCCCGATCGCCTCTTCACCTCCGCGATGACGCGCTCGATGAGGTGGCGGACATCGACGGCGCTCGCGCCGCCTTCGTTAACGATGAAATTTCCATGCAGCGGCGAGATCACCGCCTTACCTTCGCGCGCGCCCTTCAGCCCGGCGGCCTGGACGAGACGCCCGGCCGAGTCGCCCGGCGGGTTCTTGAACACGCTCCCGCAGTTCTTGGTCTTGATCGGCTGCGTCTCGCTGCGCTCGCTGGTCAGCCGTGCCATCACCTCTTTGGCCAGCTCTCCATCGCCTCGCGACAGGCGGATCGTGGCTGACACCACGAGCGCGCCGTGCAAAGGCCCTTCGCGCAGCGCGGACGTGCGATAGCCGAGCTGCAGCTCGGAGGGCTTCCATATCTTCTTGCCACCGCCGGGGACGAAGCCTTCGACCTCGACCAGCACCTCGCGCATCTCCCTGCCCCAGCACCCGGCGTCCTGGTACACGGCGCCGCCCACCGTCCCGGGGACGCCGATGGCCCACTCGAAGCCGCGCAGGTTTGCGTCGGCTACGATCCGGGCGAGGCGCATCATCTTGAGGCCGGCCGCGGCGCGCACGCGCGTGCCGTCGACCTCGTGCTCGCGACTCACCACGCGCAGGACGAGGCCGTCAACGCCTCGGTCCGCGACCAGCAGGTTGGTGCCCGCGCCGAGAAGCAGGTAAGGGATCTCCCGCTCCCTGGCGCCCTCGAGAACCTTCTCGATGGCTTCGGGGCGCGACATCTCGAGGAAGAATTCCGCCGGACCTCCGATGCCGAATGACGTGCGCGACGCCAGCGGCTCGTCCTCCCGGACGCCCGGCAGGGCGCGCAGCCAGGCGAGGCTAGACCTTGTGCGCCAGGTCATCGCCCAACTTCTTTATATCGCCGGCGCCCATCAGCAGCACGAGGTCGTCCGGTCCGACGATCTCCTCGAGTGCTTCCTTCGCCTTCGTGAAATCGCCGACATAGAGGCCGTTCGGGAGCTGGTGCGCCAGGTCAGACGCGCGCACGCCCGAAACGTTGTCTTCGCCGGCGCTGTACACGTCCAGCACAAAGACCCTGTCCGCGCCGACAAAGGCGCGCGTGAAGTCCTGCATCAGCGCGTTCAGGCGCGAATAGCGGTGCGGCTGGAAGACGATGATGAGGCGCCGGTGGCGCAGCTCGCGAGCGGCCTCGATCGTGGCGCGCACCTTGGTCGGATGATGCGCGTAGTCGTCATATACGGCCGCGCCCTGGAACAGTCCGAGAAACTCGAGGCGCCGGTGCGCGCCCGGAAACGTCTTCAGCGCGGCGGCGACATCGGCGAATTCGATGCCAATCTCGAGCGCCATCGCGGCGGCAGCCGTCGCGTTCTGGATGTTGTGGCGGCCGGGCTGTCGAAGGTTGACGTGCCCGAGAAGGTCGAGACCCCGATAGATCGGAAAAGGACGCACCGGCTCGGAGCGGTACGTGGCGTCGTGGCGAAAACCATAAGTGACCTTGCGCGCCTTCGGCTTCAGCTCGCGCGCGAGGTCGTCATCCGCGCACAGGACGGCGAGGCCTTCCTTGGGCAAGCCTTCGATGAACCACTGAAAAAGATCGCGCACGGCGCTGAGGTCGCGGAAGTGGTCCGGATGGTCGAGCTCGATGTTGGTCACGATCGCCCGCTGCGGGTGATGAAGCGTGAGCGTGCCGTCCGACTCGTCGGTCTCAGCGACCAACCACTCCGATTGCCCTGCGCGAGCGCTCGATCCGTCACCGACGAGGACCGTCGGGTCGTAGCCGGCGGTGGCGAGGATGTGGCCGAGCATGTGCGTGACTGTCGTCTTGCCAGCGGTGCCGGCGACGGCGATCGAATCGGACTCGTTGATCAGGCGGGCGAGCATCTCGGCACGGCTGACGACAGTGACTCCCATCGCGCGCGCAGCGTCAAGCTCGGGTGACTTCTTGATCGCGCCGCTGTAGACGAGCAGGTCCTGGCCGAGCACGTGCTCCGGATCGTGACCAACGAAGATCCTCACGCCCGCCTCCTCCAGCTCATCGGTGGTCTGCGATTCCTTGAGGTCGCATCCGCTGACCTCGTCGCCGCGCGAGAGAAAGACGCGCGCGAGGGCGGAGACTCCCGCGCCTCCAGCGCCCATCAGGTGGACTTTCATCTATTCGCGACCTCGTGCAGGACGGCCAGCACGCGTTTCGCTGCGTCCCGGCGGCCAGCCGCTGCAGACGCTTTCGCCATCGCCCGCAGCCGATCGCCATCGAGGCTTTCGACCGCCCGCATCAGCGCTTCGCCTGAGAGTTCGCCATCGGAGATCCGGATCGCGGCGCCTGTCTCGACCATCGCCTTTGCGTTCTCTTCCTGGTGACCGCCACCGAACGTGCCGGGGACAAGGATCATGGGCAGGCCAACCGCGGTCGCTTCCGCGATGGTGCCAACGCCGGCGCGGCTCACCACCAGGTCGGCGCGGCCCATGAGCGCAGGCATGTCGTCGCTGAACGTGAGTCCCGAGTAACGGTCGTATGAGTCGCGGACCTCAGCGATCCTTTCAGCGCCCTGAGCGCCGGCCACATGGATCACCTCTTCAAAACGCGCACAAAGCCCGTCGAGCACAGACCACACCGCCTGGTTGACGTGGCGCGCACCCTGGCTGCCTCCGGTCACGAGCAGGACGCGCGGCGGCACGTTCGGCGTGCGCGGGACGAAACCATCTCGCAGAGGCACGCCCGTGAGCACGACGTGGCCATGGTTCAGGCGCTTCTCGGTCCCGGGCAGAGTCGTGCACACCGCTGCCGCGCCCGCTGCGAAATATCTCGTAGCCAGGCCGGGGCGGACGTCCTTCTCGTGCAATACATAAGGTATGCGGCGCATTCGCGCGGCCGCGACCGCCGGTGCCATCACGTAGCCGCCCATCCCCAGCACGACGTCGGGCCGGAACCGGTCGACGATGCGAAGCCCGGCGCGAAGGGCCAGCGGGATGAGGACCGGGAGAGCGAGGTTCTTCCATGGCGCGTCGCGGTCGAGCCCTCGGACCCGGACGGTCTCCAGCTCGAAGCCGGCCTCCGGGACCAGGCGCTCCTCGGGACCGCCGGCGCGTCCGACCAAGAGCACAGCACCTCGCGGCTCCTCAGCGCGAAACCCGCGCGCGACCGCGAGAGCCGGAAACAGGTGCCCGCCGGTCCCGCCGCCAGCGATCAAAAGTCTCATCTGACCTCCGATTGTTCCCCAACGCGGAACCCGAGCCGTGCCGGGCGATGCTCAGCAGCATGCCGACCGCGGCAAGCGTCGTCGCAAGGGCGGTACCTCCGTAGCTGAAAAAAGGCAGGGGAACGCCCGTGATCGGCAGGGTGTTCGTCACGGTCGCCATGTTCAGCAGCGCCTCGAACGTGACCCAGGTCGTGATCGAGGCCGCCAGCGACATGCCGAACCTGTCGGGGGCGCGCAGCGATGCACGATATCCGCGCAGCCCGAAGACGAGGAATCCGAGCATCACCAGCGTCGTGCCGATCAGTCCGGTCTCCTCGCCGATGATGGCGAAGATGAAGTCGGTGTGAGCCTCCGGGAGCCAGCCGTACTTCTCGATCGAATGACCGATGCCGACGCCAAAGATGCCGCCCGAAGCCAGCCCGTACAGCGACTGGGTGGCCTGGAAGCCCGCGCCGAGAGGATCTGCCCACGGGTTCTTGAACGCAGTCAGACGGGCGATTCGGTACGGCTCGAGCAGGGTGACGGCGACGAAGCCAAGGCCAAGGGCGCCCATAAGCAGGATGATGTGGCGGAGCCGCCCGCCACCGGCCCAGTAGGCGGAAAGGAAGATCGCGACAGTCACAACGGCCGTGCCCAGGTCTCGTTCCAACATTAAAAGGACGAGAACGCCGGCGAGCATCGCCGCGAAGGGAACGAAAACGTGCTGAAAGTCGCCCATTCGCTGTGAGTTGCGGTCGACCCAGTGCGCGACGAAGACGGCGAAGGCAAGCTTGCCAAGCTCCGAGGGCTGGAACGTGCCCAGCGGCCCAGCGTCGAACCAGCGGCGTGCGCCGTTGACGCTCACGCCGAGATGCGGCACCAGCACGAGCAGCATCAGGATCCCGGCGGCGACCGCGCCCGCCGGAGCGAGGGGCCGGATCCGGCGGTAATCGATGCGGCCGAGCACGAACAGCGCGACGAATCCGATCGCCAGCCAGGCGGCCTGCCGCTCCGCGTAATAGAAGGTCGACTGATGCTGGTTGTAGGCGAAAGCGACGCTGGCGCTGGTGACCATGACGAGGCCCCCCGCGCACAGCAGCACGGTCGTGAATAGGAGCAGCCGGTCCGGCTGCGGGCGGTCGCGGGCGGTCGAGCTGCGGGCAGAGCCCGGCCAGGACGCGCTACCCGCGCCTCTTGAATTCATGCCGTAAACCGCTTCCGGACCAGCTCTTTGAACTGGTTGCCGCGGTCCTCGAAGTCCTGGAACATGTCGAAGCTCTTATAGGCGGGGCTAAGGAGCACCACGCTGCCCAGCCTCGCGAGGCCGGCCGCAGTCGACACCGCCTCCTCGAGGTTCTGCGCGCGGACGACGTTCGGGTGCGCGCGCAGCTCTTGCGCCAGCTGATCGGCGGAGGCGCCTATGAGGATCACCGCTTCGGTGTTGGCGAGCACGTCGGCGGCCCATTCGCGCAGGTCGAAGTCGCTGCCGTAGCCGCCCGCGATAAGGATCACGGGCGCGCCCGGAAAGGCGTTGATGGCCACGCGCCCGGCGTCGGGGTTGGTCGCCTTCGAGTCGTTGTACCAGCGCACGCCCGCCCACTCACCGACCAGCTCGAGCCGGTGCTCGACGCCTCGAAACGAGCGGATGGCTTCGTTAATGGCGTCGTCTGGCAGGTCCGCGATGCGCCCTACCGCCGCGGCGGCGAGCGCGTTCTCCATGTTGTGCCGGCCGGGCAGCGGCATCGGAGGCAGCGGCTGGTGCTGGTCGAACCAGACCACCTGCCCGCGGGTCCGTGGCGCGAGACCGCGCACGATCTCGTCCCGGCCGTTGAGGGCTGCGTAGTCCGCGTCCTCGATCGCGCGCGCCTTGAGGTCGACGTAGCGCTCCATGGTTCGGTGCCGATCGAGGTGGTCGGGTGTGATGTTGAGGACCACGCCGACATGCAGGTGAGGCTTCTCGACCGCCTCGAGCTGAAAGCTCGACAGCTCGAGTACCACCCAGTGCTCGGGCGTGATCTCGTACACGCGATCGAGCACCGTGTCGCCAATGTTGCCGCCGACGATGACCGGCCGGGTTCCGGCCGACAGAACTGCACCGGTCAATGCCGTCGTGGTTGTTTTCCCGTTCGTCCCGGTGATGCCGACGACGGTGCCCTTGCACAGCTTGAGGAAGAGGCCGATCTCGCTCGAGACAGGGATGCCTTTGGCTCGGGCATCGTTGAGCAGGTCGGAGTCCCAGGGCACCCCGGGGCTTGCGTAGACGGTGTCGATTCCGTCCAGGACGCGGGCGTCATAACCGCCGAGCTGGAGATCCACGCCGGACGGCATCTGGCTGATCGTCGACTGCAGATCGGCGGCCGGCTTGCGGTCCACGACGCGAACTTTCTGACCCTCGGCGGTGAGGTGAAGCGCGAGCGCGACGCCGCTTCGTGCCGCGCCCACCACCAGCGATGTCAAACCAATAGCCGCACGAGAGCTACTGCAGCGATCGCCGAGACCAACCCCGCCCCCCAGAAGGAGAGCGCGATGCGGTTCTCAGACCAACCCTCGTGCTGGAACGTGTAGTGGATCGGGGTCATGGTGAAAACGCGGCGTCCGCCGCTGGCTTTGAAGTAAGCCACCTGAATGATGACAGAGAGGGTCTCGAGCACAAACACGAGACCCACGATTGGCAACAGAAGCATGAACCCCTGCTGGATCGCCATCGCCGCCAAGGCAAAACCGATGGCAAGCGCGCCGGTGTCGCCCATGAAGACGCGGGCAGGGTGGCGGTTGAAGATCAGAAATGCCGCGAGGCCGCCACACAACGTCAGGGCCACTGCCTTCTCCCCTGACCGTGCCGATGGCAGCAAGAGGACTACCGTCGCGATGGCGATCAGAGAAAGTCCCGCGGCCAGGCCGTCCATCCCGTCGGTGATGTTGACCGCGTTGGCGGTGGCGACGATTGCAATCACTGCGAGCACCATGAGCAACCAGAACGACGACGGCAGAAAGAGCTGATGCATGCCCCAGAAGCTCAGAGCGACTGAGCCGTATGCGACCGGTACTGCCAAGAGCGCCTGGATCGGCAGCTTCAGCCGTGCCGGAATGCCCAAGCTGCCAATACGGAGCTTGCGCAGATCATCGGCGAGGCCGATCAGGCCTCCCGCCGCGAGGCCGGCAATCGCCTGCAATGCCCCTCCATGTCCGGCCACGATGGCAAGAACGCCGGCGATCATCGCCAGGGCGACAAAGAGCGTTCCACCACCGGTCGGCGTGCCCGCCTTCTTCTGGTGGCTGTCCGGCAACTCCTCCTGGATCACCTGGCCCGCCCTGACCCGAGTCAGCAGGCGGATCGTCGGCGGATATAGAACCAGCGCGACGACGAAGGAGACAACGACTGTGATCGCGTCGAAGATCAAGGGGCGGTCAGCTCTTCGACCAGCTGGTCGAGGCGAACGCCGTGCGACGCCTTGACCAGGACGCGGTCGCCCGGCTGTGCGTTGCGGCGAACCCATTCCGCAGCCGCCGCGGCGTCGGCCATGACTTCAGCCCCGCCCGCCTCAGCCATCACCCGCGCATGCGTCCCGTCGACGACGCAGAACGCGTCGAACACCTCGGCCGCACGCTGACCGACCCGACGGTGCGACTCCTCGGCCAGCGATCCGAGCTCTCGCATCTCGCCCAGCACCCCCAGCAGCCGCCCGGTCGGTGGACCTTCGGCAAGGGCGTCGAACGCCGCGAGCATGGATTCAGGGCTGGCGTTATAGGCGTCGTCGATGATCGAGTAGCCGGCGGGCGTGCTCACTTCCTGGAGGCGGTGCGCAATCCGGACCTCGGCCAGCGCGGCAGCGCCCACGGGCAGCGGCACGCCCGCGAACTCACACGTGGCAAGTGCCGCCGCCGCGTTGAGCGCCTGGTGCCGGCCATGCAGCCCTAGCCGGACATCGACGCCCCGCACTGAGAAGTCGCACCCGCCGCCGCTCAGCGGCCGGTATCCCTCGACCCGATAATCGCCTGCCTCCTCGCCGAAGCTCGCGACGCGCGCTGACGTCATCTGGGTGAGCAGCGGATAGAACTGGTTGTCCGCGTTCAGGACGGCCAGTCCCTGCTCGGGCAGCGCAGCGACGAGCTCGCCCTTGGCGCGCGCGAGCTCCTCGCGCGACTGAAAGAACTCGATGTGCACGACGCCCACATTGGTCACGACTCCGATGACCGGCTTTGCAAGCGCGGCCAGGCGCGCGATGTCACCGGCGCGCTGCATGCCCATCTCGAGCACGAGGGCCGAGTGATGCGGTTCGAGGCTGAGGATCGTGAGCGGCACACCCGTCTCGGTGTTGAGGTTGCCCTGGGTGCGCATGACGTTGAAGTGCTGGGCGAGGATCGCGGCCACCATCTCCTTGGTCGATGTCTTGCCGTTGCTTCCGGTCACCGCGACGACGAGAGGCTGCACGCGGCGCAGCGCATGCGCCGCGAGCGAGTAAAGGGCCGCCCACGTGTCGGGGACCAGCACCTCGACGATGCCAGGCGGCAGCTCGGGCTTGCGTTGAACCACCACCGCCGCCGCGCCCCGGGAGATGGCGTCGGGGACGTAGTCGTGGCCGTCCTTGTCGGCCCCGCGCAGGGCGAAGAAGATCCCGCCGGGCCTCACCTCGCGCGAGTCGGTATGGAATGTGGAGAACGTCTCGCCGACCTGGGTGCCGCCCACTTCCCCGCCGCCGGTCGCCTCGAGGATCTCGAGGAGGCTCAGTCGCATCTATTAAGTAGAACCGCTAGTGCGGGTCGGGCGTTATGTGCCAGTCCACGACCATGGTCTGCGCGATCTTTTGCCAGATCGGCTCCGCGGTCAGATAGCCGTCGTTCAGGGTCCAGTCCCGGTCGGCGCCGGGGTAGTGCGGCTTGCGCACCACCACCAGCATCGTGAAGCGCGGGTGCTGCGCCGGCAGGAACCCGACGAAAGAGGCCCACACGTCGCCGGTGTACTGGCCATTGACGGGGATCTGCGAGGTTCCGGTCTTGCCGCACTGGTCGAGCTGAAAGCCTGGCACGCGCGAGGTCCAGCCGGAGCCGTGCTGCACGACCTGCTGCATCATCGTCGTCATCTTTGCCGCGGTCTGCGGTGTGATCACCTGCCGCTGCGGCTGCAGCAGCACGGGGTTGACCTGCGTTCCAACGCGCTCCACCACGTGCGGCGGCGCGTACCTCCCCCCGTTGGCGACCACGTTGATGGCCGACAACATTTGCACCATGTTCACGTCGATTCCCTGGCCGAACGATGTGGTGGCGTATTGCGAGTCCCCCATCGCCGACGCGGACGGCGGCGGGATGAAGCTCTCGCCCGCGACGTCTATGCCGCTCGGCTGGGTCAGCCCGAAAGCCTGCAGGTTCTTGTAGAAAGCGTCGTGGCCTTCGGCCTGCATGGCCTTGATCGCGCCCACGTTGTACGAGCTCTCGAGGACGCGCGTGTAATCGATGTTCCCGTGGTTGCGCCGGTCCCAGTCGTAGATCCGGTAGCCTCCGACCGTGATCACGCCGGGGTCGTTGATCACGGTGTCGGGCGCAATCGAGCCGGCGTTGATGGCACCGGAGAGCGTGACAACCTTCATTACCGAACCCGGCTCATAGACGTAGCTGAGGACGTTGTCCTTGAACGCCGCTGCGTCGGTGTGATTGAAATCGTTTGCGCTGTAGCTGGGATAGTCGGCCCAAGCGACGATGCCTCCCGTCGCGGGATCCATGATCAGGACGCTTCCGCTTTCGGCGTTGTCCTTCTTGACGCCGTCGGCGAGGAGTTGCTCCGCGGCGTACTGGATGTTCGCGTCAACCGAGAGCACCAGGTCTGAGCCGTTGACGGGGTCCTGGTGCGTGTGCGTGCCGAGAACGATCTCGCGATTGGCGAGGTCGCGATAGCTCGAGATGTAACCGGGGGTCCCGGCCAGCAGCTTTTGATACTTCTGCTCGAGGCCGTAGTTTCCGTTGCCGTTCCAGTCGACAAAGCCGAGCATGTTCGCGGCCAGCGTGGTGCCCTGCCCGACGCCGGGCAGATAAGAGCGCTGGGTCTCGTCCTGCAAGCCGACGCCGGGGAGCTTCAGGACGCGCAGCTGGTCGGCCTTCGCCTTTGGAAAGCGACGCTGGATGTATGCGAACTTGGCGTTGGACTGGAGGGTCGTCAGCACCGCAGTCTTGTCCACACCCAGCACTGAGGCAAGGCCGCTCGCGACGCGGTCGCGCTCGGCTGCCGTGATCTGGTCAGGTGACACGAAGGCCGAGTAGACCGTCGTGTTGACCACCAGCTGGGTCAGGTTGCGGTCGAAGATTGCGCCGCGAGTTGCGGGCAGCTCGACGAACTCGCGGAACTGCGCTTGAGCCGCAGTCGTGAGCATGCCGTGCTGGGCCACCTGCCAGTAGGCAAGGCGAGACCAGACCATCCCGGCCAGCACGATCGCGACCGCGAGCATGGAGACGACGCGAAGGCGGGCCGAGCTAACACGCTCAACACGTCCAGGGCGCTTCGATGAGAGCGCCCTTGCACTCACTACTTCTTGGTAGCCGCCATGACGTCGCGCGTGCCGCCGACGGTGTTGACGATGGCCGCGACGGCGCGCATCCACAACGGGGTGGTGTCCGTGGGCGAGGCGCCCACCGGCGCGGTCAGGTCGACGGCAACCTCCTGGCCGGCGACGTAGCTCGACGGCACGACGCGCTCCATTCCGCTGTGCGCCGCCTGCTGCTGGACCTGCGCTGGCGCGTGAAGGGTGACCTCCTGGTAGCGCAGCTGGTCCTGCTCTGCGATCAGCTGGCGCTGCTGGTCCTGCAGGCGAGTGATGTCATAGGACGCCGAAGTGATCTGGGCCGCGATCGCGAGATAGAAAAGCAGGCCGATCAACACCGCGCCGACGCCGAGGTAGGCGTGGCCGAAGAGATTCAGCCGCAGCCGCTCGGCTGCGACCGTCCCGGCGACCTGGATGAAGCCGCGCGTGCGCCGTCGCCGCCTAGGAGGAGCGGTGACATGGGGCGCAGCGCCGGTCGCGCCCAGGCGCCGTCGGGCCAATATTCGGGTCGATGTCAAGACGTAAACCTCATCTGGTGCTGGGAATGGCGCCTGGTGGCCGGAGGGGTTTGCCGGCCACCAGGACTTGTGGAGTCAATCGGTGCTGCGATCGCCCCTCTCCCCTGGGAGAGGCTGCCTTACTTCCTTTCCGCCACTCTCAGGCGGGCGGACCGGGCGCGGGGGTTGGCGGCCACCTCTTCTTCCGAGGGCCGCACGGGATGACGGGTCACGATGCGGAGGGTGGCCCGGTGGCCGCAGGTGCAGACTGGCTGCTGGGGTGGGCAGATGCAGTCTTTGGACTCGACGTTGAAGAATGACTTGACCAAGCGGTCTTCCAGGGAATGGAAGCTGATCGTCGCCATACGACCACCGGGTTTGAGTGTCGAAAGAGCTGCTCTGAGTCCTGAGTCGATCTCGCCGAGCTCGTCGTTGACGGCGATGCGAAGGCCCTGGAACGTCCTCGTCGCGACATTGATGTCGCGGGGCCAGGCTCTGCGCGGAATTGCGGCCTCGACGGCTTGAGCCAGGTCGCGTGTGGTGCGGAGCGGGCGCCGCGCCACGATGAACTGTGCGATCCGGCGAGCCCAACGCTCTTCGCCGTACTGGTGCAGGATCCGCTCAATTTCGGCCAGGTCGTACTCGTTGACGATCTTCGCCGCGGTGAGATTGGAGCCGGGATCCATCCGCATGTCGAGCGGTCCATCGGCGCGGAAGCTGAATCCGCGCTCCGGTTCGTCGATCTGGGTGCTGGAGAGACCGAAGTCGAAGAGGATCAGGTCGGCTGGAACGAAACCGTGTTCTGAAGCGATCGCGCCAAGCTCGGAAAATGGCCCGTGGGTTACAACTGCCGCCGGACCGAACTCTGCCAGCGACTCCCGGCCGGCCTTGACTGCCGCGGGATCGCGGTCGATCCCGAGCAGCCGGCCGCCAGGTGTGATCCTCTCCAGGATCTGGCGGGCGTGGCCCGCCTGCCCGAGGGTGCAGTCGATCGCGACCGCGCCCGCTCGGGGCTGGAGCAGCTCTATTACCTCTTGTGAAAGTGCTGGTACGTGCGGACTAATGCCCTGAGATCACCCTGTCAGCGAATTCGGTAAAGCGCCCTTGCGCGTCGGCGCTGTAGCTGTCCCATCGGTCCGCGGGCCAGATTTCCACCCGCTGGCCGGCGCCGATCACCATCACCGTCGACGTCGTTTCGATCCCCGCCAACCGGCGCTGTTCGGGCGCCAGACCGATCCGACCCTGGCCGTCCGGCTCGAACGGATCCGAGAGCGAATACAGCGTTCGCGCCAGCGCGCGCTGGTCCGGGCCAGGCAGGGGGTTTTGAAGCTGGTCGCCCAGCGCGGCCCAGAGCTCCGGCGGATAGATCGCCAACACGTTGTCCTGGCTCACAGAGACGTAGCTTCCCTCGCGCAGCTGCTTTCGAAACTGCGCCGGGATCGCCAGCCGCCCCTTGTCGTCCACCTTCACCCGATGCGCTCCTGTGAACACTCATCGGGCCTCCCAGTAGTGGAGGAGACGGCGCTGCCTGCGGGCACAAAGGCTGCAGCCGCATCCATGGAGCTCGAGCGGCAGGCGGTTGCCGTCCTTGTCGAAGCGGTGGTTGACGCCGAGGTCGTCAGCAGCACCGCCCGTGGCGCTTCCATCGCGGCTGCGGGGAGAAGTGGCGTAGAGAAGGTGTATGGCGTGCCTTACTTGGACGTAGGGTGCGACGTATGGTTCCATGTTTGCCGGATTCACCACTTCTCCCCACTGATCACCGCGATTCGCCGCAGACAGTAACAACGCCAGGTAAGCCTGTCAATACCTTTACCACAAGATCTAGGCGGGTCTAACAGGCACTAGGGCCGGCCAGGCCCATCATCTAGTGCCCATGTAGGCAGTAGCTTCTAGATATAGTGCTGGAATGTGATAGTGACGAACATTAGTTTGGTCCGAAAGTATTCAGGCGGTGAATCGTCGCTTACTTGTGTTTACCCACTCCGCTTGAGCAGACCGAGTCGTTTGGCCCGCCTTTCGGCCCACCCGAAGACAAAGACGCTCGCCGGGATCATCAGCGCGCCCATGCCAAGGAGGATGGCGATCGTAGGCAGCTCCTCCCGCAGCCCGGCGCCCTCCAGCAGGCTGGACCGGATGCCCGCCAGGGCGTAGGTCAGCGGGCTCGCGGCGCCGGCGAGCTGCATCGGGACCGGCAGCACCGTCAGGGGGTAGTAGACGCCCGAAACCAGCAGCAGAAAGCCCTGCAGCGCGATCGACATCTGCTCGCCCTTCTGAGGCGACAGCAGGGGCAGCACGGCGGTGAGAATGCTCAAGCCGATCAGCGGCAGCGTCGACGCGACAAGCACTCCCAGAGCGCCCGCCACGTTGGCATGGGAGAAGTCGAGATTGAACATGAATGCGGCGACGATGAAAACGACGAGGGTGCGCGCCAGGCCGTAGCCGATGGCGAAGAGGCAGATGCCCATCAGGTGGGTCATCCGGCGCACAGGCGCCATGAACGTGTACTCGATCGTTCCTTCCCACCTCTCCCACGAGATGGCGTAGGCCGCCTCCATGAAGACGAGGGACAGGTAGCCCCAAAGCAACGCGCCGATCAAGAGATAGAGCTGAGCTCGGCGCAGATCGAACGACCCACTCCCCACTCCGAGCGCGCCGAGGCCCGATGCGAGGAACCCGATCGAGAGCACGCTGACGAGGCTGTAAAACAGCCAGACGATCTCCCAGACCCAGTAACGCCTGACGACATGGAGCTGCCGCTCGGCAAAACCGAACAGCGCGTTGAGCTCCGCATGTTGGACGCCTAGAGACACGGACGGAACCCTCGGCGAGAGATTCGGTGGCCAGGGGCGCCCTCCCGCGGCTGCGCCGCGGGGACCCCAGAGGATGGCCGAGCACCGGAGCGAGCGCATCCGTGGATGCGTGAGCGAGGAGCGGACACCTTTGGGGTCCCCATGCCGAAGGCATGGGAGGCAGTGGGCTGCATGGGCGCCGAAGATCCGTCGAGGGTTTCCGGCCGGGTCTCTGTGCTCATGTCGCCACTGCCTCCTTTTCCTCTTCCTCGGCCTCGAGGGTCTTGCCCGTCAGGTGCATGAAGACGTCTTCGAGCGTGGCGCTCTCGAACTGGCGACACAGCTCGTCCGGTGTCCCGTCGGCCAGCACACGACCGCCATCCATCATCAGGACGCGATCACAAAGCGCGGCCGCCTCGTCCATATCGTGCGTGCAGAGCAGGACCGTGATCTCGCGACCGGCGCGCAACGTCTCGAGCACGGTCTGAACCTCCTTCTTGGAACGGGGGTCGAGACCGGTCGTGGGCTCGTCCATCAGCAGCAGCGAGGGAGCGGTCAGGAAGCTGCGCGCGATCGCCACCTTCTGCTGCTGGCCTCGGGACAGCTGCTTCATCGGCTGGTCGACAACGTCGAGAGGGAGGCCCAAGCGTTCGAGGATCTCGACCACGCGCCGGCGCGTGCCCCTGGCGCCGCTGCCGTACAGGCGCGCGGCGTAGAGCATGTTCTCCCAGGGGCTCAGCTCCTTGAAGAAGGCTGCCTCGACCGAAACCCGGTTTACGTGGCGGCGGACCTGCAGCGGCTGGGTCACCACGTCCCAGCCGAACACCAGCGCTGTGCCGGCGTCAGGGGTCAGCAGCGTGCCGAGAATCCGGATCAGCGTCGATTTGCCGCTGCCGTTGGGACCGAGGATGCCCGTGATGCCGCCTGCCCCGACGGTCAGGTCGAGCTCATGCAGGGCCACCTTGTCCTTGTTCTCGCGCCGCCACCATGGCGCGCCCGCTTCGCGCTCGCGACGCTGGAACGCCTTCCTGACGCCTTGAATTTTGATCGCCGGGGTGCTCATGGCTGTCTCCTGAAACCTGGAATGGACAAAAGAAAAGGACCGTGGCGGTGCCCAACAACCGCACGGTCCTGACTTGAGTCTCTGTGTTCTAGGTTTCGGTTACCGGACCAGACTCAATGGCGGTTGTGAGCAGGCATGCTTCGCCCCTTTTCGGCGAAGTCGACCAATCCAATGCCTGCCATAAAACCGCGTACCTCTGGAGAAATGGACACACCCGGATAGGTGTGCAGACCAGGTTAGCCTAATCCCCAACAGACTCCGAGTCAAGGCTTAGCTGCCTCAGCACGAACGACGTGACGAAGGCCTCCTCGCGCCACGAGTCGTAGCGCCCCGAGGGACCCATGTGACCTGAGCCCATCTGGGTTTGGAGCAGGATCGGGCGCTCTCCGCGGTTCACCGCACGGAGCTTGGCGACCCACTTCGCGGGCTCCCAGTACGACACCCGAGGATCGTTGAGCCCGGCCATGACGAGCAACGCCGGATACTCGACGTTGCGTACGTTGTCGTAGGGCGAGTAGCTCTTGATGTAGTGGTAGTAATCGGGCTCCCGCGGATCGCCCCACTCGTCGTACTCGTTAACAGTCAGCGGCAGCTTGTCGTCGAGCATGGTTGTGAGGGCGTCGACGAACGGCACCTGTGCCACTGCGCAGCCAAAGAGGTCGGGCCTCTGGTTCAGCACCGCGCCGATCAAGAGACCGCCTGCGCTGCGGCCACGGATCGCGAGACGGTCGGGCACCGTGTAGCCCTGCGCGACGAGGTGCTGTGCGCATGCGATGAAATCGTCGAAGGTGTTGCGCTTGTGGAGCAGCCTTCCGTTTTCGTACCACTCCCTCCCCATCTCTCCTCCACCCCGCACGTGCGCGATCGCGAAGATGAATCCGCGGTCCAGCAGGCTGAGACGGTTGGAATCGAACATGGGGTCACTCGACTGCTCGTAGGCCCCGTAGCCGTAGAGCAGCAAAGGCGAATCTTTTCGGTGCATATCCCGGCGATAGACCAGCGAGATCGGAACCTCGACCCCGTCCTGTGACTTCGCCCACAGACGTTCCGTGTCGTAGTCCTTGCGGTCATAGCCTCCCCGCACCGGCTGCTCCTTGACGATCGTCCGCTCACGGGTCTCCATGTCGTAGTCGATTGCGGACCACGGTGCGTTGAGTGACGTGTAGAAGAAGCGCATGACGCGGCTCTCGTAGTCAGGGCTCGAGCCAGGAAACGCCGTGTAAGCGGCGTCCGGCTGTTCCAGCACGTGCAGGTCGCCCGTCGATGAGTCGAGCACCTCGAGCCGCTGCAGCCCGTCGGACCGCTGGCCCAACACGACATGACCGCGGTGCACATCGATGAAGTTGAGCCGTACGCCGGGGCGCTCGGGCACGAGCTCCGTCCAGGATGATCGGCCGGGACTCGAGACAGGCGCGGCCATCAACCTGAAGTTGGTTGCGCCGTCGTTGGTCAGGATCAGGAAACGGTCTTCCTGGTGGTCGACCGAATACTCGATGTCCGGGCGGCGCGGCTCGACCATGACCAGCTCACCTTCCGGCGCGTCACTGCTGAGGAAGCGGCACTCGCTCGTCACCTGGCTGGCGCTCGTGATCAAGATGAAGCGCTCGCTCTTCGATGGCTCGACGCTCAGCTCGAAGCGCTCGTCGTCCTCCTGGAGGACAAGCACGTCCTGCTCCGGCGCGGTGCCGAGACGGTGCCGCCAGATCTGGTAGGGGCGCATCGCCGCGTCGGGTCGCGCATAGAAGAAGGTCCTGCTGTCCGCCGACCACGCGGCGCCGTAATAGACCCCCCGCAGGACATCATCGAGATCGCGGCCCGCGGCCAGTTCGCGGAAGCGGAGCTCGTGCAGCTCCGAGCCGTCGGTGTCGACGGCATAAGCAACCAGGTTCTCGTCGGGACTGCGCTCAACGTAGCCCAGCTCGAAATACTCGTGGCCTTTCGCCAGCTCATTGGCGTCGAGGATGACCTCCTCGGGTGCTTCCATCGAATCGCGTCTGCGGCAGTAGATCTCGTAGTCCAGGCCTTCGACCGTCCGGGTGTAGCTCCACCAGCCCTTGTAGAAGGTCGGCGCCGAGTAGTCGGTCTCCTGGACCCGGCCGACGATCTCGCGGTACAACCTATCCCGGAGCTCGGCGGTGTCTGCCATGGCCGCGTCGGCGTACGCGTTTTCGGCTTCCAGGTAGGCGATCACCTCTGGATTTTCTTTGTCCCGAAGCCAGTAATAGGGGTCGACGCGACGGTCGCCGTGCGCCTCCAGGACCTGTGGACGCTGGGGGACAACCGGAGGCCGGGCCGGGGTGACCTTCACCCACCCAACTCTAGGGTGAGCTAGCGAGACCCCGCGAGCTCGAACGCCCTGCGCACCATCCGCTTGACCGCCGGCTGCTCGGCGTCGGCGGGCGAGCGGAGCGTGATGGATCTCATCACCTTGCCGCCTCCTTCGAGCAGGCCGCTGCCGTCGTCCAGCTCGACGCCCCGGTAGAAGTACAGCGTCGAGTGGTTCGTGAAGGTGCCGATTCCGACCACGTCCTCATCGCCGGCCTTGTAGCGGACGAGCTTCCACATCATGCTCCGCGAGCGCGGGGGCGCCATCTCACAGGCCACCTCGTCCGCGTGTGGCGCTATCTCCTTGACGACCTTGATCGCCGCCTGGACGTTGGGGCGGACGGCAGGCGCCACCAGCTTCAGCTGCTCGGTGAGCCTGGTCATGTCTTCAGTTAAGACTATGCCGTCGGCCGATTCTCATCGGTCGCTGCCACCCGGCGCTCGATGTGGGGAATTTCACGCCGCTGGCGCCAACGAGGCGCATCGGAACGACGCCTGAGAATGATCGGCAGCGTCAGCTTGGCTTAACGGCCTCGATCACCTGGCCTGACTTGCCGATGACCCAGCCAAGCCACGCCGCCCAGGCCAGGGCCAGGACCGCCCCCAGCGCGACCAGGCCCGAGCCGAGCTCGCTCGAGAAGGAGACACCCAGATCGAACAGCACCAGGTTGGCCAGGCCGAGCCAATAGACGACAGCGAGCGCGATGCTGAGCCAGCCCAGCCCTCGCGGAAGCGAGGGCTGCCGCAGGATCAGGCGTCCTGTGAGGTACGTGCCAAGGCTCGCGAAAATGAGATATCCGCGCTCCAGCCAGTTGATGGCGCCTGACCAGATGCCCGAAGAGGTCCCAAGCACGTTCAGGTCCTGCGTGCTGAGGCCGGCGCTGTCGCGTGCCACAGCCTGCGCTGAGCCGCCCTGGGCCAGCATCCACAGCATGCCCACGATGCCCGCCGCCAGGAACCATGTGTAGAGGAGCTCGGTGCGAACGCCACGTCCGAAAAATTCGCGCAGGACGACCGCGATCGCGATCAGGCAAGCGAACGCGACCATGAAAAGCAGGAAGGAGATGTAGAGCTCCGGCCAGACCTGACGGATGTATGCGTAGTGCCTGGCCAGGTCGGGATCGGTGGGCGGAATGCCGACGCTCACGACGGTGATGAGCACCCCGGCCGCAATCGCGAGCGCGCCATAAGACCAGGTCACCACCCGTCCGGTGCGTGCCCAGGCATAGTCGGTCACTCTGCGTGGAGGACCTCGACCACGTTGGTCCGCGCCGCCCAGCGGCCTGGGATCATCGCCGCGGCGATGGCTACAACCACGCCGGTCAGCGGTATCGCGATCAGCTCCCAGGCCCCAAACACGTTGTATGCGATCGGCGGGGTCTCGTTTCCGGCTGAGCTACTTATCGCGTCGTTCAAGACGTGATGCAAGGAAAGGCCGAGCGGCATGGCCACGAGTCCACCCACCAACGCCAGCAGCCCGGCCGACGCGCTCACCATGACGATGACCTGTCGAGGACTCATGCCGAGCGCCTTCAACGTGGCCGTGTCGCGAATGCGCTCTCGCGTGTTCAGGAGCAAGGTATTGAACACTCCGCCGACACCGATGAGCGCGAGAACCGCCGCGAGGATCAGCAGCACCAGGTCGATGATCTTGACCGGGGCGATGATGGACGTATCGCTCGCGTGCACGTCGATAAGATCGGGCTCTGCGGCTGCGACACGCCGCACGTAAGTGGAGACGTCGGAACCGCTGGTAAGCGTTACGTCGTAGACGAAGGGTTCGACCGCCGGGGTCACCGATCCCATCGTCGCAATGTCCATGAAGAGCGAATGACCCAGGTTGTTGATGTCGTAGGTCTCGCCGACCAGGCGGAGCTGCAGGGGCTGCCCATTCGCTGTGCCCGTGAAGGTGTCACCGATCTTCAGGTGCGCGTCGTGCATCAAAGCCGCCGGGGCTACCACCTCACCTGGCGCCGAGTACCAGCGGCCGGCGACGACCATGTAGCCCAACCGCGACGAGTCGCCGCGGAACAGGTGCGTGTTCACAGGGTCGCCAACACCTGGGACGATTACGTTCTGGCCGCCAAATGCGACCACACGGGCCGTTTCCGGCTGGGCGTTCAACAATCGCATCACGTCGGAGTCGGGGTATGCGCTGCTGCGAGTGACCATCACCTGGTAGTTGCCGGCGCCGGTCTCGCTGTTGTTTATGAGCTCGAAGCTTCGCGGCAACCCCACCGCGACCACGACCGTCGCAACCCCCAGCAGGACTGTGACCAGCGTCAGGATGGCTCGAAGCGGCCGGGCGAACGCATCGCCGATGCCCAGGACGACTGGCCGTGGAAGCCGGACACGTGCCGCAGCGCGCCGGAGCGTGCGCCCACCCGCGCCGCGAGGTGCGGACGCCTTCGTGATGGCGACTATCGGCTTGAGCAGCCCGGCCCGCAGAGCGGGCACTGTGGCGGCGACCGCCACGACCAGAAGTCCACCGGCAAGGAAGAGAAAGTCCAGCCCGATCGAGAACGTGGGCGTATATGCGAGCCCAAGCGCATGAGAGCTGTTGGCCAGCAGCGGTTGACTGGCGAGCGTCCCCGCGGCCACCCCGACCAGGCATGCGGCCAGCGCAGGGATCACGATCTGGAGGGCGAAGACTTCGACCACCTGGTATGGCGTGAACCCGACTGCCCTCATGATCCCGATCTCGCGATAGGCCGAGATCACGATTCCGGTCACTAGCGTGGCGACGATCGCGACCGTCGCCGCGAGAGCAAAGACGCTGAACGCAACCAGCACGCCGGTGAGGATCTGGTTGGTGATGTTGAAGATGCTTCGAATCAGGATGTAGTTCAAGGATCCGGAGACGCTTCCCGGTGGGAGGCTCGCTTTCAAGCGGTCGAGAGAAGCCTGCACCTGGACGCTCGTCGGATCGCCACTGAAGCGGTAGTCCATCAACAAGAAGGAAGAGTCGGCGGTGGCAAGGGCTGGCAGCGCTGCGGGCAGCATCCAGGCGCGCTGGCTGCTCAGATCCGCGCTCCCTTCATCGATATCGACAACCTCGCCGACCACGGTGAGCGTCGGGGTCTGCGCGACGCTGGTGACCTTGATACGGTCGCCCACCGAGATCTTGTTCAGCTCGGAGAAAGACCTGGTCAGCACGATCTCGTCGTGGGCAAGCGGCCATCGACCCGAAGTGATGTTGAGGACTTCGACGGCTCCGCCCGGGCTGTCGCGACCTACCGCGTCGACGTAGAACTTTCGATCGCCAAACCGGAACTGAATGTTGCTCGCAGGGTACGGACCGCCGGAGGCCGAGGCGCCGATGAGCGACGGCGTATTGCCAAGGAGCTGCCTGTCGGTGGTCGGGTTGAACGCCACCTGCAGATGCGCACCTCTCTGCTTTTCGAATGCGATCTGGTATGGGTCACGCGTCTGCGACATGAGCGTCATCGCCGTGGTTCCCGCAGCCATGGCAAAGAGAACGGTCACGAAGATCACGGCGGCCTGAAGCCGCCGGCGGCGCAGGTCCGCCACGGCCTTGACGACGACAGCTCTCATCGGGACGCCTCCTCGCCTCGGACGCGGATCACTTCTGACGGAGCCCGCTCCGGGCTCTCGAGACGTGCGTCGTCGACGATCTTGCCGTCCATCACGCTGAGCACACGCGCCGCGTTTCGCGTCGCGAGCTTGGCGTCATGGGTGACGAGCAGGATCGTCTGCCCGTCGCGGTGAAGCTGAGCGAGAAGCTCCATCACCTGCTCGCCGCTGTGCGTGTCGAGCGCGCCGGTCGGCTCGTCGGCGAGAAGGAGCGTCGGGTTGTTGATCAGCGCGCGTGCGATCGCGACGCGCTGCTGCTGGCCGCCGCTCAGCCGCGCTGGATAGCGGTCGCCGACGTCTTTGATCCCGAGCTGGTCAAGCAGCTCGCTCGCCCGCTCCGTCGCGGAGCTGCCTTTCAGCTGTGCGGGGATGAGGACATTCTCGAGCGCGGTGAGGTTCGGAAGCAGGTAGAAGAACTGGAAGACGAAGCCGATGTGGTCGCGCCGGAACCGGGCCAGCCCCGCCTCGCCTAGCTTGCCGAGGTCGGTCCCCCTCACCGACACGCTGCCCGATGTCGGACGGTCCAACCCGGCCACCAGGTTGAGCATCGTCGACTTGCCGCTGCCCGAAGGGCCCATGATCGCGGTGAACTCGCCCTTCTCGACGGCGACCGATACGCCGTTCAGCGCGCCCGTGATCCCGCCCTGGTACACCTTGGTGACGTCTGTGAGCCGGACCAGCTCGGTGCGCGCAAGCGCGGCAAGGTTGGGACCTACTGAATTCATTCCGTTTTTGCCCCCTCCTCCCCGAAACGCTCCGAAGAAAGTTCGTCCATCCATTTGAGGTCTGCCTCCGTGTGAAGTAATGCGCCGCGCACGAGCCGCGCCAGGTCGACGCGGCCGTCACGGCGCGCCCGTTCTTCCAGCCGGTTGAGGTCCCGCAGACGCTGCAGGTAGGCGCGCTTCTGGCGCGCGAGGAGTCCATGCAGGTCGCCGTTCGCGATCCGGGTCGCCAGAAGCAGCTTCACGTAGATGTCCTCGTGCAGCTGCTGAGGGCCAGAGTCAGGCTCGGCGAGCCACTGGTCGAGCGCCTTCTGGCCATTGGGCGATAGCTCGTACTGCAGCTTCCCGCGATCGCCGCGCGGGCCGACAGGCCGGACGAACCCGTCGCGCTCGAGGCGCTGGAGGGTCGTGTAGATCTGGCCGATATTGACTTCCCAGGTCCCACCCAGCATCGCCTCAAAGCGGTTCTTCACCTCGTAGCCGTGGAGCGGCTCCCCCTTCAGGAGCCCTAGCACGCCGTACTTAAGCGACAATCTCTCGTCTAAACATACTCAGTATGTATGCCGAGTATGCATCGCCTTCGCGCCCTTGTCAAGGCTTCTGACCGATGATTTCTGTCGAGTCACGCGGTCACGTCTGGCAGGAGGCGCGAATGAACACCTTGAAGTCGAAGGACGGAACCACAATCGCGTTTGACAAGGAGGGCGGCGGCCCGGCCGTGATCCTGGTGGACGGAGCGATGACCTCGCGATCGGACGGGTCGAAGCCTGAGCTCGCCAGGCTTCTCGCCGAGCACCTCACGGTCTACACCTATGACCGCCGGGGCCGCGGCGACAGCGCGGACACCAAGCCCTATGCGGTCGAGCGAGAGATCGAAGACATCGACGCCCTGATCTCAGAGGCGGGTGGATCGGCCTTCCTGTACGGCCACTCGTCCGGTGGGTGCCTGGCCATGGATGCTGCCGTCGCCCTTGGCGACAAGCGGGTCCGGAAGCTGGCGATATACGAGGCTCCCTACAACGACGACCCAGCGGCTCAGAAGATCTATAGGGAGTACATCCACAACCTCACCGACGCCCTCGGATCCAATCGCCGAGGCGACGCCGTCGCCCTCTTCATGGCGCTGGTCGGAACGCCCCCCGAGCAGATCGAGGGAATGAGGCAGGCCCCTTTCTGGGCAGGCATGGAGATGATCGCCCCCACTCTGGCCTACGACCACACGGCGATCATGGGCAAGGACGGCGCGATTCCCAAGGAGCTCGCGGCCCGAGTCCGCGTGCCGACCCTGCTGATAGTCGGCGGCAGCGGCGCACCGTTCATGCTCGAGACGGCCAAGACGTTGCGCGAGCTCATCCCAGGCGCCGAGCTGCGCACGCTTGATGGTCAGACACACAACGTACAGCCGGACGTGATCGCACCTGTGCTGATCGAGTTCTTCGCCTAGCTCATCGCCTGACGCGCACAGCCTGCGCGGCGAGCGCTATCAGGCCGAGCACGACGACGCCGAGTCCGTAGACGACGGTCGTAGGGTGCAGACCGAATGATGTCGCAGCCAGGCCGGCGGCCAGTGCCGGAAGGCTGAAAGCCAGGTAGGCGATGACAAGCGCCGCCGCCAACAGCTCGCTTCGCTCGCCAGGCCCCGCGATGCGTGCCAGCGTCCCGAACGAGCCCAGTGCGGACGCTCCGAAACCCACGCCGGCGACAACTGTTCCGCCCACCGCCAGCACCACGGCTTGGGATTCCACGCCCACAAGCGACAACGCAATCCCGGCTGAGAGTGTGGTGGCGCTGATTCCCAGGACCCTCCTGGTCGGCCAGTGGCGGAGCGCGAAAGCCGACATGGCTCCGGTGCCGCACAGCAGCGTGACGACGAGGCCGCCTACCAGGTGGTTGGTCAGTCCGAAAAGGCCGGCCGCGACCGAGGGACCGAGCGACAGGAAGAGCCCGCCGAGCGCCCAGCTGGCGACGATGATCGGGACCAGCGCGTACACATCGGGGCGAAGGCGGCTCGGAATGCCGACCACCGGTATCAGCGAGGCGAGCACGCCCGGGCGACCTGCCGAGGTCTCCGGCAGGAGGACGACGGCCACAGCGGCAAGGCCTGTTCCGACCAGCAGTAGTGCGAAGACCAGATGTGTCGGGGCCGGCGCGAACTGAACCAGGGCGCCGCAGCCAAGCGAGCCGAGCGCAAGCCCGCTGATGGGCGCGATTCCGTTGACGAGGCCGGCGCGACCCGGCGCGTGAGGCGGGTTCAGGTCGACCAGGGTTGCGCCCAGGGTCGAAAACGCAATGCCGGTGGCGATCCCCTGCGCGACCCGCGCGACGAGGAGGCCGACGACATTGCCGGCGAAAAGAAAGGCCACGAAGGCAAAGGCTTCCAGCGCGATCGCGGCGCCGAGCACCGGGCGGCGACCGATGTGATCGGAGAGCGCACCGACGGTGAGGAGCGAGCCGATCAGGCCGAAGACATACACCGCGAAGATGACGGTGAGTGTCGTGGGCGAAAAGCCCCACGCCTTCTGGTAGACGACATACAGCGGCGTGGGCGCGCTCGCCGCCGCGGCGAAGAGCACGAAGATCGCGCTCGCCGCCGCGAAAGCGGTCGCGGACGAAAGGCGGCCCGATGGGCCGGCCTCCCCATTCCGCGTCTCGACCGCGACGCTGGTTGCGTTGATGGTGTCTACTTTCCGGCCAGCTCGCGGCGTGCCGCCGCGACGATGTCGGCGCTGGTGTTGGCATGTCCGTTGATGCCCCACCCGCCCTCAGGCGACTCGGTGATTAGAACCCACGTGCGCTCGCTCAGCTCCGGGTCGCCGCCGGCGGCCGCCACGATGTCGGTCAGCTCCCGCACCACGCCAAGCTGCTTGTCGCGATCGAGAACGCCGATCGGTGTCAGAACCTGGACCCGGACGTAGTTGCTGTCACCCGCGACGTTGGATACCGAGTCGGCAGGTAGGTCGTGGATGAACGCGGCGGTGTTGTTCCTGAACATCGAGATGTCTGGGACCTTCTCCCACCGCATCACGGCCGCAGCCAGGTCTTTGGCCAGGTCGTGCTTGTTGCCGAAGGTACCCTCAGCGGCGTAGACGTCGATCATTGGCACGGGCTCGTCTCCCCTTGGAATTGCGATGGCCGTCGCATCGATGCCGGTATTCTGCCCACCCCATCGACAGAACGGTCTGTATAGTATCACACACCGGAGGGAGTAGACAGACCGGTCTGTACAATCAAGCGATGGCTGTGAAAACTACACGGGCCGAGTCGACTGCTTCACACCGAGCGCCTGCCCGGGAGCGTTTGCTGGCCGCCGCCGACAAGCTGTTTTACGCGGAAGGCGTGCATGTCGTCGGCGTCGACCGAATCGTTGAAGAAGCGGGCGTTACAAAGGCCTCGCTCTACAACACCTTTGGGAGTAAGGACGAGCTAGTCCGCGCCTACCTGGAGAACCACTTGCGCCGGCGGCAGAAGCGTGTGGCGGGCATCCTGGCCGCACAGAGGTCGCCAAGGGAGCAGATCGTGGCCATGTTCGCCGAGGTCGAGGACCTCCTCGCCGGCTCCGAGTTTCGCGGCTGCCGTTTCATCAGTGCCGCCGCGGAGGCGCGACCTGGCGACGCGGGCGAGGCCGTCGCCGCCGCGTATCGAGCCTGGCTCTGGTCCGTCTTCACTGATCTCGCCAGGGCCGCGGGTGCGAAGGATCCCAAGCAGTTCGGCAGGCAGCTGTTCCTGCTGTACGACGGCGCCGCCGTAGCCGCGCGAATGGATGACGATCGCGGGGCCGCGGCCAAGGCTGTCCGTACAGCGGCCCTGTCGTTGCTCGACGCGGCGATTCCAGCCAAAGCCGCAAGGCGCCGGGCGCCCTGATTTCCTGAATGCTGATCCCGCCGCTGGCACTTGCGGTCGGGGCTCTAGGTTTCCTTATCCGCGGCCATCGGCGCGTCATTCTGATCGTTGCCATCGCGGCGCCGATCCTTTCGGTACTCGCATTCGCCGCGCAGTTCGTTCCCGGCGGCGCTGAATCCTGCACGTCTTCCACAACCGGCCCGACTGTCTGCCAGTCCTTGCCGGCCGTATCCGGATGGGACGGCCCTCTCCCCTATTCGATTGCAGTCGGACTGGTCTGGCTCTCAGTTGCGCCTTTACTGAGCGTGCGTATCGGGAAATGGTGGCCCGCGGCGGCTTCGGCCGTGCTGCAGGCTGTCCCCCAGGTGATCAGCTTCGGTGGCTTCGTCGACTGGGTTCCGGCGCTGGCTGCCACCATAGCCGTCGCGTTTGCCGTAGGCGGCGCTCGGTCCACCCGAGAGCTCCCGCGCCAGACGCCTGACCTCTGACCCCAACCCAACCCCTGACGAGCCGGTTCAGGATGTACCGGTCGACATGATCCAGCCCCGCCCGACGTGATTTACCCGCAGGCCCTGGGCCACCGCACTACGGTCGCTACCACTGCAATCCGGAAGATCTGGGGACAGCTGCGCAACTTGTCCTTAACAACGCGACTAGGGGAATGCGTGCGCCTTGCGCAAAAGGCTCCTTATTCATGAATCGAAAGGTTCGTTTCGCACTAACCGTTCCAATCGGCGTGACCCTATTGCACGATGATCCACCGCTGGTCGTCCAGGCTCGTCAGCGCGTCACCGAGTTGGATCCTGTAGCGGCCCGGCCCCGGCACGAAAGCAGTCATATGCGCGGCGGCCGGCTTGTTCGTCGGGAACTCAAAGCCCCATTCACCGATGGTCATCTGGTTGCCTGCGGCATCGAACAATTTCGGCCAGAAGTAGTCGCGCAGCAGCTTGTCGTATTCGGCCCCGGGCGCAGTCTGCGGACTGCTTCGCTGCATCCAGAGCTTGCTCACCTCGTCAACCGAGGCTCCGTTGACCGACCACTGGGCTGTCACCGTTGTCCCAGACGCTTGAAGAGACGTGAAGGTGTACGAGGCCTCAGCGGTCCGTACGGAGGCTGGAAGGCTCAGCGCATGAACCGGACTCGAAATCAGCGTGGCGTGAAGCGTCCAGTCGCCATTCAGAGTTGAATCGCTTCCCGAAGCCACCAGCCACTCTGCTTCGATCGCGCTCGCGTGCAGGGTCAGACGTGCCCCCAGCTGCGAGGCAGGCCAGGCGAGCGGCTCGAACGTGAGGACGGCTCCAGTCTGGGCACCTCGGGCCAGCGAATAGCCGTGGCCGAACTGGTCGGTCATCGTGAGTCCATCCAACCCGACCGCGTAGTCCCCAGCGGTCGTTCCGAATGCTTTCGGGTTTCCCGTCATTCCTCTGCCGTCGACCTCAAGGAAGAACACCGTGCGCAGACCGTCGGCGTATGCAGCAACCAACCTCACGGTGTGGCCTGAGGATGTCGCCGCCGAGCTGAAAACGGTCAGGTTGCGAGTGCTCAGGCCGACGACCTGGAGCGCGCGGTCGGAGACTGGCCCCACGCCCGGTGCGCCGGCCAGCGCGCGTCCGTAGCGCGGCGCGTAATACGCGCCGGCCACGTTCGCCAACACGATGAGTACGAGCGTCGCAGCGACCGCAGCTGCGACGGGAGCGGGCCTGAACCTTCGCATGCCGTGCGCAGGTCGCGGCCCATCGGTGCGGCTGCGGGAAATTTCGGGAAAGCGAATAGCGTCAAGGCGCGCCATAGCTTGAGCATCTTCTGGAGCCACGAAATCGCGGTCGGTCAGCGCGCGCAGGCGCTCTTCAACCTCTTCCAGAGAAGGCATCTGTGTCACCTCGAGTCCTCCTGTGAGTGCGAGCTCAATTGAACACGCAGCGCGTCGCGACCGCGTAGCAGCAGTTGTTTGGCGGCCCGATCGCTGCAGCCCATGATCTTTGCGACGTCCCCGACCGACAGGTCGTGGCCGTAACGAAGCCACAAGGCGGCTCGTTGTCGGGTAGGCAGCTTTCGCATAGCGGCCGCCAGCTCCGGATCAATAGCGGACGCCACAGGTTCGGGACCCGGTCTATCCCAGGCCCGCGGGAGTGGAACCCAATCAGGAACGGGATTGCGGCTCAGTCGATAGACGATGGCCAGGAACCACGGGCGGAAGGCACCCGTTCGGCTTCTCCGATACCTCCAGGCGCGCAGTGCGGCCTCCTGCACGATGTCCATCGCCTCGTCGGTGCGGTGGCCCATGTGGCGGGCGAGCAGGAAGGCCGAATGGCTCACCTGGCCGAAGGCGGTCTCGAACGCGCGAGGTTCATCGTTTTCGACCTCGTCTGTCCCGGCAGCTGGACGTTGCACGACACGAGCGATCACTCGCCGCGTTCCATTTGCCTGATAGACCAGGTTTAGCCCGAAAACGTAACGGCCGGCACATTCATTCGACGCGGGCCGGCGTCGCCCTGATCCAACGGCCCACTCCTTTGCCAGTTGGTGTAGGTGGCTCGACCACTCCGCGACCGGTGCCCACCGACGACGTGATCGGAATCAGTCCGGGTATTCGTCCTTCCGCCAGGTGCGGGGTTCGGCGGGTTGAGATTTCGGCGCTCGCTCGAGCAGGAAGCTGAAGTACGGCGCGACGAACGGGTCGGGCGCCGACACGGTGTAGGTGTGGTAGACATTCCCGTTCTCGCGCGCGAAGGCGATCCAGCTCGGGTTCTCACGCAGGCCGTCCTTGAGCTCAGCCCCGACCTGGCGCGACCACTCGTCGAGCCAGTCCGGCGGGTTGTCGATCATCTCCTTGACCTCGGGAATCTGCTGCGCCTGCTCCTCGGTCAGCGCGAGGCCGAAGTCGAATGCGAAGTCACTGTTGTAGGTGGAGACGTAGGGGAACTGCCAGTTCATCCGCTGCTTGTAGGCCGTCAACCGCTCGATTGGCGCCCGCGAAAAACAGAGCAGCGTCACGTCGCGGTGGCTCAGGTGAATGAGCGAGCCGTCGAGCCCGTCGGCCAGGCTGGTGCAGCCGGGGCAGGCGCCGAGGGTGTAGTCGGGGCCGAACATGATGTTGTAGGCAAGCAGCTGTGAGCGCCCGTCGAAGAGCTCGGCCAGGGTCTTCTTGCCGTCCTCGGTGTCGAACTCGTACTCCTTCTCGACCCGGACCCAGGGCAGATCGCGACGCGTTCTCGTGATCTCTTCGTTTCTCTTGGCCTGATCGGCCTCGAGCTTGGCGAGCTCATCCCGGGCCACCTGCCATTCCTCGCGGGTTCCGATCCTGTGTTCGGTCATCTCATCTCCCTCCGGGACTCCAGCACTTCCGCGAGCCAAAATCCATCATCGCATCGGTTGCTAACGGGTTCACGAGATGAGACCCCCGACGACCCCGAAACTCATCGCAAGGTCGGCTTAGCAACCTCCTCTTGGTACGCGTCGCTGAAGAATGTGCTCAGGTGCCCGGCTTTATGAATTCATACCTGGACAGCCTTCGGTCTTGCGACCCGGCCTCCTTTCGTATTTAAACTGGCGTAGGTGGGTCGAAGGCGGACTGTACTCCGGGTTCGTTGCTCGCCAATTGACCGTGTCCTTTTCGATGCGTCCCGGACATCCGCAGGGTCATGGCGGACTCGAGTTTATTCAGCGCGACACCGTGCCGGATCAGAATGCCTCGAGTCGCGATCTTGCTACTGCGTGCAACTGTGAACCAGGTTTGGGGCTCCTGGAGGATGGTCGTAATCGGAGTCGTCGTGTTTCTGCTGGCCATCGAACTCTCGTATTTATGGCAGAAACCCGAATACGTGGGGTTCGACTTCCACGCCTACGAGGCCGCTGCGCTCGTGGGCCAGCAGTCGGGCTGGGCGCACATCTATGACCAGGGCCTCGTCAAGGCGGCCGAGAGTCAACTGGTCCCACACCAGTCGACGCTGCGGTTTATCAGTCCTCCGCCTGTAGCCTGGCTCGCGGTCCCGCTTACGCCGCTACCGTTCTGGCTTGCGTACGGCGTCTGGGCCGCGTTGATGTTCAGCACTCTGGCGTTCGCGCTCGCGTGGTCCACGTCCTACCAAGGTCTGACGCGACTGGTCGCAGTCGGCGTCGCGATCGTTCCCTGGTGGGTACTCCATGCGCTCTATGTCGGCCAGGTGGTACCACTGATCGCGGCGAGCGTTCTGATCGCCTGGCGGCTCTTGCGCGAGGACCGCGACGTCGCCGCCGGAATCGTCCTAAGCGTGACGGTGCTTAAGCCCCAAGCGGCCGCGCTCGCCCCCTTGGCCCTTCTGGCCGCCGGCCGCTATCGTGCCTTTGGGGCCTGGGTGGCGGCCGCCGTGACCGTGGCCGGGACAAGCCTCCTGACGCTTGGGCCGCACGGATTGGCCGAGTACAGGGCCTCCCTGGATCTTCTGCCCGCAAGCTCATCCGACCTGACGTTCGGGGGCGCGTTCGGACTGACCGGGGCCGGAGTCGCTGTGCCTAGCGCGCTCATCGCAATCGCAGCGCTGGTCACTGCCCGCCGGGTGCGCTCGGCCCCGGGCATCGCCATAAGCATCGGCGTTGTGGCCTCGCTCCTGGCGACGCCGTACCTGTACGAGAACGACCTCTGTCTGCTGGGGGCCGCCGGCTGGATCCTCTGGGAGGAGCGGCCGACGCCCTTCTGGCGGGCTTCGCTGCTCGCGATCTGGATCCTTGCCGCCACACATCTGGTCGTCACCGGTGTAGGCGCTCCGACGCTGAGGCATTGGCCGCTGGTGGAGCTCGCTCTCTTCGTCGCGCTGGTGGCCGCGGCCTGGTTCGGCCTCCTCGATCGCCCTCCGACCGCGTCCTCGACCGCTATTCCGGGCGAGGCGGACCGTGGGACTCCTGCCACCGCATAACCCGAGGAGTTCTGCGGGCCGCCTATCCAATTCAGGTCCGGCGCGGAAATCGCTAGTCCCACACAGCTACAGCGAGTCCTGTCAACCGGCTCCGCTCTGCGGCGAATGCCATGAGATGGCTCTCCAACGACTCCCGCGGCCCCGACCGGACCAGTGACCAATCGCCGACTGAGACAGCATTGACGAACGCTCCTATAACGCCGAAGTCGCCTCCGTCGTGGCCATCCGCGGCGTCCACCCCGGCATCGACCACGTCGAATGACTCGACCTCGCGGGTGACGAAGTCGGTGAGGGTCAGCCGCTTGCCGTCGCCCTCCAGAAAACCTCGGGTACCCATGATCCGAGTCCGACGCCGGTCCACAGGCGTGAACGCACTCATCGTCAGAGTGGCCGTCACCCCACCCTCGAACTCGATCGTCACAACCTGGTGGTCGGCTACATCGTTGTCACATGCGTAGACGCAGCGCCCGTACTGGCCGTCGCGCAGTGCACGCCGTACCCCCTGTTCCGTCAGGTCGGTCGTAACAACGGAAAGCGGCCAGCGCTCTCGCTCCGGGTCACCCAGGCAGCCAAGGTAGAGCCGCGGGGCGGAGTACGGGCAGTCGGGCTCCACGGCACAGTCCAGGCACCGGTCCGCCGCGCCGACCGGCCGATTGGCTGCAGTGAAGTGATGCAGCCCGCCCCGGCTGGATACTCTGACCGCCGGCCGGCCCACGATGTAGCGCAGCCAGTCCAGGTCATGACAGCACTTGGTCAGGATGCTAGGCCCAGCCTGGTCCGAGCTGCGCCAGTTGCCCCGCACGAACGAGTGAGCGAAGTGCCACCAGCCGACCGGCTCCAGGTGCTCTATGCCGACGAGCTGGCCGAGCCTACCCTTGGCCAAGATCGTCTTCACCTGGTCCGTGTAGCTCGTGTATCGCATAACGTGGCAGACCGCGAGGATGACCCCGGCCTTCTCGACGGCGTCAATGACCTCGATGCACCCCGCCCGGGTTGGTGCGATCGGTTTCTCCAGCAGCACGTGGTAGCCGAGCTCTGCGAACCGGCATGCCGGGCCTACGTGCTCGCGGTCCGGAGTAGTGACAATCACGGCATCAGCGAGCCGGGCCTGCGCGGCTACGTGACGCCAGTCGTCGAACCGCTTGTCGGCCGCCACCCCGAGCTGATCGGCCAACGCATCACGGCGATCGGTGCGCGGATCGGCGACTGCCACCACACGAGCCCGGTCCGGATACCGCTGCGCAAAACTGGAGAAGGTGTGACCCCGGGAACCGGTGCCTAGGACTGCCAGCGTAACCGGTCGAGCGGTTGCCACCGAACCCCTATTCTCTCCGCAAGGGCACGCGACGCTCGGTGGTCATCACACGCGATCTTCTCATTTGCCAACATGCCCCGCCGACGTTGACGCTGCCACCACCGCGCCATTCGGAGCCCTTCGTGGGGCCGTCCTACTCGGTGCCTCTGGGATCACCTGGTGCTCGTCTTGGCTTCGTATGCGGGGCCACAGAGGGAGCACACAGAGGCTGCTGAAACTCCGCGCAACCGCCGGCCCCCGTTAGGGGTATACCCTGCGTGAAAACGGAGTGACCTCTGAAGCGCCGCCGGTGACTGGTCTTGCTCTCCAGGTCAAAGACCTGCGCGTCAGCTACGGCCCCAAGCGAGCGGTGGATGGCGTCTCGCTCGATATCAACGAAGGCGAGATCTTCGGGCTTCTGGGTCCGAATGGAGCCGGCAAGACAAGCACTCTGAGCGCGATCGAGGGACTGCTCAAGCCGACGTCCGGCTC
>Ga0209805_1000257_pt1 | contig 32253 bp, 26 predicted proteins | sample GraSoiAngelo_148_FD_185905 | JGI IMG/M metagenome (GOLD analysis project Ga0209805, IMG submission 185905) | Grasslands soil microbial communities from the Angelo Coastal Reserve, California, USA - 14_1009_09_20cm (SPAdes) (version 2) | ecosystem: Environmental > Terrestrial > Soil > Grasslands ...
ACTTAATATTACTTTAAAAGTTTAATGGCTTAATCTTGCTTTACTGTCAGACCTACAAGTCTATCAGTCGCGTAAGCGGGGCATATGATCGCAAGATACGGAAAGGAAAGGTCTTGGATTTTTGAAAAAGTTACGCTAGGGATTAAAAAATAAGAAGTCCCCCAATTATTAAAAAATATTGGTAATTATCTGGGTAAATTTCAAAAAAAACTATTAAAATAGTTAATTTGAAGCGAAACTTATTGTTTTATAAGAACGTTCAACGACTAAAAGATTAATTTTAATCTTATTTATTAATAATCCAGCATTTATTGTAAAATTTTAATTGTAGAATCTTAGTTGTATAATAATTAAAGTATATAAATATATTTTAATTAAATATAAATTATATAATAAATATGTTAGAATTATTTAAATTAAATTATAATAAAAAAACTGGAAATAAAAAAATCAAATCTTGTCCCAGTAATAAAAAACAGGATAAACATAATCCTTCTACAATTAGAGAATGAAATAATAGTATATACGTATATAATAAAAATACAATTAATTTAATACCTCAAAGTACAATATTGGCTATTAGATTAATAAAAAGTTATTTTAACCTTTATAATTATAGACTTGAACGTGAAATAAGAACAAATAGATTACTACTTAGATTAAGAAGACTTTCATCACATAAAATTTATGTAAGTAATGGTGAATTTAAACACACAAATGATAAAGTATATATTACTTTATATATATATAATAGACAAAAATTTAATTTAAAAAAAAAGCTTATAAGAAGTTTTTTTAGTTCTTGATTTAATCAAGATTTATTAATTAAAAGATGAGATAATTTATTCAAAAGACGAAAATTTATTGAAAATAGAGCTTTAGATAAATTAAATAGAAAAAAATATGTATTAATACATACATTAAAATCACAAAATTATAAAAATTTATCTAAATATTTAACTATATTTTATAAAAAGTTATTAAAAAAATCTCTAGATAAAATTTTTTTTTATCGTTGCAATCAACAACTTATTACTATAAATGAGTATAAATTTAATTATAACTTTTTACAATTTTTAAAAAAAAATTTAGAGAAAATATATAACAAAAATGTGGAATTTAATTTAGTAAATTTAAAACGTTTTTTTCTTAATAGTGATATATTATCAGAATCTATAATATTAAAAATAAGGAAAAATAGAAGAAAAATATTAAAATTTTTAAATACTTTAAAAAGAAAGGTAAAAGTACGTAATAAAAAAAATTATTTTTATCAACCAATTATAAACAATAAATCATTAGAAGAACTAGTTTTAAGAGATATAAAATACAAACATATAACAGGTTTTAGAATTGAAGCAAGTGGTAGATTAACTAGACGTTATACGGCTTCAAGATCTATATATAAATTAAGATATAAAGGTAACTTATTAAATATAGACTCTTCTTATAAAGGATTATCTTCTTTACTATTAAGAAATAATAATAAACCAAATTTACAATTTACTAAATTAAATTCTAAAACACGTATAGGTTCCTTTGGAATAAAAGGTTGAGTAAGTGGTAATTAATTATAAAATTGCTTTTATTAAAATTTTACAATAAATGATGAAATAGTCTGAACCATATTTAAAAATATGGAAATAAATAATATATTTATGTTAACATAATTTGAACAGGCTAATGTGCGCAAGAGAGTACAAATTGAGTGCGCGGTTTGGCACCTCGATGTCGGCTTAGCTCATCCACATGAATGCAGTAATCATGAAGGGTTCGACTGTTCGTCGATTAAAGAGCTACACGAGCTGGGTTTAATACGTCGTGAGACAGTATGGTTTCTATCTTCTAGAGGAAATTAAAGTAAAATAAAGATAGCCCCATTGTACGAAAGGAATTGGGTATGTTGACCTATGGTTTACCTGTTGTTTATATATTTATAAATGTATACTTTCACTAAAGATATATATCATATAGGCATGGCAGGAAAGCTACGTCAATTAAAGATAAGTGCTGAATGCATATAAGCGCGAAACATACTTTACTATACTTTTATATACGTAGTAAAACACTACGAAATTATTTTAGGCTTTAGTTATAATGAATTTAATTTTTTTAGACATAAAGTACTAATTTTGTAATTTACTAAATATCACTTTTATCCCAACTTTTTTTACTAACAGTAAATAAGGCCTGGTTAGCATAAAAGTAATGCTACCGTTTTGTAATCGGTGGAAGTAAGTGCAATACTTACACTAGGCTAAGACCCAGTGGTCAAGTTAGGTTAAGACTTAACATTTTCACTGTTGAAACGGGAGTTCAAATCTCTCCTGGGTTAAAGAAATTAGCTCAGAGGCAGAGCGATCATTTTACACATGATAGGTCAGGTGTTCGATCCACCTATTTCTTATTAATAAGAATAAATGCGGGTTGATGTAATAGTTAACATGTTTGGCTCATGACCAAAATATTGAGGTGCAAATCCTCCATCCGCACTTTGTGTAATAAATTGTAAAAATAATAAAAAGGCTATAGCTTAATAGGTAAAGCCAGCTGCTCATGATAGCTTAGATGAAAGTTCAAATCTTTTTAGCCTTATAGCCTAATTTTTCTGAAACAACTATTCGTAAATTTTTAAAACTGAATAAATCTTGTAAAGGCTATACTATTATGATGGGGACAAAATATACCTTTCTTTATTTACATTATTTATATTTTATAATAATCCGAGTGCTGGAATAGGAAGACAGGGCAAATTTAAGCTTTGCTGGTGTATATCATATGGGTTCAAGGAGCAAAAAACTGAAGATTTTCCTGAAAGTAATAATGTAAATATAATGCCTGTTAGATCATATATCAATGCAGATAAAGATAAATATATTATATAAAGAAAATAAAAATAAATCAGATATATCCTTGTTCGAATCAAGATATCCTCCCTTATAATTAGTAATATAATAATTAATTCGAATATTATGTAAGTTAAATTTACTTATTTAATAAAACGAAGTATAAGCAAATATAAAGAAATATTTAGATTAAATTAATTATATAAAATTTAATAGATATTTTAACAACGTTAAAACGATTATAAATAATTCTATCTGCTTAATAATAAAATAAACTTTGAAATGTATATAATCACTCCTTTAATTTTATTTTCCATAAAATCAAAATTTTTTTTGTATATTCCAGCTTTATTATTTTTTTGCTTACATTTTTTAGCTTCTTTTTTTAAATTTTTATTAGATATTACTCCTAATATAATAGTTGATCATCCAATAATATTTATTATTATGACAATATCTAATATAATTCTTTTATATATTGTATATCTATCTATTTTTGATAAAAATATAAATTTAAGAGAAAATATTATCTATTTATTTAATAGTTTAAAAGAATGTAAATTTTGTCCATTTAAAATAAAACTATTATTAAAAAATATAGTAATATATTTAAAAGAACGGATATATCTTAAATTTAAACAATTAAAAGACAATTTACTTTCTATTTTATTAACTTTAATTATAATAATTGTTATAGCAAATGTGTTTAGACAACCTATTTTTATTTGTTTAGGTGAAGACATATTTAGGAATTTTCCTTTATATATGTATGTAATGTTTAGTAGTATACTACCTACTATATATATAGTTACAATATTAATTAAATGATTAAGAACAAGAAATTTAGATTTCTCTTTCAGATTGACAGATTTAAAAGATAAAATAACTATTTTATCTTTATCATTCTTAACTATATCTTTATATATTTCATATTTTTATATATGACCTTTAATAGGTTTTAGTATAATATATTTTATTCAATCTAAACCTATATTTATAGATTTAATATTAAACTTTAAAAATATACAAGGGTTACGTCCCTCAATATTAACGTTTTTACCGGGTTTATCAGTTACAGAAGTATTCAGACATTTCGGGTGTTCATATACTAAAGATGAAATATTACCTACAATAGAAAATTATGAACCTGCCACTACTGACGCTAATCCTTCTAATGAACTTACAAAATATTCACATAATAAATGAATAAGTAAACTAACTTTTACTGATAATATAGAAGCTAATGCTGAATATTCAAGAAAAAATATAAAAACTCCTTATTTACCTACTGAACTTTTTAAATCCTACTGAAATAATTTTGGGATTAAAGGGGAACTTGTATGAAACGATACTTTTGATAAAAATATACCTATTAATATAGCACTATATTACTTAAAAGGAGAAAATAATTATTATCATTGTTTTGGAGGACCTGAAGGATTATTTGATTTACAAACCTATTGTCGAACCAAACATAGTACGATGTTTGCACAGAGTAATAAACCTTTATCTGAAATATTAAAACAAATATGTATGTACTTTAGTGATAATACACGTAACATATATAATCCTTATGAAACAAGTCCATTCATTGTTATATGTCATAAAAAACGTATTACATTTGCAATGTATAAACCTAGTCAAGCTTTAGAACAAAATTATCCTTTTAAAAAAGGACATTTTTTCCAAAAATTAGGTGATCCAAAAATACATATAGATACTCCTAATATGTGTGGTATTATAGGTTTAGTTGCAACTACATGAGGTGTTGAAACAATACCTCACCAAAATATATATAAACCTCAATTGGCTTTCTATGATATTAGTAAAGAAAAACACGTTTTTTCTATACATATGATATTTAAATATCTATCTTTAAATAGAAAATTTCCATCTATAGACGATAATTTCATTCAAACAAATAATGGGGAAATAGATCCTATTAATTTAACAGAAAATTTCCATGGTAAAGATGATTTGAATATTAAATTGGAGCAAAATGGTAGATTAATAAGAGAAATATAATATATTATATATTTTATTAAAATATGGATTCTGTATATCCAATAAATATTTTTAGTATATTTACTGGAATTAGTTCGAGAATCTCAATTTGGTAGAGTGGAACATTGTACAATATTTTGAAAATAGCAGGTTTAAATTTAGGGTTTAATTATAGTTAATCTACAAAAAAGTTATTTAACATGTTTAGGTCATTTATTTAGTAAACTACTAGACTAAAAATGTTAGTTAATAGTTATAAAAATATACCTTACTATTAAATTTACATATAAAAATAAAGCCACCTAATTTTTAGATGTTTATTAAACAACTGTTCCTAATTATTTAAAATTAAATATATCTTGTAAAAGATATACTATTATGATGGGATAATATATATCTTTATATTATTTACATTAAAAAAAAATCCGAGTGCTGGAATAGGTAGACAAAATAAATTTAAAATTTATTGATTAAAATCGTATGGGTTCAAATCCCTTCTCGGGTAAGATTTATCTAGAGTCTTAAATATAGTATTGCTTTATTTAATTAATTAAAGAAAACATAATAAATAATATAAATTTAATATCAATTGTTCCTGTTTGTTCTTATTTAAATGTTGATATCCAAAAAAAGCAGATTTTTATAGATAACAGAAGAAAAACAGGTATTTATAGATGAACTAACGTAATATCTGGAAAAAGTTATGTTGGCTCTTCTATAGATTTATCTATTAGATTTAGATATTATTTTAATATTAATTATTTAAAAAGACAAATTGAAAATAACAATAGTAAGATATATAGAGCAATATTAAAATATAGTTATTCGGGTTTTAATTTAGAAGTTATTGAATACTGTGATCCAGCTATTATTATTAAAAGAGAACAATATTATTTAGATAATTTAAAACCATAATATAATATTTTAATATTTGCAAGGTCTTCATATGGATTTAAATATAGCATACATTATATTGAACGTAGATCACATCCTATAACAACTATAAATAATAAAACAGATGAAATTAAAAATTATATATATATTAAACAAACTGCAAAATTTATAGGTATAAATCATAGTTATTTGGCTATACATCTAAAAAAAAATAAATTTTGTATAAAAAGAGGATATTACATAACAAGAAATTTAGGTGTTAAAAACAAAAAAATAAATTTAACATAATGCTATTTTTTATAATAACTAAGACCTTGGTTTAAGTGGTAAAACATAATATTTTTATATTTTATTATAGGTTCAAAGCCTATAGGTTTTAGGTTTATCTAGTTACCTTTAATCTAGTATTATTTTATATTATAAATTATTAAAAAAAAATATATATGTTAGACTTAAAAAATAAAAATGATTTCGAATCAAATTTGGATATAATTACAAAAGAAGTTACAAAACTTAATCAATTAGATGTTGACAATTGTTTATTTACACCAGAATTATTAGCTACTTTACTCAAATGTCCTGTAAAATGTAGCAAATCCCAAAGTCAAGTAATTAAAAACAAAGAAGGTATATATCTTATAGTTTTTAGAGTATTCAATAACAAAAAAATAATTTTAATTTATAACTATATTTATTATAATGATCTTTTTTATTTAACTTTAATTGTTTACTTATTAGTAAGAAATTATTTTATTACTTAAAATAATCATGAATGAGGTAAATATTTGGTTATTCTTGATAATAAATATTTAAATTATTATAATGTAAGTAATTATATAGATATATATAATACTAAAGATAAACTGAGGCATTAATATTAAATTAATTTTAGTCAAGATAATTTATATTTAAAAATTATTATAAATGAAAATTATATATTAGATCTTAAAAAACTAGTATAATTTAGTAGCAGTTTAATATATGTAAGTAATCATGAAAAAATGACTAATTTATTAAATACTAGTATAAATAAAAATTATTATGAATATAGTAAGATTTTATATAATGATATCTGCCCGAATAAATTTATTAACTTAAAAAATATTATAAATAAAGATGTTGAATTAACTAATCCTTTTAATAAATTACTTTTTGTTGTCCAAGATAAAGAAGCTTTACTTAAAAATATATCTGATAAAGGTTATATTATAAATCAAGGACCTCAACAATGAAGAGGTCAAATTAATAGTATGAATAGTTTTTTAAATTATTTAGATATTGATTATAGAAAATCGTTATATAATCACAGTAAACTTTATTATAGTAAAGGTAACTTAGATAATAGTTGAAAAGATGAAACTTTAACAAAGAAACATTTTACATTTATAAATATAAATCAAATATTAGGAAATATCAAATAATAATTCACTAGTATTTCGTTTTCTATGTAATGTTTTAACTTAAGAGAGTATAAAGATACTCTCTTAAGTGACTATAATTTAATGGTAGAATTTCTGTTTCCTAAACAGAGTATATGGGTTCAAATCCCATTAGTCATAAAGGGGAAATAGTATAATTAGGTAATACGATAATCTTGCACATTATTAATCTGGGTTCAAATCCTAGTTTTTCCAAGGAATATTTCATAAAGCTCAGGAAGCTCAATTGGTTGAGCAAAAAACTGAAGATTTTTGGGTTATGAGTTCGACTCTCATTCTGGGCAATAGATAATATAAATTTTATTTAATAGATGTGTTGAAATTGGAAGCCAAACTTCACTTAGAATGAAGGGGCGAAAGCCATTATGAGTTCGACTCTCATCATCTATAAACTTATCCAGAGCTTTTAATCTGGTATTATATTAGAAATAATAAAGATAAAAAAGTAAGATGACAAATAACAAATTAAATCCTAATTGAGTGACAGGTTTCACAGATGCTGAAGGTTGCTTTATGATTAATATTACTAAACGTGAAACTAATAAGTCAGGATGGCAAATACGTCCTTGTTTTCAAATAAAATTACATATTAAATATAAAGATTTACTTTTAAAAATAAGATCGTTTTTTAGTGAAGTTGGTATTATTGTAACAAATTATAATTATAATTTTGCAGTTTATGCTATTCATAGTTTAAATGATATAAGGAATATAATTATACCTCATTTTAAAAATTATCCCTTAATCAGTCAAAAATATGGTGATTTTATTATTGTTAATAATATAGTAGAATTAATGAATAAGGGTGAACATTTAAACAAGAAAGGTATAATAAAAATTATTACTTTAAAATCAGTATTAAATAAAGGGCTTTCATATAATTTGAAAATTTATTTTCCAGATATAGTTAAAACAAATAAAGTAAAAAAACCTAATGCAAATATATTTATAAATATAGATTATAATTGAATTGCAGGATTCTTTAGTGGTGATGGTTGTTTTTCTATAAGTATTTATAAATCTGATAATCATAAAATAGGTTATAGTAACACTGCAAATTATATTTACTCAACATTCAAGAGATGAAGTTTTGTTTAATAGGATTAATAAAGTATTAGAATGTGGGAATATATATAAACATTCAAAGAGAAATAATATAAAATTAATAATCTCTAATTATAAAGATAATTATTATAAAATGATTCCCTTGTTTAATAAACATAAAATAATAGGAATAAAATTATTAAATTATTTAGATTTTTGTAAAGTAGCAGAATTAATTAATAAAAAATATCTTTTTACAAAAGAGGGATTGGAAAATATACGCAAAATTAAATCTAATATGAATAGAAATATAATAGATATTATTAAGTAATGTAAAATAATAATTATAAATTCGGAATAGACTAATAGGTAAGTCATGGGCCTTTGATACCCATAATTAGGTGTTCGAACCGCCTTTCCGAAATACATCAACCATAGTTTAGAAAATCAAAGTATAATTTCATGAATTCGAGCTTATTTAACAAATATATAATTATATATAATATATGTTTATTTGCTCTAATATAATTACATACGTTATGTAATACTAACGCACTAGTTTAATGGTTAGAATACTATGCTACGGACATGGTGATACGAGTTCAAGTCTTGTGTGCGTTAATAATGGCCTTTATAGCTTAATGGTAAAGCAAAATACTGTTAATATTTGTATAGATGTTCAAATCATCTTAAGGGCGTTTTTAGCTAAAAGATAAAATAGAGTATAATTTAGGTGGATATAGTTTAAAGGTAGAACTACTGTATGTGGCATAGTATATCCTTGTTCGAATCAAGGTATCCTCCCTTATAATTAGTAATATAATAATTAATTCGAATATTATGTAAGTTAGATATACAAATTGAAATTTACTTATTTAATAAAACGAAGTATAAGCAAATATAAAGAAATATTTAGATTAAATTAATTACATAAAATTTAATAGATATTTTAACAATGTTAAAACGATTATAAATAATTCTATCCGCTTAATAATAAAATAAATTTTGAAACAATGATAAAAGGATTTAGTAAAATAACTATGTGAAGAGAAAGATGATTTCTTTCATCTAATGCTAAAGATATTGGAACATTATATTTAATGTTTGCTTTATTTTCAGGATTAATTGGTACAGCATTTTCTGTTCTTATACGGATAGAATTAGCAGGACCTGGGGTACAATATATAGCAGATAATCAATTATATAATAGCATAATAACAGCACATGCTATTTTAATGATATTTTTTATGGTTATGCCAGCTATGATAGGAGGATTCGGTAATTTTCTATTACCATTAATGGTAGGAGGTCCAGATATGGCATTCCCTAGATTAAACAATATAAGTTTTTGATTATTAATACCAAGTTTAATCTTATTTTTATTTGCAGCTATGATAGAAAATGGGGCAGGTACAGGTTGAACATTGTATCCACCTTTAGCTGGATTACAAAGTCATAGTGGACCTAGTGTAGATTTAGCTATATTTGCCTTGCATTTAGCAGGTATAAGTAGTTTATTAGGTGCTATGAATTTTATCACTACTATATTAAATATGAGAAGTCCAGGTATAAGATTACATAAATTAGCTTTATTTGGATGAGCTGTAGTAGTTACGGCTGTATTATTATTATTATCTTTACCTGTATTAGCTGGTGCAATTACTATGATATTAACTGATAGAAATTTTAATACATCATTTTTTGAATTAGCTGGTGGTGGAGATCCTATATTATATCAACATCTTTTCTGATTTTTTGGACATCCAGAGGTTTATATATTAATTATACCAGGATTTGGTATTATAAGTACTACAATATCAGCTAGCTCTAATAAAAATGTATTTGGTTATTTAGGAATGGTGTATGCTATGATGTCTATAGGAGTTTTAGGATTTGTAGTGTGAAGTCATCATATGTATAGTGTAGGATTGGATGTAGATACACGTGCTTATTTTACAGCTGCCACTTTAATTATAGCTGTACCAACTGGTATTAAAATATTTAGTTGATTAGCAACTACTTATGGAGGATCATTACATTTAACACCTTCAATGCTATTTGCATTAGGTTTTGTAGTTATGTTTACTATAGGTGGATTAAGTGGAGTTGTTTTAGCTAATGCATCTCTTGATATAGCTTTTCATGACACTTATTATGTTGTAGCTCACTTTCATTATGTATTATCTTTGGGTGCTGTTTTTGCATTATTTAGTGCATGATATTTTTGAATACCTAAAATAACAGGTCTTAATTATAATATAATGCTAGGTAAAGTTCACTTCTTAATATTATTTATCGGAGTTAATGTAACATTTTTTCCTCAACATTTTCTTGGTTTACAAGCTATGCCTAGAAGAATTAGTGACTATCCTGATGCATTTGCTGGATGAAATTTAATAAGTAGTTTTGGTTCTATTATAAGTTTAGTAGCTACATGATTATTTTTATATATTTTATATATACAATTAATAGAAGGTGAAGCTACATCAAGATATCCTTGATTCACACCTCAATATTTCAGTGATTTATTTCAAAGTTTATTTAGCAGAAATTATAATTCACTTGAATGAAGTTTAAATAGTCCACCTAAACCACATGCTTTTGTAAGTTTACCTTTACAAAGTAATATTATTTAATAATTATATATTATTAAAAAATGGATTTTAGTACTTTATTTTATAAATATTGGAAGTGCAAATCTTCTATCCATTACTTTATGTAGATAAAAGAACGTTTATTCTTAGTTTTTGTTTATCAAAAATTTATTTTCATATGATACAAGCAGCTAAAATAATAGGAACAGGATTAGCTACAACAGGTTTAATAGGAGCAGGTGTAGGAATAGGTGTGGTGTTTGGAGCACTTATAATAGGTGTATCAAGAAACCCTTCTTTAAGAGGACAATTATTCTCTTATGCTATTTTAGGTTTTGCATTTGCAGAAGCAACAGGATTATTTGCATTAATGATGGCTTTCTTATTATTATATGTTGCTTAAATAATTAGCCTTTAATAAATAATTAATAGAAAAAATATAAAAATATATAAATGCAAAGTTTATTTTTTTGAAATCCGAGTCCTTTAGATCAATTCACTATAAGAGATTTATTTAGTATAAAAGGAGACTTATTAGCTAATATACAATTATCATTAACTAATATAGGATTATATTTACTAATTACAACATTTATTGTATTTATGTATTATCTATTAGCAACAAATTATAATATATTAATACCTAATTCTTGATCAATAAGTCAAGAATCTATATATTCTACTGTTTATAGTATAGTAATAAATCAAATAAATGCAAATAAAGGTCAAATGTTTTTTCCTTTTATATCTGCATTATTTATATATATATTAATAAATAATTTAGTAGGTATGGTACCTTATAGTTTTGCTCCTACTTCACATTTTATATTAACATTTTCTATAAGTTTTACTGTTGTTATAGGAGCCACAATATTAGGATTTCAGGTACATGGTTTAAAATTTTTTTCGTTATTAGTTCCTTCAGGTTGTCCATTGGGTCTATTACCACTTTTAGTACTAATAGAATTTATTTCCTATTTAGCTAGAAATGTATCACTAGGATTAAGATTAGCTGCTAATGTTTTAAGTGGTCATATGTTATTAAATATATTAGGAGGTTTTACTTATAATATAATGACTAGTGGTATAGTTTATTTTTTTTTAGGTTTAATGCCTCTTTTATTTATAGTAGCATTCTCAGGATTAGAAATAGGTATTGCATTTATACAAGCACAAGTATTTGTTGTATTATCTTCTTCTTATATAAAAGATGCTTTAGATTTACATTAATTTAGGTTTAATGTATTAATAAATACATACACTATTAATTACAAGAGTATAGTGATATATAATGTATGATATTATTTACATTAAAATAGGAAAGTCAAGAGCTAATTTAGTATGTGTTTAAATAATAAATATTTATAAAACAAAGGTAAAAATTTTAAAATTTAACAGAAAATAATAGCTTTTTATAATAAATGTATAAAAAACATTTTATAGAAAATTATGAAAATGGCGTTTCATATTTAGCTTTTAAAAGTACACGTACAGTTTTTACAATAACTAGCTTAAATATATCCAAAAAATTATAAATGAATGCTATATATAGTGGTAATAACCACTAAAATTAAAGTTGAGTTTGATGATGGCTCTGAATGAACGCTGTCCAAATACTTGACACATGCTAATCGAACGTCTCAGCAGTTATAGCTGTTGATAAGTGGTGAACAGGTGAGTAGATGATAACCTAACTACCTTAAAGTAAGGTATAAATCCCTTATAATAATAAAGAAAAAGAAAATTTTGCTTTAAGATGTTAGCGTATATCCTGGAGGAGTATTAGTATAATCTAGCTCATGTTCCGGTAGTCGAGACTGAGAGGTCGATCGACCACATTGGGTCTGAAAAAAGCCCACGGCAGATTGTACAGCAGTGAGGTATATTGGTCAATAGCCTAACGGCTGAACCAGTAACTTGGAAGAATGTATAACGAATAAGTCGTATAAAGTTCTAGATAAAAAAAAAAGATTATGACAACTTTTTATCTATAAGTCTTGACCAAATTACGTGCCAGCAGTCGCGGTAATACGTAAAAGACTAGTGTTATTCATCTTTATTAGGTTTAAAGGGTACCTAGACGGAAAATCAAGCTATAATAAGAACTAATTTTCTAGAGTTTTATGTGAGAAGAGGCGAATTTCCGGAGAAAAGTTGATATTTTATGATACTGGAAGGACGGGTAACAGCGAAGGCAATCTTCTATATAAAAACTGACGTTGAGGGACGAAGCCTTGGGTAACGATAAGGATTAGATACCCTAATAGTCCTTGGAGAAAATTATGAATGTCATAGGTCTTTTATTTAGTAAATCATACCTATAAATGAAAGTGAAAGCATTCCACCTCATGAGTAAAGCGGCAACGCCGAAATTGAAATCATTAGACCGTTTCTGAAACCAGTAGTGAAGTATGTTTATTTAATTCGATAATCCGCGAATAACCTTACCACATTATGCATTGAATATTATTCAATTATTACAAGCGCTGCACGGCTGTCTTCAGTTAATGTCGTGAGATTATGGTTAGTTCCATAAATTAACGAAAACCCTTGCTTTATTTGTTTTTATAGAGTAGTTCTCCATTATAAAGGATAAGTTAAAAGGGACTAAGACAAGTCATCATGGCCTTAATAGCGTGGGCTATAGACGTGCCACATATACCTTTACAAAGGGATGCTATATTGCGAAGTAGAGCTAATCCTTAAAACTGGATATAACTATTTGTGAATTGTAGTCTGAAACTCGACTACATGAATAAGAAATTACTAGTAATCGTGAATCACCACGTCACGGTGAAGTTTATCTCAGATGGGTACTAACTACTCGTCAGGCGCTGAAAGGAATATGTGCAATAAGTTTGATTACATACTTACTTTATTATATTTAATTAATTTTATAATCGTTTTTATGTAATTTTCGTATGTGTGATTCTGATTGGTGTTAAGTCGAAATATGGTTCGTGTAATGGAAATTGCACGGGATTAATTATCTTTAAAAATTTTTATAAAACATATTATATTATTTAGTATATATGTTTTATTATATAGTGATAATAATTAACTATTATTATTATATATTATCTTAAGAGGTTAAACAAACTTAGATTTGTTTTGGTTCAATTCCAAAAAGATAATGAAAAAAATATTCATTTTGATTTTATATCTTTAGAAATTTTTAAAGAAAAGATTTAATAATAACTTTATGTTAAATCTATATGTTTTATATGAAATGTCTTTTGGTTATTCAACAAGTTTTTTAGATATATTTGCGATGCTTTCAATACTATTAGGAATATTTATTATTATAACTAAAAATCCTATAATATCAGTTTTATATTTGATATTACTATTTTCAAGTGTATCTTGTTATTTAATATTTATAGGTATAAAATTTATAGGGATATCTTATCTATTAGTTTATGTAGGAGCTGTATCAATATTATTTTTATTTATATTAATGTTAATTAATATAAGAGTATCAGAACTTATTAGTGATACAAATAATAATTTACCTTTAGCTTTAATAACTATAATAGCATTTTTTATTCCATTTACCAATTTATTACCAGATGCTAAAAGCAAATTAAATATTATAGGTTTTGAATTAAATAAAATATTACAAGATATAACTAATACTAAACAAGTATCATATGTAACGTCTAAAAATTGAGATGGAAATATATTAGATAGTACAGATATTATGAGTATAGGTAATATAATGTATACAAGTTATTCTATTTGATTATTAATAACTTCTATTATACTTTTATTAGCTATGGTAGGATCAATTGTAATAACAATTAAACAAATAAAAAAGAGACTTTAGTTTAATAGGCAAAACATGTGACTTTTAATCGCTATAATACGGGTTCAAATCCCATAGGTCTTAAGGAAAGTACCTTTATTGGCAAGAAGGGTTGAGCTGTAAACTCAATAGTAATATACTTTTAAGAGTTCGAATCTCTTCTTTCCTATTGTTAAGTTAATATACAAATAAAATACTGTAACTAATATATATAAAAATGACAAAGTTTTCAAACTAAAATTAAAATTATATTAGCCTTATGTTGAAATAAATCTTTTATATTCTCAATGATTTACTTTTTAATTTATATTTAATATATCTACATTATTTAATAATAAACAATAATCTGTATAATTTAGTGATTTTGATTTTTGCTTTATTTATAAATTTATTTTCATCTGTTATTGTACAATATGTTTTACCTGTTATAAATATACCATGTTTGATATTATATTATAATTTCAACTTTATGTTGAACTTACAAATTTTTCTAGTAATTTTATATTTGTTACTATACTATCTGTATCTGAATAATATATTGATCCGCTTAAATTTATTATATTTAATTTTAATTTTTATATATGTATTCTACCATAAGTTGTTACAGCTGCACTAATAGCTACCGAACTATTTTCATAACCTAGATGTTTATTATTTTGATACTTTACAGATATTTTTGCTATGTCTAAATTATATTATCATATAAACCAAGTGTATATAATACTAATATTTTATTTTATGATAATATTTGATAACCAGAAATCTTATTAATTAATCTCATAATTGAAAATTTCTTTTTACTAACTATTTCTGTAATAGATTTATCTAATTTAATTCCAAATCTACCTAAAAATTTATTTAGTAAACTTTTAGATATTGATCTTTCTACATAATTTACACTATATACTTTATGTTGATATATTGTATTTATATAATTTTTAAATGTATCATAAGATTTATTAAAAGTATAACCATTAAGTACTTTAATACTATAATCATGGTTTTAAGCAAATTTCAATTCTTCACTAAAATATCATCCTTTTCACTTCCCTATTGGAAATAATAATGATCCATCATCAGTTCTATGTTGTAATAAACCTATATATAAATCATTTGGTATAATTATTTCACAATAATAAAATCCAAATAAATTATCTATTTTTTAACCATGTTTTAAAAAGTTTTTTTTAATAAAATTTATAAGTAGAATGAAATAATAACTTATCAGATACCTTTTTAGGTAAAACCTTTAAATGATTATTAACCCTATCAATAAAATTGATAACTCCTTGTTTAGTATTAATATCAATATTAACAATATTATTATTATTATCAACATTAAAAGGTAATTATTTATCAATAAATTCTTCATTAACACTAATAAGCATATCACTTAACTTAGTATCAGAAAAAGAAAGAGGAACAAATTTATCATCAATTTTAAAATTAGAAATTTAAATTTCATCATTTTTTCAAAATATTAAATGTATCAATACAATATTTTCTATAAAAATTTTATATTTATCTAATAATTTATTTAATCTTTCATTAAAATCATTATAATTAAAACTGATTTGATAACCACACATTTTATAATTAGAACCTGAATGTCTAAATTTAATAAAACCCATCTTTAGATAATATTTTACAAGTATCATAAATTAATAAATTAGTATCTAATAATTGAAGATATGTAATACCAATATCAGTTGATTTATTATAACCATGAGTAAATTCGATATATAGAGACTCAAAAAAATGGATTATAACGAATTTCTCCCCTATAACAAATAACACTAGAAAAATATCTAATTATGTATTTCATCATCATATTCATATTTATATTTTTACTATTAATAATTTGAAGGGGCCGTTTCTAAGTATGGATAAAAAGTAACTAGCTATTTTTTACTAGATCATTATATAGGGATATTTCTATTGTTATTATTTAACATGTTGATTATATATTAAAAAATAAGTATACTTTCTTAGCTAAATGAATTCTAACATTATAGGTCTAAATATATTTATGTTGTATTGCTATACGTAATATATGTTAATTATACTCTATTCTTATTAGCTCAATGGTAGAGCAAGATACTTCTAATATTTTGATCCAAGTTCAAATCCTGGATAAGAATTATACCAGGATAGTTCAATAGGGTAGAACATTAATTTCATGCATTAATAATGAGAATTCAAATTTCTCTTCTGGTTTAAAGTATTAACTAAATAGTAATTTAAATTACTATTTAGTTAAAGTAAATAAATATTATAAAAAACATAATTAAAATTAACAGCGGCTATAAGTTAATGGTAAACTAATCGTCTTCCAAATGAAAATTATCGATTCGATTTCGATTAGCCGTATTTTAGTATAACTATTTTTTGTATTAATAAACATTTATTTATATTTATTACTGAAATCTTAGTTTAATAAGTAAAACATGCAATTTTTAATCGTTATATTATGGGTTTATTCAATACTCTTAGTTTAATAAACTAGATATAATATTGTATTATTTATATATAATATATAAAAGATATGAAAATTTTATGATTTTTCTTTTTTTAATTTAAAATAAATTATAGTGTGATTTCTACTGAAAAGAGTTAGTAACTTAATAGGTAAAGGATCTTCTTGTCGAGGAGATAGATGCCGGATCGTAGCCGGTTTAACTCGCCAATAAATGGGAAAAGTTACCATTGGTAAGGTAAGATATTTGCTAAATATCATGTATTTTTACATTTAGATGTTCAATTCATCTCTTTTCCGATATCAAGAGTATAGTTTAATTGGTAAAATAAGAAGCTTCAAACTTCATGTTTTCAGTTCAAATCTGAGTACTCTTGTTTTTATTATAAAATGATTCTTTAACTTAATAGGTAAAGTATACTTTTGATAAGAGTAGGTTTAGCGTTCAAGTCGCTAAAGAATCAATATTATTTGAAAGAGAATTGGCTGAGGGGTTTAAGGCGATAAGCTTGAAACTTATTTGGTTATAATGACCACATCCGTTCAAATCGGATATTCTCTGTTTACGGGTTAGAGCCAGGTTGGTTAGGCACCTCATTTGGGTTGAGGAACTGTTATGTTCGAATCATAATAACCCGACTTCACATTTTGGATTTGCCGGCAGATGTGTTAGGCGTTACATATAGACGAAAATTATAAACATACTTAGGTATGTTTTTATTACTTTTAGCTTTAATACCTTTAATAGCTATATTTATTTTATTAGGTGCTTTAACCTATAATATAACAGAACAAAATATAAAACTATTAAAAATTACAGCTTTAGTTGCAACAATTATAGATTTAATAATATCTTTAATAATATATATATTATTTGATTGTAGTAGTAAACAATTTCAATTTGTTCAAGAACATTATCAAGTAAATTACTTTGATTTTTATTTAGGTATAGATGGTCTGTCCATATATTTTGTGTTATTAACAACTATAATTATGCCTATATCTATAATATCTAATTGAAAATCAATAAAAGAAAATACAATTATTTTTTTAATAATAATGCTATTATTAGAAACATCTTTATTAATGGTTTTTTTAGTATTAGATATTTTATTATTTTATATTTTTTTTGAAAGTATATTGGCTCCTTTATTTGTATTGATAGGACTTTACGGTTCAAATGAAAAAGTAAGAGCTAGTTTTTACTTTTTTCTTTATACTTTCTTAGGTTCATTATTTATGCTATTATCCGTGATAACAATGTTATCTTTAATAGGTTCAACTGATTTTGATGTTTTATCGAAAGCAAATTTTTTATATTATACTCAACTTTTTTTATTTTATGGAATATTTATAGCTTTTGCTGTTAAAACTCCAATTATTTACTTAAACAGTTGATTGTTAAAGGCTCATGTTGAATCACCTTTATCTGGTAGTATAATTTTGGCAGGTATTGTTTTAAAATTAAGCTTATATGGTATTCTTAGATTAATTTTACCTTTATTACCAAAGGCTTTTATGTATTATACATATATAATTTTTTTAATTGGAGTTTTAACTATTATATATGCTAGTTTAAGTACACTTAGAACCATAGATATTAAAGAATTAATTGCATATTCATCTGTATCTCATGCAGCTGTATATCTTATAGGTGTATTTAGTAATACTTTACAAGGTATAGAAGGAGGGATTACCTTAGGATTAGCCCATGGATTTGTTTCATCTGGTTTATTTATATGTGCTGGAGGTATACTTTATGATAGATCTTCAACAAGATTAATAACATATTATAGAGGTATTGCTCAAATAATGCCTATATTTTCTATATTATTTTTTATCTTATCGTTGGCAAATTGTGGTGTACCTTTAACATTGAATTTTTTAGGTGAATTTATGTCTTTATATGGTGTTTTTGAAAGATTGCCCTTAGCAGGAGTATTAGCATCTCTTTCAATTATATTTTCTGCTGCTTATACTATATTTATGTTTAATAGAATAGCTTTTGCTGGTTCATTTTTTACTTATTTTTGGAAAAATTATATACCTGACTTAAATAAACGGGAATTTAACATTCTTTTAGCTTTAGTCTTATTTACTGTTATATTAGGTATATATCCTGTTGTAATACTTGATGGTTTACATTATTATATTTATTCCGTGTTGTTCAAATTTGATACCGTAATTTAAATTGAATTTTAAAAAACAGTATTAACTGTCTATAATAAACTAAAAATTAAGATTAATTAAAAGAAAACATATATATATAAATAAATCTAAATAAGATGATATTAACTTTCATTTTACTTTTATTATTCTCAAATGGTCTGACTATAAGACCTGACACATCAATTTTATATTCTAGAATAGGTTTATTAATAGTATTTTACAGTATCATAAGTACAATGTTTAGCTTCCATATAACTTATTTGCAAACAGGAATAGGTTTGTATGGTGGATTATTCCATGTAACACCTATAACACATGGTTTTCAAATATTTATATTGTTACTTTGTGGAATAATTTTATTAATGACAGGATTTTATCCGAGAAAAAAACATAAAGGTGTTTCAATGTCTTTATGAAATAAGGTAAAAGAATATACAAGTATTATAAATAAAACATCAGAACAATTTACTATTATAGAATATGCATTAATTATAATATTTGTAATATCAGGAGCAACACTTTTATTAACGTCGAGCGACTTAGGATCTATGTATTTATGCATAGAATTACAAAGCTTTAGTTTGTATATAATATCAGCTATGCATAGAAATTCTGAGTCATCAACAGGTTCCGCTCTTACTTATTTTTTATTAGGAGGATTGTCTTCATGTTTTATATTATTAGGTTTAGCATTAATATATGCTAATGCAGGTCTAACTAATTTAGATGGTATTTATTCTATAATTTCGGATTATGAAAAATATTTAAATTTTTCTACATGATATATTCATAATTATATTTTTTATGCTCTTATTCTTATATCCGTAGGTTTTTTATTCAAAATAGCTGCTGCTCCTTTTCATTGATGATCTCCTGATGTATATGATGGAGTACCTACAATTGTTACAACTTTTATAGCAATTTTTGGTAAAATTGCTATTTTAGTTATTTTTTTAGAATTATCTTACTATACAAGTACACTTATTTATTCAATGATACAATATTATTCATGAACTGTAAGTCTATTTATAAGTTGTCTTCTTTCACTTATAGTTGGTACTGTATTAGGACTAACACAAATAAGAATAAAAAGATTATTAGCTTATAGTACAATATCTCATATTGGTTTTATATTATTAGCTTTAATAGCTTATAGTATTGAATCATATCAAGCCTATATTTTTTATATAATACAATATATTTTAACAAATTTAAATGCATTTGTTGTAATAATTGGTATTGGTTTTAGTTTATATTTATATTATACAAATGTATCTGAAAATAATAATTTATCAGAAAAAAATAATTCTCCAATACAATTAATAAGTCAATTAAAAGGTTATTTTTCTATCAACCCTGCATTAGCTTTGTGTCTTATTATTACTATATTCTCATTTATAGGTTTACCTCCTTTGGTTGGATTTTTTGGTAAACAAATGGTATTAACTAGTGCTTTAAACAATAATCATACGATATTAGTTATTGTTGCAATATTAACAAGTGTTATAGGTGCTGTTTATTATTTAAGCATTATTAAAACTATATATTTTAATACAAAAGAATACATAAAATCTTATAAAATCGTTCAAATGTCATTATCAAATTATTTATCTATTAGTTTAGCAATTTTAACATTAATTATATCGGTTTTTATATTGATTCCTAATGAACCAATAAATTTATCTAATTTATTAGCTAATTCTTTGGCTGATACTGCAAGTATGGATTTTGATGAAAAAGAAATATATAAAATTTTTTCTGATACTTGAGATCATAAATACAGTAAATATGATATATTAATGAGTAATTTATCATTATTTATTATAATAAGTATGTGCATAGGATTAGGTATAATTATTTTAATATCTAAAAGTGAAACAGCAACTGTTACTATTACAATTACAGATACAAATAAAGATATAATACAAAAACCAGAACTAACAGTAACAGATAAACCTGCAACAAAAGAAGATCGTACTGTAGTTGATCTTGGTTATACTACTGCATGAGTAGGTAATCGCTTATATAGAGTTCTTTATGATAAAAATCAACAATCAGGTGAGAATTTATTAACTTTATATAGCTCTCCTAGATTCATTGCTGCTAACCCTACAAGAGTGACAGTACTAGATAGAGAATTTGTAGGTATTAGATTTAGCAATTCTAATTTAACTGGTTTTATACAAGGAGATTGACGGCGTAGACAACTTAGTTTTCACTATACATTTTATGATGGACATAGTGGTATTTGAGCACCTAAACCTACTAATGCTACAGGTAGATTTATAGGTTTAATAGGTCCACGTGGGGAATTAATATTAGCTAATGGTAGACGACCATTAATAAGTCGTACTGGTAATACTTTTTTTATAAGAGGTGGTATTAATAGTACATAATCAAAAATTTAAATTTAAAATAATTAAAAGTGTAACTAATAATTAAAACAAAAAATATGACTAATTTAACTCGAAGTAAATTTCAAGCACATCCTTTTCACTTAGTATCACCTTCACTTTGACCTTTAAATACAAGTTTGTGTTTATTAGCAACAACTTTTAGCGCAGTATTAAGTTTTCATGGTTTTACAAAAGGTGTCAATTTATTAACTGTGGCTCTTATAAGTGTTGTTTATTCTATGTCTCTATGATTTAGAGATGTTATATCAGAGGGTACTTTTTTAGGAAATCATACATTAGCAGTACAACGTGGTTTAAGCATGGGAGTAGGTTTATTTATAGTTTCAGAAGCATTATTTTTTCTTGCTATATTTTGAGCCTTTTTCCATAGTGCTTTATCACCTACTATAGAACTAGGAGCAAAATGACCACCTATGGGTATACAAGCAATTAATCCTTTTGAATTACCTTTACTTAATACAATAATTTTATTATCATCGGGTGTTACTGTTACTTATTCACACCATTCTTTGATACAAGGTAATAGAAATGGAGCATTATATGGCTTAATTTATACAATAATATTAGCTATAGTATTTACAGTTTTACAAGGTATAGAATATACAGTATCATCATTTACTATAGCTGATGGTACTTATACATCTTGTTTTTATTTTGGTACTGGTTTCCACGGGTTACATGTTATGATAGGTACTGCTTTTTTGGCAGTAGGGTTTTGACGTCTATTAGCTTACCATTTAACTGAGAATCATCATTTAGGTTTCGAATCTGCAATATTATATTGACATTTTGTAGATGTAGTGTGATTGTTTTTATATATTTCTGTTTATTATTGAGGATCATAAATAAATATATAAAACCTATATTGAAATTTAATTCTCATTTTTACTTTTTGATTTACATTTAATTAAAAGTGTAACTGATAAATTTAATTTAATATTAATATAATGATAACTAAGTTAAAATATTTTTTTATAAAATATTTTCCAGCTGTAATATTCTTCATTATTAAAAACTATATCGGCTTAGATTTTATAAATGATTTTAATCCCTTTACATCTGAAACTAAAGAATTTTTTAATGGAAATAATAGTAATGAAGGCGAAGGATCTAACAGACAAAATAATCCTCAAGATTCAAGTATAAATCCTCCTTCTACTTCTACTTCTTCTGAAGAAGGAGGAGTTGTTGTGTCTGGAGAAGAACTTGAACAAGTAAAGGCATTGTATGAAAACAATTCTGAATTTTTTGGACAAATGGATACAGTGTTAGATGAAATAGTTAAAGGTGATGCTGAGCAAAAGCGATTAATAGAGGAAGGAGTTCGAATAATAGAAGAACGAAAAGCAGAAATTAAACAACGAATTATAGACTTTGAAGGTTTGAAAAACCAAGGCCAATCAGAAGAAAGTCTAAGTGATATAAAACGTGAACTTGTTGAAGATGCTAAAGCTTTATATGAGGATTATAAAAAATTAAGTGATAAAGCACACACTCATAAAGCAGAGGTAAATAAATTGTGCTTAGAATTAATATCAAAATCCGCCCAAAAAATGAAAGATAGTATAAATGAAAGTAATAGCAAATAGATATTTTAAATAAAAAATATATATTTTTATAATAATAAGTATTATTATTTTATCTATTTGTTGGCTTACCATTTAACTGATAATTGAGGATATTAAAATTTAATTTACATATTATTATTATAATAATATATATACATTTATAAATAAACAAAACATTATAAGTAATTATATGATAAATAATATCTATAATACCATTAATAAATATATTTTTAATTATTTTTTAAATAATAATTTTACTACAAATTATGATGCTCCTGAACCTTGAGGATTATTTTTTCAAGATAATGCTACACCACAAATGGAAGCATTAGAAGAATTACATAATAATATAATGTTTTATTTAGCAATAATAATGTTTGCTGTAACCTGAATATTTGCATCTATAGTAATAAATTATACTAATTCTCGTATATCTAATAAATATATGAATCATGGTACATTAGTAGAATTAATATGAACTATTACACCAGCTTTAATCTTAATTTTAATAGCTTTTCCTTCTTTTAAATTATTATATTTAATGGATGAAGTTATAGACCCATCATTAGTTATATATGGTGAAGGTCATCAATGATATTGAAGCTATCAATATCCAGATTTTACTAATAATGACGATGAATTTGTAGAATATGATTCCTACATAATACCTGAAAATGACTTGGAAACAGGAAAGCTGAGAATGTTAGAAGTAGATAATCGTGTAATAATTCCAGAATTAACACATACACGTTTTGTAGTTGGAGCAGCAGATGTAATACATTCATATGCATGCCCTGCTTTAGGAATAAAATGTGATGCTTATCCAGGAAGATTAAATCAATCATCAGTTTATTTAAATAGAGAAGGTACTTATTTTGGTCAATGTTCAGAAATATGTGGAATATTACATAGTTCTATGCCTATATCTATACAATCAGTTAAACTAGGTAAATTCTTATATTGATTATATGATCAATTAGGATCATAATTTACTATATATTTGTAAAAATGTAAAAAAGTAGATTTTAAGCTTTTAAACAAAAGTTAATAATCACACGTTTATACTATAATATTTATAAATTTAATTAATAAACATGTTAAATATACAATCTTTAATCGCAATTATAGAAGTTATAATTGTAATAGTACCAGCATTATTAACAGTGGCCTTTGTAACAATAGCAGAAAGAAAAACTATGGCAAGTATGCAACGTAGATTGGGTCCTAATATTGTAGGATATTGAGGTACTCTTCAAGCATTTGCTGATGCTCTTAAATTATTATTAAAAGAATATGTAGGACCTACACAAGCTAATTTAATTTTATTTTTCTTAGGACCAATAATAACTTTAATATTTTCATTATTAGGTTATGCAGTAATACCTTATGGGCCAGGTCTTACTATAGCTGATTTAAATTTAGGTATATTATATATGCTAGCTGTTTCTTCTTTATCTACTTATGGTATATTATTAGCAGGTTGATCAGCTAATTCAAAATATGCTTTTTTAGGTTCATTGAGAAGTACTGCTCAATTAATTAGCTATGAATTAATCTTAAGCTCTGCTATATTATTAGTTGTTTTATTAACAGGTAACTTAAATATGACTATTAATATTGAATCACAAAAAATTATTTTTTTTGCCATACCTTTATTACCTATATTCATTGTATTTTTTATAGGATGTATAGCAGAAACAAATAGAGCTCCATTTGATTTAGCTGAAGCTGAATCTGAATTAGTTAGTGGTTTTATGACAGAACACTCAGCTGTAATATTTGTATTTTTCTTTTTAGCTGAATATGCAAGTATTGTTTTAATATGTATATTTACTAGTATTTTATTTTTAGGAGGTTATTTAAGTATATTTTCATTAGATTTTTTATTAAATATAATTTATATTTTTAATTTAAACATAAATATATTTAATGTTTTAATTAATGAAACTAATGTTAATTTTTTTAACCTATTAATTAATGGATTAATTTCTAGTTTAATGTTAGGATTAAAATCTAGTTTATTAATTTTTGTTTTTATTTGAGCTAGAGCTTCTTTACCTAGAATTCGGTTTGATCAATTAATGTCTTACTGTTGAACTATATTATTACCTATTATTATTGCATTTATAATATTAATGCCTTGTGTAGTTTACAGTTTATGCTTAATTCCTACAAATTTTTATTTAATTTAATTTAAAAATAATGAACCGATTTATATCCCATTTAGGGTATTGATATTTTTATGAAATTATTATTATTATAACTATAAATATATGCCTCAATTAATACCTTTTTTTTTTGTTAATCAAGTAATATTTAATTTTGCTTTACTTACATTAATTATATATATGTTTACTAAATATATGTTACCAAAATTTGTACGTTTATTTAAAGCCCGTTTACATTTAAATAATATGTAAGATAAAAAATTGAGTTGAATTTATCAACTTAAAGGAGTAAGTAGTAAATGGTTTGCCATTGGACTGCAAATCCTTATGAAGGGGTTCGATTCCTCCTTATTCCTATTCTAATTTAATTAATTAAAATTATATTTAATATAATTTTAATTTTTATTATAGTCATAAATTAATCTATAATATATATAATGAAATTTTCACTAATATTGTTTTTAATAGGGATTTTAGGCTTTGTTTTAAACAGAAAAAATATAATATTAATGCTTATTTCAATTGAAATAATGCTATTATCTATAACACTTTTAATATTGATAAGTTCATTAAGCTTTGATGATATATTAGGTCAAACTTTTTCTGTATATATAATAGCTATAGCTGGAGCAGAATCTGCAATAGGTTTAGGTATATTAGTAGCTTTTTATAGATTAAGAGGTAGTATAGCAATAGAATATAAATAATGTATTTAGCTTTGATAGTACTACCAATATTAGGTTCAATAGTATCCGGCTTTTTTGGAAGAAAAATTGGAGTTAGCGGATCACAATTAATAACATGTACTTGTATAATAATAACAACGTTTTTATCTTTAATAGCTTTTATAGAAGTAGGTTTAAATAATATACCTGTTACAATGAATCTTTTTAGATGAGTAGATGCAGAGACTCTTAATATATCTTGAGGATTTAATTTCGATTCATTAACAGTTTCTATGTTAATACCTGTATTAATTGTATCTTCTTTAGTACATGTGTATTCTATAGGATATATGAGTCATGATCCACATAATCAAAGATTTTTTAGTTATTTAAGTTTATTTACATTTATGATGATTATACTTGTAACTGCTAACAATTTTTTATTAATGTTTGTTGGTTGAGAAGGTGTAGGAATATGTTCTTATCTTTTAGTAAGTTTCTGATTTACTAGAATAGCAGCTAATCAAAGTTCTATGGCCGCATTTTTAATGAATAGAGTAGGTGATTGTTTTTTAACAATAGGTATTTTTGCTGTTTTATGATCATTTGGAAATATAGATTATTATACAGTATTCTCTTTATCTCCTTTTTTTAATGATAATATTATTACTATAATTGGTATATGTTTATTAATAGGTGCTATGGCTAAGAGTTCTCAAATAGGTTTACATCTTTGATTACCTATGGCTATGGAAGGTCCTACACCAGTTTCTGCATTAATACATGCAGCTACTATGGTAACCGCAGGTGTATATTTATTAATGCGTACATCACCTATATTAGAATATAGTTCTACTGTTTTATTATTATGTTTATGAACAGGTGCTATTACTACAGTGTTTAGTTCACTTATAGGTTTATTTCAACAAGATATAAAAAAAGTTATAGCCTATTCTACTATGAGTCAATTAGGTATGATGGTAATAGCTATAGGTTTGTCTTCTTATAATGTAGCATTATTTCATTTAATTAATCATGCTTTTTATAAAGGTTTACTTTTTTTAGGTGCAGGTGCAGTTATACATGCAGTTGCTGATAATCAAGATTTTAGAAAATATGGTGGATTAATAGCTTATTTACCATTGACATATTCAGTTATGTTAATAGCTTCTCTTAGTTTAGTAGCAATACCTTTTATGACAGGATTTTATTCAAAAGATTTTATACTTGAATCAGCTTATGGTCAATATTATTTATCTAGTATAATAGTTTATTTTATAGCTACTATAGGTGCAATATTCACTACATTATATTCCGTTAAGGTTTTATATTTAACCTTTTTAACTAATCCTAATGGATCAATAATAAATTATAAACAAGGTAATGCTGCTCATGATGGTGATATTTTTATGAGTATACCCTTAATAATACTAGCAATATTTTCTATATTTTTTGGTTATCTAACTAAAGATATATTTATAGGATTAGGTTCTGGATTTTTCTCAGATAATAGTATATTTATTCATCCTCTACATGAAATTATGCTAGATACTGAATATGCAGTACCTATTTTATTTAAATTATTACCTTTATTTTTCACTATAACATTAAGTTTAATATCAATATTATTCACAGAATTTTATCCTAAATTACTTATTAAATTTAAGTTATCTAATATTGGTTATAATATATTCAGTTTTTTTAATCAAAGATTTTTAATAGAACTTTTTTATAATAAATACATTTCCAATATTATACTTAAATTAGGAGGCCAAACTACAAAAATAATGGATAAAGGTTCAATTGAACTTTTCGGACCTTATGGTTTAGAAAAAAAATTAACAAGTTTAAGTAAATTTATAGGTAATTTAAGTACAGGTGTTGTAACTTCATATGCTTTATACATTTTAATAGGTTTAATCTTTTATATATCTATATTATATTATGGTATAAGACCTGATATTTATTTAGAATTATTATTAATATTATTTGGCTTCATACATTTAAAACAAATTGATAAAATAATATACACTAAAAATTAAGATTCATTAAAAGAAAACATATATATAAATATAAATACAAATGAGGATATTAAAAAGTCATCCTTTATTAAAAATAATAAATTCTTATGTAATAGATTCACCAACACCTTCCAATATAAGTTATTTGTGAAATTTTGGTTCATTATTAGGGTTATGTTTAGTAATACAAATAATAACAGGTGTAACATTAGGTATGCATTATACACCTAATGTTATAGGAGCATTTGATTCAGTAGAACACATAATGAGAGATGTAAATAATGGATGATTAATACGTTATTTACATTCAAATACTGCTTCAGCTTTTTTTTTCTTAGTATATTTACATATAGGTAGAGGATTATATTATGGATCGTATAAAACACCAAGAACATTAGTATGAACAATTGGAACTATTATATTTATTTTAATGATGGCTACGGCTTTCTTAGGTTATGTTTTACCTTACGGTCAAATGTCTTTATGAGGTGCAACTGTTATTACTAATTTAATGAGTGCAATACCTTGAGTAGGACAAGATATAGTAGAATTTATTTGAGGGGGATTTAGTGTTAATAATGCTACTTTAAACAGATTTTTTTCTTTACATTTTGTTTTACCTTTTGTTTTAGCAGCTTTAGCAGCAATGCATTTAATTGTATTACATGAATCATCAGGATCTGGTAATCCTTTAGGTATATCAGCTAATTATGATAGATTACCTTTTGCGCCATATTTTTTATTTAAAGATTTAATAACGATATTTATATTTATAATAATTTTATCAATATTTGTATTTTTTATGCCTAATGTTTTAGGTGATAGTGAAAATTATGTTATGGCTAATCCTATGCAAACACCACCTGCAATAGTACCAGAGTGATATCTTTTACCTTTTTATGCTATACTAAGATCCATACCTAATAAACTTCTAGGTGTTATAGCAATGTTTTCTGCTATATTAGCATTATTATCAATGCCATTTACCGATTTATCTAGATTAAGAGGTATACAATTTAAACCTTTAAGTAAAATAGCCTTTTTTATATTTGCGGCTAATTTTTTAATTTTAATGCAATTAGGAGCTAAACATGTAGAATCTCCATTTATAGAATTAGGTCAAATATCTACTGCTTTATACTTTGCATATTTTTTAATTATTGTACCTATTACTACATTGGTGGAAAATAGTTTAATAGATTTAACTACAAATGCAAAATATTAATAAATTTATATTATAACTTTTAAATTCTCATTATTACTTTCAGATTTACATTTAATAATCCGATAATATATAATATGACAAGTTTAACATTTTTTTTTATATTCATACCTATATTAGCACTAATATTATTAACTATTAATATAATATTATCGCCTCATAATCCTTATCAGGAGAAAAATAGTGCATTTGAATGTGGATTTCATTCATTTTTAGGTCAAAATAGAACACAATTTAGTATTTCTTTTTTTATTTTTGCATTATTATTTCTACTATTTGATTTAGAAATTCTATTAATATATCCCTATATAGTAAGTGCATATTCTAATGGAATATATGGTTTAATAATTATGTTAATATTCTTCTTTATATTAACACTAGGTTTTGTATTTGAACTAGGTAAAAATGCATTAAAAATAGATAGTAGACAAATAGATAGTTTTCAAATAAAAAATTGAAAACAAATTGTTTTTATAAACAATTAGTAATATACATATTATTACTAGATTAAAAAAGATATTTTTCATACAAAAAAATATAACCGGAAACAGTATTTCCTGTATTCCACAGAGAATAAGGAATATGATATTTCTTAGTATATATAAATATATATTAAGGCAAGTATAAAAAGAAACTATTATGAATAAATTGCTATAAACCAAAGTTTAATTACACTAAACTAAACTAAGAGAAATCTTGTAATAAACAAAGTGAACTGAAATATCTAAGTAACTTTAGGAAAAAAAATCAAACGAGATTCTATTATTAATGTGAACTAAAGTAGAACAGCTTTTAAGTAAAATGGTATATCTGTTTGAACATAGGGGAACCTTCCTCTAAAGCTAAATATGGTATTATAAGCAATAGTGAATAGTAACCGTGAGGGAATTTATTTAATAGTAGTTTTATAAGCAGCTTAAGTAAAATTTAAATAAATAATGAAAGCGTACCTTTTGCATAATGGGTCAGCAAGTTAATATTAGATGCAAGCAGTAAAAACTGCCTAGATAAACCGATTATGAAATAATGAATAAGTATCTAAAATTAGACCCGAAGACTAGTGATCTTACTATTATCAGGATTATAAAAGTCCGAACGGGTTATCGTTGTATAGATATCCGAAGAATAATAGTAAGTAAGTGAAAGACAAAACTGACTAGTTTAGCTGGTTTTCCGCGAAACCTATATAAGTAGGTAATTTAATTAATATCTTAGCAGGTACAGAACTGTGATCTCGAACAATTTGTTATATTTTGTATACATCGGGGGATCGTGAAGATTTTATCGGAGAGTATTTGCACTCGAAAGGGTTAAGATAAATATTAAATAATCGGACATAGGACGATAAGGTTGTATGTCTAAAGGGAAACAGCCCTAAACAAGAGTTAATAAGGTTCCAAAATTATTGTTAAGTGAAATAAAGGATGTTCCTCCAAATACAATCAGGAAATAGGCTTAGAAGCGGCCATTTTTTAAAGATCTCGTAACAGAGCACTGGTTTATATAATAGGAGATCACACCGAAAATTTAACGGATCTAAACAATATACCGAAACCTTGTCCATATATATACATATTAATATATATATGGGGTAGCGGAACATTGAATAAATCTTAGACTTAGATTATGTAATCTATGAATTAGATAATTCAAGTGATAATGCTGATATGAGTAACGAAAAAGAAATTAATAATTGCTCGCCTAAAGCTTATGGTATTTGATAAAATCAACGGCCTCTAAGAAAAAGTTAAAACAAATTTCGATGAGTAAATTTAAAAGTCGACAAAACCAAGCCATAGTGGGCTTGGTTCTGGAAAATCGATTAAAAATAAAATAAAATAAAAACCGTACCTAAATACTACCACAAGTAAGCTAGTAGAGAATACGAAGGCGTTTGAGTAATCAATCATTAAGGAACTCGGCAAATTAACTCACGTAACTTCGGGATAAGGTGGGCCATTTTTATTTTTTAATTAATTTAAAAAGAGGAAGCATAAAATAGTGTTGTACGACTGTTTAATTAAAACAAAGCACTCTGCTAAGATACTAATCGATATATTGAGTGTGATGTCTGCCCTGTGTCGGCTGGGTAACGAATTTATTTAACTATTACAAGTTAGATTTTGAAGGAAACCCCGATAAACGGCGGCCTTACCTATAAGGGTCCTAAGGTAGCGGAATACCCTGGCCGTTAAATGCGGTCTTGCATGAATGATGTAACGATACAACAGCTGTCTTGATGATTGGCTCAGTGAAATTGGAATAACTGTGCAGATACAGTTTACCTCTAGATAGACGAAAAGACCCTATGCAGCTTTACTGTTACTAATTTAATCTATAATATAAGAATTTCCAGTGTATAAGGTTGTTGATTGTAGAACTATTAATTTATATAATTTATTATTTTAATAATTATTTATATGAATTATCTATAACTCTATTTTGAAAACACAGATGAGACACCTTTATTTACTTTATTATGGTTTTTGATTGGAAGGCAGTTTATGCGGGGCACAGATCCCATAAAAAGTACCTGGGTATATCCAAAATTCTAATTGTAAAATTGCATGTTTTATTCTGCTGTGAAACATATTGAAGTGATAGTTCACTTTTTACTGTTTTTACTTTTAGTTTGTTATTAATTATTTATGAATAATTATTCAGTTACTATTGTATTAAATACGATTTTATATTTTATTTAAGTAAGATTTAACTATATGGTGAATAGATGTAAAAAAATTATTAAATAATTAATGATTTTTAATTGTACAAAAAGTACTTACTTTTTTATGATACTTAATATTACTTTAAAAGTTTAATGGCTTAATCTTGCTTTACTGTCAGACCTACAAGTCTATCAGTCGCGTAAGCGGGGCATATGATCGCAAGATACGGAAAGGAAAGGTCTTGGATTTTTGAAA
>Ga0209805_1000258_pt1 | contig 32159 bp, 26 predicted proteins | sample GraSoiAngelo_148_FD_185905 | JGI IMG/M metagenome (GOLD analysis project Ga0209805, IMG submission 185905) | Grasslands soil microbial communities from the Angelo Coastal Reserve, California, USA - 14_1009_09_20cm (SPAdes) (version 2) | ecosystem: Environmental > Terrestrial > Soil > Grasslands ...
TGGCACGCCGGGACAGCCTCCATCCGGCACGCCTTCGGGGCATCATTACGGCTGGGAAAAAGGAAAGCACAATCCTCATCGCTCTCCGTCAGCAACCGCGACCGCTTCCGCCACTGCAACGGCCTCAGCAACCGCGACCGCAACGGCAACGGCAACGCCTTAAGGCAACTTTTTGTAAGCAGCGGTCAGGAATTTGTTGAACCCGGGCGTCAAAATCCGTTGATTTCGACGGTGTGTCGTTGTAATCGGTTCTCCCTGATGAAATCGCCAATCGCTTTCGCCATCGTTGCCGTTTCGATTGGCTTGATTTCGAAAGGGTTCGCAGATCCGGATCCGGTGAACCCGTTGAACGCCAGCAATAGCGATCGTCAAACCAGCATAGGAACAACCAGCGCAACCGCAAAAGAAAAGGCGCCGAACCCGGAGGGCACGCCGGATGAAAGCAAGACGGACGAAAGTGACGACACGCTCTATCGAGGCAAGACCAGCGAATCGGAGAATCCGATGCTGCGAGACGAAGGACCTTTGCACTTTAAAACTCACCCCAAGGAAAAGGTCCAGGAGGTGGATTCGCTAAAAAGTCTGCACAGCAGCAGCACGGACCCAAAGTTTCAACGAAGCCTTCTCAATTCGGACGTAAGCGCGATCGAGAACATTGGCGAAAAGGCAAATGAAACTCGTGACGCGGCAGACGAGGGCGATCCGCGTTTCAAAACGAAGCGTTTAACTTTCACCCCCGACAAGAACAACGAGTCGAAGAAAGTGCAATCAGATTCCAGTGCATCCCCTACTCCTTCGCCCACAACATCGCCGGCGGCGAAGAATTCGGGCGAGACGAAGTAATAATTTGCCGCCGCACCTGGAAACCAAGCCTTAGTCACGCTTTGGTTTCAAAAGCGGGAACAAAATCACATCCCGGATTGATTCGGCGCCGGTAAATAACATTGCCAAACGGTCCACCCCGAGACCAAATCCTCCCGCCGGCGGCATTCCGTGTTCGAGCGCGAGCAAAAAATCTTCGTCGATTTTTTGCGTTTCTTCGCCCGCCTGTTCCAATAGCCGTTGCCGCTGCACATCGGGATCATTGAGCTCGGTATATCCGGGAGACATTTCCACCCCGTTAATGATCAGCTCGTAGACATCCACCAACGACGGATCGGTCGCATTCTGTTTCGCCAATGGCACCAATTCCTTCGGGCAATGCGTGACGAACAATGGATCGAACGTTTTTTCTTCCACCAACTTTTCAAACACGTGCTGTGTCACTTCGAAATCGGCCAGCTGCGGTAAAATTTCGAGCTTCAACTCGCCGGTCGCACGCTTACGCCGTTGCTCGCTGGAAATGTCGAACCAATCCTTACCCGCGGCTTCGCGGACAAGGTCGAGATAACGTGCCCGTCGCCACGGCCGTTTTAGATTGATCGTGCGCACGACTTTTCCGCCGGCATCGCAATGGTCGATTGTGAGTGAGCCGCAAATCTTATCAGCGACGTAGCAAATCAATTCCTCGATCAGGTTCGCCACTTTCTCGAAATCGGCGTAGGCCCAATAAACTTCGAGCATGGTGAATTCCGGATTGTGCTTCCGCGAAATGCCTTCGTTTCGGAAATTCCGGTTCAGTTCAAACACCTTGGTGAATCCGCCAACGAGGAGGCGTTTCAAATAAAGCTCCGGCGCGATCCGCAGATACAGATCAAGCCCGAGCGCTTTGTGGTGAGTACTAAATGGCGCAGCGGCCGCGCCGCCGGCCACCGTTTGCAAAATCGGCGTCTCCACTTCCGCAAAACCGCGATCCTCCAAAAACCGGCGAATTTCGCGCACCAGCGCGATCCGTTTTTGAAATGTTTCCCGCGATTGCTCGTTCGCGACAAGATCGACATAACGCTGTCGATGACGCGCTTCGACATCCTGCAAACCGTGCCATTTTTCCGGTGGCGGCCGGAGCGCCTTGGCCAACACTTCGAACTTGCGTGCCTTCAGCGTCGGCTCGCCTGTCTTCGTCAAAAAACATGCGCCTTCAACGCCGATGAAATCGCCGAGATCGAGCAAATTGAAAATCTCCATCGCCGCCACGCCAATTTCTTTCTCATGGAAGTAGGCCTGAATCCGGCCGGTTGCGTCTCGAAGATCGACAAAGTGACTCTTGCCCATGTCGCGATGCGCTGTGATTCGGCCGGCGGCGCGCAACGAATCGCCTTCTTTGAATTTTTGCCGGACTTCCGAGATCGAGCCGGACGTTTCGAAGGCGCGACCAAAAGGTTCTACCCCGCGAGCACGAAGCGCTTCCAGCTTTTCGCGGCGTTGCGCGATCAATTCGTTTTCCGGCTCCATGCTGTTGGAATGATTATGGTGGAGAGGGCTTGTGCCAAGTGCCTGTTTTAGTTCCCCTTTGTAACGATGTAACGCTTTAACGAATCACGTCCCCAATATTGGTTTGCCAACAAAAGATCGACGATGAGATACTCAGCGGTGGATCGAGCTCTCCGGAGCGCCGTCCGGCTCGGACCGATGATAATTAGGCGGCGAAGCCGCATTTGTTTAACATCGTCCGCGGAGCGACCGATCCACCGACCCATGCCACTCGATTTACCCAAAACGACCTCGAAACGCGACGGGCCGCTGGTCAAACAATTCTCGGTCTTTCTGCCGAACAAAGTCGGCGCCATGCTCGACATCGTGAAATTGTTGAACTCGCACAGCTGTCACGTGGTCGCGATGAGTGTTTCCGAATCGACTGACTCGGCCATTGCCCGCGTTGTTGTGAGCGATCCGGGAGACGTGGAAAAATTGTTCCGGCAAAACAACATCGCTTTTGGAATGTGCGAAGTTGTCGTGGTTGAGATGCGGGAGGTCGCCACCGATCTGGCCAAACTTTTTGCTGCGCTTTTCATGGCCGAAGTGAACGTGCATTTCACTTATCCCCTCCTCATGCGCCCGCGTGGCCAGGCCGCCCTCGCTCTGCACGTGGACGATAACGACTGCGCCATTTCGGTTTTGACCGGCGCCGGGTTTCAACTTCTGAGCCAGACCGACATTTCGCGCTAGCCGCGCGAGTTGACAGCCGCACAGAGTTATCTACAGAAATTATCACCATGCCGTCTTTCTCCTTTGTTCCCAGCTTGCGGACCGACAAGAGCTTCAATGTCGGGCTCGTCGTCGTCATCCTCTTTGCGGTCGCGGAATTTTTCGCGGCGAGCGTTCATTACTTAGGCCGAAGGCGTCCGGCCCAGACAGCAGTCGCCGCTCCGCGAGCGATGCCGGCTCCACTTCCATCCGCCGCGCCTTCTGCGCCGCCGGTCGCGTTAGCAGTCGCGTCTCCGATCGCTGCGCTCACTCCCGCAACATCGACAGTCTCCGTGGCAGATCGTTTGCGAAAACAAGCCGAAGCGGCCCGGGAAAGTGGTGATACCGTAAGCGCGCTCACCCGGCTGCAGGATGCTTCTCAGCGCGACCCGAGAAATGCAGAAGTTCTCGCGGAAATGGCAATGATCTACGAATCGATCCAAAACTTCGATCGGTCGGCGGAAACCTGGCGTAGAGTACAGGAAATCGGTCCGTCCGCTGGACCTCTCTACGAATTGGCGGACATGAAGTTGAAAACCGGCGTCCCGGCGGCTCCGGAGTCAGCTACCGGTTCAGCGCTCGATACCGGAAGACCTGCCTCCGCGCTAGACGCGTCGAGCGTTCGCAGCACTGCGGAAGGAATTCCCACAGGGTCGGCGCTTGGAATTACTGAGGTCACTGCTTCGGAAACACCCGATCCGGATTCCGAAACCAACCTGATGCTGCGCATCGCCGTGAAGAAACGGCCGAACGCCGTGATCGACCACACCAAAGTGAAGATCCAGGTTTTCTTTTACGACACCGTCGGCGATAACGAGATTAAGCTGACCGACGCCGATGTCAGCTACGAATGGTTAACGCCAAATCACGACTGGGCCGATAGTAACAGCGAAACTCTGGCCGTGACTTACATTCGCCCAAAATCAAAAGCCAAATCCGCGGAGTCGGACCTCGCGGCCGCCGCCGCCGCAGTCAATCCCGCCAAGAAAGGGAAGCCGATGAAGGCGAGCCCGCCACCTGAAGCCGGGAGCCGTAAATATCTTGGTTACGTGGTGCGCGTTTATTATAACGATCAGCTCCAAGATAAACGCGCCGAACCGACCAAACTCCTAACTCTTTTCCCCGCGCCTTTGAACGCTCCGCCGCAGTAATGCAATTGCTCATCGTGCACCGCGACCCTGAAATGGGAGAAGCGCTGGTGCAAATGGTGAAGAGTTACACCCGCCACCAGTGTCAGCTCGTCCGCAGCGACGGCGCGGCGATGGACTGGGCGCGGCGTCACCAGCAATGCAATCTTCTTTTGACGCAACTTGAAGCCGAGGGGATCGATGGGCTCGCACTCGGTTCCTCACTCAGCGAGATTTATCCAACGCTCCAGGTTTTGTTTTTTCCAAATTACGCCGCGACCGAGCAACGCCTGGAAATTTCCGCGACCAAAGTTTTTCCGGAGCCGATTGAGGGAGACGCTTTGCTGGACACGATCGAGCGGGCCGAGGGCGCGCCGCCGAATGCGCCCGATCTTTTTCATGTTATCGATGTTTTGCAGATGTGTTGTCTCACCCGGCGCAGCGGCGCGCTCCAATTGGCTAAAGAATCCAAGAGTGGACTCGTGTTTCTTCGCCACGGCGACGTCGTGCATGCCGAAACAACCGCCGCGCGCGGCCGCGATGCGCTCCTCGAGATTGCGAACTGGGACTTTGTCGAATTTGCTTACGAACGGAGTGTCCGTCCTCCGCTTGAGACGATCGCCGCAGCTTGGCACGATATACTGATCGACGCGGTCACCACTCAGAAAGAAGAAAACGCGATCAAGTTGCATCGTCAATCTGCTTAAGCCACTTTTCTATGCAACCACGCGCGTTTGCGGTAGTTTACCTTTTCATGAAGTTGCGCCGGCCGCTGGTCTGTCTTTGCTTCGTCGCGAGCAGCGCTGTCGCACAAATTCAAGTCGAGCTGAAATTCCCGCGCCTGCAATACATCGCTTACGAGCCGGTCGTCGCCAATCTCGTCATCACGAATCTCGCCGGCCGAGATGTCGATCTTCGCGACGCTGGTGGCCAGTCGTGGTTCGGTTTTGAAGTTACTGGAAGTGAAGATCGTTCAATCGCCCCAATCTCGAACCCCGGGACAGAACCTCTCAGTATCGGCGTCGGCAAACGCGTTACCCGAAAAATTAATCTGACGCCGCTGTTTGGCGTCCACGATTTCGGAACCTACCGGGTGCGCGCTCATATTTATTTTGCCGATCTGAACAAGTTCTTTTATTCCCAAACCAAAGTTTTCGAAGTCGCCGACGCCCGACCGATCTGGCAAAAGACCGTCGGCGTTCCCGAAGGAGGTGGCGCCTCCGGAAATGTTCGGACCTATTCGCTCATGACCAACCGTTTTCCCGATCACACTTCGCTTTATGTGCGAGTCGAAGACAAAGATAGCGGGATCGTTTACGCAACCTACTCGTTAGGCCAGCTCATCGCGTTCGATGAACCGCAGACGGAATTCGACCGGTCCAACCAGCTCCATGTTCTTTACTGCGCCGCTCCGCGAGCCTGGTCTTACGCGCAGGTCGGTTTGAATGGCGAGCTTCTTTCACGCGCCAGCTTTGCCGAAACCAAAACGAGACCACGGCTTGTGCATTCTGAAGATGGCCTGGTAAAAATCTCCGGCGGAATGATGGAGGCGCCAGTTACGCAAGCGACACGCGAGACCGCTCCAAAACTTTCCGCGCGACCGCCCGGCGCACCGAAGGAAAATTAGCGAATGCGGAGATTTGTTTTCACCTTAGCGCTCGCCGGGTCGTTCATTGCCATGGCTGTCTATGGTTTGTCCGCTCCCAGTTCTCTCTCCGCGCGAGAAAAGCAAGCCGTTGCGCCGCGAGCAACGCCGGCTCCCCGTCCCCAAACGCCCACCGCCGTCATTCCGGAAAGTAGCCGTCCTTCGACAGTGGTGGTGATCGACGCCGGCCATGGCGGATTCGATCGCGGCGGAATTCCCGGTCAGCGCGTCCCGGAAAAAACCATGACTCTGGATGTCGCCCAGCGGCTTAAAGCCGTGCTCACAGCCTATGGATATCGCGTTGTGATGACAAGAGACAGCGACGTGTTCGTCCCGTTGGGAACGCGAGTCGCGATCGCCAACTCTTATCGAGACGCGATTTTTGTTTGCATTCACTTTAATGCCGCGCGTCGCGGCAGCGCGAACGGGATTGAGACTTACTTTTACAGTTCGCAAAGTTTGCCGCTCGCGTCCGCCATTCATTATTACGTGGCCGGCGGCGCGCCTACGCCAAATCGCGGTGTCCGGCGCCGCGGCTTCTATGTTCTGCGAAAAACGACGATTCCGGCAGTGCTGGTTGAATGCGGTTTCCTTACCAACGCGACCGAAGCGAATTTCGCCCAGAGTTCTGCCTACCAGCAGAAACTCGCGGAAGAAATCGGCCGTGGTATCCGCGAACGCTCGCTCGTTGCCAGCACCTCAGCGGCTAACCGTCTCGCCGCCAACAATACGACGGTCCCGCTCCAGCCGTTCATCGATCAAACTCATTACCGCGACCCGGACCTTGCCCGATCGAAGCGCGGCAAGCGAAGCTCGAAGAGTTCGTCAAAATCGACATCGTCGAAGCGCAAGCATTCTTCCGATTCCGATTCGGAGAAAAGGAGCTCGACTAGAAAAAAGAAATCGGCCCCCGCGCAAACGGAGAATTAGTTGGAATCGCCCGTGTTGAGCTCGGCGCAAATGCACGCTGCGGAGCAATCCGCGTTCGCGCGTGGCGTTAGCGTTGAAACACTGATGGATCAGGCCGGCGCGGGAGTCGCACGCGCCGTTCGGCAGTTTTTTCCGAAACCGGCGACCTGCATTGTGTTCGCGGGCAAAGGCCACAACGGCGGCGACGCGCTCGTCGCGGCAGAACAGTTGCAGCGAATCGGATGGAAGATCGACATTCGTTTGCCGTTCGCGGAAGACAATTGCAGCGAGCTGACACAAAAGAAACTGAAAGCGTTGCGCGTTGCGACTCCCAAGTTGGCCGATACGATCGGGCGCGCGTCGCACACCTTTATTCTTGATGGCTTGCTCGGTACCGGCGCGAAATCGTTTCTGCGCGAACCGATCCGCACTGCCGCGCGTGAGATCAATCGTTTGCGTCGCGAAGAGAACGCGTTCGTCTTCGCAATCGATCTGCCAACCGGACTTGATGCCGATTCGGGTGAAAACGATCCGGATGATTCCGTTATTGCCGATTTCACGGTCACGATTGGTTTTGCGAAGCACGGACTGATTGTCGATTCAGCGCTGAATTTGGTCGGCCGCATTGAAATCGTTCCTCTTCCCGGGCTCTGGCCGGAAGCAGGTGCGCCTAACGAGCTCGCCGCCAGTCCCGATTCTCTGAGCCCGCTTCTGCCGCGACGAAAGTTCAGTGCTTACAAAAACGAATTCGGCCGTATCGGCGTCGTTGCCGGATCTAAAGGTTTCGTCGGCGCCGCCCTCATGACCACCGCGGGTGCACTCCGCGCCGGCGCAGGTTTGGTGGAAGTTTTCGTGCCTGAAGAAATTTACGAGATCGTCGCGAGTGCCGCGCCCGTCGAATCGATGGTGAAACCGGTCCGCAGATATCGCGATCTGCTCGAGGAAAAGATCGATATTTGGGCGCTCGGGCCCGGTCTGGGAAAAGAGCGCGCGTCCGAAGTTCTGAATCTAATCGAGAACGCGCAGCAACCGATGGTGGTCGACGCGGACGGATTAAATATTCTCGCGGACAAGATCCATACTCTGCGCACTTGCCGCGGCCCGAGGCTACTCACTCCACATCCTGGCGAAATGAAACGGTTGATGGAAGTCGGCAAAATGGCGCGCTCGGGAATCGCGCGAAACTTTTGTGACCAATTTCCAATTACACTTTTGCTCAAAGGAAGCCGCAGCATTGTTTGCGAGCGCGGAAAACCGATCAGTTACAACACCACCGGCAATCCGGGAATGGCTAGCGGCGGAATGGGCGACGTTTTGACCGGTGTGTGTGCCGGTCTGGCTGGGCGTGAATTATCAATGTACGACGCGGGTCGCGTCGGAGCCTGGATCTGCGGACGCGCCGCCGAGATATCGATCTTTCAATTTGGCGCGAGTGAGGAATCGCTCCTCGCAAGTGATGTGCTGGCACATTTGGGCAACGCGTTTAACGAACTGCGAAATCCGTCGGTCTAGAAATCGATGAACAACGAGAGGCAAAGCACGGAGTTTGCTCCGCCGCGGACCGAGACGGGTTGGAGTCGGATAAAGAAAGCGCTCGGCCCGGTCGCCGTTGTTGGAGTCGTGATCGCGAAATTTTTCGCCAAACTGAAATTCTTCATCCTCCCCGCACTCAAGTTTCTGCCGCTCCTGCTCAAGTCCGGCGGCACGATGGTGTTAATGATTTGGGTTTACACCATGATGTGGGGTTGGAAGTTCGCGGTCGGCTTCGTGGTGCTTCTGCTCGTCCACGAATGCGGGCATCTGATCGTCGCCAAAAAATTCGGACTCAAAGTCGGCGCGCCAGTTTTCATTCCGTTCATGGGCGCGTTCATCGCGTTGAAGGAAGCGCCGCGCAACGCCTGGATGGAAGCTTGCGTCGGAATCGGCGGGCCGATGTTGGGTTCGCTCGGCGCCCTTGTCTGCAATTCCATCGGCGAGTTTTCCGACATTCCGATTTTCTTCGCGCTCGCCTGGTTCGGTTATTTTTTGAATCTGTTTAATCTGACGCCGGTGGGCATGCTCGATGGCGGGCGAATTGTCACCGCTTTGTCGCGCTGGCTTTGGTTGCCGGGTTTCGCGGTATTGCTTTGGTTCGGTTGGAAGTACCCGAACTTCATTGTCTGGCTAATGGTGATCGCTTCCCTGCCGCGGATTTATTCGCTTTTCCGGAAACGAACCGAGGAAGAGCGACGTTATTATGAAGTGACACCAATCCAGCGCTGGACGATGTCGATCATGTATTTCGGTCTGATCGCGGTGCTTATTTTCGGAATGCATCTCGCCGCGCGTGATTTGCACAACTACGGCGTCCGCTCGCACGGCCACGGTCAGGATGTGATTTTCCAGTAATCAGCGCGCCGCCCCGGCCGCAAAAACTTTTGTCGGCTCGACCCCGAGCGCTCGCAACTTGACCGGTTTAACCGGTCAACTTTGAGATCGACTGCTTTAAGTAGTCAAGCCGTCTTCAACGCGCCACGTTCGCCGCAAAAACTCTTTCTGGCTCGAGGCCAATTTTCCTGAGGATCGACAAGAACCGTTTGTCGGATCGAAGCGGTTCGAATTCGGGCGCGATGCCAACAAAATGAAGCGATGAAGATCGTTCGCTGCACGCCCGCTCGAGCTCGCGAATTGCGTCATCGTGCGCACCCAGCGCCACATGAACATGAGCGATCGCGTCGCCGGGCGTATAACTCCCGCGACTCGCGACAGCTTTGGCAAGCATCCCGCGCGCTTCATCCGGTCGATCCATGCGCGCGTAAGTAATGGCAATACCAAATCCGGGTCTGCCGTTTAAGCGCTGCGCTTTCGCGTAAAGTTCGATTGCTTTGTCGAATTGCCCCATTTCGCGATAGAGCGCACCGAGCAACGGTTCGCCATAGACAAACGCAGGGTCGAGTTCCAATGCGCGTTCGCCGGCCGCCATCGCCTCGTCATACAAACCGAAATACCGATAGAGTTCGCAGGCTGAATTGTTCACCCAAAGGGAACCAGGATCGATTGTGGATGTCCGCTGCAAGTAGACCAGCGCTTCGTCGCGTTCCCCGCGCGCGGCCCAAAACGCGGCCGAAAAATAATTTGAAGGTGTCGACTTCGGATCGAGCTCGACCGCGCGGCGAAATTCGCGGGCCGCTCCATCCATGTCCCAATCGAGAATCCGCTTCGTTTCGCCGAGATAAACGTGCGCCTCGGCATCGTCATTGTCGATCGTAAGCGCGTTAGTCGCGGCCTCGCGTACTTTTGAATAGGCTTCGAGAGGAGCCACGTAGGCATCGGCCAGCCAAAGCCACGCCTTCGCGATCCCGGTCCAGGCGCGACCGAATTGCGGATCTTTTTCGAGCGCGCGTTCGAAATACTCCAAACTTTTCCGCAGATCTTCCTCAGTCGCTTTGTCGGAATAAAAGAGACCGTGCAGATAAACGTCGTAAGCAGCGGTGCTACGGACGAGCCGCGACGCAATCGGTGCGGAGATATCGAGCTTCAATTTCAGTGCATCGACAATCGCCCGCGTAATTTCATCCTGGAGCGCAAAGATTCCCTGCATCTCGCGTTCGAATGTCTCCGACCAAAGCGTGAAGCCATTGCAACAATCCGTCAGCTCGGCGCTGATGCGGATGCGATTCCCGTCGCGACGCACACTGCCTTCAAGCACATGCTCCACGTTGAGTTTGTCCGCGATTTCCTTCAGGTCCGCTTTCTTGTCCTTAAACCAAAACGAGGAGCGGCGCGCGGCCACCCGCAGTCCCTCAATCTTCGCCAGCGCTGTCTGGATTTCCTCCGCGATGCCTTCGCCGAAATAATCACGCCCTTCGCCCGGGCTCAAATCGGTAAAAGGGAGGACTGCAATGGACCGTTCGGTCGAACTGACAGCCGGTAGGACGTCGATCTCATCTTTCAGATCCGGCGTTCGAACGATTCCGTGGCGCGTGAAATCGAAAAACCACGACAGCACAAGCGCGATCGGAAAGCCGAGAACAATTGCGACGATGACTAAACGCACGGCCCAGTTTGGAATGTCAAACACGGGAAAAACCTGAGCTACGCCCTGGGCCAGGGCCCAACCTGCGACGATGTAGGCAACCGCCACGCTGTAAACTTTTCGGCGTTTCAGCTCCGCGAAAAATCGGTTCACGGTTTCGCGTTCACGAATTTCTGGAAACGCGGGTCATTCCGAATCGGGTCCCATTCCCACCGATATTTCAAATCGTTCACCGTGATACTGTAAACCACGCTGTCGACTGCGCCGGGCGTTTTGAGCAAACGCTCGATCAACGGGATAGCGAGGTCTTTTTCGCCGCAGCGCGCATAAATGAGCGCGAGATAGCAATTCATGATTGCGCCATCGAAGGCGTCAGCAGATTCGGGTTTCAGCTCAACGGCGCGGCGGCCTTCCCGAATCGCATCTTCCTTCCGGCCCATGAAAGCGTAACACCAACCGAGATTAGCGTGCCGATCGGCACTATCCGGAGCTTCTTTCACTTGCGCTTCAAACGCCGGACGCGCCAATTCAAAAGTCTTCTCGGCATCAGCGTTGTTCCCCGTCGCCAGGAGAACACAACCAACAAAAAAACTTTTAGGCGTTGCCCCGGCGTTGGTATAGGAAATATCGGTCAACGGAGATTTCTCCAGAGCCTCTTTGGCACCGGTAAAGTCGCGCTCCAGCATTGCCACGTCCCATCGAACACTCGTAATCACCCCATCCGGATCCGTCCCGGCGGGGACCTGGTCCGCCAGCGATTTCAATAACTTCGTGTCCCCTTTCCACCAAAAATCGATATAACCGCTCTGGATCTTGGCGACGAGCGACGCGGGCGCCATCGCTCGCATTCGCTCGGCCCCGCGCGCGGCTTCCGGCCAGCGCCGCAAAGCCGTGTGGGTAAAGACCAAATTGCGGGCAATGTTCGGATTTTGCGGGTCGAGCTTGCTAATCTTTTGATAGCTGTCGAGCGACTCCTGCCATTTCCCCTGTCGTCGTTTAATCGCGGCGATCAGTCCGCCCGCCTCGCTGTTGTTCGGTGACAGACGCGAGGCGGTGTCGAATTCGACCAGAGCGCGATTGTAATCCTGGTCGATCCAGTACATGCATTGACCGAGAGCGAGATGCGCCTCGGCCAGATTTTGCTGCAGCTGAAGGGCAATATCGGCTTCGATGCGGGCTTTCGTTTTCCAAGCATCCAGCGGTTCGTAATAATGAAAAATCGCCGCGCGCGTGGAAGCGAGTCGCCCATGGGCCAGAGCGAACTTTGGATCGAGCCCGATAGCGGCCATGTAAAGTTGCTCCGCCTTTTTGTAGTCCCCGAGCAATGTGTCCGGATTGCGCTCAATCTGGTTCGCCTGCAGATAAACCAGGTAAGCATCGGTATTTTCGGTCGGCTTGGTTTCGATGCGCGCCTTTTCGTTAGGGCTTAACGTCACTCGCAACGCCTCTGCGATCTCTGCGGCGAGTTCGCCTTGCAGGCCTAACGAATCTGCCAGCGTCCGTTCGTAACGATTGGCCCAGAGATGTCGATCTTTCAAGGCGTCGATCAATTGCACATTCACCACCACTCGATCCCCTTCTCGCCGCACACTCCCTTCGAGCACGTTGGTCACACCGAGCAGCTTTCCGATTTCGCGCAGATTGTGCGCCGCCGGATCGCGAAATTGCATCGCCGACGAACGGCTGATCACACGCAAGGCCCCGATCTTGGCCAGGCTCGTCAGGATGTCATCCTGAATACCGTCGGCGAAAAATGCGTTTTGTTTGTTGTCGCTAATATTGGTGAACGGCAGCACTGCGATACTTTTTTCAGGTATCGGTTCACCGGCTGATGAGAGAAATGGCCGCCTTTCGTAAAGGAACAGCCCAACCAAAGCGGCGAACAAAATAGCCGCGACGATGACGACATTTCGCCGCCTAAGCATGGGCGGTGGACGACTCGCGGCCGCTCTGGCAGTTCGTTCTTCCTGTGCGCGCCTCAGCTTTTGCGGCACCTCGGGATTTCCTGCCTCATGGGTGTACAGGTTTACCACTGAGACGTTGACGCCGTGTTTCACTGCGCATTCGCCTAGATCGTGCAAATACGGTTGCCACTCGCGCGAGTGCGCCAGGTCCTCGGCCACGCGTTTGGAAAGCAGAATGTGTCCGGCATCGGCGCAATCCATCACCCGCTGGGCAATGTTAATTCCAGCGCCCGCGATATTGGTGCGGTCGTTCACGTCGCGGACTTGATTGACGGGACCGCTGTGAATCCCCATTCGCAATTGAATGTTCGGATAATTTTTCAACGCGTTGCTGATTTCAATCGCGCATTGCACCGGTGCTTCCGGACTGTGGAAAAAGACCAGTGCCATCCCGTCACCAACCGGAAGCCGAATGAGGCGGCCGGCCGCTTCGGCGCTCCGAAAACAATTTGTGCGCCGGACGATCTCACTGAGTTGCTCCTGCAACTCGCGCTGATCGTTGATTAACAACTTCGAGTAACCGACCACGTCCATGAACAAGACGTGCCCAATCTCCAACTGAACGTCCGGTGCCGAGTCAGTTGACATTTGATTGTCGATCTTATCACGGCCTTGGCCTGCGCAGTCAAATTGACCGCACTCACTTTCAGCGCCAGCCGCGTGATGCTACTTTGTTCGATGCCGTTTCAGCTCGAATCCAACTATAAACCGCGCGGCGACCAGGGGCAGGCCATCGCCAAACTCATTAAATCGGTTGAAGCAGGCAATCGACACCAGACGCTGCTCGGCGTGACCGGTTCGGGCAAAACATTCACGATCGCCAATGTAATTCGAGAGCTGAACCGGCCGACGCTGGTGATTTCGCACAACAAAACACTCGGGGCCCAGCTTTACTCCGAGTTCAAGCAATTCTTCCCGAAAAACGCGGTCGAATATTTCGTCAGCTATTTCGATTACTATCAGCCCGAAGCTTACATCCCGCGCACCGACACCTACATTGAGAAGGATTCGTCGATTAACGAAGAGATCGAGCGCTTGCGGCTGGCCGCAACCAGCGCGCTACTGCAGCGCCGCGATACGATCGTGGTCGCGAGCGTCTCGTGCATTTACGGGGTCACGTCGCCGGAAGATTATGAACGAATGCTGCTCACCGTAAAACGCGGCCAGCATACGTCGCGCGATGCGGTACTCAGTCGCCTCGTCGATATGCTTTACGAGCGCAATGACATCAATTTCTCGCGTGGGAAATTTCGGGTCCGCGGCGACGTGGTCGAAGTTTATCCCGCGACCGCGGACGAGGAAGCGTTGCGGCTGGAATTTTTCGGCGACGAAATCGATGCTATCACCCGATTCGATCCTCTGACCGGACACGCCCGCGAGTCGCTCAGTGTGATTACATTTTTTCCAGCCAAACAATTCGTGACGCCGGCGGACAAATTGAATCGAGCGTTACAGACGATCCGGGTCGAGCTGGAAGACCGGATCAAAGTTCTGGAATCGCAAAATAAGCTTCTCGAGGCCCAACGGCTCCGCATCCGCACCGAATACGATCTCGAGATGCTGCAGGAGATGGGCTTTTGCAATGGCATTGAGAATTATTCGCGCCATCTGTCCGGACGGCCGCCGGGCTCGAAGCCTTACACGATTGTCGATTTTTTCCCGAAAGACTTTCTCGTTGTGATCGACGAATCGCACGCGACCATTCCACAAATCGGCGGCATGTACGAAGGCGACCGTTCGCGCAAGACCGTACTGGTCAATTACGGTTTCCGTTTGCCGAGCGCGCTCGACAATCGGCCGCTGAATTTCGATGAGTTCATGAAACTAACAAACCAATTAATCTACGTCGGTGCGACCCCGGCTGAGTTCGAAATTCAAAACAGCGTGGTCGGAAACAGGGGCTACGTTCCCCATCGGCGCCAGCGCATCGGCGAAGAGGAACTCGTGCCATTTGCGTTGCCTGGCAGAAAGCGTTCAAGATTCAACGGCGAAGTGCACATCTCGCGCACCGACGAGCCCGCCGAAAAATTCGAAGTTAAAAAAACTGGAGCACCGCTGGTTGTCGAACAGATCATTCGCCCGACTGGTTTGCTCGATCCAAAAATAACAATCAAATCGTTGAAGAACCAGATCGACGACACGATCGAGCTTTGTCGCCAGCGCGTCGAGAAAGGCGAACGCGTGCTGATCACAACGTTGACCAAGCGTACGGCCGAAGATCTGGCCGATTACTTGCGCGACGTTGGATTAAAGGTGCGCTATCTCCACAGCGACATCGACACGATCGAGCGCGTGGAAATTTTACGCGGCCTGCGCGCGGCCGATTTCGACATTCTCGTCGGCATCAATTTGCTCCGCGAAGGGCTCGATCTTCCCGAAGTCTCCCTCGTTTGCATTCTCGATGCCGACAAGGAAGGATTTTTGCGCAGCGAAACTTCATTGATTCAAACTGCCGGCCGCGCCGCGCGGCACGTCAATGGCGAGGTAGTGCTGTTTGCCGACCAAATCACGCAAAGCATGGAAGCGCTGATATCGATCTCGGAATATAGGCGTGGCAAACAGATGGAATATAACGAGAAACACGGGATTACGCCGCAAACGGTCCGGCGCGCGGTCCAGGAAAGTTTGCACACGATCTTGCGCGGTCGAGAAATTGAATCATCGGTCATTCGCGAAGCCGGCGGCAATTTTGATCTCACCGAATTGTTGCGCGAGCTGGAAGAGGAAATGCAACAAGCGTCGGCGAATCTCGAATTCGAGCGCGCGGCCCTGTTGCGCGATCAGATCATGGAAGTAAAGAGCGGCACCGGGCTCACCAAGATCGAACCAAAACGGTCGCCGCGGCGACTGAAATACACGCGGAATTCAAGCCGGAGGCGTTCGCGCGTGTAGGTGTAGCCACGTCGCTGCGCGACGGTTAACGGCCGACAGGGCCGTGGCCACAACAATTCAAAGCCTCGCATAGAATTAGCTGCATCGGCGGAGCTATGCGCTGCTCGTCGATCTTCGCGATGTCGATTTTATTCGCAACCTCGGCCGTCGCCCAGATCAACGAATCGAGCTCGCTCCCCGAAATCGAATTTTCGCAGTTAAGCCAACGCGATCCGAATCCGCTCGGCGAGAAAGCACTCGCGATTCATCCGGAGCAATGGAAACACGCCGAGACCGAGCATTTCATCTATCATTTCGTTCACAGTTATGCCGCTACGCCCGTGTCAGTGGAAGCGGAGTTTCATTACCGCGTCATCGCGAAAGAACTGGAGCGTGACCAGCCCGCCGGCGACGTCAAATCGCACATTTACATTTTTGAGCGGCCGGAGGAGTGGCAGCAATTTCAGGTTTTCGGAAACCTAGAACCCTGGAGCGGCGGAATTCACTCTGCTGGCAGCCTCTTCGTCCAACGAAATCCAGCCTACAAATTCAGCAATAATCTTCTTGGACACGAGATCGTTCATCTCGTTCTTCACCGCTTCTACGCCGATGGAATTCCCTGTTGGTTGAATGAAGGATTTGCTCAGTTTATTTCAAAAGATGCCCACGCCAGTTACGAGCGTGCGCGCGGTTACATTTCCAAGCCACATTCGGACGCGATCGCGCCACAAGACTTGATCCCCCTCAGCGTTCTGACCGCCGCAACTCGTCCGTTCTCAGATCGCGTCCACATTTTTTATGATGAATCAGAGCGTCTGGTGCGATTTTTGGCCGCGACTGATAAGCCAGCTTTTCTCGCGCTGCTCGACGCACTTGCGCGGCATCAACCATTCGAAAGTGCGCTGCCCCGTTCTTACCCGGGCAAATTTGCAAATACCGCATCGCTCGAGGAAAAATTCCGCGACTACGCCTCCAAAGATTTCGGAACTTCTTTGCAACAAGCCAGCAATGAATAGGATTGGCATCGGAGCCGATGCCAAAAACGAAAGCAAAAACTGCTGCCGCAAAAGTCTATGCCGTCGTCGGATCGGATGACGTCGAAGTAAAACACACCGCGGCGGAACTGGCCGAGAAATTGAAACCCGCCGAGGCGGGCGATTTCGGCTTGGAAACAATCGACGGCGCGGCCGACAACGCCGACCAGGCCGCAGCGCGGATAAGATCGACAATTGAGGCGCTGCGAACTCTTCCATTTTTCGGCGGCGAGAAGGTGGTCTGGCTAAAAAACGCGAATTTCCTCGGCGACGATCAGAAAGCGCGCGCCGCGGCGGTACAGGCGGCGCTGGAAGAGTTGGCTGAAACGATTAACGCCGGTCTTGGGCCCGAAATTACATTTTTGTTAAGCGCGATCGAGGTCGATCGGCGGCGCTCGTTTTACAAATCGCTCGCTAAACGCGCCGAGCTTCAGGTTTTCGAGAAACTCGATTCGAGTCGTGGCGGCTGGGAAGAGGAAGCAACCGAGATGGTCCAGGCGCGCGCGAAAAAGCGAAAGCTGCAGTTCGATGACGACGCGCTCGAGGTCTTCGTCCTTCTCACCGGCGGCGACACGCGCGAGATCGACAGCGAATTGGAAAAGATCGACATCTACCTTGGCAAAGAGCGCCAGGTGAATGTCGATCTTGTTCGCGAGCTGGTGCCCCTCACGCACGCTGGAGTCATTTTCGATTTGAGCAACGCCTTGGCCGAGCACGATCTCAAGCGCGCGCTCGAATTGGTCCGGCAATTACTCGATCAAGGCGAGAGCGCGATCGGGATCTTGCTCGCCGCAATCCTTCCGACCGTCCGGAACCTATTGCTCGCAAACGACTTAATGGAACGGCATCGCTTGCCGCGGCCACACGCGCCTTTTCCATTTATTTCCGCGATCAATCGCCTGCCCGCCGGTGCGGTCGCGCATTTGCCGCGCAAAAAAGACGGTTCAATCAACGCCTACACTCTCGCAATCGCCGCGCAAAATGCGCACCGCTTTTCGACCGAACAGTTAGTCGCCGGAATGCAGGCCTGTCTTGCCGCAAATCTTCAACTCGTCACGACGCAGCTCGATCACGAACTGATTTTGACCGAGGTCGTGGTGAAGCTGCTCGGCGAAGTTTAACTTTCGCCGACTTGTTTGCGCGCGATTGGGCCGACGTACGGAATATCCCAGCGCGCGCCGGTGAACGCTTTCACCGTGGCAATGATCCAGAGAACTACAAAGCCAATGTGAACGATCGCAGCGATGATGGCCCAAAAGAATACGAGGATCCCGCCAATTCCCGGAATGGCGCCAAAAATCGCGTGTACGATCGCTGAAATGATGTTGAACAAAAACCAAGCGAGACCGAAAACGATCGATTGCATCGAATAGAAGCGCACGAATGGATCTTGTTTCTCTAAAATAAAAAACACGATGCCTCCGATTAAAGGAATACAGGCCAGCGCCGCGGCGATATTAGAAGGCAGCCCGGTCGATTTTGGCGAGTCGGAGGCAGGTGGCGGAGGTGGCGGTTCGTCGGGCATAATCTACTTACACAGGATGAAAGCCTGCTTTGTCAACTCCGAATGCCTTCGCGAGTGAATGGTTTTCCTTTTTCGAAGCACCAAAAGCCAATAACGTCTCGCCGTGATTTCGACGGAAGTTAGCGCCGGTCAGCATTCCTATCGTGTGCTGATTGGCCCGGGGGTGTTGGACACCGTTGCCGATGCGATACAACAAAAACTATCGCCGTCACGGTGCGCGATCATATCCGACACGAATGTCGCGCCGCTTTTTGCTGACAAGATTCAAAAAAGTTTAACGTCCGCGGGCTTTGAACCAACGCTAATCACGATTCCGGCGGGCGAAAAATCAAAGACGCTCGAACAAGCCGGCACCCTCTGCGGACAAATGCTGCGACAGGGCCTGGATCGACAATCGTTTGTCATTGGACTCGGCGGCGGCGTGATTGGCGATCTCTCCGGGTTTGTGGCGGCGATTTTTCAGAGAAAAATTCCGCACGTCCAAATTCCAACCACGCTTCTGGCAATGGTCGATAGTTCGATTGGCGGCAAAACGGGCGTCAACACGAGTGCGGGAAAAAATTTACTCGGCGCCTTTCATCAACCAACGCTCGTCATCGACGACGTCGAAGTTCTGAAAAGACTGCCGTCCCGCGAATTGAGTCAGGGTTTCGCCGAAATCGTCAAGCACGCCATCATCGCCGACGCAGAAATGTTCCGTCAGCTGTCCCGCCACCGCGGGATCGATCTTAACAAGGTCGATTTTGCGCCGCTCGTTCTTCGAAATGTTGAAATCAAAGCGCGGATGATAGCAAACGACGAGCGCGACCGAAACGGTGAGCGCGCTTTGCTGAATTTCGGGCATACCATTGGGCACGCGATCGAGCGTGCGGCTGATTACTGCAAGATTTTGCACGGCGAAGCGGTAAGCCTGGGAATGGTTGCCGCGTGCAGTGTCTCAATGAAAAAGGCGGGACTGGCAAAGGAAGACCGGAACGAAATTGTTAATCTTTTGCAGAAGTTCCAGTTGCCGACAAGGCTCCCGACAAATTTTCCGCGTCAGAAGATTTTCGACGCGCTCAAGTTCGACAAGAAATTTGAGCACGGCCAAATCCGGTTTGTGGTCACGCCGAAAATAGGATCGGCAAATTTATCGCGCGATGTGACGATGGAAGATATTGGCGCGGCGGTTGACAAGCTGTAGGTAGGGGCGGTTCACAGAACCGGCCGCAAACGCAAATCCGGCTCGCATCGATTGAGGTCAATCGCCCTTACGTCGGGCATTTCGATAGTACTCCGCCAAGCCTTCGGCCACGCTGTCGGCATATTCGCGAAAAATACTTTTTTGATCGACCCCGTTGATCTGCTTCGTTCCGTCGTAGTCGCCGGCCTGAATCCGTGCGAACCCATCTTTGCTGTTCATGACGTAGGGCTCACAATACACGACCGGGCAGCGATACAACCGTGGGGCGAGCAGGTTACGCGCGTAAACGTAACCGCTCGATCCAACTTTGGTGGTGGTGAGCGTAGTTGGATATTGATACGCCGGAAGTCCAGTCGCCTTGGCCATTGAAGTGGCAACCGTGTCGCTAATCGCAAGTTCTTCATCGTAAGCGCGACTGAGCAAGCGCCGAATCATCTCAAATCGCTGGTCATCGAGCTCGAGCTCGTCCTGCAGATACGAACCGCCGACGAGCAGATGGAGATGATTGTTGTCGATCAAAGTGGGATTTGCGGGATCGCCCCAGCCTTCGGCATTGAAGTGTAGACAAACTGTGAGATCGGGATGCAGCTTGGTATTCACAAGCACCGCGCGACGCCGGATCTCGCTGTAGCGGTAGAACAACATCTCGCTCTGCCAGCGGATCGTTTGCTGTTTTTCGGGATCGCTTGGATCGAGAACATCCGGCCGCGGCTGAGGCAGGCCGTTCTTGATCAGAATTTTTCGGGCGAGCTCTTTGAAATCGCCCGGACGTTTTGAAGTGATCGGCTGAGTGCTGTTGCGAACGAATAAAACTGTTGCGCCCAGTTTTCTTAATCGTGAAGCGAGCATTCGCGATACGCGCAACGTCAAATCGCCTTCTGTGACCGGTTTGGTGTCGCCAACTTGAAACCAGCGCTCTTCCATCTTCGCCCATTTACCGCCAAGATGACCCGGGTCGAGCGCGATCCGCAACCCGCCCAGCGGTTTGTCCGGTTGAGCGGAAGGCAAAGATTTCGCCGGTCGCCAGAGCCGTGGAATGCGCGCTTTCGAAATTGGATCCGAAGCGAAGCGCAGAGTGAAAGTGGTGCGCGATTCGCGATTGGTCAGAATCTGCGCGGCATCGTTCTCAATCTTGATCAAGTCCTGCGCGAAACCGTGCGTGCAATAGACGTCGTTTATGAGATGCGCGAATTCGTCGTGCGTAATCGTGTCCTGATAATTTTCGAGTACGCTCCATTTGGGTTTGCTGCCGAGGACGCCAAGATTATCGGCGGCCGAGGCGAGGCTGGGGATGACTGACAAGCAGATCAGCGCGGCAACGAACCGGTTCACAATACAATCAAGCATCGACTGCTGGATTTTGCCGCCATTAATACGAAGATCGCAAAATGTTGACTGTTCTCTTTCTCGGCGACGTCGTGGGCGAACCCGGCCGCAATGCGGTCATTGCCCGACTCCCGGAATTAAAGGAACAGCATGATGTGGACTTTATTGTCGTGAACGGTGAAAACGCCGCCGGCGGCCGCGGCATCACCGGCAAAATCACGATCGATCTTTTGCGAGCTGGTGTTTCAGTCGTGACCACCGGCGACCATGTCTGGGACCAGAAAGATATTTTGTCCTTCATCGACACGGAGCCGCGTTTGCTGCGACCGGTAAATTATCCGCCGGGGGCGCCCGGAAGCGGATCGATCGTCCTTGAGACGGCGAAGGGAAAGGTCGGTGTGACCAACGTGCAATGCCGCACGTTCATGCAGTCGATTTTGGAGAATCCATTTCGAGTGATGGAAGAAACCGTCGCCAAAATGCGCACAGAAACTCCAAGCATCATTGTCGATGTTCACGGTGAAACGACCAGCGAGAAAATCGCAATGGGCCGTTTCCTTGACGGGAAAGTCTCGGCTGTGATCGGAACGCATACTCATGTGCAAACCGCGGACGAACAAATTCTCCCGGGCGGGACTGCGTTCTTGTGCGATGCCGGAATGTGCGGGCCCGTCAACTCGATTCTCGGCCGCGCAGTCGAACCAATCATGAACCGGTTTGTTTCCAACATGCCGGCGTCATTTCCGGTCGCAGCGGGCGAAGTTCGCTTGCACGGGGCGCTCGTCGAGATCGACGAAAAGAGCGGCCGCGCCCTGCGAATCACGCGGGTGGATGAGCCCGGACCAACGCAAGCCTCGGGCGAACCCGAACCGAAGATCGACATTGAACAATCGCCGAACCCGGAACAGACGTAGTCAGGCTCATTTCCCTCAAGAATTGTGATCGCCAACTTTGAATTGTTTGATCAAACTAATCGTCAACATCGCTAACCATGAAAACACTGCTCGCCCTGTGCCTCGTTACTACGCTCGGACTTTCGACTGCACAATCCGCCCAGCAAGAGGGAAGCCCGGAAGCGGCGAAAATTGCGCGGGAAGGTTCGCAAGCTGCCAGGGGCCAGGATTGGGATAAAGCCGTCGAGCGTTTTCGCAAAGCCGCAGAGATGGATCGGAAATATACGCAGAACCTTGCCATTGCTTATCAACAGCGCGCTTTTTCTTACGCCAATGATCAAAGATTCCAGGATGCTTTGAACGATTTAAGCGAGGCGATAAAGGTCAACCCGCGAGACGCGCGCGCTTACGAACAACGCGCGGCGGTCGAAATGAGAATCAACGACTACGACAAAGCGCTGGCCGATTACGGGGAGGCGATCAAGACGAATCCGGGTGAGATCCGCTATCATCTTTATCGGAGCTACATTTACGAGCTGCGCGGCGACATTCAAAATGCAATGGCCGACACCGATCGCGCCCTGAAAATCGATTCGAAGAACAAAGAAGCGGTGGATCGCAAGCAGCGATTGCAAAAGATCCAATCAGCGACGGCGCCGACGCCGCCACCTAATGCTCCTCCGGTTACGGCGCCGCCGAAGAAAAACCCGTAAAACGGGTTAGGCGCCGACGCCGTTCAGGATTTGCTGCCGTTTTGAGAATCGGCGGCTGCTTCAACCTTCGGCGGCGGCAAGAAACGTCGCTTGCGTCGGTTCGACGGCAGCGGCGTCAAAGTCATTGTGATATTGCGACCGGTGATCTTTGGCTCCATTTCCACCTGCGACATTCCGGAAAGATCGTCGCGCACTTTTTCCACCAACTGCATCCCGAATTCTTGGTGCGCCATTTCGCGACCTCGGAACTGAAGCTGAACCCTGACTTTATTGCCGCGCTCGAGAAATTCTTCGCCATGGCGGACCTTGGTCAGATAATCGTGCTCGTCGATGTTGACGCGAAACTTGATCTCCTTCAGCCTGGCACCGCCGGCTTTTTTATCTTTGTCGTGCTTGGAGAGATCGTAACGGAATTTCCCGAGCGAAACGATTTTGCAAACTGGCGGATTAGCGGTCGGAGCGACTTCGACCAAGTCGAGACCGCGGCTCTGCGCTTCACGCAAGGCATCCGACAATTTGAGGACGCCCAGCTGTTGGCCGCTCGATCCCAAAATGACCCGAACTTCGCGAGCGCGAATGCGGCCGTTTACACGAAATTGCGGTTGCAGATTAGTTCGATCTCCTGGCCTGCGAGACGGGAGTGCGCCATTTCGCCGGTGTTTCTTTCATCGCATAATCAGCGTCCACTTTCGCATAACGCCGATGCACTCTGCTTCGCCGCGGCTGCGATGACCGCCGCGAAGTGCTCGCATCATTAATCGCGAGCCGAAGGGAAGTTGTAGGCAACATTTCGATGCTGGCAAGATGAATCTCGTCGTCGACTGCGATTATAACGAAGCAGGACGCGCGCCTACAAACTCATTTCGGCGGCGGATCGCCAAAATGCGCCTTGTGCGCGGCATAGGCCGTCGCATCGTCGAGCATACTGTGGACTGTCGCCGCGAGCGGCTCAAGTTCCACGACTCCTGAAAATATTGCGCGATCTCCGATTTCAGTGTCGATCAGAAAAGCGGGCCGCTGCGTGACTTGGAATGAGTGGAATTCCGCGGTGGCTGCGCGAATGCGTTTTTCGACTGCTGAGGATTGCGCACCATTGAGCAATTTCGTTTTGTCGAGATTGGCCGCAGCCGCGCCGATTTCCACAGCAACATTCCAATCGCCCACTTTCTTTCCGTCCCGCAACGCGGCGTTTGCAATTGCGAGACGAACGCGATCATCGGTAACGCCAAAATCTTTCGCCGCCTCGGCTATCGCATTTGGGACAAACCATTCCTTTAACGTCGCGTCGTACCAGTCCGTGTTCAGCATAAAGGACGAGCGCATCATCATTCCGCTCCGGCGGTAAAACCATTGCTCTTGCTCACGTGAAGTGGGCAAACCGCTCGGATCCATCAACGCGATCTTCCATTGGAACTCAACCCGATCTTGATAGCGCTTTTTCAATTCCGCCCAGGTTGGTTCAGACCAGAAACACCACGAGGAAACAACGTCCAGATAATCGGTCACTGTAATTCGCATAAGGTAAGATCGACAATAACCAGCGGCGTTTGACTTCAAACATCAAAAGTCGAACCTCAACGCGCGGTCGTGGATCTCAATCATATTTTCCTTTTCATCGCGGTCATTTCGCCGTTGCTTGTCCTGGCGCGGGCGTGGCGGCCAGGCGGAATTTTTCGCGGCTGGCGTATCGCCGCGATTATCGTGCTTGGTATCACCGGCGCCGCCTGGCTGTTCTTTCGTGAAAACGCCGGTTATGTGGGCGGTGGCGCCTGGTTCGCGCTTCTGTTTTTGCCGGCGGTCGGTTTGCGAAAAGCATCACAACTCGCCGCCCAGGGTCGCTACGAATCGGCCAGACGATTGACTGCGCTGCTGCATTTCCTGCATCCGACCGCGCAGTTGCGCGATCAGCTTCAACTTTTTCAGAGTTTGGAATTACGAGGACGCGCTGTCGATCAAATCGAGATCGAGAAGGTTCCGCAAGATCGACCTAGTCGATTACGAAATGCTCGGGTCGTAGTTATTTTTATCCTGCTCAACGTCGCGGCCTTTTGCGTTGAACTCTGGAGAGGCGCATTGACCAATCCAGCCACGTTGCATCGCCTCGGCGCGCTCGATTTCGTCGCAGTGATCAACAAAGGGGAATTTTGGCGGCTCTTCACCGCTCTGTTCCTCCACTACAACTTGCTTCATCTCGTCTTTAATCTCTTCGCGCTCTATGTGCTGGGTCCACCGTTAGAACGAACCATCGGCGCGTTACGATTTGCAATGTGCTACGTGATTGCTGGAATTGGATCCACCGGCGGCGTGGTCCTGCTCACGTTGTTAAAGATCGTGCGGCCAGCCGAGCTTGTTGGTGCGTCCGGTTGCGTTATGGGAATTGTCGGCGCCTGGGCTGGATTTCTTATTCGCCATCGCCACGTTTGGCAGGCGAAGCAGCGTCTTCTCAATATTCTCCTCATCATCGCCATTCAAATCGTGTTCGACATTTCCACGCCGCAAGTCAGCACCTCGGCGCATTTATGCGGTTTGGTAACCGGTTTCGTAATCGGCCTGGCCGTCGCCCCAAAAAGAACCTCGTTGTCACAATCCGCTTAAGACAAAAATTTGGCGCGCGTTATGCAGCTAACATATTGAGAAACTTGCCGCTCAAGAATTTTTCGCCAACTTCCCATTTCGTTGCCGCTAATGCCGACGTTTCAGATTTATAACGTAATCCCCACCCTTCCCGCGGCTCTCGAGCCGCTTCGGGAAATGACCTTTAACCTCTGGTGGACGTGGGAGCCGTTGGCCCGCCGGCTCTTCCGTCATCTCGATCCCGATCTTTGGAATCGCACCAATCACAATCCGGTGCGCATGCTGCAACTCTCGCGCCAGGCGCGTTTGGAAGAGCTCGCACAGGACAAAGCCTTCCTTCGGGAGCTAAAGCAGGTGCACGACGCTTTCCGGAATTATCTTGCGCGCCAGGACACTTATGGAAAAACGGGGGCGGGGGCGGCCATTAAACGACCGGTCGCGTATTTCTCGGCCGAGTTCGGCTTTCACGAATCGATCCCAAATTATTCCGGCGGCCTCGGTATTCTGGCAGGCGACCATTGCAAATCCGCCAGCGATCTTGATTTAAACTTCGTCGCGGTCGGGCTGCTCTATCGGCACGGCTATTTTCGGCAGGAGATCGACCGGGACGGCGCGCAACAAGCGATCAGTCTGAATCAAAATTTTCATCATCTCCCAATTCGCGAAGTACAACGCGATGGCGCAAATCTTCTCATTTCAGTCCGCATTTTGGACCGGGAAGTCTTTGCCAAGGTTTGGCAACTGCCGGTCGGCCGAATCAATTTGTTTCTTCTCGACACCGATACTCCGGAAAACAACGCCGAAGATCGCCTGATCACCGCGGAGCTTTACGGCGGCGATCAGGAAATGCGGATGCGTCAGGAAATCATGCTCGGCATCGGCGGCGTCAAAGCACTGAACGCGCTCGGGATCGATCCGGAGGTTTTCCACATGAACGAAGGTCACTCCGCGTTCCTCGCGCTCGAGCGCGTTCGCCGGAAAGTCGTTGAGAAAAAACTCGAGTTCTATTCAGCGCTTCAAATCGTGGCCTCGGCGAACATTTTCACCACCCACACACCGGTGCCTGCCGGCAACGATTCATTCCCGCGCGATATGATGCGCAAATATTTCGGCGATTTCGCGAAGGAGCTTGGCATTCCTTTCGACGAACTTTTCTCGTTTGGTCAAACGCGGGTCGACCGCTCTGATCCGTTCAGTCTGACAATTCTCGCCCTGCGGATGAGCCGGCATTCGAATGGCGTAAGCAAACTGCACGGCGCAGTCAGCCGCGCGCTCTGGAAAGATGTTTGGAACGGCGTGCCGGTGCACGAGGTCCCGATCACGAGCGTGACCAACGGCATTCACACCAAAACCTGGATGGCGCCGGAGTTTTCCGCGCTTTATCGAAAATTTCTAGGCGAATGGGAGGAACACATCTCCGAGCCCGAGTTCTGGCGCGGCGTCATCGACATTCCGGACTCGCAGTTGTGGGAAACGCACCAGCAATTGAAACATCGTCTGGTGGAATTTGTGCGAGAACGCGTGCGTAGTCGCCGGGAGCGTATCGGCGACTCGCCCGAAGCGATTCGCGATGTAAGCCGGATCCTCGATCCCGAAGTTTTAACGATCGGTTTCGCGCGACGGTTCGCGACCTACAAACGCGGTGCGCTTTTGTTTAGCGATAAAGAGCGATTGAAACGGCTGCTCAACGACACCACGCGTCCGGTGCAATTCATTTTTGCCGGCAAAGCGCATCCGCGCGATGAAGGCGGTCGCGCTCTCATCCAGGAAGTTTACAAGTTCAGCCGCGAAGCCGGATTCGAAAATCGAGTCGTGTTCCTCGAGGATTACGACAGCTACATCGCGCGCCGTCTCGTGCAGGGTGTCGATCTTTGGTTAAACAATCCGCTCCGGCCAATGGAGGCGAGCGGCACCAGTGGAATGAAATGCGCGCCGAACGGCGGAATTAATTTGAGCGTGCTCGACGGCTGGTGGGGTGAAGGATTCAACGGAAATAACGGCTGGGCGATCGCGGCTGAGATTAGTGATGGAACGGTTGAATTCCAAAGCGCCGTTGATGCGAACAGTCTTTATCAGCTGCTCGAGAACCAGATCATCCCGCTCTATTACGCGAAGCCCGACGGCAAACTTCCGCTCGCGTGGCTGCAATTGATGCGTGAGTCGATCCGCAGCGTGACGCCGGTGTTCAACACGCATCGGATGGTCAAGGAATACACCGAGCGGCTTTACATTCCGGCGGCGCGATCACACGAAAACTTCGCCCAGAACGGCTGCGAACCGGCGACGCAGTTGAGTCAATGGAAAGCGCGGATGCGGAGAGATTGGCCGCAAGTTCGTATTCATGATGTCCAAGTCGGCAACAAGGATCGACAAAACATTGTCGTTGGCGAATCGCTTCAAGTGAGCGCGCATGTTCACCTTGGAGATGTCGATCCAAACCATGTCCGGGTGGAAGCGTATCACGGCGAAGCCGAGAACGGCGGAATCAAAAACCCGTCCGTTAGTGTTTTAAACGCAAGCGGGCGCAACGGCGACGGCAGTTATCTCTACCAGGGATTGGTACCAGCATCAGAAAGCGGCGCCTACGGATTTAGTGTTCGCGTCGTTCCGATCCATCCCAATCTGATGCAAGCCCACGAGCTGCGCCTGATCGCCTGGTCGTAAACTAATCAATCGCGCTGAGGGCGCGGATGAATTCGGAAAAGTCTTTGCCGTTGCGGGCGGCGTGATTGAGGGCATCGAGCCGCGCATCGCCAAATGCTTCAGGCAAAGCCACGCGCCGCGAGAGCGCGCCGTTGGCAAATACCAGTTCGTCCCATTGAATGGACGCGATCTGATCATTGAAACGTGCGACTGAACGTCCGCGGAAAAACGCGCGGGTTGTTTCCGGCGGCGTAAAGATCGCGGTCTTGATCTCTTCTTCTTTGACCAGTCGCCGGACTGAGCCCTGACGCGCAAGCTCGTAATACAAACCGGATTCAAGATCGACATTGTGGTATTCGAGATCGATCGATTGCAGCCACGGGTCGCTCCAGGAAAGTTTTTCTTCTTCCTGCAACGCATTGAGCAAAAATTTCTTGGCCACCCAATCGACCCGATCGCGCGTGGTCATGACATCGCGCTCAAGATCGTTGAGAACATTTTCCCATTCCTGCAAAATCCATTGTCGATCTTCGTCAGCGGACTCGCCCTCAATCTTGGACGCGGCCCGTAAATAAATTCGCTGCACTTCGATCGCGGAAATTTTGCGGCCATCCTTCAACTCGATTATCCAATCGTAAGTTTGGTCGCGACTGATCGATTTGTTCGCATCAACCGGCTGCGCGATCTCAAGCTGCGGCGCCTGCCCGCGTTCGATCAGATCGAGCACGAGCGCGGTGGTGCCGATTTTGAGCGCAGTCGCCCATTCGCTCATGTTCGAATCGCCCAGGATGACATGAAACCGTCGATAACGGCTGGCGTCGACGTGCGGCTCATCGCGGGTGTTGATGAGCGGGCGGCGATTCATCGTGTCGATGCTGACGACCACGCTAAAAAAATCCGCGCGCGACGAAATCTGGTAAAGTCCCGGCTGGCTGGAAGAGCTTTCGCCTTCCACGCCCATTTTGCCGGCACCGGCGAAAATCTGACGCGTGATCAAGAACGGCAGAATCGAGCTGACGATCCGGTCCCACGGCACGTCGCGCTGCATGAGATAATTATCGTGGCAGCCGTAGCTGTGTCCGAAAAAGTCGGTATTGTTTTTGTAGAGGCGAACTTGCTGGCCGCTCGGCAATTTTAGATTTCTGCGTCGCGCACACTCCGCCAGAATTCGTTCGCCCGCTTTGTCCTGAGTCACGATTTGACGAATGGTCGTGCATTCCGGCGTCGAATATTCCGGGTGCGCGTGATCGTTATAAAAACGAGCGCCGTTCGAAAGCACGAGGTCGCTCTTAATTTCTTCGAAACTGAGCGGGCGATTCTTGTCGATCTCGTAATAAGCCGATTCGTCTGTGTCCTGCATCAGGGCCTTGGCGCGAAAGCCGCGCGCATCGAGATGCGGGTCCTCCAGCTCGTAATCCCATTTCATGTGCGCACCGTGATCGGTGTAGCGCCGCACCAGCTCGATCGATTCGGCGACAACATCGACAGTCTCCGCACCGTTGACAGTGATGCCGTATTCCGTCTCGAGACCAAAGACGCGGTTCATATGTCGCGCCAAAGATTAAATGACACCGGAACCAGGGCGATCCGCCGAATCCGCAACCGGCCTGACCGGCGCGATCTTCACCACATTTTCCGGATCGTAATCGATCAGTTTAAGCCAATCTTCAGTGATGTCGGTCGTCGGAAAGATATCGTTCTCGGTGTATTCGGCGTCGAAGGCGAGGTGCAGGTCCATTTCCCGAATTCCTTCCTCCTGTTGGGTGGCGATCGCACGCTTGATTGCGATCGCTTTCGCGCGCTCAACAATCGAGGCGATAATTGCGCCGCTGGTGAGATCGCTCCGGTAAAGAATTTCTTTGCGCCCACTGCGGAGCGTGACTTCGAGAAATTTATTTTCTTCGCGGCGGGCAAACTGCCAATCGACGAAGCGCTCGATCAGTTTATCCACTGCCGCTCCGATGTGCTCCGCTTCCTTGGAGAGCGCGCCGTCGTAGGGCAGGTCGGGCGTGAGGTAGATGCGGTAAATGTCTCGTGCGCCTTGGCGATTCGGCCGATTGACTTTGATTTTTCGATCGATCCGACCCGGCCGCAAAATCGCCGGATCAATTAGGTCGGCACGGTTGGACGCCAGGATAATCACGACGTCGTTCAACGAATCGATTCCATCCATCTCCGAGCAGAACATCGGCACCAGGGTTGAGAGAATGTTCGAGTAACGCGACGCGCGGCGTGTGCCCAGAATCGATTCCGCTTCGTCGATGAATAGGAACGGCATGAAGCCATCGCGCCGTTTCTCGCGCGCGGTCGCGAAAATTTCGCGGACCATTCGTTCGGATTCGCCAACCCACATATTCAAAATCTCCGGTCCTTTGACGTGCATGAAGTATTCCTTCATCTGGGCGCCGGTTTTTTCGCCTAGCCGTTTGGTCAAGTTATAGGCAGTCGCTTTGCCAATGAGCGTTTTGCCGCAACCAGGCGGGCCGTAAAGCAGGAATCCTTTCGGTGTGGCGTGCTGGAATTTTTTGAAAAGATCGACATGCAGCAACGGAAGCTCGATCGCGTCCTTGATCGCCTGGAGCGCGTCCTCCTGGCCGCCGACTTTTTCCCAAGGTAGCTCGGCCACCACGTCGAGATAATGCTCGTGCGATTTCGTGCTCGAAAGCATCTCGAGCGCCATCCGGTAATTCGAATCGACCCGCACTTCGTCGCCCGATTTCAATGTCGATGTTGCAAGATCGGCCGAGCGTTGCAAAACGATCGATTGCGTTCCATGCTCGGAACCGACGCGCAATCGGTCTTTGCCGATCACTTCGGTGATTTTCGTGACCGGTCCGGCGGTTTCAAAACCGAGGTCGCCAACGATGACGAACGCTTCGTTGACCAGCACGCGCGTTCCCTTTTTCAATTTCGCCAGCGGAATCCGTGGATCGACATTACAATAGTAATCGGCGCCGCCAACGACAATGTGCGCAGTGTCTTTGGATGTCGCGCCAAGAAAAGTACCGATCCGATTCGCGGGCGAAGTTACTTTTTTGATGACTTCCTCCAGCTTCTCGATCATCTGCCGCGCCTCGCCAATCATCTGCGACTGGTCCGACACGTGCGGCCGCAGATCGAGCAAGTCGTGCCTGATCGGATCGCCCGGCGGAAGCGAAGCGATCACGCGATCCAGTTTGTCGAGCAGAGGAAGATTCGACGCGGGCTCGTCGAAACTTTCGAACTCTCTGCTGCGCTCGTCGCTCATCGTAAAACCCAGTCCATGCCCGAATCGAATGCGATTATAACTTTTCCGCCAAGACTTCGCAACGTTCGACGCTGCGCCCTCGCAAAATGTTCAACCAGCGCCGTTGTGGCGCAGTTGCGAAAAATTTGTGCTGAGGAGATTGTCGATCTTGCGGCTAATGAGAGCTGCCCCTACAGTTCGCTTCTTCGAAAAACGAGGAGCCTTAGCTCAATTGGTTAGAGCGCCGCCCTGTCACGGCGGAGGTTGCGGGTTCGAGCCCCGTAGGCTCCGAGGTTTTTGTATTACAAGAAAGTATTTTGGTGTGCCGTTATGCGCAGCAGCAACATCATTTAGCTGACGCCGCTTCTTTAGCGCATTGCCAGAATTTTTTCGCCGCTGGGCTGAGTTTTCCTTTGAGCGCGACAATGCCCACCGAAAATGGCTTCGGCTCAGGAGTGAGGTGCAAAAACTTTACTCGTTTTCCGAAGCTGTAACCGAAGTCTACGGCAACCGCGACGCCGGTCCCCGCTTCGACGGCGGACATGACGCCGGACATGCTGTCATGTTCCTCGATGACGCGCGGTTTCTGTTTCACCTTCGAAAAGATGATCGACAGTAAGTCATAGTAATTCGGATAGTCTTCGCGGGTAAGGCCCACCAAGGGTTCGGCGGCGACCTCGCTGAGCGGAATGGCACGGCGCCGTGCAAACGGATGCCGCGGCGCGACCGCCACGCACACGCGTTGGCGAAACAACTCCTCATATTGAACATCCCGCAGCGCACCAGCCTTTGGGGAACGAGTTATCAATCCAAGTTGAAGCCGGCCATTGCGTATGCCGTCGAGAACGGTTCTGCTGCTCCAATCGTGTAATCTCACGTGCACCTTTGGCATCGCCTTTTGAAATCCCCGTAAGGTTTTCGGCAGAATTTCGGCGAATGGTGTCGGTGAGTAGCCGACGTGCAGGTCGGTCTCACCCGCAGTGGCGACTGTTCGCGCCTTTTTCACGCCTTCTTCAGCTCGTTGCAACACCGCGCGAGCTTCGTTCAAGAACGTGCGACCGGCCTCTGTTAGGCTGACCGATTTCGCCGTGCGTTTAAGCAGAAGGAAACCGAGCTCATCTTCAAGATCGCGAATCTGACGACTTAACGGCGGTTGAGAGACGTGAAGTTTCAGCGCCGCGCGCGAGACGTTCTCGGCCTCGGCGACAGCAACAAAGTAGCGAAGATGCCGCAGTTCCACAGCCGCTTCCACATTACCTTTTGGGTATCCTCAGGCAATAAACATCGTCTTTCACAACGGCGTGGTGCTCGGCCGATGGTTGTTCAGAGAAAAGAAAGGAACCTATGAGCAGAACCATTGAAGCCACAGAAAGGAAACAAGTAGGGATGCCGGATATCGACAAAGTAGTGGTCGTCACCGGAGCCAGCAGCGGCATCGGGGAGAGCAC
>Ga0209805_1000262_pt1 | contig 32078 bp, 25 predicted proteins | sample GraSoiAngelo_148_FD_185905 | JGI IMG/M metagenome (GOLD analysis project Ga0209805, IMG submission 185905) | Grasslands soil microbial communities from the Angelo Coastal Reserve, California, USA - 14_1009_09_20cm (SPAdes) (version 2) | ecosystem: Environmental > Terrestrial > Soil > Grasslands ...
ACCATCACCTCCGAGAACGCGGGAGCCAGTCGCTCCACTACATAGCGAAGGAGGACCGTGTTCCTCACCTCGATCCACGGCTTGGACCTGCCCATGCGCCGGCTGTCGCCCCCGGCGAGCACCAGCAAGGTGGCTTCCATCACGATAAGTCTCGCTGTGAAGGCGATTGATTTTCACGTCCACCTGCCGACGCCCGACTGGCTCGACGTGTCGATGCAGGGCTATGTCGAGGCTGCGGAGTCGTACTTCCGCTCCAAGGTCGCTCGGAAAACGATCGAGGAATTGGCCCGCGATTACGACACGATGGACATCGTCGCCGTGCTCCTCGCCTGGGACGCCGAAACCGCCACCGGGCGGCCCCGCGTGCCCAACGACCTGGTCGCGCAGGCCGTGCAGGACTATCCAAAGTCCTTCATCGGCTTCGGCAGCGTCGACCCGCTGAAGGGCGATCGTGCAGTGGCCGAGCTCGACCGTATCGCCGAGCTGGGCCTGAAAGGAGTCAAGCTGCATCCTTCGCTGCAAGCGTTCGCGCCCAACGAAGAGCGGCACTGGCCGCTGTATGAGAAATGCCAGGAGCTGGGCCTGATCGTGCTGTTTCACACGGGGACAAGCGGCATCGGTGCCGGTCAGCCCGGCGGTCAGGGCATCAGGATCGACTTTGCGCGCCCGATCTGGCTCGACGCTCCGGCGGCGGCGTTCCCCGACCTGAAGATCATCGCCGCGCATTTCGGCTACCCGTGGCACCTCGAGCTGCTCGCGATGGCACTGCACAAGACCAACATCTACATCGACATCTCGGGTTGGGCACCGCGCTACATCCCGACGGAGGTCATGCGCGACATGAAGGGCCGACTGCAGGACCAGTTTGTCTTCGGCAGCGACTATCCGTTCATCCAGCCGCAGCGCTGCCTCGACGAGCTCGAGAGCCTAGACATCCCGGAGCCGGTGCTGCAGAAGGTGCTGATCGGCAACGGCAAGCGGCTACTGGGGATCGCCTAGCCTGTAAACCAGCGCTTGACACGCGGCGTGCCTTGATTATCTTGCTGCGCAGATGGCCGCGGAGATCCAGCGCAGGGTTTTGCTCGCCGAGTCGGACCTGCTGCTAGAGGACGTCGAGACGCTCCGGCTGAACGAGGCGCTCGAGGCTCCACTTCGAATGCGCGAGGCGATCCGGGCCATGCAGATCCGCCTCGGCCGCCGCAACCCACCTCTCCCGCCGGCGACCCTCGACGCCGCACACGACCTCGTGTTCGCGGTGCAGCAGAGGCTGATGGCCGCCAACCCGAAGAACCCGCGGCCCGCGCGTCACGCGAGCCGGCCGAGCGGGCAGCCGCTTTTCACGGTCGTCCGCGAAGACCGCAAGTGGAAGGTGCTTAGCCTCCCTGGTCCAGTTGCTGACGACGCCGAGTGGCTCGAGCTGGTCGAGTCGACCGTCGAGCGAGCCTGGGACCGCTGGTGCTACGCACAGCACCATGCGATACGCGCGGCCCGCCTCCACACACGGCCGGAGGTTGCCCTGGCCGTCTCCCGCGCCGCCTGGAACAACTACTGGCTGCTGCTCCAGGACGCGGACCGGATCGGTGACCGTCTCATCGCCTCGCGCGGGCGGCTTGCTGGAGATACTTCCTCAGCTCGTCGGCCTTGATCGGCGCATCCGACGCACGGATTCGCGCCGTGAAGAGCTGCAGGAAGCGCCGCAGGCCCACGTCGTCCAGCATCGTCGCCGCCTCGATGATCTCCGCCGCCGCGTCCCGATGCATTGGATCGAGGACCCGGGCCAGGCTGTCGGCAAAGTCGTCAGGCAGCTCGCGCATGGTGTTCTGGTGACAATAAAGCGGTGCAGCCTGTCGTCATCGGCGACGTGATCTGGGAGCCGAGTCCCGAGGTCATCGAAAGAAGCCGGCTCAAGCGGTTCATGGACCGGCACGGGATCGAGACCTTCGACGAGCTGCTGAAGCGCGCCGACGACGACATCGAGTGGTTCTGGGACGCGGCGATCAAGGACATCGACGTGGCGTTCTACCGCCAATACCACAAGGTCGTCGACCTGTCGCGTGGCAAGCAGTGGGCGACGTGGTGGGTCGGGGCACGGATGAACATCATCCAGAGCTGCCTCGACCGGCATCGCGATGGTGAGCTCCACGATAAGGCGGCGATCATCTGGGAGGGTGAGCCGGGCGACACACGCACGCTGAGCTACAGCGAGCTGGACAAGCAAGTGTCGCGCCTGGCAGGCGCGCTCCGCAGGATGGGCATCAGGCAAGGCGAGCGGATCGGCATCTTCATGCCGATGTGCCCCGAGGTCGCCGTTTCGGTCCTGGCTGCGGCCAAGATCGGCGCGGTCATCATCCCGCTGTTTTCGGGCTACGGGCCGGAGGCGATCGCCACGCGATTGCGCGACGGCGAAGCGAAGGTCCTCATCTGCGCCGACGGGTTTTATCGCCGCGGGCAGGTGGTCCCAATGAAGGAGACGGCCGACCGCGCCCTGGTCAGCTGCCCGTCGGTCAAGAAGGTGATCGTGCACCGGCGCGTCGTGCGCGAGATCCCGTGGACGCACGGACGCGACGAGGTCTGGGAGGTGCTCCTGGAGGACTATCCGGACCGGCTCGCCACCGAAGAGCTCGACCCAGAGGACCCGATGATGATCATCTACACGTCGGGCACCACGGGCAAACCCAAAGGCACTCTGCACGTGCACGGCGGATTCCCGGTCAAGGCCGCGCAGGACATGGCGCACGGATTCGACGTCGGGCCCGATGACGTCGTGTTCTGGTACACGGACATCGGCTGGATGATGGGCCCCTGGCTCATCTTCGGGACGCTCTTGCTCGGCGCGACGATGGTGCTGTACGAGGGCACGCCCGATTTCCCGGCGGCCGACCGGCTGTGGCGCATGGTCGACCATCACAAGGTCACCGTGCTCGGGGTTTCGCCGACGCTGGTGCGCGGGCTGATGACTCACGGCGACGAGGTGCCGGCGCACCACGACCTCTCCAGCCTCCGCATTCTCGGCGGCACCGGCGAGCCGTGGAACCCGGAACCGTTCCACTGGTACTTCCAGCACATCGGAGGCGGCCGCATCCCGGTCATCAACTACACAGGCGGGACCGAGATCTCAGGCGGCATTCTCTGCGGCAACGTGATAACTCACCTGCGCGCGTGTTCGTTCGCAGGGCCCTTGCCGGGCATCGCCGCCGACGTGCTCGACGCCGATGGCCGATCGGTGCGCGGCGAGGTAGGAGAGCTCGTCATCCGGAATCCGTGGCCAGGCATGACGCGCGGCTTCTGGGGTGACCGCGAACGCTACATCGACACGTACTGGAGCCGGTTCGAGAATGTCTGGGTGCACGGCGACTGGGCTTATGTCGATCCGCAGGACGGCCTCTGGTACGTGCTCGGGCGGTCCGACGACACGATCAAGATCGCGGGCAAGCGCCTCGGCCCGGCCGAGGTGGAGTCGGTTCTGGTGGGCCATCCCGCGATCGCGGAGGCGGCGGCCATCGGGGTGCCTGATGAGCTGAAGGGCGAGGTGCTGGTCTGTTTCGTCATCCTGCGCCCGAACCAGAAACCAAGCGAGCAGCTCGCCACCGAGCTCCAGGACCTGGTCGCGGCCGCGCTGGGCAAGCCGTTACGGCCGAAGGCGGTGCATTTCGTCGGCGACCTGCCTCGCACGCGCAACGCGAAGATCCTGCGCCGCGTCGTGAAGTCGGTCTACATCGGAAAGGATCCGGGCGACCTGTCCTCGCTCGAGAACCCGAGCGCTCTGGCGGCGATCGGCGCCACTAGAAGCTGAGGACTTTATCCGCCTCCATCGTCAGCCGCACGAGGTCGGGCGGAGTGATGTATCTCGCATTCGGTGTGAGCATCTCCGGCAAGACCCCACGGGCCTCGGCACAGCCTTTTCAAACGTAGATCGGGATCTCATTGTCGAGGCACTTGTCCAGCAGCTCCCGCAGCGGGGGCACCCCAAGGCCAAGCACGTTGGCGATCACGTCGGGCTTGACGAGCTCGGCAGCGTCGCCCGCCAGAGCGATCGCGACCTCTGTCCCCGCGGGCTTGGCCCCGTTGGCCGCGATGTGGAAGGGAATGCTCGCGCGCGTAGGGTCCTCGGGTCCGGCGGCGGTGACGATGAGTAGTCCAGCCACGGCGATCAGTATGGGCAGTCGGTGAGGCTGACGCGCGCCGATTGGGTGCGGCTGGTTCTGCTCTGGCTGGGTGGGATCGACCTTCGGCTGACGATGCTTGCGGTTCCGCCGCTCATCCCGTTGATCCATCGCGAGCTGCATCTGGATGAGAAAGCGGTCGGCGCGCTTGTGTCGGGCCCGGTGCTCTTGCTGGCGATCGCCGCGGTCCCTGGGTCACTTCTCATCGCTAAGCTGGGCGTTCGCGGCGCGCTTCTCGCGGGCCTGGGATCGGTCGCGCTGTTCGGCGCCCTCCGCGGATTCGGACCGAGCGTCCCGGTCCTACTCAGCGCCACGTTTCTGATGGGTGTCGGTGTCGCGGTCACCCAACCTGCGTTTCCGTCTTTGGTCCGGGAGTGGTTTCCCCGGCGGATCGCGATCGCGACCGCTGTCTACAGCAACGGCATCCTGATTGGTGAGACGCTGCCGACGGCACTTACCACACCGGTCGGAGTTCTGCCTCTCGCCCACGGCGACTGGCGATGGGCGCTGGCCAGCTGGTCAGTCCTCGTCTTGCTGAGCGCGGTCGCAATCGGGGCCGCCGCGCCGGCACGCGTGGCGGGCGGCACCGTGACGTCGCATTGGTGGCCGGACTGGCGGCAGGGCCAGGCGATCCGCATCGGCATCGTTATGGGCATGGCCTCCGCCGCATATTTCGGGGCCAACGCGTTCATCCCCGACTTCCTCGACCAGACCGCGCGCCACAACCTCATCTCCCCCAGCCTCGCCCTGCTCAATGGGGCGCAGCTCCTGACCGCACCGGCGGTGGCGCTTTGGCCACGACTTCTGACCGGCCGCGCGGGTTTCGTCGGATCGGCCGCGATCATGGCCGCGGCGCAGCTCGGCCTTGTCCTCACGCCGGGTGTCGGTGCTGTCGTTTGGGCTCCCGTGCTTGGCTTCTCGACGGCGCTCGCGTTCGTGGTTGTGCTGAGCCTTCCGCCGCGCGTGGCTCCGCCCGGCGGCGTGGCACGTATGAGCGCCGCGATCTTCACGCTCCAGTACGCGACCGCGTTCGTCATCCCGCTTATCGCAGGCGCCCTGTGGGATGCCACGGGGAGGGCGCTGCTCGCCTTTCTCCCAGGGATCGCCGCCGCTGTCGCGATGGCCTGGGGCGCGATGTCCCTACGCATCCCCGACCGGGTGCAGAACAGCTCCTAGGGAAAGATGCCGGCCTTGTAGTCGCTCAGGATCTCGTTGGCCGCGCGCGCTCCCTCCTCGGCACCGCCTTCCATGAAGCCCTGGAAGTTGATCGAGCAGTGCTCGCCCGCGAAATGGCACTTTCCCGTGGTCGGGTTTGGTTGGCGCGCCTTTTCATACCCGCTGAACTGCGTGTACTGGCCGACCTTCCAGTACGAGTACGACCCGAGGAGGAAGGGATTGTTCAGTGGGACGTCGAGCGTCGCTAGGCCGTTCCACTGCTTCGTGATCCCGGGGAATACCGGCTCGATCTGGCTGAGGAACGTCTTCGCGAACTTCTGCACCAGTGCCTGATTGGTCGGGTCGCCGCTGAACGACGCAAGCGGGACGCCGCCACCGGTGTAGTCGACCAGGATGCCGGTCGTCCCGTCCTGCGCGCGGGTGACCTCCCATGTGTTCTGGTACCCGGTGTCCGCGTAGGTTGAGCCGTTTCCGACACCCCAGGGACCCATGGTGTTCCAGTAACGCGTGTTGAACTGGAGCTGGAGTTTGGCGTTCGCGCCATAGCCGAGTTGCGTGATCGCCGTCTGCTTCAGGCTCGTGAATCCGGCTGCGCTGTAGGCGCTGGCCGTCGAGCCGAGGATGTTACGCAATACCGAAAACGGGATCGCCATGATGACCCGGTCGAAGATCTTCGTGGTGGTCACGCTGCCGTTTTTCAAGCTGAGCGTGTAGGTGTCGTCGTTGTTGTGCAGGATTCCGGTGAGGGCAGTGTTCAGCTGGACCGTGTTTGCGGTCAGTGCAGCCGCGATTGCTTGCGGCAACCGCTCGTTGCCTCCGGCGATGTGATAGCGCTCGTCGGACGCGCCAAAGATCCGGAAGTTGCCAGGCTGCGGTTGGAAACCAAGCAGATAGACGAGGTTGAGTGCGCTCTGCTGCGACGTTACATTTCCGTACTCGATGTTGTAGGCGACGTCGAGCAGCTGACCCATGCTCGACGTGTGTCCGCCAGGCACGCGGCTCTCGATCCAGTCGTACAAGCTCATGTGGTCTAGCGTGAAGCCAGCCTGCGTGAAGCTGTTGTACAGGGTCGGAAACGGCGCCTCCGTGAGGTCCCCCTTCACGTTGTTCCAGACGGGCTTGAAATCGTTGTTTGCCTGGGCGCTCGTGTAGTACTGGCCGAAGAAATAGTCGGTGTCGCTCGACTGGTTAGGCTCCGCCGCGAGCAGGTCGACGGTCGGGAGCTTGAAGCGATTCGCCAGCCCAAGGATCGTCTTGTGGCGGCTGTCGATCAGCTCGCCGCAGTGCTCGCTGGTCTGGCCGTTCAGCCACGACGTGGTGTCCGAGTGCATGCGGCCGCCAACCCGACTCGACGCCTCGAAAACCGTCGAGGTGATGCCGGCGTCCTGCAGGGTCAGCGCCGCGTTCAAGCCCGCGATGCCGCCGCCGATGATCGCGATGCGGCCCTGGGTGCCGGTCTTGCCGGCTGTCGCGGCGAGCGCCGCGACGGGCCCGCTCAGCGCGGCTGCGCCGACGGTGGCCCCGGTCGCCTTCAGGAAGTCTCGCCGGGTAAGCCGCAAGTGGTGGCGTTCTTCTTGCACCGCTTCTACCGACCGGCCGGTGCGTTCGGCCTCATCGAAGTCATCGAACAAGGCCTGAAGACCTGACAGCAGAGGACTACGCGCCATGTACACACACTCCCTTGCACAAAAAAAGCGGGGCTCCGAATCTTAGGGGAGCCCAGTTTGAATCGACGGCGCTAGTTGAGGTTTCAAACCGCGGCAAGCGAAAGTCACGATTAGGAGTCTTTTGTGCAAAAAGATCCTTTGGCGCGAAAAATAGGGTTCGTTTTGCGCAAATCGCTCCTTGGATGGGTCGACTAGGTCCGTTTCGAACCCTTTTGCCCAGTCGAGGCGAGATTCGAATGGAGCGGGCGACCGGCCTCGAACCGGCTACCTCAACCTTGGGAAGGTTGCGCTCTACCAGGTGAGCTACGCCCGCACGACCGAGTAAACGATTTTAGGTCTCGACGACGGCCTCGGCTTGCGGCGCTGCCTCGGCAACGACCGACCGTACCAGCTCCGAGTACTCATCCACCAGCCGCTGCGCGTGGCCCGGATCGAGTGTCGAGGCGATGATGTAGTACTCGGGGCGGTCGGCGTCGGGCGCCACCAGCACCCATCCGTCGTCGACGAACACCTTCACACCGTCGGTGAGGTCGACGCGATCCTTCAGGTGCTTTTCCATCATCGTGCGCATGACGCGCCCCTTGACCTCCCATGGGCAGAACTCGACCGCGGTGCGGTGAGTCACCCGCGGTATGCGAGAGCGAAGCCCACCGAGCGACGCGCCGCCCTTGGCCAGCAGCTCGAGCACGCGCGCGATGGTGAAAATGGCGTCGAACGAGATGGCGAAGTCGGGCCAGCAGTAGCCGCCGTTGCCATCTGACGCCAGCACCGCTTCCGCATGCTGCGCGGCGCGCAGCACAGCGCCGGGAGTGATCTTGGTCGGGACAAACCGGCTGCTCATCTGCTCGCCGATCATCGAGAAGGCGAGGGACGACGACGCCGGCCCCAGGATCATGCCGGGCTTTCCGGTCAGCGCAAGCTGCGTCAAGACCGCAAAGGCCGTGTCGTGGTCGAGCACGGTCCCGGTTTCATCGACGATGAAGCACCTCTCCCCCGGCGTGTCGATGAACACGCCCAGCTTGGCCTTGACCGCCGCGGTGATCACCCCCATCTCCTGGAGGTGGGCGCGAAAAGTCGGGTCGTCCTGCTCCAGGACGATCTCTGCCGGCGCCGCGTTCAAGGGGATGACCGAACAGTTGAGCTCACGAAGTATCTGCGGCAGGACCATCGCGGCCGCGCCGTTGTTGTAGTCGATGACCACCTTGAACGCGGCACCGCGCACGACCTCCAGGTCGATCTTGGCGAGCGTGTCCTCCATGTAGCGGTCGGTCTGACCATCGCGTCGCGTGATGCGTCCCATCTCGTAGTGCGAAACGCGGCGGATGTCCTCGCGGAAGAACAGGCCCTCGAGCCGCCGTTCGCTTCGCTTGTCGACGTCGAGGCCCAGGTCGTCGAAGATGCGCACGTCCGCCGATCGCGGGTCGACCGGCGAAGTCTGGACGTGGATGGCGGACACGTGGTTGTGGCGCGCCCAGTAGCGGCATACAGGCGCCGGCAGGACAGACAGGTCGATGACGTGCGTGCCCGACGAGATCATCCCGGACATGAGTGCGCGGCCGATCATCCGCGCCGAGCGCGTGTAGTCGCGCGAGATGGCGATCTCGGTCCCCTTCGGCGTCAGGGCGCCGATGGCTGCGCCCAGCCGAGACGCGAACTCGGGCGTGATCTCGATGTTGATCAGGCCGTTGAGACCATATGAGCTGAAGAGGCCGCGCTTCCATGACCCGGCCCAGATGATCGATTCGTGTACGACGGCGCCCGGCTCGACTTCCTTGTTCGGCCAGATACGCACGTTGGCGTTGACCGTCGACCCCGCGCCGATCGTCACGTCGCTGCCGACCACGCTGCCCTCTTCGAGCAGGCATCCGTTCTTGAGCGTCACGGACCGGCAGACGACCGATCCGCGCAGGCGCGAGTTGAGCCCGATGTAGCTGTGGTCCCAAACGATGGAGTTCGAGAGCTTCACCCCAGAATCGACCGTCGTGTACGCACCGACGACCGCCGGCCCATTGACCCACGCGCCCGCTCGCACCTTCGCGCCAGCGCCGATGAAAGCAGGCCCGTCGACACGGGCGCCCGCATCCACTTCCGCGTCCGAGTGGATCCAGGTGGTATCCCCCACGCGGTCGCCGGGAATCTGCACCTTGACCTTGCCCTCGAGGCAGTCGAAGTTCGCCTTCACATATGCGGCGTGGCTCCCGACGTCCTCCCAGTAGCCATCCGCGATCCAGCCGAAGACGTGCTCGCCCTCCTTCAACAGCTTCGGAAACACGTCGCCTGACCAGTCGGTGACCTCACCCGGCCGGAAGAAGTCGAAGACCGCCGGGTCGAGGATGTAGATCCCTGTGTTGGCCAGGTCCGATATGACCTCGCCCCAGCTCGGCTTTTCGATGAAGCGCTGCACCGCCCCGCCTTCGTCGATGACGACCACGCCATACTCGAGCGGGTTCGGCACCGGCTTCAACACAATGGTGGCGATCGCCTTCCGCTCACGATGAAAACGCGCCGCCGCACCAAGGTCGATGTCGGTCAGCGAATCGCCCGAGATCACCACGAACGTTTCGTTCAGCTGCTGGCGCGCAAGCATCACCGAGCCCGCGGTGCCCAGCGGCGAATCCTCCACCGAGTACGTCAACGCCACCCCCTGCTCCGATCCGTCGCCGAAGTAGTTGCGGATCGAGGCGCCGAGGTACTGCACCGTGGCCACCACGTCGCGCAGCTGGTGGCGCCTGAGGTGGAGAAGGATGTGCTCCATGATCGGGCGGCCTGCGACTGGGACCAGCGGTTTGGGCATGTTGCTGGTGAGCGGGCGCAAGCGCGACCCCTCGCCGCCGGCCATCACGACCGCCTTCACTTCCCCAATCCCCATAACATCGTAGTTCCGTGCTCGAAGAACTAAGCGAGTTCGCTTACGACCTGCTGTGGACATGGCAACCCCGCATCGAGGCTTTGTTCCGCACAATCGACCCCGAACTCTGGAAGTCGACGCGCGAAAACCCGGTGCTTCTCCTCAATCAGCTAGGCGAGGAAGGCCTGCAGAAAGCATGCGAACGCGAAGAGGTGCGCAAGGCGTTCGATGGCGCCAAAGCTGCTCGCCGCGAGTACTACGACCGCAATCCGCGCTTCATGGACGCCCACGCCCCACTCGCGGTGGCCTACTTCTCGCTCGAGTTCGGGTTGACGGAATGCCTCCCCATCTATTCGGGCGGCCTTGGCGTGCTCGCCGGCGACCACCTGAAGGCGACCAGCGACCTGGGCCTACCCCTGGTCGCGGTCGGGCTGCTGTACAAGCAGGGCTTCGGGCGCCAGGACATCGACGCGAGCGGCCGTCAGTTCGAGGTGTATTCCGAGAATCGCGGCGACGAGCTGCCAGTCCGCAAGGTCGAGGGCCTGGAGGTCGAGGCCCCGATCGGAGCGCGCAACGTGAAGATCGCCGTCTGGCGGGCGCAGGTCGGAAGGGTCCCTCTGTTCCTTCTCGATACCGACCTCGAAGCGAACCCGCTCGACCTCCGCAGCATCACCGACCGCCTCTACGTGCCTGAGCCAGATCGCCGTCTCAGGCAGGAGATCGTGCTCGGCATCGGCGGCGTGCGGGCTCTGCGGGCGCTCGGCATCGACTCGGGTGTCTTCCACCTGAACGAGGGCCACAGCTTCCTCTGCGCGATCGAGCGCATCCGCGAGCTGCGCGCCTCACGCCAGATGACGCTCGAGGAGGCCCGCCTGGTGGCGCGGGCGGGCATCGTGTTCACCACCCACACACCGATCGCGGCCGGCAGCGACTATTTCGACGCCGGGCTGGTCTGGGATCAGCTGGGACCATACCTGACCCAGGTCGGAATCTCCTTCGACCGCTTCATGGACCTGGGCCGGCAGCGCCCAGGCGACCCCCGCGAGCGGCTGTGCACGACTTACGCGGCACTCCGCCTGGCCGACCAGTCGGTGGGCGTGAGCCGTCTCCACGGCGCAGTGTCAAGGCGGCTGTGGAAAGACGCCTGGAAGGGACTTCCCGAGAACCAGGTCCCGATCGGCTCCGTGACCAACGGCGTGCACATGCCGACGTGGGTCGCGCCGGAGATCGCCGACCTCCTGACCCGTTTTGTCGGGCCCGACTGGTGGGACCTCGATCCCGCCGACGGCCGCTGGCACGCCGTCTACGAGATTCCAACAGCTGAGCTCTGGGCGATCCACGGCGAGCTCAAGGGCAAACTCCTCGAGCTGACGCTGGAACGCGCCGAGCATCCGCATGAGCTCGACCTCAACGCGCTGACGATCGGTTTCGGGCGGCGCTTCGCGCCGTACAAGCGCGCGAACCTCCTTCTCAGGGACAGGCCCCGCCTGACGCGCCTGCTGCGCAACTCGCGGCGCCCGGTGCAGATCCTCTTTGCGGGCAAGTCGCATCCCGCCGACCAGCCGGGCAAGGAGATCGTCGCCGGGATCGTCGGCCTGGCGCGCGAAGAACCGCGCGTCGTCTTCCTCAAGGACTATGACATCACCCTCGCGCGGCATCTCGTACACGGCGCCGACGTGTGGCTCAACAATCCCCGCCGATTCCTCGAGGCGAGCGGCACCAGTGGCATGAAAGCGGCCGCGAACGGCGCGCTCAACGTGAGCATCCTCGACGGCTGGTGGGACGAGGCTTACCGGCCTGAACTGGGCTGGGCGATCCCTTCAGGCACCACGCTCGACCGGCAGGAGGTTGATGACGTCGCGGAAGCGGAGGGGCTGTACCGACTTCTCGAACGCGAAGTGGTGCCGGCTTTCTACGACCGCGATGAGGCGGGCGTCCCGCTGCGCTGGGTCGAGATGATGAAGGCGTCGATCCGCAATGTGGCGACGCAATTTGCTGCGCGCCGCATGGTGATCGACTACTTCAACGCCGCCTACGCGCCGGGCGCCCGCCGCGTGGAGCAGCTGCGGTTGTTACCCGACTGGGGTGGCTAAAACATTGCTGACGATGCCTGGGCGGCCGGGTTTAACCCGGCCGCATCCCGCGTCTCCTGAACGCGACCCAATCGTGGCCGAGGAGTGGCAATTCAATTAATCCGAACGTCATACCGGAAGGAGAGCAGCGCCGCCTTAGCGGCGCGATGAGAGGAAACCATCCGGGTTTCCTCTCATTGTTTATTCCCCTACTGGGGCGGGCGATGCGCTTGCGGGGGCCACCCCGCGCCGTTCTCGCCGCGAGGCCATCGCCGCCAGGTACAGCTGGACGTATTTCTGCGCCGACCGCGACCAAGAGACATCCTCCTTCATCGCGTGCTGGATCAACCAGCTCCACACCGCCGGGTGCCGGAAGTTCTCGGTCCCGCGCACGACGGCTGCGAAGAACTGCCAAGCGTCGTACGGCCCGAAGCGGAACCCGTTGCCTGTCTGCGTCACGGGGTCGTAGTCCCGAATCGTGTCAGCGAGGCCGCCGGTCGCACGGACGACCGGGATCGTCCCGTAGCGCAGCGCGATGAGCTGGGCCAGGCCGCCAGGCTCGAACCGCGACGGCATCCACAGCATGTCCGCGCCTGCATAGATCCGCTGCGCCAGCGCGGCATCGAATCCAACCGAGACAGCCACCTGATGAGGAAGCTCGGATGCCCAGCGCCGGAACATGTCCTCATAGCGCCGATCGCCGGTGCCGATCACCACGATCTGCAGGCCGAGCTGGACCAGCTCCGGCATCGCCTGCTCGATCAGGTCGAAACCCTTCACGTCGTAAAAGCGCGACACGATCGCGCACAGCGGCTTGTTCACGTCCTCGAGCCCCAGCTCACTGCGGAGTGCGGCGCGGCACAACGCCTTGTTCTGTGGCGCGTCAGCCGAATAGTGGTGGGGGATGTTGGGATCCCGTTGCGGATCGAAGATCTCGTAGTCGATGCCATTCAAGATCCCGTGCAGCTTCTGCGTATTGCGGCGGAGCAGCTCGTCGAGCCCCTCGCCATACTCCGGCGTCTGGATCTCCTTGGCGTAGCGCTCGCTCACCGTGTTCACGACGTCGGCGAAATGGATTCCCCGCCCGAGCACGTTGACGACGTTGTCCAGGCCCGGGATGCCGAGCCGGATGAGCCCCCACTCCTGCAGACCGGCCAGCATCAATGCGCCGAATCCGAACACGCCCTGCGCGGAGAGGTTGTGGATCGTCAGCGTGGTGGCGATGTCGGCGTACGGCTCGGCGTCGTACACGCGGTCCAGAAGGTTCGGGATCAGCGCCCCGAACCAGTCGTGGACATGGATGACGTCGGGAAAGAAGTCCAGCGCGGGCAGCATCTCCAGAACCGCGCGGCAGAAGTAGACGGTCCGCGCGTCGTCGTCGCCAAATCCGAACATCCCGTCGCGGTCGTACAGAGGCGGACAGTCGACGAAGTACACGACCATCTCGCCCAGCCGGCCCTCGAGGATAGTGGCGGGCATCCTGTCCGTGCCGAGTGGCACCTGCACCTCTGCGATCGAGCGGATGCCATAGCGCCCGATGTCGACCTGCCGATAACGCGGCAACACGACGCGCACGTCGTGGCCGAGCCGCAGCAGCTCCTTCGACAGCGAGGCCGCGACGTCGGACACGCCTCCGAGCTTGGCGAACGGCGCCAGCTCCGCGGTCGCGACAAGCACCTTGAGATGCTTCGCGCTGGCCACCTCGACCGCGCGCGTCAGCCCCGGCACTCGCAGACCCAGACCGCCTGAAGGCGGCACGATCTCGATGTCGCGGCCTTCCCGGCTCACGACCACGGCCAGCTCCAGCGCGTCGCCGCCGTGCTTGCCCAGGCGCCCAAACGGTATCGCAATGGCGAACGGATCCTCGACGTCCCAGCTCGCGTCGGTGACGGCCATAGTCTGCGGCTCGAGGACGCGGGCCACCGTGACCTTGCCGCCCTGGGCCCGCGGCGTGATCCGGACCACGTATGAGGGCTCGAAGCCGAGGTCGGTCATCCCGGTCTTGGGCAGCGGCAGCTCGAGGTCTCCCTTGCCATCGACCGCGGGCGGCCCTGAGATGTACAGCCAGAACTCGATCTTCTGCTGCTCGAGCTCACTCCCTGAACGTGGCGAGTCGATCCGGAAATACATCTTCTCGTCGTCATTGCCGTAGTACACGCGCTCGATCACGCCGGCGGGCCGGTGCAGGGCGCCGAACCCGGAGCCGACCAGGTAGTAGCCGGCTTGCGCCCATGCAGGGTCGTGCTTCGAGGCCGGGCTGATCAGCGTCGAAGGCACGCCACGCTCCGGCGTTGGAGCTCGCTTGATGATCGGCTGGAAGAGCCGCGCCGGGGCGCGGGCACCCATCAGCTTGTAGACGTTGCGCAGGTGCAGGCGGAACTGGTTGTCCCAGATCGGGTCCATGCCCGAGTCGTGCTTGCGGCTGAACCACCAGAACCAGTCGCTGCCCTCGGTGATGAGGATCTCACGCCACGCCAGCGCAGCCTGTTGGGAATCGCGAGGCCGCTGTTGTGACTGCGCGTCGAGCCAGTCCCGCGTTTCGGCCAGAAGGTCCCACGCGACGTTGTGCTCGGGGTCGCCGATCCAGGTGTCGAGGCTAGCCCCGATCCAGCTCCCTGTGTGAAGGTGGTGGAGCTGCTGCAGTGGCGGATGCTCTGCCAGGAAGTCGGACACAGTCGTGGTGACGACGTCGGCGCTGGACTCGAGCTCGGTGTAGAGCGCGTTCAGGAAGTCGTGGCCGTCGCGCGGGTAGAACTCCCACGCGTTCTCGCCGTCGAGCGCGATCACGGCCAGGAAGTCGCGGTCCCCCTGGACGTCGCGGATCCGGCGCAGCCTCCCCATCAGGTCGCGCGCGGCATCGACGGATGACATCCGCTGGTAGTCGAAGCCGATCACGTTCGAGAGCTGCGAGTCGCGGAAGACCATCGACACCGTGCCGCCCTCGCGCGCGATGCGCTTCGGTTGATAGAGGTGCTCGTCGCGGTTGAAGTGCCCCTCGAGCGAGCGTGCGAGCACCTCCTCGTCGCTGATCATCCAGTCCAGCTTTGCCTTTTCGGTGAGACCGATCACCGCCTCGCCGACCGCCATCTCGGACGGCCACATGCCCTTCGGCCGGCGGCCGAGCATGCGCTCGAACAAGCCCATGCCGAGCTCGATCTGGCGCTCTGCGTCCTCACGGTGTGAGAAGTGGCGTTCGGGAAGCTGGATCTGCGGGTTGGCGCTGCGCGCCGAGTCGACGTGGCAGATCAGGGGCAGGATCGGGTGGTAGTACGGGGAGAAGGTGAGCTCCGCCTGGCCACGCTCGGCGAGCTCGCGATACTTAGGGACAACGCTTCGGATCCGCTCCAGCTGAGCCCCGAAGAGGATCGTCTTATCTTCCTCGGTGAAGTCGCGGTCCTTGCGCTTCAGCTCGGCGAGCCGCGCGTCCTGCTCGACCCAGACCGGGTCGCACCAGGCGAGGTTGAACCACACCTGCAGGTCGCGGATGTCCGTGGTCGTGAACTGCGCATCCACCGCCCGTGACGCGAGCTCGAGGTAGCGCGGTGATTGCTGAACGCGCAGCGCCCGCGGCGACTCGCGCATCCAGCGAAGCACGAAGTCGCGCTCTTCTCCCTTGAGGTCGGATGCCGAGCGTTTGCTCAGGTTGAGAAAGAGGTCGACCGACTCCTCCTTGCCGTAGTCCTCGATCTGGGCCAGCAGCGAAGGGACGAGGTTGAACGTCGCGCGCACCTTCGGATAACCGTCGAGCAGCGCCGGCATCTTGTAGTAGTCCTTGGCCGAGCGAAGCCGCACCCATGGCAGCAGATAGGTGCTCGTCAGGTCGTCCTTGTAATACGGCTGGTGCATGTGCCAGACGAAAGCGACGTTCAGTGCCTTCATCGGCTACTTCGCAAATTCATCGAGTGCACGGATGAAGTTTAGATAGACCTGCTGCTGCTCCCGGATGATGCCGTGGCTGCCGAGCTCCCACCACTCGGACGGAGTGAAGTAAGCGCTCACGTCAGCCTCGGCGCCCGAGCGCCCGAACCACTGGATCAGGTGGAGGTTATCGGACTGCAGGAGCCACTTCGCCAGCTCAATCAGATGGGGGTCCCCGGTCAGCCGCGCCTTCGAATACGCATGGTGCATCAGCCGGAAAACACCCTGCTGCGCCTGGTTGCTCAAGAAGAACTCCATCCCACCCTCGCCGGCCCATGTCGTGCCGTACTCGCTCACCGGGACCTGGTAGCTCACGTCACCGAGCTCGGCGATCGCTTCCGAGGGAAGGAGCATTCGGACCTTGCGCCTGCGCAGCTGAGTGTTGAGCGCGCGCATGAATTCGAAGATGCCCGAGTCCTTGCGGTGGTGCTCGCCGAAGGTCTCGAAGTCCCACCCCAGCGTGACCACATCGCCCCAGCACTCGCGGACCCAGCCCGCGTACGTCTCGGGGGCGAGCGGCCACATGACCCACGCCTGGTTGGAGAACCGATAGCCCACGTCGTCGGACAGCTCGTGGTGCCTCGGCATGAGCGAGAGATGCTGCCCGGGGTGGCGGTACAGGTGGGTCGGCTCCCGCCACCCCAATTGCCAGTCGCGACCCTCCATGAACGCGCCCGTGAAACCGCACTGCTGGAGGGCGAAGTACACGTCGTTGGACATGAACATCTCGGTCGTGTCCGCGATGGCGACTGGCTTCTGGAACACGTCCTCGAGCCTCTTCCGGGCCCAGAGCATCGACTCTTTGAACGCGACGATGTCCACATAGAAGAGCCAGGAGTGGTATGGCTCGACGCAGACGACCTCGACGTTCGGACTGGCGCAGAGCCGCCGGAACGAGTCCAGCACCTTTTTACCCCACCGCTCGGCCTGGACGAGGAACGAATTGCTGAACCCGATCGACATCTTCCAGTCGCGCCGGGCAAGCTCCCTGAAAGCCGCTGTCGCCGGCAGGTATGCGTACTCCGCGACCCTGTCGAAGTAGTGCCGGTCTAGCGCGTCGTCGAACAGATACGCGGCCATCTCTTCCGGCGATGTTCGGGCCGGGATCAAGTAAGCCGGCAGCTTCAGCCGCCGCGGCTGATGCACCACCGTGTACACGACTGCTCGCTCAGACACGTTTCGCTCTCGCTGGACGCCTCGTCGCGGCTTTCGCCGCCGGCTCGGCGTGGTTGGTCACCGCCTGGTGCGCCGCGGCGAAGTCGGTCCGGAGGAGCAGCTGGTCGATCACCTTCTCCCAAACGTAATCGCGCGCGGTGGCGCGGCCCCGCCTCCGGATGCCGGCGACAAGGCGCGGCCTCTGCTTCAACGCGGAGAGCTCGGCGACGATCTCGATGGGGTCTTCGGTCTCGAGGACGACGGCGTTGCGGTATGCCTCGGCGTAATCCTCCCCTGTCGAGCCTGTCACCGCGATTCCTCCGGCCGCCATGACTTCGAGGCCGACGAGCCCGAACGGCTCGTGACCGGAGTTCGCGAGCACCGCGTCGCACGCCGAGTAAATCACCGGGACCAGGTCGTCGCCGACGAAGCTCGTCAGGTTCACCACGTCGGCCTGCTTCGAGTCACGCAGCAGCGCGGCGAGCCTCGCCGCGTCCGGCGGCGCGGAAGCGTTGCGCACGACGAGGCCCTGGCGCTGGGCGTGAGTCATCACCTCGGCGCCGTGGGGCTCACGCCCCCCGCGCATCAGCAGCTTCACAGAGCTGCCGCGGCGTTTCAGCTGCGCGGCGGCCGAAACCGCGGTCAGCCATCGCTTGTCAGGATCGAAACGGCCGATCTTGAACCAGAAGTGGTCGACCAGGGCTGCGGACCTCACCAGCGCGACGGCTTCCGGATCCGCGTCGACGATCGACTCGCGCGGGATGCCGTTGGGGATGACGATCGGGTTCTGGCCCTGCTCCCACATCCGGAACTTCATGTAGCGGCTCACGGTGGTGATGGTCGTGGCGAGGTTCAGCGCTCCCCAATCGATGCGGTTGAAACCGAAGGTGTTGTTGGCGTTCCACAGCATCACCGTCCGGTCGCGCAGGCCGCGGTAATAGAGCATGTCCGAGATGAGCTTCATCGACCACGACGTGTGCCACTCCTCGCCCAGCACGACGACGTGCCTTCCGCCTGCCGCCGCGGGCACGACCACCTGCTCGATCACGGCCACAGGGAGGCTCGCGTTCCAGTCCCGGATCTTGCCTTCCTCGCCGTCGTAGACGCCGCCGCGATGCTGAGCCGAGATCCACTGGCCCCACCGCCGGTACTGCAAGCGCCCACCCTCGTGTTCTTCCTCGCCTGGCAGGTCGGGGTCGCCACAGAAGTAGAGGTATGTGAGATAGCCCATCCGCGCAAGCGACCGGGAAAGGCCCTTCACCCGCACGCCGAGGCCGCCCGCCTGGCTGTAGCGGTCGGGGCCTTCGAAGCTGAGGATCGCGAAGACCGTATGGCGCGGATCGAAGTTCACGATCCCGTTCCGAGAAGCTTCAACGCCTCCGCATGCAGCTCGCGCGTCGGCGCGCAGAGCAGCGTCGAGCGGCTGTCCAGGCCGCATCGCAGGCGGCCCAGTGCCTCGCCCTTGGTGTTCGTCGCGACGCCTCCCGCCTCGCCCAGGAGGAGGAGGCTTGCCGCCATGTCGAAGACCCTCATGGGTATCGGCGCGCAGAAGACGTCGAAGCCCCCCGCGCTCGTCAAAGCGATCGAGAGGGCCATCGAACCCAGTATGCGGATCTTGTTCGAGCGCTCGACGAGGGGCCTGGCTACCGTGATAGAGCGAGGCGTGCTCTCGAGCCCGAGCAGCTCGATGCGCGCGTTGTCCGCTCGGTTCATTGGGGTCAGCGGTCTGCCGCCGCGCCACGCGCCTTGCTTGCGGATCGCCCGCCACTCCTCTCCGGTGTTCAGGTTGAGCACCAGGCCTCCGTATGTATCGGCCACGGTCGGTCCGTCGAGGACCGCCAGCATCAGGCCGAAGAGAGGCACGCCCTGCTTGGCGTTGAGACTTCCGTCCACGGGGTCGACCAGGACAAGCGGGTACTCCGCGCCGAAGCTGCGATGGCCGGCCTCTTCGGAGAGCACGGAGAATCTCTCGCCACGCTCGGCGAGGCCCGCCAGCTCGCTGAAGACGACGGCCTCGGCGACACGGTCGATCTCGATCGTCGTGTCGCCGCCAGCGCCGACGCTCAGGGGTGCGCGGCCTGCCTCAGTTCCAGACAGTGGCAGCACAGCCGAGCGAACGCCGCGACCGATCTGAGAGAAAAGGTCGAGCCACTCGTCGCTGCTCAGTGGCCCCCGCGAACTCACGGCGAAACCTCTGAGTTCGCGGGGATTTGTTTCAGTGCGCTTCGGTCGCGCTTGGTTCGGTCGAGATCTTGCGGCGCCTGCGGCGCCGGCGCTCGACGACGATGGTGATCAGGTACGGCTGCTGCATCGCCCACACGCGCTCGATCAGCTGCGGGATGGGGATGGAGTGCGGCTGCTCGATGCCGAGCATGACGAGCGCTTCGGCCACATGGTCGGGCAGGTCGGTTTTGTCATGAAGGTTCAGCTGCTCGAGGCTTTCGAGAATGTCATCGAGGCGGCGCAGCCCGCCACGCCGTTCCGACTCACCCGGTCGCAGCATCGGTGAAAGCTTACCTAGTGATGGCGGTGACGAGTGTGCGGGCCACCTCGTCGGGCCGCTCGAACTGGAGCCAGTGTCCCGCGCCCTCCAGAACCTCGAGTCGGTACTCACCTGTCATATGCTCCGCGGTCTTCTCAGCTTGCAAACGTCCGAGCGCCGGGTCCTGGTCGCCCCATGTCAGCACAGTCGGTGCGCCGACCTTCACCTGTCCGGCCAGCGCAGCCCAGGCTTTGGCATTCGAAAAGTTCGCGCGGTAGTAGTTGAGCGCCGCGGTCAGACGGCCGGGCCGGGACAGCGACGTGGCGAAGTGTTCGACCACGCTTCGGGGCACAGCTTCCGGATTCGGCGGGAGGCTGAACATGGCGCGCAGCCTGCGGTACTCGTCCTCGGAGAGCACGTGCTCGGCCTTGCCCTCGATCAAGAAGAGGCCGATGTACCGGGAGCGATTGCGCTGGTCCGAGTCTTTCCAGCCGGCGTCAGCGACCGCGGCGGGATGCCCGACCGAGAGGACGCTCAGGGTCTTGGTCATCTCGGGGTGCTCGCTCGCGAAGAACCACGCGACGATGGCCCCCCAGTCGTGCCCGGCGACGTGCGCGCTTGTCCGGCCAAAGGCCTTGATGATGCCGGCGACGTCATCGACGAGATGAGCGATCGCGTAGTCGTCGGTGGAGCTGGGAACATCGGTCAGGCCATAGCCCCGCATATCGGGCGCGACGGCCAGCACGCCTGCCCGCGCGAGTGCGTCGAGCTGCTTCGACCATGACTCGGCCCCTTCGGGGAATCCGTGCAAGAGGATGGCAAGCTCCGCGCTCGGCGGGCCGTCGGCCAGGGTCCGAAAGCGAAGCCCATTGGCCTGGACCATGTGCTGACTGGCAGTCATTTCACCTCTTTCTGAATGAAGTCGGTCGCGACATCGAGCGCCTGGTCCAGCACCGCCAGCAGGCCGTGGCCCTGACCCTTGAAGACCTCGAGTCGGGCGTTCGGGATGAGCTTGATCTTCTCCTTGAGCAGGTCGATCCGCGCGAACGGATCGCGGTCGCCGCTCAAAAACAGCGTTGGGCACTTGATCCGCGGCCAGTGCTCGGTCCGTAGCTGGTCTGGAAAGCCTGGCCGGTGCAGCGGATAGGAGAAAAGGACCAGGCCGCCGAAGTCCGCCTCCACCGTGGCCATGCTCGCGACCCTTCCACCGAACGACTGACCACCGCCGACGACCTCATGTCCACGACCAGACGTTTTGATGAAGATTGGGACTGCTTTCTCCGCACTGCCCCGAGGAAGATCCACCGCGACCGCATCGATTCCACGTCGTTTGAAACCGACGACGTAGGGTTTCATCGACGCCGCGTTGCCAGACGCGCCATGACCGAGGACGACTCTCATGATCACTATCGTCGCAGTCTTTCAGACATCACTCATCGTCGCGATGCGACGCAACCTCCGCAAAATTTTCCACAACCTCCGGAAAAAAATTCTTCGCGAAGCATTGACGTGAGTGGGGTTCATCGAGTATCACAACGACTTGTATGGCGATGCTGCTCGTGGTTGCCACCACAGAGGCAACGGACCCGGCACGAGAAAGGCGTCTATTTCGACAAACCGCCAACGTCTCGGATTCCTCATCGATGAGGGTCCGCCGCGAAACCCCATGGAACCTACCGGTCCACATCTCTAGGAGAAGGAGGTAACAACATGGCAGCAAAGAAGAAGGCCGCGAAGAAGCCCGCGAAGAAGGCAGCCAAGAAGACCGCGAAGAAGAAGTAACGCACTTCTCTTCACTCGTTTCGTAAGTCAGTTACGCGCCGGGGCTCTGTGGAGCCCCGGCCCTTTTATTTAGCCCGGTTGATGATGTCCGCGACCTGCGCCGCCGCAAATGGCGCGAGCAGGATCCCCTTGCGATGGTGCCCAGTCGCGACGATGACGTTTCTGATCGTGGAGGTCGCGACGATCGGCTTTCCATCCGACGACACCGGACGCAAGCCCGCCCACACGCGCTGCAGCGTCGCCGCGGCGAGACCTGGCACCAGCTTTCGCGACAGCTCGAGCAGCCTCGCGATGCCCTCAACCGTCGGACGGTCGTCGAAACCCGAGTCCTCCTCAGTGCCGCCCGCGATGATGCTGCCGTCGCCTTTCGGCACCAGGTAACCGTTCGACCAGAAGACGCTGCGCCGTAGGATGAGCGACCCAGGGTCGAGCGCGGCGAGCTGCCCGCGCTGCGGCCGGACGTCGACGTCGATGCCGGCGCTCGACGCGACCTCTCTCGTCCAGGGCCCGGCTGCGATGACGATCCAATCGGCGGCAGTGAGTCCATCCGGCGTCCTGACGCCGCGGGCACGGTGACCGGCGACATCGAAGCCGGCGGCCGGCGTCCCCTCATATATCTCAGCGCCGCGCGAGGCTGACGCTCGCGCCAGCGCCCGGACGAAGCGAGGCGGCGTGAGATGCGCGTGCTCGATCAGGACGGCTCCGAGGGCGTCAGGATTCAGCGCGGGTTCGATCTTGCGGCATTCGGCCGGGTCGACCCAACGCCCGCCCTCTTGCTTCAGGGCCGCCGCCTCCTCACCAGTGAAAGCCGGCTTCAACCCTTGCTGGACCCGGAACTCCACGTTCATGGCGCTGTCCTTCTCGACGCGCGCCACGAGCTCAGGGAACATGGCCAGGCTCTGGGCGTCGGAGGGGCGAGCTGGGCTCAGCTCACCCGCGGCGGCGCCCGATGCGCGTCCTGCAAGCTGGTCCCGCTCGAGCAGCATGACCTGATGCCGATCGAAGCTGAGCCGCTCCGCAACGGCGCAGCCGATGACCCCTCCACCAATGACGACGACCCTCGACATAAAAAGAAGATAGCCATCGTTTGAGGTAACCCCTTGACTCCCGAACATTCGTTCGATATGGTTGAGGTGCCTCCAAACCTACCCTGCGTCTCTCTCCCAACGAGGCCATGAAAGATGCAGGAAGTTGCCCTGGAAACCGCCATCAACTCGATTCGGGTCCGTTTCGGCAGCCAGGCGCTGACGAGAGCGGCTGAGATGCCGCCCCCGCAGCCCTGGTCGAGTGGAACGCCGGTCGATCAGCTCACGGGGATCGGCGGCCTACCGCGAGGCCGGCTCTCTCTTTTCACGGGGAGCGGAACCAGCGGCAAGCTCACCGTCGCCCTTTCGCTTCTCGCCCAGGCGACCCACGAGTTCGCCCACGCGATGGTGATCGACGGGGGCGGATTCGACCCGTGGATGTTGATTCCCTTCTCCCCTGAGCCCGGCGCGCTGAACGTCGTCCGCGCGCCGGCTCCTGAGGTCGCGGGCGAAGCCGCGGCCACGCTGGCCCGCGCGGGGGCTGGCTTCATCCTCATGTTGGGCGGGGTGCCAGAACACTGGCTCGGACCGCTGGAGTCAGGCGCCAACCGTTCGGGCACCGTGCTCGTCGGAGTGGTCGATGCCCCAAACCGAGCGCTTGCCCACGCCTCGAGCTTCAGCCTCGGGTTCTCCCGCCACGACTGGATCTGGGAGCGCGGCCAGCTCGTTGGGCTGCGAGTGACTGCTCGGTGCGTGAAAAACCGCGTGGCGCCTCCGCTGGGTGAAACGGAGCTCGAGATTCGTTACCCGCTGGGCACGCAAACCCTGACCGATCACCGGGTCCAGGTCACCGAGGTAATCGATGGGCTTGAGCCATGCGCGTCTGCTGTGGTCTGACCGGACACCTCGAGCTGGCTCGCCGGCCCGATCTCTATGGCAAGCCGGTCATCGTCGGGCGCTGGGACGAGCATGTGGTCGCGGCGTCTGAAGAGACGCTCCCCTTTGGTGTGACGCCCGGGATGGCGATGCGTCAGGCCGAGCACCTCTGCCCACAAGCGACCTTCGTGCTTCCTGACGAGGAAGCCACGGACCGGATTCGCGAGTTGATCTCGGCATCCCTCTACGACCTCGCGCCGGTGGTCGAGGTGCGAGGCGAGGGAATCGCGTGGCTGGACACGAGCGGGGTTGCGGCCCCAGGCGCGTCGATCCGTGACGCGCGTCACCGTTTGTTGAAGGCGATCGGCCGCGAACCGCGACTCGGGCTCTCGCCAGGACCCTTTTCAGCCCGACTCGCCGCCGCCCGCGCGCGACCAGGCCACCTGCTGCGTGTTGCCGATGCGCGCGAATTCCTCGCCCCTCTTCCCTCTCGCGAGCTGCCGCTCGATGCCGAGCAGCTCGAGCGCCTCGACCTGCTTGGCCTGCGCACGTTGGGCGCGGTCGCGGCGATCGGTCCGCGAGAGCTGGAGAGCCAGCTGGGTCGCGACGGACGCCACGCCGTGCAGCTCGCGCGCGGTCTCGAACCCGATCAGCTCGACGCATGGCGTCCACCCCTGTTCACCAGCGCCCACAGGCAGTTCGAAGAACCGGTCGAAGACCGCGAGGCGCTCCTCTTCGTCGCCCGCGGGCTGTGCAGCGACCTGGCGGACGAGCTTGGTCTGCGTGGCGCCGGCGCCAAGCACGTGAGAGTGCGACTCGAGCTCGAGTCAGCCGCTCGGGAAACGCGCGAGTCTGTCGTCCGCCATCCGCTGAGCAGCACCGTGGAGCTGTTCGGGCTGATCGGCGGGTGGATCAAGGAGTGGCAGCCGAGCGCATCGATCACGGAGCTGTGGATCGAATTGCCGGTGCTGGAAGGCGCGGGCCGGCGTCAGCTGAGATTGTGGGCAGGCGGCGACGGGACGAGTCAAGAGGTCGAGGCAGCGATGGAGCGGCTTCAGGAACGCTTCGGTGACGGGGTGATAGCGAGAGTGAGCTTCGCATGACGAGGTTGCTGACGCCGGCCGCGGCGATCGATGTCACGCTCGGCCCAGGCGGCGCGCCGATTTTCATCACCGGGGCTTACAGCGGCTCGATCGATCCCATCGCGCGGTGGAAGGTCGAGACGTCGTGGTGGACCAGGCCCGTCGTTCGCGAGTACTGGAAGGCACTCCTCAACAACAACCTGCTCTGCGAGCTGTATCGCGACGTCTCGACCAACGAATGGTTCCTGGAACGGGTTTATGACTAGACGCGAGATCCGGCACGCTTTGCGCAAAGCCCGGGTTTCCGCGCAGTGATGCCGTACGTAGAGCTTCACTGCCACTCCAACTTCTCGTTCCTGGACGGCGGCTCGCATCCATACGAGCTTGCGATGCGGGCCGCCGAGCTGGAGATGCCCGGCCTTGCCATCACTGACCGCGGCGGAGTGTACGGCGCGGTGCGCCATCTCCAGGCTTGCCGCAAGCTCGGCGTCAAACCCATCATCGGCAGTGCCCTCGAGGTCGACGGCGACGAGCTGATCCTCATCGCGCGCAACCTTCGCGGCTACTCGAACCTCTGCCGCCTCCTCACCATCGCCCACGCCGACCAGCCCAAGGGCGAGGCACGAACGACGCTGGAAAAGGTCGCCGAGCACCGCGGCGACCTCTTCTACCTGACCCCCACCGACAGCGAGCAGCGTTTGCGCGAGCTCCAGGAATGCCTGGGCAGAGAGAACGTCTTCAGCGAGCTGCACCACCACATGCGCCACGAGGATCCATGGGTGCTCGAAGGACGAGCCGCCATGGCCCGGCGATGTGGCTCAGGCATCGTCGCCACCAACCAGGTCCACTACCACCTCCCCGAGCGTCGACGGCTGCACGACGTGCTGGTCGCCATCCGCCACCGGGCCACCCTCGACGAAGCGCGGCCTCACCTCTTTCCCAACTCCGAGCATCACCTCAAGAGCGGCGCAGAGATGCGTTCGCTCTTCAAAGAGCACGCAGAGGCGCTGGCCACGCCTTGGGACATCGCGCAGGAGTGCGACGTCGACCTCGACTTCCGCAGGGTCCGTTTCCCCGGCTACCCGGTGCCCGCCGGCGAAACGCCGTTCTCATTTCTCTACAAGCTGTGTTTCGAAGGGGTCCGCGAGCGCTACCAGCCGATCACGATCGAGGTTACGCGACGACTCCAGCACGAGCTGGAAGTCATTCAGAAAACCGGCCTTGCCGAGTTCTTCCTCATCAACTGGGACCTCATGCGGTTCGCGCGTGAGAAGGGCGTCCCAGGACAGGGCCGTGGTTCGGCGGCGGACTCGATCGTCGCCTACGTGCTCGGCATCACCCGAGTCGACCCGATCGAGCACAACCTCCTCTTCGAGCGCTTCCTGCACGAGGAGATGACCAGCACGCCGGACATCGACATCGACTTCTCCACAGCACATCGCGAGCAGGTCATTCAGTACATCTACGAGAAGTACGGATGGGAGCGAACCGGGATGGTCTGCAACGTCGTGACCTTCCAGCCGCGGATGGCCATCCGGCAGGTGGGCAAGGCGCTCGGGTTTTCCGACGAGCTGCTGGACCGGCTCGCCAAGGGAGTCGACCGGTGGTTCACCGAGGACGTCGAGGACTCGATGACGGGCGCGGTCCCTCCGCCCGATATGCGACCGCAGAGCTGGCAGCAGTTCCTCGAGCTGTGTCGTGAGGTCATCGAGTTTCCTCGCCACCTGTCGATCCACAACGGAGGCATGCTCGTCACCGGCGAGCCGCTGGTCGACATCGCCCCTGTAGAGCCGGCGACCATGGAGGGACGACGGGTCGTCCAGTTCAACAAGGACGACGTCGAAGACCTCGGCTTGATCAAGATGGATATGCTCGGCCTGCGCACGCTTTCAGTCGTGGCCGAGGCGCTGGACCTGATCAAGGACACCACCGGCACCAGGCCGGACCTCGACCAGCTTCCGCTGAAAGATCGGGCGGTCTTCGAGATGTGCAGCACCGCCGACACCATCGGCGTGTTTCAGATCGAGTCGCGTGCCCAGATGCAGACGCTGCCGCGGACGCGCCCCCAGACCTTCAACGACCTGGTCGTCGAGGTCGCAATCATCCGGCCGGGACCCATCCAGGGCAACGCCGTCCATCCCTACATCCGGCGCAAGCAGGGCCGCGAGGAGGTCACTTACGCGCATCCGTTGCTCGAACCGATCCTCAAGGACACGATGGGCGTGATCCTCTACCAGGAGCAGATCATCGAGATCGCGATGTACGTAGCCGGCATGAAGCCCGGCCGTGCCGACGGCTTCCGCCGCGCGATGACCAGGCACCTAAACCGCGTCGAGATGTCATCGCTCGAAGACGAGTTCGTCGGCGGCTGCCTCGCCAATGACGTGCCGCGCGAGGTGGCCGACCAGCTTTTCGCGGCGGTGCAGGGCTTTGCGGTCTACGGATTCTGCCGCTCACATGCCGCCGCATTTGCCCGGACGTCATATGAGACGGCATGGATGAAGCTGCACCACCCGGTCGAGTTCGGATGCGGCTTGCTGAACAACCAGCCGATGGGCTTCTATCACCCGAGCGTGCTGGTCGAGGATTTGAAGCGCCACGGGATGAAGGCGCTGCCGGTGGATATCAACCAATCCGACGTCCGCTGCCTGCCCGAACGCCTCGAATCAGGGCTCGCGATGAGGATCGGCTTCAACTACGTCCGCGATCTCGGCGAGGAGGGACGCAAGGCGATTGTCAACGAGCGCGGGCGCGCTGGGGCGTACACGTCCTTCGACGACTTCGTGGGCCGGCTGCGCGGCGGACCGATCGGTCCGCACGCGGTCCGCAACCTCGTGATGGTCGGCGCGTTCGACGGCCTTGGCCGGCCCAGGCGCGAGCTGCTCTGGGGCTGGCAGGAACGGTGGCATGGCAAAGGCCTGCGACGCGGCATCGACAAGCAGTCCGAGCTGCGCCTCAACGACACCGCTCCAGCCCTCGCCCACATAGACGACTTTGACGCCAACCAGCTGGAGTACAGGATCTCCGACCTTTCCACCGGGCACCATCTGATCCACTTCTGCCGTGACCGCCTGCGCGCGATAGGCGCGCTGGAAAGCAACAAGCTCCCTGCCATCGGTAATGGGCAACACGTTCGGGTCGCGGGATTGGTAATCACCCGCCAGGCGCCGTCGACGGCGAAGAAGATTCGCTTCTTCACCCTCGAGGATGAGTTCGGCCAGGTCAACGTGACGATCAAGCCGGACGTCTACGACCGCTACCGACAGATCGCCAACCGGCAGCCGATCCTGATCATCGACGGAGTGATGCAGCGCCAGGACGGCGTGCACTCGGTGCTGGCGAGCCATATCCAGGCGCTGGACGGAGTGCCCCGCCCCGCCCAGAAGTCCCACGACTACCGCTGAGGCGTTAGGCGCCAGAGCTCGATAGACGTTTTTGGCGCCAAAGACGCCTTTCGAGGCCGGCTGATAGACGGTTTTGGCGCCAAAAACGTCGAATCGAGACGGCCAAGAGCGCCACCAACTCCTACCCCCGATTCCTTACTTTCTGTAGCCAGTCAGGGGGCATTTGCGCCAAGCTATGCGGCCACAGCCTGAATTCAACGCAGCAACCCCAGAGGAATACACCCCAAATGTCCATCGCCCGAGAAATCGAAGACATCGCCCGCGACCTGATCAAGCATCAGCACGACCATCCCCCGGTGCGTGACCTCAACCGCGAGGTCGGGCGCCGCCTCACCTTCGCCGACCGCGTCGCCGACGACTTCGCCCGCCTGGTCGGCAGTTGGATCTTCGTCCTCGTCCAGGTCGGGATCATGGTCGTATGGCTCGGGCTCAACGCCTTCAATCTGATCCATCCCTGGGACAGATACCCCTTCATGTTCCTCAACTTCATCCTCAGCCTCGAGGCAGCTCTGTGGGTCTCAGTGGTCCTGATGGCGCTCAACCGCTTCGCCGACCGAGACCGGCTGCGCGCGCAGCACGACTACGAGCTCGACGTGAAGGCCGAGGAGGAGCTGAAGGCCCTGATGAACCATCTGATGCACCAGGACGAGATCCTGCTTCAGATCGTCAACCGCCTCGACCGAGGCGACCGAGAGATGAAGCGCCTCGCGCGCCGGCTCGAGCAGGTGCTCGAGTCGAACGCCGAGCCGCCGGCCCCAAAGCCGGCCGGAACGGAACGACCTCCGATCAGCGTCCCGGCGCCCTGAGGCGCGGCCGAAAAACCTCGGCGAGAGATTCGGCGATCCAGGTGGTCCAGATCCGGGCGCTGCGACGAGCAGCGGAGCGAGCGCATCGTGCATGCGTGAGCGAGCAGCGCAGGAGCTAAGCCCGGAGATGGGCTGCCTGGGCGCCGAAGATCCGTCGAGGGCTTTTCGGCCGCGCCTCTAGCTCTTGACCTGGTAAACCGCGTACTCGCCGTCGTCGTAGACGAGCGTGCCGTGCTCATCCCAGTACGCGCGGCTGCCTCCGCGGGGCAGCTCCTGCGGACCGATCATCACGTAATCGATGTGGTACTTATGGGCAAGCTGAAGTGCGCTTGCATCCCCGTCAAGGATTCGCTTGTCGTCCTCACCCTTCTGGATATAGTCGGCCAGGCCGTAGGTCCATAGCCACCCTGGGTAGCCGATCAGCTCGCGGCGGCCGGCAAGGGTCGGGATCGGGCTGTTGTGCTCGTCCGCCACGGCGAAGATCGCTGTGGGGCTTGTGTGGTGGCGCGCCCAGTCCGCCACTTTGAGCCCACCTGCGTCCGTGAAGAGGTTGGCGCTGACGTTGTACTCGGATGCGCGCAACAGATCCAGCGCTCCCGACAGGCACAGCAGCAGGATTGCGCCGACCGCGACGATCGCGCTGCCCGGCCCGCGCCTGAACAAACCGGCGAGCACTCCCCCCACGATGATGCTGGCGACCAGCGCCCAGAAGATGAAGAACTTCGTGTTGTCCCATACCCACGGCTGCAGCACGATGACGTTCGGCACCACGAACCACAGCCACATCGGCGCGAACCAGCTGGGAAACGCCGTCGGAAACCACCGCGGGACGAAATGCCCCACGACGACAAGCGGAACGAGCAAGGAGGTGTTCCAGATCCAGAACCCTATGAAGTCAGCGGGGAACAGCCATACCCCGTTGCGCTGCCAGTCCGTAAACGTGAGCCATCCCGGCTGGACGCAGTAGCCGCCGACCGATAGGTCGCTGCAGATGCTCGTGTTGTCCGGCGGCCACATCCACACCAGGATCGGTACGCCTATCACCAGCGCGGGCACGAAGAACGCGATCCATTCCCGCCGCAGGTTGAAGAGGGCCCAGAACGCCGCCAGAGCAACCACGGTGCCGTAGGCGTGGACGTGAAAGACCGGCATCACGCCCGCGACGAGGCCGGCGAACAGGAACGGGTGCCAGCCTACCTTCTCGTGCAGAGCAATCCATAGGAGGACGAGGAGGATCAGCGCGAGGCTGAAGCCGAACAGGGTCGAACGCTGAGGCACGATGTAGGCGAGCACCGGGTTGAGCCACTGCAGATCGACGTCGCGGTTCAGCGTGTACTCGCGCGGCAGACCCGCGAGCACCGCCAGCCCCGAGCGGCGGAGGTCGCCGAGCAAGTACACGAAGCCCAGCCCGCCGCTCAGCAAGAAGACGAAGACGGCGATAACCGAGGCGGCGCGGCCTGCGGTGAAGCGCATCGCGGCGAGGTACAGCACACCAGGCAGCGCCAGCCCGAGCATCGCACTCGTCGCGGTGAGGGCTTCGGTCAGAGAGAGGCCGAACGGGACGAGGTCCGCCGCGTAGAAATCGATCATGAAGGGGTAGCCGAGCCGGTGGCCTGGATCGATCGGATACTCAGGCGGAAAGTTGTGGCCGTAGGCGAACGAGCCGGCGAAGCTCAGATGCGCGGCCCAGTCGCCCCAGATATTGACGTAGCCCGCGTACAGGCCCGCCGGCGTGTACACGTAAGCCTGGTGGAGAAGGTGGACCGTCCAGGCTCCGCAGACAACGAGGACTGCGAGCAGCGGCCATGGGTGGCCTGGAGCGCGCCATCCGGACATCCAGCGGCGCCGTGCGTCGCTCCAATCGGCAATGACCTGTGCGCGGTAGCGGATCAATCCGACCGCGGCCGCCCCGACGGCGCTCGCGAGCCCGACCAGAACCGTGAGAGCGGCTACGTCGCGGGCCAACAGCGAGGCGACGAAGCTCGAAGCCGACACGGCCATCGCTCCGAGGACGGCGCCGAATACGACGCGCTCCTCGAAGTTGAACCTGACGCCAGAGAGGAAGGTGATCCCGAAGCCCGCGGCCGCGCACGCCGCCAGGAAAACGGCGGCGGCTAGAGGCACGGCCGGAAGCCCTCGGCGAGAGATTCGGCGATCCAGGCAGTCCAGATTCGGGTGAAGCGCCGAGCAGCGGAGCGAGCGCATCCGTGGATGCGTGAGCGAGCAGCGCACACCTTTGGGGCCCCCATGCCGAAGGCATGGGAGGAAGTGGGCCGCATTGGGCGCGGAAGATCCGCCGAGGGTCTTCCGGGCCGGGCCTCTAGTTCCAACAGAAGATCTGCGGCTGCGAGGCAGGCAGGTCCCGACAGTTCGTGAGCCAGAGCTTCGGTCCCCACGGAGGCGTGCCCGAACCCTCGATGTATGCGGACTGCGAAATCGGCACCGCCGTCCAGACCGGATAGAAGTAGCCGAAGAAAAAAACGGCCATGCCGAGGAAACCGGCGACGAGCAGCTCACGCTTCGGCCGAGGCAGCTTTTCCGAGAGGTAGACGAGGACGAAGGCGAGGGCCAGGACCATGAAGATGAGCCCGCCGAACATGTGATACATGAACAGCACGCGCGTGACTGGAAACCACGGCGCGTACTGGCTGATGAACCCAAGCAGGATCATGGCGGCCAGAAAACTGCGGTGGCGAATGATGAAGTACGGCAACGCCGCGACGCACGGCAGGCTCGCCCACCAGATCCACGGATTGCCCAGGTTCGACATTCGCGAGATCAGTGGCTGCCCGGTGAAGACGTCAGTGCCAAGGCCCGAATACTCCGCGTAGTAGAGGACTGGCCGGGCGAGAAAGGGCCACGACCACGGTGGCGATCCGTATGGGTGGGTCGCAACGAGGTGCGCGTGGTAGTTGTACGACTGGACCTGGTAGGTGATCAGGTCAGGCAGGTTGTGGAACTGCCCGCGGGCGAAGAACGGGTACCAGGAGACGACATAGATCCCGACCGGGATCACCACCAGGGCGATCAGCGCCACCGCCAGGTAAGTCGGCCACAAAGCCTTCGAGATGCCAGAGCCGCCGTCGCGACGCCATGAAACGAAGGGCCAACCTGCGGGGCCGAAGTCGATGTTGAGGCTGCGCACGACGATGCGCACGACCAGGAAGAAGACGATGCTCGCCCACGCGGCGAGCACGATCCACTTGGCGGCGATGCCGATGCCCAGCACCGTGCCCATCGCGACCAGGGACAGCATCGACGCGTTGAACGTCCTGCTCTGGATGTGGACCATGAAGAGGAAGTAGGAGAGGAGGATGAAGAAGATCGGAAAGATGTCGATCATTCCGATGCGCGACTGGATGAAGAACATCCCGTCGAAGCAGACGAGCGTCGCCGCGGCGATCGCAAACAAGCGGTTCGGCCACATGCGGCGAGCGAGGAGGTACATCATCGGAATGCACAATGTGCCGAAGACGCAGGCGGCGATCCGCCAGCCGAAGGTGTTGAATCCGAGGTCGATGTAGTCGCCGGTCGCACCCTGGAACTGGGCTCGGTACCAGCCGTAGCTCACCTCTCCCGCCGCGATGATCTCCTTGGCCAGCGGCGGCTCAGGGTCGAACTA
>Ga0209805_1000264_pt1 | contig 31850 bp, 32 predicted proteins | sample GraSoiAngelo_148_FD_185905 | JGI IMG/M metagenome (GOLD analysis project Ga0209805, IMG submission 185905) | Grasslands soil microbial communities from the Angelo Coastal Reserve, California, USA - 14_1009_09_20cm (SPAdes) (version 2) | ecosystem: Environmental > Terrestrial > Soil > Grasslands ...
GGTGAGACGGAAAGGTGCAGCACGAACACCATGAAGAGGGTGACGACCGCCAGGTAGCCGCCCACCAGCGAGGGCAGGAGCCAGGCCCGCCGGCGGCGGACGTTCGGCCGCTGGGGAGCGTCAGCCGGCTGCACCGAACGAGCTTACTGAGAGCCGGCTGAGAAGGGCTCCGGAAGCTGGGATTTCGAGAAAACCGCCGTTATATTGAGGCCAAAATGGCGGAGCCCGCCCCGGACGCATCGACCCGCAGCCCGCGCGTCCTCGTCGTGGACGACGAGCGCAGCATCGTCGACTTCATTCGGCTGGGCCTTCAGTACGAAGGCTTCCAGGTGCAAACGGCGCCCGACGGCCAGGCCGCCCTGCGGCTGATCAGCGAGTTCAAGCCGCACGTCGTGGTGCTCGACATCATGATGCCGAAGCTGGACGGCCTGGCGGTGGCCGAGGCGATCCGCGGCAACAAGGACACCGGGGTCATCATTCTCTCTGCACGCGACGAGGTCCAGGACCGGATCAAGGGGCTCGAGGTGGGGGCGGACGACTACCTGGTCAAACCGTTCGATTTCGGGGAGCTGCTGGCTCGGATCCGGGCAGTCATGCGCCGCCGGAATCCGAACGCCGGCCCACAGCTGCAGGTGCAGGACGTCACCATGGACGAGACCACCCGCGACGTTCGCCGGGACGGGCGCCAGATCGACCTGTCCGCGCGCGAGTTCGATCTCCTTCGGCTGCTGATGATGCATCCCAACCAGGTGCTGCCCCGCGACCGCATCCTCGACCAGGTCTGGGGCTATAACTTTTACGGCGACGCCAATAACGTCGAGGTCTACATCCGATATCTCCGGCAGAAGCTCGGCGACGAGAAGCATGAATTGATCCAGACCGTGCGGGGAGTCGGGTACCGGATCAAAGCATGACCCGGGCGTCGCGCGGCTCGTTTATGTCGCGCTTCCGCTCGCTCCGCTGGCGGCTCACGTTTCTTTACCTGGGCCTGCTGTCGGTGCTACTGCTGGCCGGCGGCGTCGCCCAGTATTTCGCCGCCCGCGAGGTGCTGTTTCGAACCAATGCCGAGGCGCTGAGCAGCGAGTACGCCGCCGATCTGCTGGCGTTCAAACGCCAGATCGGCACCAGCGCGCGGCCGGCCGCGGCGCTTCGGGCCCTGATGCTCTCGAAACAGTTCGCCACCGAGCTTGCCTCGGGCCACACTTCGGCGGCGATCTTCGACGCCAACGGCGGACAGTGGCAAGCCGTATCTGCCGGGATCACTCCGGATCAGCCGCCTCCGACGCTGACCACGACGGATTACTTGAACGCCATTCGAACCAAGCCCCGGGTCTACTACCTGGCCACCGCGGCCGATGGCTCCACGCATCTGGCCGTCCTCAACGTGATTCGAGTGGGGACCAAGCCCATCGGGGTCGTCCAATTGTCGATCCCCACCGCCGTCGTCGACCAGACGCTCCAGGCCGACCGCCAGCTGGCGATCGTCGGCTCGCTCCTGGTGCTGCTGGTGGCCCTACTGCTCAGCCCGCTGATCATTGGCCGGGCGTTGCGACCCCTGGAGCAGATGTCGACCACCGCCGGGGCGCTGGCGGCGGGCGACTACAAGCAACGGGTCAGCGTGCCAAAAACCCAGGACGAAATCGGCAAGCTGGCGGTCGCTTTCAACCAGATGGCGGCAGGGATCGACCAGGCCTTCGAAGTCCGCCGGCAAGCTGAGGACGAAATGCGGCACTTCGTCGCCGACGCCTCCCACGAGCTGCGCACCCCGCTGACCTCGATCGCCGGCTACATCGACGTGCTCGGCCGGCGGGAGAGCGTCGATTCGGAGACCCTGCAGGCATCGCTGGCAGCGATGCAGCAGGAGAGCAGCCGGATGACGCGCCTGGTCAACGACCTGTTAACGCTGACTCGCTTTGAGTCGGGGAAGGCGCCGCAACGACAGCGACTGCCGCTCGATCACTTCCTCAACCAGGCGCTCGACGAGCTCGGCCTCCCGGAGAAGGGCGCGACCGAATCACGCGACATCAAGCCTGGCATCGAGGTGAATGCCGACCCGGAAGCCCTCAAGCAAGTCGTCACCAACCTGGCCCAGAACGCTTTGAAGTACGCGCCGGGAACGCCACAGCACTGGAGCCTATTCGCCACGGACGGCCGCGCGGCCATTCGGCTGCAGGACGGCGGCCCCGGCATCTCGCGACAGGATCTGCCCCACATCTTCGAGCGCTTTTACCGCGGAGAGAAAGCGCGCGACCGGTCGACCGGCGGATCGGGACTCGGCCTGGCCATCGCCAAATCGATCGTCGAAGCGCACCACGGCAGCATCGAGGCCGCGAGCGAGCCGGGCCAGGGGGCGACGTTTACCGCCTGGTTGCCGCTGGCCGCCTGACTAGCGCTTCAGGCGAACGATCGCGGAAATCTCGACCGGCACGCCGAGCGGGAGCTCGCTGGTGCCGAGCGCCTGGCGGGTATGGCGGCCGCGCTCCCCGAACACTTTGAAGATCAGGTCGGAGGCGCCGTTGAGCACCTTGGGCTGCTCTTCGAAGCCGGAGGCCGAGCGCACGAATCCGCTCAACTGAATGAACTGCTCGACCTGGTCGAGCGAGCCGGCGTGTTGGCGAACCAGCGCCATGATGTTCAGGGCACAGATCTCGGCCGCTCGGGCCGCGTCCTTGACGCTAACGTCGGCGCCCACCACGCCCTTGAACTTGAGCTCGCCGTTCCAGTACGGAATCACACCGGAGGTGTAGAGCAGCTCGCCAACCTGCTGCACCGGCACGTAGGAGGCCAGCGGCTTCGGCGGTTCGGGAAGCTCGATCCCCAGCGTCCGTAGCGTCGCCTCAGCGGAATCCATGTTCAGGACTCGCCTCGAGCGGGTGGTGAGCAGCGGCGATCGACCTCCTGGGCCCGCGTCCGGCGGGCTGTAGCCAAGAGGGTAGCGGCGCCGGCCTCGATCCGCCAGCCTGAACCGGTGAAAGGATGGTTAACCGCCCCCTCCCGTTCGTCACACCCGGTCACGGACCGTAGGTGCGGCGGTCTTCACGACCGATTCGCCAGCGCCTGACCCACACCACGGCGCCGAGGGCCAGCAGGACCACGAGGGCGACCACGTAGGTCCCATAGGCTGGCGAGCCGGCGGATCGGCGGGCCGGGCTGGGCGCCACGACCGTCGGATTCGACGGGCTGGACGCCCGAATCGTGCCTGAGGCCGCCGCGGTCGGGGTAACGCCGGCTACGGTGGCGGCCGGGTCCGCGATCCGGTAGGCGCCGGCCGAACCATCGGTCGGATTCCAGGCGGCGGCAACCAGCTGCGCCGGGTTGAGCGGCTGGAGCGCCATCGCCGTGACCCGGGGCTTGACCGGAAGCCCCACGCTGAGCCCCGTCCAGCTGGCGCCCCGGTCGAGCGACCGGAAGACGCCACCGTTGCCCTGGTCGCCGTCGCTGCCGACGTAGATCTGGTCCGGATTGGCGGGATTGAACAGGGCGATATTGAAGTCAGTCGTCGGCAGCCCGCTCAGCGGAGCCCAGGTCGCCCCGCGATCGTCGGTTCGGAAAAGCCCCTGCGAGGTGCCGGCGAGGACCGGCGGATCGGAGCCGCCCGACACGGCCGACGCCACCGCCAGCGAGGCGACGACGGCATCGCCGGGGAAATTGCCCTTGACCACCGCCCAGCTGCCGGCGATTCCCTCGCTTTTCATCAGGTATCCGGCGCCACCCGATCCGTTATCGGCGCCGGCGAAGAGCGTCACCCCGGCCGCTTTTGGCAGGATGGCCACCGCCGCAACGCTGAGCGAGTCGAGGCCCAGCGTATGCCAGCTCCCAGCGGCATCGTCGGAGTAGTACACCCCCTGGGCGGTTCCCAGGACAATCAGGCCGCTGGACAGCTCGATCGAGCGCACGTCCAGGCTGTTCAGTCCATGGTTCTGCGCGGCCCAGGTTTTTCCTTCGTCGATGGACTTGTAAATTCCGGCGGCCTGGGTCCCGGCGTACGCCGTTAGCGGTTGGTTTGGATCGAAACGGACCACCCAGGCCCCATCGACGCCGGCGATAGCGGTCGTCCAGGTGGCCCCGGAGTCGCCGCTGCGCAAGACGCCACGGCCCTGGGTTGCCGCCAGCAAGACGCTAGGATGCGTGAGCGAGACGGCGATCGACCAGACGGGTCGATCGGGCGTCCCCGGTTGCTGGGCGCCGGTTGATGTCCAGCGCGTGTCCGCGGCGGAGGCAGCGACCATGAGGAGCAACCCCGTGGCCAGCGTGATGAGCGTGGACAGGACGATGCGGCGCGGAAATCTCACCTGGGTGCCCGGAAAAACGGAGTAAGGATAGCAGACGATTCTGCTGGATCCGGGCTACGATTTTGGACGCAGCGTCCAGTACCGGGCCTGATTTCCGGAGAAGCTCGACTACAATGCTCGCGTGCGACAGCTCTGGCGAGCGCTGCAGGGTGTCCCGCAGTTGCTCCTGGTGCAGCCGGAGCAGCTCAGCTACGACCTCGCCTACGCGCTCGCCCTGCTACCTCTGGTCATTGCCGGGATCGTTTTCTTCCTGCAGGACGCGCTGCTGCTGTTTGCGCTGTCGTTTCTCGCCGGGATCGTTTGCCTGTTGGCGATCCAGCTGGCGCGGTTGACCTTCGGTCTTCCGGCCTGGATTGGTTTCAAGGCGACCCATCCGCTGGTGGCGAGCATCCTGATCGCCTGCTTCTTCTCACCGCGCACGCCGGCCTGGGTGGCGGCGACGATGGTCATCGTCTTCATCGTGGTCGACACCGTGGTCTGGCCCCAGCTGCAGCGCGTCATGCTGCACCCCGCGCTGGTCGTCTTCGGGCTGCTGTTCTTGATCGATCGACAGCTGGGCGTCGGCTTTATCAATCCGTTTGACGGCCGCCACCTCGACGATCCGCTGCTGCTCTGGTACAAGCTGCAAATCGTCATCGACCCGGTCAAGCTTTACGTCGGCAATGTGCCAGGACCGATCGGGGTCACTTCGGCAGGCGCGATTTTACTCGGGGTGACCTACCTCTGGTACACGCGAAAGGTCTCGCTCGGTCTGATCGCTGGATTTCTCCTGGGCATTGCCGCCGTCGCGCTCGCGATTCGCACCGATCTCGGGTTCCAGCTGGCATCCGGACCGTCGCTCTTTCTTGCTGGCTATGTCGCCGCCGACCGTCGTCGGGTGCAGCTCGACGAGCGATTCACGTTCTTGTTCGGGCTCGCGGCAGGCGTCGCCACGATGATCTTGCGTTGGTACGGCCAGGGCGTGCAGTCCGCCTGGGAGGGCTTGCTGCTGGCCAGTGTCGCCGTGACCGTGGCGCTGCGCGTTCAAGCCATCCTGCGGCGTCGCGCCCGGCCAGCCGGTGGCCCGGCGCGACTGCGCACGCTTACGGTTGACTCCGGTGAGGCCGAGCACCGACAAGCCTGGGCTCCGTTGCGCCCGGAACCGCGCCAGCCGGTGCGTCCCGAGGTGCGCCAGCCCGTGATGGCGACCTCGCCGGTGTCGACGGCGTACAGCCGCGGCGCCGCCTCCCGGCCGGTTCGCGCCTACGATTCGCAGGGCGATCCCAACGACATGGTTCGCCAGATGCGCAGTGCGGCGACGCGCCCCGGCCCGCTGCGAAGCGTGCAGGGCAGCCCCTTTGTGCTGCTGCCGGCACTGTTGGTGATCAATCCGGTCGGTCTGTGGCTCACCTGGACCGCGCCGTTGGTCGGCCGGCGTACCAAGCTGCTGTTGAGCGCCGCCTCGGCCCTCTGGTATCTAGGGGTGGCTGGGCTGGTGCTGCTGCTGGTGCTGACGCGCCGCTAACTCGTGGGCTCCGCCAGTCATTCGGATCGTTTGATCGCGCGACGGCCCGACGGAGACGATGTCGATTGGCGCACCGCAGAGTTGCGCCAGGCGGTCGACGTAGCGGCGAGCCGCTTTCGGGAGATCTTCCGGCCGGCGGATCTGCGCGGTCGACGAACCCCAGCCCGGTAGCTCTTCGTAGACCGGCTCGCAATGCTTGAGGTGGCTGATGTTCGCCATCGGGAATTCCTGGAGCTCGCCCTTGCTGATGTACCCGGTGCAGATCCGGATCGGGTCCAGCCCGTCAAGGACGTCCAGCTTGGTCAGCGCGATCGAGCCGATCCCGTTCAAGGCCACGCTGTAGCGGGCCACCGCGGCGTCGAACCATCCGACGCGGCGTGGCCGCCCGGTGGTGGTGCCGTATTCCACGCCGATCTTGCGGATCTGCTCGCCCAGCGGGTTGTCGAGCTCGGTCGGCATGGGGCCATAACCCACGCGGGTCGTGTAGGCCTTGAAGACACCCATGGTCAGGTCGACGGCGGTTGGCGGAATACCCGAGCCGGTGAGCGCGCCGCCGGCGGTTGGCGAGGATGACGTCACGTACGGGTAGGTGCCGAAGTCCAGGTCGAGCATGCTGCCCTGGGCGCCCTCGAGCAGGATGCGATGGCCGCGTCCTAACGCCTGATGGATGATGGGAAAAATGTCTTTGATGTAGGGGCCGAGGCGCTCGCCGTAGGCGGTGTATTCGTCGAGAATCGCCTGGCGCTCGAGCGGCGCGACGTGATAGAGCTGCTCGAGGATGGGATTCTTGATCTTGCCGAGGACGAAGGTTAGTTTCTTTTCCAGAAATCGCGGCTTCTGAAGATCGCCGGCGCGGAAGCCGATTCGCCGGACCTTGTCGGCGTAGGCCGGACCGATCCCCCGCCAGGTGGTGCCCAGGCGATCGTCGCCGCGCTGCTCTTCTTCCAGCTTGTCGAGGGTCGGATGCCAGGGCATGATGAGATGCGCGCGATCCGAGATCAGCAGCCGGTCGATGCTGATCCCCCGCGACTGCACCTGTGCCATCTCCTCCAGCAGGACCCGCGGGTCGAGGACGACGCCGTTACCGATGACGCAGGTGGTGTTGGGGTAAAGAATCCCTGACGGGATGAGATGAAATCGAAATTCCTGGCCGGCGTTGACGACCGTATGCCCGGCGTTGTTGCCGCCCTGGGATCGGATCACCATGTCCGCGTTCTCCGAGAGCAGATCGATGATCTTGCCCTTCCCCTCGTCTCCCCACTGGCCGCCCACGAGGATGGTGACCATGGCTAGGTTCCTCGTCTCCGGTCGACGTTCGCGAACTTTGTCTGCTCGTCGATGAAGAGCAGCTCGAATTTTCCGGTGGGACCGTTGCGATGCTTGGCGATGATGATCTCGGCGAGGTTGCGCTTGTCCTCCGCGACGTTGTCGTTGTAGAAACGCTCGCGATAAATGAAGAGTACGAGGTCGCTATCTTGCTCGAGGGTGCCGGACTCACGAAGATCGGAAAGCTGCGGCCGATGATCTGTGCGCTTCTCGGGTTCGCGGCTCAACTGTGAGCAGGCAATCACGGGAATCTGTAACTCGCGCGCGAGACTCTTCAAACCGCGCGAGATATCGGAGACCTCCTGGACACGATTCTCCTGATTGCGACCTTGCATCAGTTGAAGATAGTCGACGATGATGAGCCCCAGGTTGTTCGCCGACTTCAAGCGGCGTGCCTTCGTTCGCATCTCCATGACGGAGACGTTCGGCGAGTCGTCGATGTAGATCTGCGCTTCCGAGAGCGCACCCATCGCCTGGGCGATGCGAGGCCATTCGGCATCTTTCAGGAGGCCGGTGCGCAAGCGGTACGAATCGACCGACGCCTCGCTGCATAGCAACCGGGTGACCAGTTGCTGTTCGGACATCTCCAGCGAAAAGATCGCGACCGGGATCTTGTACTGGATCGAGGCGTGCTGCGCGATGTTCAGCGTCAGGGACGTGTTGTGGACGAGGACGTCTTCTGCGATGAAGTTTGCCCCCTCCGGCACGGTCAGGTCATAGACCTGATGGTTGCCACTAGGCTCGATGGAGACAATACGGTCCCAGTACAACTGCGGATTCGCCAAGGCCGCGAGCCGCCGATCTTCGAGAACCTCGTTGAAAATCGCCAGACGACGTTGGGACAGGCCGTGATTCGTCCGAGGGTTGTAGGTTTCAAATTTGGAGGTGCGATCGCGCTCGCCCGAGGAAACCGCCAGCTTCGCCCAGGAGAGCCCTCGCGTCCTAGCTACTTGACCGACCATTGTCCAGACTGAGTTCGGAAGATGGCCAGTGTTGCTCCGGAAGCGAGGTAGCTCCTTCGGGAAGCGACCTGCCTTCTCCCCCATCCATCCGATCTCCGACTGATATCGAGCCACGGACTCGGAATCGGTGATTTGCACACGCCAGCAGCGTTCGGACTTTCTGTAGAAGCGCGAAACGATACCAAAGCGGACGAAGGCGTGATGAACGTCCTTCGCCAATGCCTCCGACGCGACGGCGAACTCGATCCGAGGTCGACCGTTTTGTGTCGCGAAGATGCTGCCGTCGCAGGACATCAGGGCTCGTAGAAATTCTCGGAGCGTCTCGCGGTTCCACCGCCACACCTGGTCGGGAAAGCGTTTGACGTCCGCCTTCTTACCCCAGAGAGCAAAATGCATCAGCCATCCGATGAGGGGACTCTTCGCAATCGGCCTCCGGAGCCGAGGGAAATAGGCCGCAAGGCGTTCTCTAACGCTGAGCCGGCGCACCCGGGACCAGGCGCCGACGAAGTACGTTACGCCCCGCTGGGCAACATGACAGCCTGGGAACTGCGACGAAACGATTGATTTGAAGTCTTCAACAATTACCGGATCGATATTGGTGAACGCTGGTGTGCCCTGAGATAAACCACCATCCCCAATGAAATATCCAAGCAACCGAGCTCGCTGCGCGTCGATCGATTCCTTTCCGAAACTCGGCAGTTCCCGGGGCACAGCGATGGCGTCCCCAACCATCAGTTCATGAAGCGGTTGCCAGCCGCTGACCGTCATGAAGGGATGGTGTCCCGTCACCTCGACGCGCCGACCGGTCTGCGTCGTGACCGCAAAACAAGGCTGAACGCCACTGTCAACCCAATCATCGATATGACGCCATTCGATCCGCCCGCGCGGCGACAATCCAAATGCAATCGGTCTGCGCTGGCGAACGACTTGTTCGATCGTGAGCCGTGCGCCTGTTACCGGGTCGTCGATCAGGCTGTCAAATCGTATGCATTTTCCGACCCCCGGCCTGGCGGCAATGATGATCAGGTCCGACTTCTGGAAGCCACCGGTTTTTGCATCCAGGTCGTTGAAGCCGCTCGGCACGCCGGAGATAACCGACTGATCCTTGTGGATCTGCTCGATCTGATCCCAGGTCGTTTTGAGAATGTCTTTGAGGGCGACGAAGTCCTGGGTGATCCGGCCCTCAGCGATATTGAAGATGACGCCCTCGGCCGTGTCGAGCGCCGTGCTGGCCGGCGTGCTCTCGTCGAACCCTAACGCGGTGATGCGGCCGCCGGCGCTGATCAGTTTTCGCTTGGTCGCCGCTTCTTCGACCAGGTGGCCGTAGTACTCGACGTTGGCGGCCGTCGGCACCCCGCTCTCGAGCTCGGCGAGGAACGCCTGCCCGCCGACCCGCTCGAGCACGAGCATCCTCTCGAGCTCTGCCGCGAGCGTCAGCAGATCGATCGGATCCGAGCGGTCGTAGAGATTGAGCGCGGCGCGATAGACCTGTGCGTGATGGTCGAGATAGAAATCATCCGGCCGAAGGAAGTCCGCAACCCGGACGATGGCGTTGCGGTCCAGCATCAGCGAACCGAGCACCGAGGCTTCGGCTTCCAGGTTATGGGGCGGCACCCGACCGCCAACGGCCGGCGGCGCCGGCGAGCGTCTCAGGTCAACCGTCAAGCGGAGGTGACCATCAGCGGGATACGCGCCGTCACGTCCCGATGCAACTTCACGTGGGCGGTGCCCGGACCCATGGCCTTGACCGGCTCATCGAACTCGATCTTGCGGCGATCGAGCGTGATGCTGTGCTGTTGCTTGAGCGCCGACGCGACGTCGGCGTTGGTCACGGCGCCGAACAGCTTGCCATCCTTGCCGCTGCGTAGCTTCAGCACTACCTGGACGGCCTCGAGCCGGACCGCGAGCGCTTTGGCCTCGGTCAGCTCGCGCTGCTCCCGCTGAACGGTGGTCGCACGCTGCCGGTCGACCTGTTCCTGGGCGCCACGGGTCGCCGGTTGGGCGAGCTTTTTCGGAATCAGGAAGTTGCGAGCATAGCCGTCCGCGACGTCTTTGGTCTCCCCCGCCTTGCCGGTTCCTTTTACGTCCTCGATGAGCACAACTTTCATGCCGTCCTCCCTCTCGCCCGCATCACCGCGAGCCCCCGGCCGCGCAGCTCGTTGAGCCGCGAGCGCAGCCCTTCTCGGCTGTTCCGCAGGTCCTGGTCGAACACGCTCGTCCCCAGCGCGATCCGTTCCTGGTGCTCGGCGACGACCTCCTTGGGCGCCTTTTCGACAAACATCCGGACGGCCAGCACCGTCAGCGCGACAGCGTCCATCTCCCCGAAGACCGGCAGCCGGAGCGGGACGTCGACGACCGGGTTGAGAATCAGCGCCATCGCCGCGGCCAGCGCAACCTTGTTGCGTTGGGGAACCCGTGGATCACGATAGAGGCAGTAGGTGAGCTTCCCATATCGAGGAAGCTCTCGCGCGATCCGCCGGAGCAGTCGAAGACTGAGCAGCATGCTTCCCCTATACCCGCGAGTCCAGCGCATCGAGACGGCTCTGATGCGCTTAAGGCGTCGCAGATTTTACCAGAGCCCAAGCCTACGGAACCGTTGTGACAGCTGTCTGTCGTAAGTCATCCACCACTTCCACGCTTGGCCTGTGGATAGCCATTGGAAAACCGCCTCAACGCAGGGCAACGGCGATGAAAATCAGGTAGCCGGCGATCAGCGCCAGGCCGCTCCAGCGATTGAGTCCGCGCTCCAGGTAACCGAACCCGATGGCCACCAGCGTTAGCGCCGTCAGCCAGGCGATGTCGGCCATGGCGCCGGGCGTCGAAAACAGACCGCCGATCAGCACCGCCGGCAGGCTGACCCCCGCCAGCAGGTTGAGGGTGTTGCTGTTGAAGGCGAGACTTACCACGGCTGTCCCATTGCCGGCTAGCGCCATCCTGGTGGCGGCGTAGGCGTTCGGCAGGCTCGTGATCGCGGCAAGGGCCACGGCGCCCAAAAAAATCCGCGAGAGATGCCAGTGGTCGCCCAACACCAGCGCGCCGTTCACCATCGCGAAGCTCCCAGCGACGATCGCGGCGATGGACGGGATGATCCACCACACCGGCCCCCACAGCACATGCAGTCGTTCGCTGCGTTCGAGATCACCATGAATCACACGGGCCGCCGCGGCCAGCCGGTGTCGCATCTGCCGCGGGAGCAGCAGGCGATCCACTCGATGTGGCTCGGCAGCCAGCAGGAACACATAGAAAAGGAAGACCGCGAGCACGAGCACCAGGGCAGCGATCGGAGCCAGCCCGACCAGGAGCAGCAGGCCGACCACCAGTGTGGCCCACAACGCAACGCTCGCATCGAGCACCAACAAAATCCGGCGAAAGGAAACGCGGCCGGCGACGACCGCGCTGAACCCGAGCAGCGCGGCCAGGTTGAAGAGGTTCGAGCCCAGGATCACCCCGAGGCCGACATCTTTGGCGCCCGACAGCAGGGCGGTGATCGCCGAGGAAATCTCCGGCGCATCGGCGCCCAGCGCCGTCAGCAGGCCGACCAGGCCGGCGGCCAGTCCCACGTTGGTCCCCAGCCGCCCGAAGCCGCGGACCAGCAGCTCGCTGGCCCCCAGGCTGACCGCCAGCCCGACCAGGAAGACGAGCAACGCGACGGCGGTCGACACTTAGCCTTCGAGCAACTCCGGGTGAGCTTCCAGATATCGCCACGCGGCCTGCGGATCCGCCGGCAGCGCGCCGTCGACGATCGCGTCCTCGAGCGCCGCCTTGGCCCGCTTGATCCACGGCCCGGGGGGACGGCCGGTCCGCGCCATCAGCTCCTCGCCGCTCAATGGCGAGCGAATGGCCGCGATGGCGTCGGCGTCGAGGCGGCGGATGCGCGCCTCCAGGTCATCGATCTTTTTCACGTCCGGGTAGTGGCTGGCGCGCATGTCGGCGCGCGCCAGGTCGAGCAGCCGGTCGAGTTGCTCGCCGGCATCACGCACCAGCCGGCGAACCGCCTTGTCCTCCCAGCCGTCCGGGTCGTACTGGATCGGCCGCATGTGGAGGCGAACCAGCTTGGTGACTGCGTCGATCAGCTCGCCCGGATAGCGAAGCTGGCGCAACGAGCTGGCCGCCATCGTCGCCCCCACTTCCTGGTGCCCGATGAAGGTCGGTTTCCCGTCACGCAGCTCGTGCACCGCCGGTTTGCCCACGTCGTGCAGCAGGCCGGCCAGCCGGGTGATCAGTTCCGGCGGCGTAAGCGACGCCGTCAGCAGGGAATGGCCGAAAACATCGTGGCTGTGCCAGCCGCCCTGCTGCATGCCTTTTCCGGCTTCGAGCTGGGGCGCAATGCGGACCAGCAGCCGGGTCGCATCCAGGAGCTCGAGGCCCCGCTGAACCTGTGGGGCGACCAGCAGCTTCGAAAACTCGTCGCGAATCCGCTCCATCGACACCACGGGCGGCTGTAGCCGCGCCGACTCGGCGCGGATCGCCTCCTCGACCGCGGAATCCAGGGTCAACTCCAGCACGGTGGCGAAGCGCACCGCGCGCAGCATCCGCAGCGGGTCTTCGTCGAAGGTCGCTCGCGGGTCGAGCGGCGTCACGATCCGCCGCGCCTTCAGGTCGTCGAGGCCGCGGCCGGTGAGATCCAGCACCGTTCCGTCCCACTCCATCAGGAGCGTATTGACCGTGAAATCACGCCGCATCACGTCGTCCTTCAAGGTGCCGGGCCGGACGTCCGGTTTTCGGCTGGTCGGGTCATAGCGCTCGACCCGGCTGGAAACGAATTCGATGGCATGGTTGGCATCGAGATCGAGATGGGCGGTCCCGAACCGCTCGAAGATCACCGGCGGGTGGAGGTGGAGCGCCAGGCTGACCGCGGTCGCCAGCTGCGGCGCACCCTGGCCCTCCACCAGGATGTCGACCTCGCGGATCTTCGCCGCCCGCTCACCCCCCAGCAACCGGTCGCGGACGTAGCCGCCGACGACCAGGGCCCGCACTCCGGCCTGTTGGGCCTGGGCCTGGACGGCTTTGAAGGCGGCCTCCCATTCGGGGAGCGCCGGCGGATCAAGCCGAACGGGCATTCCGAGCGTGAAGTTGCGCGAATTCAACCGCTCCGATCAATCCCGCGTCGCCGCCGAGCGCCGGGCGGACGATGCGCAGTCCCCGCCGCGATGCCTTCCAGGAGGAGGCGTTCATGGAGCGGCGCATCGGCGCGAGCAGGGGCCGGCCGGCCTTGAGCACGCTCCCGCCCAGAACGATCAGCTGCGGATTGAACAGATTGATGAGCGTGCCCATGGCAATGCCCAGGAATGTACCGGCCGATTCCAGGATGCTGTTCGCCAGCGCATCGCCCGCGCGTGCCGCCCGGACCACGTCTTCGGGGGTCGGATCCTTGACCTGGTGCAGCGCGCTGTCTGGAGTCTTTGGCGCCGCCACTCGGGCGGCATGCATGATCCCGGTGCCGCTGGCCACTGCCTCGACACACCCGTGGTTCCCGCAACGGCACAACGGACCGCCGGGCTGCACCACGATGTGACCAATCTCGCCGGCGATCCCGTGCGCGCCGGCATACAGGTCGCCGCGCAGGATCAGGCCGGCGCCGATGCCGGTTGAAACGGTGACATAGATGAGCTCGCTGGCGCCGCGGGCCGCTCCCCGGCGGTGCTCGCCCAGCGCCGCCAGGTGGGCGTCGTGGTGAAGGAAGCTCGGAACCCCGGTGGCGCGGGTCAGGATCCGGTTCAACGGCACGTTGTGGAAGCCCGGGAGGTTGGCGGGGCTGATCACCAGGCCGGCGGCGGGATCGACCGGCCCGGGCAGACCGATGCCGAGCGACCGCACCTGGCGCGGCCGGGTGCCGTCGAGCTCCAGGGCTTCGGCGACGGCCTTGACGATCCGGTCGATGACGTGCTGACGGCCGCGGGCGGCCTCGGTCGGGTGTCGCACCACGGTCCGCAGCCGGCCGCGAGCATCGGCGACCGCGACTCGCAACTGGGTGCCGCCGAGGTCGATTCCGACGAAGGCCATCAGCGCCAGCGCGGGCGGGGCAGCGGCCGCAACGTCGCAGCGGCCAGCACCGCGCCGATCAAGAGCGCGATGGCGGTGGCACGAAAGATCAGATGGTATTCGTCGAAGATCGCCTGCTTGACCTTGAGCAGATAGACCGCGTACTGGCTGGCGAAGTTCGGGTTCAGACCGGGCAGGGGTGGCAGCAGGTGCGCGGTCGCCTGATGGAATTCCCAGAGGCTGAACCCGGCGACCAGGGAGAAGCCGACCAGCATGCCGATCAGCCGCATCACGATCAGGAAGGAGGCGCCCGCCCCCCGCTCGGCCTCACCCACGGCGTCGAGCAATGCGGCGCTGACCGGGGCGATTTCGATCCCCAGGCCCAGCCCGGTGAGAAACAGCTCGCCGTCCGCCCTGGTCAGCGGGCCCAGCAGGTGCGGCTGGAGCGACCCCTCGTTCCATCCCGAGAGAAGCAAGAACCCGACCGCCCATGATCAGTCCCTGGTGGTACGGCCACCGGGAGTCGGTCGGGGCGAGCCGCTCGGCCTGTTCGAAGCAGGCGAGCGCCGCGTCGGGGAACCGGTGGGCGGCCAGGACCAGTCCGAGCGCCGCCACGAAGCGATAGCTCCGCATCCGCTGCGCCAAAAAGCCCCCGGCCAGGGCGCCGATCGGAATGCCGAGCATCAGCCGGAACAGCAACCACGCCGCGCCGCCAGGGTCCATCGAGAAGGCGGCCCTCGCCAGCACCGGGACGTAGACGAGCGCCACCATGAGGCCGGCGCCCGCGATGGCGTTCGTCAGCGCCGAACCCGTAAATGACGAGTCGCGGAAGCGGCGAACGTTGATCAGCGGATTCGCCGCGCGTCGCTCGTGCCAGATGAACGCCGCGAAGCAGATCAGCGCCAGGGGCGCCTGCCAGAAGAACCCCTCCCCGACCGGGCTCTGTTCGGGATTCGCGGCGTAGAGGGCGAGCGTCAGGAAAACCAGGCCGGCGGTGGCGAGAGCGGCCCCCAGCCAGTCGATGCGCGCCGGCCTTTTCGCCTCGCCGCCGGCCCGGATCTCGGGCCACAGCGCCCAGAAGATCAGGGCGGCGACCGGGATGTTGATCCAGAAGATCCAGGTCCAGCCGAACGAGGACGCGGTGATCAATCCGCCCCACAACGGACCGAGCACACTGCCGATCTCCTGCAACGCGCTGACGGCACCCAGCACCGGGCTGCGGTCGCCTGCCGGGTAAAGGTCGGCGGCGAGCGCCAGCACGGCCGGCACCAGTGCCCCGCCGCCGGCGCCCTGCAGTACCCGGCCGGTGACGAGTTGCGACAGGGACGGCGCGGTCGCCGTGAGGAAAGAACCAAACGCGAACAGCGCCAGGCAGGCCGCGAAGAGCCGCAGGCGACCGATGCGATCGCTGAGCCCGCCCGCGATTGGCATCACCGCCAGGTAACCCAGCAGGAAGCCGGTGATGATCGGCGTCGCCTGCTCCAGCCGGTTCACGGCGATGTTGACCGACTTCAGCATCGGCAGCAAGGCGGTCACGACCACGTAGGCGTCGAGGGAGGCGAGGAAGAGCCCGGCGCCCGTCAGCGCGAGGAGGGCGGGCCGGTTAACCGAGCGGGGGCGGAGTGACCGAAACGGGGTGATCATGATTCGAGAAGTCGAAGGTGATGGTGGCGGACTGCGACGGGTCGAAGAGATTTCCGGTGAGCCGCGCGCGCCACAGGTCGTTTCCGGGGCTCTCGATCCAGTAGGTGGTCCGGTAGGCGCCCTGGTCGCGGATCAGGGTGAGCAATTGATGAACCCGCGCGCCGGTGAGCTGGCCGGTGACCGGATAGGTGTCGTGCCCGCTGATCTTTTCCGAGTTGCCGCGGGAGAGCGACGTCGTATCGCGCATGGCCGCGAACAGCCCGGACTGAGGATCGAACAACGTCCGCGCGTCGAAGAACTGGGCGACCTGGTCCGCCGTGAGCTGTTGCCAGCCACCGGTAAACGATTTCAGATAGATGTTGCCGGAGGCGAAGATCACCTCCACCTCGAGCAGGATGCCGCCTTCCTTCAAGTTGACGCGGGCCTGGAGGTCCGGCGGATGGGCATCGCCCTGCGCGCTCTGCACCGGCTCGCCGGTGCCGGTGAAGCCGCTGATCTCCATCACGAAATGAAACCCCTTGAGGTCGAGCATGCGCTGGCTGGATTGTTTCAGCAAAGTGGCGGCGTCGGGCGGCGGCGCCCCGCACGCACTCAGACCGACGAGGATGAGGACGCCGGCCGTCAGGGCTCGGTGCGGCGAGACGCCGGCGTGCATCAGGCCCTCAGGATACGGTCATCTCCGACCCGTCGCGTGATTTTCTGGGCATCGAGCCATTCGAGCAAGGGAAGAACGTAGCGGCGGCTCGATCCCAGCAGATCGCGGGCCGCGGCCACGGTCAGGCTTCGATGCTCGGTGAGGTGGGTCCGCAACCGTGCTAACGCGGCGTCGTAGGCGGACCGAGCGAAGATGGTGTCCTCGTTGACCCGAACTACCCGCCCCTCGGTTACCAGGTACTCGAGCAACGCTGGAGTCACTTGATGCCCGTGCATCAGGTCGGTCAGCGACGGGGGATTGAAGGGCTGCTGCTCCAGGTTGGCGATCAAGGCACCGACCGCGGCCTCTTGCTCGGGGCTGAGCCCTTGCTGGTGTTCGATCGCTGCCACGTCGGCGCCACGCTCGGTGACGACACCGTCCTCGATCAACGCGGTCAGGGCCGCCCCGTAGAGGTCGGCGGGAATGCCGCTCCGGCTGCGCAGCTCCTCGCGCGGTATCCCGCGACGGAGCGGGTGGGCGAGGTGGTAGGCGCGCAGCACGCCGGTGACTCGCGCTACCTGGGTCTCCCAGCGGTCCCGGGTCAGCCAGCTGTGCGCCAGCCGGCGCACGGCGCCCCGCTCGGCGAGCATCCCCATCACCTCGTTCAGCTTTACGACCGGCAGGGCGAGCCGGTCCGCGAGCGCGGCCTCGGGTAAACCCCAGGGATGCTTGCCGGCCTCCAGAACCGCGGCCGTAGCCGGATCGGCATGTTCCCGCAAGGCGAGATCGTGGAGCACGGCCGGGTCTTTACGGCGATGCCGCCGGGGCGCACGATCGATGATGACGCCTCCGGCAACGGTGGCCGGCGGCGATGGGACCCGAAGGATGAAGCGGTCCCCATCCATCGCCACGACCGGCCCGGCCGCGAATAGCTGCGCCAGCGCGGCCTTCCCAGGCTGCAGCTCCTCGGCTTCGAGGAGGCTGAGCTCCACCATCACCTCGGCCGTCTCGTGATACATGACCAGCTGCTGACGATGGTGCAATGGTTGCCCGGCATCGGCCAGCACCACGAGCCGGGCGTCCAGCCGCCGGCTGGCGGCGAGCATTCCGGGCACGGCCAGCACGTGTCCGCGGCGCACGTCCGAATGCGTGAGACCGCTGAGATTGACGGCTGTCCGGCTTCCCGGCCGAGCCTCGTCGACGGAACGGTTGTGCTGCTGCAGGCCGCGAATTCGCACCCGCCGCCCGGCCGGCAGCACCGTGACTTCGGTCCCCTGGCGTAGCGCACCCCCCACCAGCGTCCCCGTGACCACGGTGCCAAACCCGGACATGGCAAAGGACCGGTCGACCGGTAATCGCGGCCGGCCCACGTCGGGGCGCGGCGTCGCTTCAGCGAGCTCAGCATCCAACGCGGCCCGGAGCTGATCGAGACCCTCCCCCGTTGTGCTCGACACCGCGATAATTGGCGCACGCGACAACGAGGTTCCGCGTAGCAGCCCGGCAAGCTCCTCGCGGACCAGGGCGAGCCAGTCATCCGAAACCAGGTCGATCTTGGTGAGCACCACGAGCCCGTGATCGATCTCGAGCAGGTCGATGATGGCGAGATGCTCGCGGGTTTGCGGCATCGGCCCCTCGTCCGCGGCGACCACCAGCAAGACCGCATCCATTCCGTGCACCCCGGCGAGCATGTTCTTGAGAAACCGCTGATGGCCGGGCACGTCCACGATGCCGACGCGCCGTCCGCTGGGCAGCTGCAGGTAGGCAAACCCGAGGTCGATCGTCATGCCGCGACGCTTCTCCTCCTCCAGCCGGTCGGGATCAATGTTGGTGAGGGCTTTCACCAGCGCCGACTTGCCGTGATCGATGTGACCGGCGGTGCCAACCACGAAGGACCCGCCGACCAGGTCGGTCACGAGAGCGCCCTGGCGATGGCATCGACCACGAGGTCGTCCTCGCCGGCGAGCACGGTGCGGGGGTCGAGGAGGACACGCTCCTGCTCGATCCTGGCGATCACGGGCGGTTCATGCTCGCGCAACCGCCGCAGCAGGTCGACGGCCGTTCCGCGCGCCGGCGTGATGACGACCAGGCTGGTGGCCAGCCGCTCACCGGGCAGGGAGCCGCCACCGACCGCCGATTCGCCCGGCGCCACCTCGACGAGCAGACCGAGCTCGGATAACCGGCTCTGCCAGGCGCGGGCTCGGCTCGCGACCGACTCGGGCGAGGCGCCCATCATGTCCCACACTGGGAGGTCCTTGAAGGACTGGGTGAGGTAGAGGTCGAGCGTGGCGGTCAGGGCCGCGATGGTCAGCTTGTCGACCCGCACCGCGCGCGCCAATGGATGCTTCATCACGCGCTCGACGAGCTCGGCCCGACCGAGCAAGAGACCCGCCTGGGGGCCGCCCAGCATTTTGTCTCCACTGGCCGCGACCAGATCGACGCCCGACTGCAGGCTGTCCTGGATGCGTGGCTCCGCTGCCAGTCCGTAGGCCGTGGTCTCGATCAGTGAGCCGCTTCCGAGGTCGTGCAGCAGAAGCAGTTGGCGCTGATGAGCGAGGGCCGCGAGGGGCTTGAGCTCGACGCTCTCGGTGAACCCGACCACCTGAAAGTTGCTGGCGTGCACCTTCAGAATCGCCGCGGTTCGGGGCGTGATCGCGCCCTCGTAGTCCTCGATCCGAGTGCGGTTGGTGGTGCCGACTTCGACCATTCGCGCCCCGGAGAGGCGCATCACATCCGGCATCCGAAAGCCGCCGCCGATCTCGACCAGCTCGCCGCGGGCGACGATCACTTCCTTGCCCCTGGCCAGCGCCGTCAAGATCAGGAGCACCGCGGCGGCGCAATTGTTGACAACCGCCGCCGCCTCGGCGCCGGTCAGATGTCGGAGCGTGTCGGCCACCAGGTCATGACGTCTGGCGCGCCGGCCGGTCTGGGGATCGAACTCGAGCGTCGAGTAGCGCGCCGCGACGTGGGCCGCCGCGTCGGCCGCGGCCGCCGCGAGGGGTGCTCGTCCAAGGTTGGTATGCAGGATCACACCGGTGGCGTTGATCACCGGCCGCAGCCGCGGCCGGCGCAGGGTCTGGATAGTCGCCTCGATCCGCGTCCAGCGGATCGCCGGCTCGGTCATGGCACCGCGCTGGCGTTCCTCGTCCAGCACTCGCTGGATTGCAAAGCGCACGAGGGGCCGGCCGTGAGCGCCAATCAAGTTGATCGCCCGTTCTTCTTCGAGCAGCTGGTGGACGCTGGGTAGCGCCCGCAGGGTGTCCACCCTCAACCTCCGATCGGGAACGGCGGCAGAGCCAGGATGAACTGTGCGACCGGCGCGTAGATAAATCGAAGAATGCTGACTCCGACAAAGCTGCTTACGAGCAAGACGAGCACCAGGACGAGCATGATGGCCTGCCGGTTGCTGTCGATCCGAAAGAAGAATTCCGGGAATCGCCGCCGGAAGACGGACGACAAGAAGCTGTAACCATCGAGCGGCGGCACTGGGATGAGGTTGAAGACCGCCAGCACGATATTGAGGGTGAACGCGACCTGGAGCAGGCGCCAGGGGGGCGAGGATGGGTCGAAGCTCCCGGCGAGAAACCCCAGCTTGATCGGGATGGCGAGGAGGAAGGCGATCACCAGGTTGGCCAGCGGGCCCGCCAGGGCGACCAGGGCAGCGTCGAGCGGGCGGCGCATCCGGGCCGGATTGATCCGCACCGGTTTCGCCCAGCCGAAGCCGATCAGGAAGATCGCGATGGTGCCAAGCGGATCGAGATGATGGCTCGGATTCAGGGAGATCCGGCCGTCAATTCGCGGCGTCTGGTCGCCGCGGGCGACGGCGACGGCGGCGTGGGCGAACTCGTGCCCGATCAGCCCGACCAGCAGCGCCGGAATCAGGTAGAGGGCGTTGATGACGAATTGGGTCGGATCGCCGCCGATCAGCACGAAAGTAAGTATCGGCGAAAACAAAAAGGGCCCGGACGCCTCCAGGCCCTGTTAACGAATGAAACCCGACGGTTACGCGGCGGCGGCGGCCACCTCGGTGCGAACGCCGACCGAAACGACCGAGGCATGCGCCTCTTCGCCGTGGACGGCGCTCTTCCCACGAAGGATGCCACCTTCGTCGATGATCAGCGAGCCGACCACGATGTCGCCGAACACCTTGCCGGTCGCCAGGATCTCGAGGCGACCCGAGGTGCTGACGTTGCCGTGGATCGAGCCACCGACCACGACATTGCGGCCGCTGACATTGCCCTTGACGCGGCCATGCTCACCGACCGACAGGTCGCCCTCGGTGGTCAGGTCGCCATTCATTTCGCCATCGAAGCGGATGTTGGAGGTCGACTGCAGCCGGCCTTCGAGCTTGATCTGGTTGCTCAACACCGTCTCAGCGACGATGGGAGCAGCTTCGCGCGGGGATCTCTTATCGAACACGAATACCTCCTGGCAGGTTGTTATCGCCTTGTGCCAGAACGGTTACGCGATCGGGTTTCTTGCTTGCCGGGAAAAGGTCACGCCTGGAGCAGACCGCGGAGCGCGATCGACCCCACGATCAGCAGGACAAACATGAGTCCGGCCGTGATCGCGATCCTTCGGAGATCAGCCCTGAAGTAGGGGACCCGATCGAGCGGAATGGCCGCTTCCTGCGCCGGCAGGGGACCGGCCGGCTGCCGCCCGCGAGCCGGTCGGGGCAGCGGCCGCTGCACTGGAAGGCGGCCTGGGGCCGGTTGCGCCGGCTGGACCGGCTGATCGGGCTGGCCGGCCTGGCCTGGCTGGGCACCGGCCACCGGTGGAAGGCCAGCGGGCCGGGACGCGCGACTTGCTCCTGACGATCCGCGCTGGGGCTTTTTGAGCTGCGAGCGTTTGTGCTTTCGGGCCATGCCTATCTTCGCGGATGGCAGTTTAGCGCGAACGTGGATAAGCGCTTGACACGTCCAATGGGCTGTGGTACAAACGGCCCCGGGTACAAGATATAGCGTACCCGAAGCCGCGAGCCAACAAGGGCCAGATCCTGCAGCCGTCCTGCCATCGCCGCTGCAATGCCCCTCCTCATCTGGTCCTTGTTGTTTTTCCCGCCATCTCAGGGAGCGGCCGCTCCGTCCAGTCGGCCGACTGATATTTCGACCGGGCGAGGTCGGTCGCGGCCGCGAGTTCTTCGTCCCTCAGGTGCCCCGGAGTGACGCCGACGCCAAACTGCCGGCCGAAGGCGGCGGCGATCGCGGCCGAGATCCGGTCCGGATCGAGGTCACCAATCTCAGCCAGGCCGGCAACGGCCTCCGCAAGCCGTCGCTTCTCTTCGACGGGATCCGTGCCATCCAGCCTGAGGCAGGCGAGGAGCTTGTCAATCTGCGGCTCGATCACGATGCTGCCGTGCTGCAGCAGGGCGCCCCCGCGCCGCACCTGAGCGCTGCCCACCAGCTTCCGGCCGCCCAGCAGGATCTCATGGGCGGAAGGCCGGTCGAAACAGACCGGGCCCGGATCGACGACGGCCGGCCCGCTCTCCAGGGGCGCCAGCGTCGCCGGGACTCCGAGATCCTGGAGGCCGGCCTGCAACGCCAGACTCAAGCGGTGGTACGAGGGCACGATGCCGGCGTCGTGACCCAGGACAGAGGCCGGGAGCGTCACGCTGTAGGTGAGCTCGCGATCGTGAAGAATGGCGCGTCCGCCGGTCGGGCGGCGAACGATGTCAATGCGGCGAGCCCGACAGGTGTCGACGTCCACGATGCCGAACGATTGAAAGTATCCGAGCGAAAGGGACGCCGGCGTCCAGGTGTAAAAGCGCAGCGTTGCCGGTGAGCGGCCCGCCGCGACCCCCTCGAGCAACGCCTCGTCGATGGCCATGTTCCAGGCCCCGCTCGCGGGCGGGTCGACCAGGAGCCGCCAGCCGGGTTCAGACATTGAATCGGAAAAGACAGACATCGCCGTCCTTGATGACGTAGTCGCGCCCCTCGAGCCGGACCTTGCCTCGCTCGCGGGCCGCGGCGTATGAACCGGCCGCGATCAGGTCATCGTAGGCGACGATTTCGGCTTTGATGAAGCCCCGCTCGATATCGCTGTGGATCACCCCGGCCGCCTCGGGCGCCTTCGACCCCTGACGAACCGTCCAGGCCCGTACCTCAGGATCGCCAGCGGTGAGAAACGTCACGAGATTCAGTAATCGATAGGCGGCGTGGATGAAGGTCGGGAGCGCCGCCTCTGTCAGACCCGCGTCTTGGAGGAACACCGCAGCCTCCTCGTCCGGCAGCTCACGAATCTCCGCCTCCAGTCGCGCAGACAGCGGGATGACCTCGGCATGCTCGGCGGCTGCTTCGCCGCGGAGGGCTTGCAGCTCGGGGGACTCCTTGCCGATCTGGTCCTCACCGATGTTGGCGACGTACAGTACGGGCTTGGCAGTGAGGAAGGAAAAGCTCTTGAGGAGTTTGGCCTGCTCGGCATCGAAGCTCAGGGTGCGAATCGGTTTGCCTTCATCGAGGTGAGCCGCCAGTCGGTCGAGCAGTTCGAGCTCCTCCTTCTCCTTGGCCCCTGGCTTGAGGCGGGCAGTGCCGGCGATCTTCTCCCGCCGTTTGTTGACCACGTCGAGGTCCGCCAGCGCCAGCTCGAGATTGACCATTCCCATGTCGCGCCGTGGGTCGAGCTTGCTGTCAACGTGCTGGACATTCGGATCGGTGAATGCCCGGACGACCATCGCCAGCGCGTCGAGCTCGCGAATGTTCGAGAGAAACTGGTTGCCCATTCCCTCGCCGCGACTGGCGCCCGCCACCAGCCCCGCGACATCGACGAATTTCATCACGGTCGGCGTGACTTTCTTCGGTTTGTACATCTGGGCCAGCACGTCGAGCCGCTTGTCCGGGACCTCCACCATCGCGGTGTTCGGCTCGACGGTGCTGAAGGCATAGGAGGCCACCCCCGCACCGGCGCGGGTCAGCGCATTGAACAACGTGGTTTTTCCGACGTTGGGAAGGCCGACGATACCGACGCCCAGTGTCATCGCAAGCGGGGCAGGTGATTTTCCGACATAACGTACGCCGGCGTGCCGAAACTCTGTGCGAGCGCGTGGACGTCGCATTCCTCGATGAGGAGTCGGCTGTCACGAATCGACAGGCACTCGACGAGCGCAACCTGCAGCGCCATCCCTTACCCTCCTGCACCTACGCGAACGCCCACGCCGGAGCGGCCGGTGTGGGCAAATGCTAGGGCAAAGGCGGCGCCGACCGGGTCAGTACTCGAGCGGATCCACCGGATCCATCACATCGCCGCGATAGCCGCGGTCCGGCAGCAAGTACCCGAGGTCGTCGGTCGCCTCGTCATAGGTGGGATCGTCCGGGTCATACGGATGCGGTTCGGGGATCATGTGTGGTCTCCTCAGGCACCGACCGGCTCAGCAACCGGCTCGGCAGCCGGCGGAACAGTCTCGCCAGCCGATTCGGCTTTCGGACTCAGCATCTTCATCTGGTCCATCACCACCTCGGTCGTATAGCGGCGCAGGCCGTCCTTGCCGTCCCACTCGTGACTGCGTAGCCGGCCTTCGGCATAGATGAGCTTGCCGCGGGTCAGGAACTCCTGGCAGATGGCGGCCAGCCGGTCGAATGCGACCAGCGAGTGGTACTGGACGTCCTCCTGGCGGTTCCCGTCGTCGTCTTTCGAGTAGCTGTTGGTTGCGAGCCGAAGTTTCGCGATCGTCAGCCCCTTGGGGCTGGTGACGATCTCAGGATCGCGCGTCAGTCGGCCGACGAGGATAACGCGGTTGACCATGTCGTTCTCCCTTCCAAGTTCTGATGCCCACGTGCCATCCCCCGCAAGCAGGGGAGGAGTAACTGCGCTAGCCACCACCTCCCTTCAGGTTCTCGAGTAGCGGGAGTGGATCGACCGGGACGCCCGCGATGCGTACCTCGAAATGGAGGTGCGGTCCGGTGCTGTTGCCGGTCGATCCCATGAGGGCGATCGCCTGTCCCGCGGCAACGACGTCGCCCGGCTGCACGAGCGGCCAGTCGAGGTGCCCGTACAGCGTGCTGAGCTGCGAATCGCGAGTCACCAGGATGTAGAGGCCGTAGCCGCCGCGCTCCCGGTGAATGTTGACCGTACCGCCGGTGGCCGCAAAAATTGGCGTGTCGAGCGGCGCGGCCAGGTCGACCCCGCTATGAAAATGGTGGCCAGGGCAAACGGAGGACCACGGCTCGATCTCGACCGAGGTGCATCCAAACGGCTGGGTCAGCACAGCACCTCGCACCGGCGCGGTGAGAGCGCCGGGTCGGGCCTGTTGCGCCTGCACCACCATCCCGGCGAGCAACAGTGGCACCGCGGCACACGCGGCGCCGATCGCCAACATCGGGCGGCGCCACGACCATCCGAGCAGGACCAGGCGGCCGCCGGTCAGCAAGGTCACGCGTGGGATGCCCGCGCCGTGCCCATGGCGCTCTTGATCCCCTTCTTCACGATGCTCTCGGCCAGGTGCTCGGTTTTCCCCTCGAGGTGGGCGGAGGCGTTCATCAGCCCGGGCACCTTGATCAGCAGATAGAGCACGGCGACCCCGTAGAGCGCCTCAACCGGCCGCGCCCCGACCTGGTCCGCGAACAGGCTGGCGAAACGCAACACCAGCACCTGGCCGAACTGCATGAAAACCGTGAGCAGGAAAACGCGCAGCCACGACTGCGCATAGCGTTTGGTTTCCGGAAGGATCATGCAGATCGCGGCCAGCGGAGCGACCCCCAGCAGCACGGCCAGCAGCGCGAACCGCACGACGTAGGTCAGCGCGACGATGACCAGCATGACCGCGATGGCCAGACGGATCACGATCTGGAAGAGCGGCTGCCCGAAGGCGCTGTTCATGGCGAACATCCAGGGGAACCGAGGCGATCCGCCCGGAAATGGCTGCGTCCAGACGGCGTGAACCATCGCGTTGTTGAGGTCGATCGCCATCTGGCCGAACAGCAGGGCAAAGTGCGCCATGACAATGGCGGCCATGGCCCGCGGCAGGATCACCTTGAGGGTGTAGTGCGCACGGAAACTGCGTTCCCACTGGCTGCGAAGGAACGCCCAGGTGAAAACCAGGACTAGCAAGAGGTCGGCCATGGCCAGCGTGAGATGAAACATCGCCTGCAGCGCGGGCTCTTCGGTCAGTGGACGAGGCGTTAGCGTCGAGAGGTCGTGCGTGCTCAGCAGATAGGTCTCGACCATTCCCGCCACCGAGTCGCGGACGTCGTTGATCAGGTTGTTGAAAAAGCCCGTGACCAGGCCGGAGAAAACCTCTAGCACGAGAACGGCCGGCGAGCGGAGCGTCCAAGCCGGCGGCTGCCCCTAGTGATTGACCGAGTCCACGAGCACGCGGACCAGGAGGCCGGCCATCTCCACTCCGATGGTGCCGAAGACGATCCGTCCGATCCAGCGCTTGGCCTCCATCACGCTGCGGGGCTCGATCGCCACCATCTTCCAGATGAAGGCGCACACGAAAGCCAGGGCACCGATGCTTCCCGTCAAACCCTGGGCGTAGCTGGTCCAGAGCTCGATCAGATGCTTGAGCTGGTCCATCAGCGTTTCTTGTCGAGCTGCTCAGTCAGCCGGGCTTCGACGTAGCGTTCGATAGCACCCGTAAGGCGCTGCAGAATATTCCATTGGCCGACGAGCAGGTTTTTGTCCTGTTGGCCGAATTTTTGGAAGAGCGCCGGGCCCAGGGCTGGGCTGGAAGGAGCGGCCGCCGGCGCGGGGCGCGCAGGGACAAGCGGAGTGACGACAGTCGGAATCACCGCCGGGCGACCGATTGGCAAGGTCAGGGGTGGTGGCCGGAAGGCGACCCGGTGCGGTTGCATGGCGAGATGAATGCCAACGCCAGTGAATGCAGCCAGCAGAGTGACTTCTCCACCGATCAGGGCGAGCTTCCAGGGTGGGCGCATGGCGGACTCCTCGAACGGTTGGACGGGCGGCAACGCCTGCCATCCTTACACAAATCTGTGTATTTGTCAAGACGAATGGCTAACGGCTAGAGAGGGCGTCCTCCAGGGCCTGCCGGAGGCTCCCGAGTCGAAATTGGAAGCCGGCCGCTTGCGCTTTCGCCGGCAGTGCGTGCCGGCCGTCGAGCAGCAGTTGCGACTCGCCACCGAGGACCAGCCGCAGCGCGAACGCAGGTGCCGGAATGATCGCCGGGCGATGCAACACGTGTCCGATTTCCCGGGCCAGCTCCCGCTCCGGGCGGATATCCGGCGCTACTGCATTCACCGGCCCCGTCAGCCGTCCATCCTCGAGGGCCAGCCGATAGAGCCCGACCAGGTCGTCGATATGGATCCATGTAAACCACTGCCGGCCATTACCCAGCGGCCCGCCGGCGAAGAGCCGGAACGGCAGGACCAGAAGCCCGAAGGCGGGCGCTCCCCGTCCGAAGACCATTGCCGTGCGAATCCGGACCACCCGTACTCCGAGCGGCTCGGCCTTCGCCGCGGCAGCTTCCCATTGCTGGCCAAGGCGAGCCAGAAACGAATCACCCGGTGAACTCTCCTCGGTCACCACCTCATCGCCGCGGTCCCCGTAATAGTCGATCCCCGACGCGCTGACGAGCACCCTGGGACGGCGGTCCGGCGGCGTGCGCTCGATCGCCTGCACGATCGTCGTCGTGGGGCCAAGCCGGCTGGAGAGAATCGCGGCCATTCGCCGGCGGGTCCACGGCCAGCTACCGACGCTGGCGCCGGCCAGGTTGACGACGCCGTCCGCACCGATGAGCTCGCTGACCCACGGGCCATCCGCGCTGCGCGCGTCCCAGGTCACCATCCGCACCCCCGGCGGGCCCGATTGCGCCTGACTTCGAGTCAGGACGACGACCTCGTGACCGTCGCGCAACAGGCTGTCGGAAAGATGCCGCCCGATGTAGCCTGATCCGCCGGCGATCAGGACCTTCATCCTTACTACTATGCTCCTGCTCGGCGACGGGAAATGCGATCGGGCGCCCACCTGACAAACCCCCTCCCTGACCCTCCCCACAAGGGGGAGGGAAATGTAGGGCGAGTTACGGGTTGAAGCTCCGGGTCCGGCGTTCGGCGCGCGCTTGCTGCAGACTCTGTAGTGCCTGGGCGAGCATCGCGGTGCGGTCGTCCTTGCCGCGCTCGCTGGCCGCCACCCCGGTGTCGACCGCCAGCCGGACGATGTCGCCATTCGGCGTCGCTGCGTAGGGATGTTCCTCGAGCGCCGGTCGCAGCCGATCCGCCTGACGCACGGCGACTGCCCGGTCGCCCTCGGGGATGACCAGGCAGAACTGGCCGTCGCGGATCCGGGCCAGCGTATTGACCCGACGCGTCTTGGCGCGGATCACCGCCACGAACTCGCGCAGGATCCGGCCGAGCCCGGCTTCGCCATACTTGCCGCGCAAGACCTCGTAGGCCTCGATCTCGAACAGCACGACGGCGAGATCGTGGTCGTAGCGTGAGGCGCGGCTGATCTCGTTGTCCAGCAGGTCATCGAGGTATCGACTGCTATGGGCACCCGACTGGAGGTCGAGAAGCGCCAGCTGCTCCGCCTGGATCAGCTTGCGACCCATCACGAGCGCGTAGAGACCTTCGGCAACGAAACTTTCCATTCCCGCCAACGTCTCCTCGAGATCTTCTCGAGGTCGATCGAATCCCACCACGATGGCGCCGAATGTCGAGCCGGCCTTTTGCTCGGGGATCGGGACGCCCACGATGCTGCCTTCCTTGACCGCGTCGTCCGTCAGGTAGCGCGACCAGGCGCTTTTCGAGATGTCGGGAACGGTCACCGTGCGGTCGGCATGCTTGACCCATTCGGCGATCCCTTCGACCAGGCGGCGCTTCGCCTCCACCAGCACGTCGGGAGCGGGCTGGTCGTAAGCGGTGGCAAGGTCTGAACCACTGTCATCCAGCATCAAGACCAGGCCATAGTCGGCGCGCGTCAGGTAGATGACGGCGTCGACGATGTGCTGGGAGAGCATCTGCGAGTTGGATTCGGCGATCTCGGACTGCAGGCGACGGAGTGCGTGACTGACACGCTCTTTTGCCTGCAGCTCGGCGAGCAGATTCAGCCCGACCGACACCAGCTCGCCGGCGCCCAGGAGCCGTTCCGCGTCGTGTTCCTGGACGGCATCGGCAGCCTGGATCAGGTCATCGGGAAAAATCTTCAGTCGAAAGGCGAGCTCGGCGAACTCTTCGACCGAGTTGGGGGCGAATTTCACGGCCGGGCCCAGAACGGCGCCGATCTGGGCCTCCTTCTCGTTGCGCACCGGAGCGATGAAGTGGCCGACGCCGGACTTGCAGACGGCCATCCCTTCCTCGTTGCGCTTCAAGAAGTCCGGGTCGTGGTAAAGCGGACAGGCCTTGCGTTCCTGCAGGAGGCGGCAGTAGCGGGGATAGTCCTCGACCGGGGTCAGCGGATGGGCTTCGAGGTCAAAGACCTGCAGCTTGAGCCCGGTCGAGGCCTGGAACCGGTCCACCATCCGGGCGAATTCCGGGCTGCTGACCAGGGCGCCGAGCTCCCCTTCCTGCGGTTCTACCTCCATGATGCTGTCCGGCCTTTGAAGGGATGGGTCGACCTTCAAGGCAACAACGCTGTAACGGCGGAAAACCTGTTTCACCCAGAGTCGTCCGGGCCGTATTCAGCCTGAATACGCAGGCTACACTAGGACTGGTGCTCTCCACCCGGCTGCTGACCAAGCGCTATGGCAGCCTGACGGCCGTCGAGGACCTGGACCTGGAGATCGCCCCCGGGGAGCTGTTCGGCTTCCTCGGTCCCAACGGCGCGGGCAAGACCACCACCATCAAGATGCTGGTCGGCCTGCTGCGGCCGACCTCCGGGAGCGCCCGGTTAGCGGGCATCGACATCCTGGCCGAGCCGGAGAAGGCGAAGGCCCGGATCGGCTACGTGCCGGACGCGGCCACCCTCTACGACAAGCTGAGCGCGCGCGAGTTCCTGGAGTTTTCCGGCGACCTCTACCACGTCGAGCCGCGGCTGCGCGACCGCCGGATCGCGACCTTGCTCAAGCTGTTCGACCTCGAGCAGCGCGGCAACGATTTTCTCTCGGGCTACTCGCGGGGTATGCGGCAGAAGGTCTCGCTGGCCGCCGCCCTGCTCCACGATCCGCAGGTGCTCTTCCTCGACGAACCAACGGTTGGCCTCGACCCCCAGAGCGCCCGCCAGATGAAGGACATCCTCCAGGACTTCTGCAAGGAGGGAAAGACGGTGTTCTTCTCCACCCACATCCTGGAGATCGCGGAACGGATGTGCACCCGGCTGGCCATCATCAACCACGGCCGGCTGGTGGCGATGGGGAGCCTGCAGGATCTGCGTCAGATGGTGGGGCAGGACGGGCAATCGCTGGAGCAGATCTTCCTCGAGCTGACCGGCAGCCGCGAGGAAGACGTCAGCGCCGTCCTGCGGGGCCTGGAAGGCTGAGATGTTTTCCGGGTTGATGAGTGGCATCGACGTCGGCCTGCTGCTCTGGCGGGCACAGTTGCGGATGTTCGTCAACCAGACGCTGCGCAGCGGCAAGCCGGGGCGGATCGTGGCCACGATCATTGGCGCGGCCATCATCGTGCTGGCGTGGGGATGGGAGGCACTGATCACGACCATCGGGGTGGAGGCCGCCCGCCGATTCCACGCGCAGGTCGATGTCGCCCACCTGCTCAGCCTGGCCTTTCTCGGCTACACCGCGGTCCTGGTGTTCAGCAGCCTGATCTTCAGCCTCAACGCGCTCCTGCTGAATCCCGACCTCGACTTGCTGCTCGCGGCGCCACGCCCGGTGGCGAGCATTCTGGCGGGCCGGATGGTGCTGCAGGTCCTTCGGCTATTCCTGCTGAGCCTGCTGTTCACCGGCCCCGCGCTACTCGTGCTGGCGTTTGCCAACCACAACCCGCTGATCGTGATCGTGTTTTGCGCCTTGTATCTGCTCTATCCGGTGTTCGTCGTCGTGATCATCTCGCTGATGAGCCTGCTGCTGGTGCGCGTCATTCCCGCCGGCCGCGGGCGCGAGATCCTGACCCTGTTCGGAGTGATCCTGGCGGTGGGGATTAACCTGCTCAACTTCCTCTTCAACCCCGCCCTACGTGATTCCGGCTTCGCTCGCCGAAGCGGGCCGCCGTCCTTACCGGACATTCCGGGCGCGAGCGCCCCCTGGCTGCCGTCCGGCTGGGCCGGGCGGTCGGCCGCAGCCGCCCTTGGCGGCGATTGGGGATCGGCGGTCGGGTGGGCGCTGATCCTGCTGCTGGTTTCGATCGTGATCTTCGCCTTCGGCACCGCACTCAGCGGCCGGCTTTACCTCGCCGGCTGGATCCAGGCGGTCCCGCCACGACGGCGCACGCTGGCGGCGCGCGGCCCGCGGCGCCGTGGATCGATCCCGCTGCTCAACCCGGTGCTGGCCTCGATCGTGATCAAGGACTGGCGGATGCGAACCCGCGACCTCGCCCAACTGCTCCGTTTCGCGATGCCGGTCGTGTTTCTCTTCGTCATCTTTGGGCTGCGCTTTCCGCGGCTGCTCAGCTCGGTGCAGGGGCTTGGCGCCGGCCCGGCTGCCGCCATGCTCGGTCTGGTGCCCGCCTGGATTCTGCTCTTCTCACTGAGCATCTCGCTCGGATTGAGCGCGGTGAGCCTCGAGGGCAAGAGCATCTGGGTCTACGCGGCCTCTCCCAACACCACCATTCGGTTCCTGGAGGGGAAATGCTGGTCGGCGGCCTTGCCGACAGGCGTCTTGGTCGCGCTCGTCGCCGTGATCGGCGAGATCTTGATCCGGCCCGGCTTGACCTGGGCGGCCACCGCCGTGCTGGTCGCGGTCGCCCAAGCCGCCTCCGTCACGACGCTGATGGTCGGGATCGGCGCCGTCTTTGCCCGCTTCGACTGGACGGATGCCCGCCGGATGATGCACCCCGCGGGAGTGTTCATCGGGATGGGGCTCTTCGCCCTCATCACCGGCGCCAGCGCGTTGCTGCTGGCGATTTCGCTGGCGCTCGCCGGCGCCACGCATTTTCCCCTGGTGACCACCTGGCTGGCAGCGGTGACGGTATCGGTCGGCGGGGCGGTCGCCGTCGCCGCCCTGGGCCTGCTGATCGGCAACGAGCGTCTGCGCGGGCTAGAGCTCGGCTGACTCCTCCGCGACCGGCACCGGTTCCGGTTCCGGCCTCGCCACGGCGCCAATCCGGTGATGATGCCGGCAGCGCGCCTGGTAGCTCGCGGCGCCGCCGATCACGACCAGCGGCGAGTCGACCGGCGCCGGCATGCCATCGACCAGTCGCTGCGTGCGCGTCGCCTGCCGCGAGCCGCAACCGGGGTACTGGCACGACGCCTGCAGCTTGGTGAGCCGGTCGGCATGAGCCGCCAGCAGCGGCATCGGTCCAAACGGCCGCGCCAGGAAATCGAGATCGAGCCCGGCGACGATGACATGTCGCCCCCGATTGGCCAGCTCCTCGGCGAGAGCGACGATCTCAGGTCCGAAGAATTGCGCTTCGTCGATACCGACCACCCGGGTGTCGTCTCGAACCTGGTCGCCCAACGCCGCGACATCCGGCACGGCAATCGCCGGAAAGCGGACCTCACGATGGGAC
>Ga0209805_1000267_pt1 | contig 31631 bp, 32 predicted proteins | sample GraSoiAngelo_148_FD_185905 | JGI IMG/M metagenome (GOLD analysis project Ga0209805, IMG submission 185905) | Grasslands soil microbial communities from the Angelo Coastal Reserve, California, USA - 14_1009_09_20cm (SPAdes) (version 2) | ecosystem: Environmental > Terrestrial > Soil > Grasslands ...
GCCCGGGACGAAGATCGCGTCGGGGCACAGCAATGCTGCGGTGCGTAGCGGCATCGCCGAGCGCACGCCGAACGCGCGTGCCTCGTACGACGCCGCCATGACAACCCCGCGCTCGCCGGGTGCGCCGCCGACGATGACCGGCTTGCCTCGATATTCCGGGTGGTCTCGCTGCTCCACCGATGCGTAGAACGCGTCGAGGTCGCAGTGGAGGATCGCCCGCACGTCGCTCATCGGTAGCGGACCCCGTACGAGCGCGCCTCGGGCATCGCGAACCGCACCAGACGCTCGCCTTCGGTGGTCGCGTCGGCCCGATCGCTCGGGGCGATGCGCGTGAGTGGATGGATCTCGAGCACGGCCTGGTCCTTCGCTCGCGCGATCGACCAGGTCGCGGCGACCATCCCGTCGATGAGGAGAGCGGCTTCGATGATGCCGTTCTTGGCGTAGAGCGCCGAGCGGAACTTGGAGCTCACGATGCGCTCGCGGTTCTGATAGGCGATGAGCACCTCGTCGTAGCGCGGGAGAAAGCGCGCCGGCGCGCGCGTCCCCGCCGCCGGCCGCGGTGCCGTGGGCAGGTCGAACAGCGTGCGACCGGCCTCGTCCTTGAAGGTGCGGAGCTTGGGCGCGAGCGCCTCGAGCGTCGGGCGAAGCCGCGGCGCCACCTGCCCTGCGAACTTCGCGATGTCGGCCAAGCTGACCGGACCGAATGCAGCGATGCAGCGGCGGACGAGCCGTTCGAGTGCGAGCGCTTCCGATGGCCGGCCGTCGCCGCCGATCCAGTGGCTGGCGGCGACATACGGGGCCTCGGTTCCGCCGTACTCCCAGTGCCCTCCCGGTGGTGCCGACACGAGGTCGGCGTGCGCGCTGACGTAGCGCCAGAGCAGCCATGCGAACCGTTCGTTGAAGACATCCCCCATGCGCTCCCGCAGGTGTGCGATGACGGCCTCCTTCGCCTGCGGCGTCCGCGCGAACGCGACCGCGAGCGCGGCCACTCGCTCGGGGTCGGCGCCGCGCGTGACCTGTATCCGATTCCACGCGCCGCGCTGGAGATCCTGAGTGGCGACCGCGTACGCGTAGAAATCTCGCGCGCTCACCAGGTGCAAGGTGCCGCGCATGAGCCGAGCTCGAACGATCGTGTGCCGTTCGAGCGCCGACCAGAGCCGCTCCCGCCGGAACTCGGCGAGCCGCGACCAGAGTGCGAAATACGGCGATGGCGACCACTGCGCCTGGAGGGCCGCAAGGCGCTCGACGCCGGTGACCACGTTGAGCTTGGCCCGGTGCAACAGCAGCTGTCGCGCAAGCGTCGCCCGGTTGAGCTCCCGCAGCGTCAGCGTTCGCGGCGTGCGCGAAGCCCTCATCCGCGGACCGCGTGCGTTTTCGCTTCAGGCGCATAGAAGCGGACGAGCCGCTCGCCCTCGGCGAGAAGCGCTGCTCGGTCCGCGCGCCCGAGACGCGCGAATGGCTTGAGCTCCAGGATGGCCTCCTTCGGACGCACCGCGATGGTCCAACGCCCGGCCACGAACCCGTCGACAGTGAAGGTCTGCCACACCTCGGCGGAGAAGATGACCTGTTTCCGCCACTTCTCGGGCAGGATCCGCGCGCGCTCCGAGGCGACATGTCCCAGGATCGCGGCGTCGAACCGCGCGAGGAAGCGCACCGGCGCCGACGTGTCCGAGGGCGGCCGCGGCGCCTTCGGCAGGTCGAACAGCTCGCGCCCGCGGTCGTCGGTGAAACGGCGGACCTGCTTGATCCGCGCGACCGCGGCGCGGATGTGGGGCACGCGGACGCTGCTCCAAGCGGCGACGTCCGCGACGGTCGCTGGTCCGAACGCACCGAGGTGGCGCCGCACGACCAGGTCATACGCGACCTCGGGCCGCGGGTTCCGCCTGAGCGCGGCCGGCGGCGCGACGAATCGAGCGAGCTGCCGATGGTCGAACCGCGCGCTGGGGGCTTCCCAGATGAGCCCGCTCATCGCGACGGCGGCGTAGAGGAACCAGCTGCGAAGGCGCTCGTCATCGAGAGCTCGCCGGGGCAGGTGCTGGACGATGTGTGCCTTCAGATCTTCCCGCGAGCGTGGCTCCTTCGCGGCGAAGGCCAGGACGCTCTTCTGCAGGGTCGCGAGCTCGTGCATCTCGGGGCTGCCGGGGGGCCGCCAGGCACTGAAGCGCCCTTCGGCCGTCGCGACCGCGTACGCGGGGTATTCGCGTGCGCTCACGAGGTGCAGCGTCCCGCGCATGAGGGTCGCTTTCACGACTTCGCGCTTGTCGATCGCGTGTGTCAGCCGCTCACGATCGAACTCTGCGAGCCTGCTCCAGAGCGAGACATACGGTGCCGGCGCCCACTGGCCCTGGAGGCATCCGAGACGCTCGATCGCCTCGACCACGCCGAGCCGCCGGCGCTCGAGCAGCATCTGCCGTGCGAGCAGCGCGCGATTCAGCTCACGCAGGGTGAGCAGAGGAGCGCGGACCGGCATGGTGCGCCGAGGTTAGGCGAGGCGTCGAATGACGCCGATCACCTTCCCTTGGATCTGGACGTCGCGCGCGTAGATCGGGGCCATCGTTCCGTTCGCGGGCTGCAGGCGAATGCGGTCCTTCTCTTTGTAGAAGCGCTTGAGCGTGGCCACGTTGTCCTCGAGCAGGGCCACGACGATGTCGCCGTCACGCGCATTCGATTGCTCCTGCACGACCACGAAGTCGCCGTCATCGATGTGGTCATCGATCATCGACTTGCCGCGTACGCGCAGAACGAAGGTCTCGCGACCCTTCCCTGCCGCGAGGTCGCCGGGAAGCGTCATCGTCTCGGTGCGGTCGTCGTAGGCGTAGATCGGTTGGCCGGCCGCGATCTCACCGACGATCGGCGCCTTGACGACCTTGCCACCGAGCATCCCGGGCAAGCTGAGTGCCCGGCTGCGCGTCGCCTCTTTCGTCAGGCGCCCCTCGCGCTCGAGCTTGGTGAGATGGTGGTGCACCGCAGAGGTCGAGGCGAGCCCGACGGCCTCCGCGATCTCACGGACGCTCGGCGGGTAGCCCCGCTCGGCGACGGTCTCGCGGATGTACGCCAGGATCTTTTCCGCCCGCTGCTGGTCCTGTTTGGTCACGCTGCCGGCGAGCGTAACCGAACGGATGTTCGCTTGTCAAGGCACGCCCTAATCTCGGCGCGTGCCGCTCGACCCGGAGACGGTCCGGGCCAATCTCCTCGACTACGGCGGGCGGACCTTCTGGGCCCTGCTCGTCGCCATCGCCGCGCTCTTGGTCGCGCGGGTCGTCCGCGCGGCGACGATGCGCTCGCTTGCGCGCAACCGTGCGCAAGCGAACGTCACCATCCTGCTCGGCAATCTTGCGCAGGTGACCGTGATCGTGCTCGGCATCCTCGGCATCCTCGCGATCTACACCCAGGGCGCGTTCGGATGGATCCTGACTTCGTTCAGCGTCGTCGGGCTTGTGATCGGTCTTTCGCTGCAGGACATCCTCAAGAACTTCTTCGCCGGGATCTGGGTCCTGGTCGAGCGGCCGTTCCGCATCGGAGACACGATCGAGGTCACCGGCTACACCGGAAGCGTCGAGGAGATCTCATTCCGCACCACGCAGCTGCGGACCGCCGACGGGCGCGAGGTCATCGTCCCGAACGGGACATTCATGACCTCGGCGGTCGTAAACCTCACGCGCTTTCCCACAAGACGCGTCGGCGCGTGGCTCGTGCTTCCCGGAGATTCCTCGGCGATCAGCGCGGAAGATGTGCGTGGAGCATTGGCGAAGACAAAGGGGATCGCGCCCGACCCGCCCGCGCAGGTCGAGCTCCGCAGCGTCGGGGACGGCAAGGCGCAGTACCTCGTGACGTTCTGGGCTGACGACCAGACGGCCGCGCTTACCCGCGCGCTCGAGGCGCTCCGGGCACGGTTCCCGCAGGGAGAAGTGCATGGTGGCTAAGGGTTTGCGACCACCGAAGGATGTCGGCGACGTCGTCGAGCTCATCCGACGTCTGCCGACCTACATCCGCCTGGTGTGGGCGCTGCTGCGCGACTCGCGAGTTCCCGCCGGTCAGAAGCTGATCCTCGCGGGAATCGTCGGTTACCTCATCCTTCCGATCGATCTGATCCCTGACGTCGTTCCCATCCTTGGACAGCTCGACGACATCGCCGTCGTCCTGCTCGGCCTCGACCTCTTCATCCGCAGCGCGCCGCAGGATGTCGTCGACGACCACTTGAGACGGATCGCTCAGGACAAGGACCAGTTCACCGCCGACATCGCCACCGCCGAACGATTGCTCGGCGATCGGCTCGGCAACGTCCGCGGTACTCTTGATCGGATCCTTCAGCGGGATCGAAAGGGGAGCGCATGAGCGACCGTGACTCCGGACCCGGCATCTTCGGCGCGATCGAGGCACTGCTCGCGATCGTCGGTGCACTGACGGTCATGGGTGTTCTGGCGGTCGCCGCGTCCGTCCTCGCGTGGGAGATGGAGCTCCGGCGAAGCGAGCAGGAGACATCGCTCGACGAGGCGTCTTCCGCCTCCTCCTAGTTTCCGCGACAGGGCATGCGTGTCATCCTCAAGACCGAGGTCAAAGGACTTGGCCGCGTCGGCGACGTGAAAGACGTGGCTGACGGTTATGCGCGGAACTACCTGCTGCCGAAGGGTCTCGCGATCGAGGCGACCGGTGCCGAGCTGAGGCAGCTCGCGCAAGAGCGCGACGCGGAAAAGGCCAAGAAGGACCGTACCCACGGCGATGCCGAGGCGCTCGCGAAGCGCATCGCCGAGATCACCCTCGTCTTCAAGCTCAAGGCCGGGGACCAGGGCAAGACATTTGGCAGCGTGACGGCGAAGGAGGTCGCCGAGGCGCTCACAAACGAAGCGAAGACCGAAATCGACCGGACCAAGGTGGTCCTGCATGAGCCGCTGAAATCGCTCGGCGTCCACACCGTCGAGATACGGCTCCTATCCGACGTCCGCGCGAACGTGACCGTCGCGATCGAGCCGGCCTAGGTGGCTGCTACTTCTTCGGAACGCGCAGCTGGTGCGTTATCGGCGGCTTCGGAGGTGGCTTGCCTGGATCCGTCGACGGACGTGCTCCCTTGCGCAGCTCCTCCAGTCCGTTGCCTTTCAAGCGATCCACCATCTGACCGTCAATTCTAGCGATCGCTCCCATGGAACATCTCGACGAATTCGATCTGATCGCCCGCGACCCAGAGTCCTCGGGTCGCTGGCGCTGATTGTGCGAACCAACCGTCTTCGTCAAGCTCCCACGCCTCCTCGAGGAATAGGTCGTGGCTTCCAGGACTGACACCGGCCAAAGAGCTCTTTCCGAGTTTGCCTGCAAGCGGCACATCGCGATTCTTCAGGTAAACGCGAACGTACGCGCCAGGGCGGCCAGGTCTGAACGCGTAGTCCCAAGCGGTCGGCATCCGATCATCGATCGACATCCCGATCGATCGCAAGGCCGAGCCGACGAGGCGCGTTCGGACGAGAAAGCCAACCACTAGTCCAAGAACCGCAGGCGCGACGAGTAGGTACAGCACGAACCAGCGGACGAAGACGTCCGAGTGCTGCAGAACTGAGTCTCGCTCCGTGAGCAGGCCAGCGGTTGCCGGAAAGACGAGGACATGCACGATTGCCGCCCACACAGCGACGGACAGAAGATACTTCGGCTGAGACGCATCGGCCGTTGGGTCGTTGCGAATGTAGACCTGTCGCAACGAATCCAGGAATGAAGAACAGGACGAGAATCGCGAGGGCCTCGAGCGTGACGGGCACTAGGCGACCTCGCGGGTCTCCCCTAGATCGCGGAAGCGAGTCAGCTCGGACTGGAAGTGCAGATCGAAGTCGCCGGTCGGCCCGTTGCGATGCTTGGCCAGCTTGAGCCGAACGATCCCCTCATCGCGATCCTTGCGGTCCTTCTGCCAGAGGAACATGACGAGGTCGGCGTCGGCCTCCAGCGCGCCGCTTTCGCGAAGATCGGAGAGCATCGGCTCGGTCCCCCGCTGCTCGATCTGCCGCGACAGCTGCGACAGGGCGATGACCGGGACCTCGAGCTCGCGCGCGATGGCCTTGAGCGAGCGACTGATGCGCGCGACCTCGAGCACGCGGCTTTCGTCGTCCTCCGCGCCTTCGATGAGCTGGAGGTAATCGATCACCACCAGGTCGAGTCCACGCTCGGCCTGGAGCCGTCGCGATTTCGCGAGGATGTCAGTGACGTTGAGACGGCTCGACTCCTCGACGAAGATCGGCGCCTGCTGAAGCTCGCTCGAGGCCGCGGAGATGGCGACGAACTCCTGCTGCGACAGCCGGCCCCGGCGCATGCGATTGCCATCGATCTCGGCTCGCATGGAGACGAGGCGCTGCACGACCTGCATCTCGCTCATCTCCATCGAGAACATCGCGCAGGTCTTGTGCTCGACGACCGCGGCGTGCTCCACGACGTTCAGCGCGAGACTCGTCTTCCCGAGCCCGGGTCGGCCGGCGATGAGGATGAGGTCGGACGGCTGCAGGCCTCCGGTCTTCTTGTCGAGCGTCTCGAAACCCGTCTTGATCCCGACGCGCAGATCGCCTCGCGCATCGATCTGTTCCGCATAGCGACGCAGCGCGACATCGAGCGGGACGATGTCGCGATGGAGCGTCGACTCGCTGAGCGAGAAGAGCAGCTCCTGCGCATCGGCGACCGCGGAGGTCGCCTCGTCCCGGGTCAGCGCGAGCCGCGCGATCTCGTTCGCCGATCCAATGAGGCGCCGCAGCAGCGCCGTGCGCTCGACGATCGCCGCATAGCTCTCCGCGTGCGCGACGGTCGGCACGTTCTGCATGAGCGAGACAAGGAACTGCGGCCCGCCGATGGCCTCGACCTCGTCGCGCGCCGCCAGATCCGACTGCACGCTCGCGAAGCCCACCGCCTCGCTGCGCTCCGCGACCCGCGCGATCGCTGCGAGCACGAGCCGATGCTGCTCGCGCGAGAGGTCGGCTGGCGCGAGCCGGCCACGCGCGACCTCGTTGTAGATCGAGCCGTCCATGAGCATCGCGCCGAGGAGCGAGGCTTCGGCCTCGGGTTTCTCGGGCGGCGGCTTGATGCCGCGCGCGACCTCGAGGGTCATACCGGCGGTCCGGCGTCGTCTTGCGCCTTCGAGAAGAACCGCGCCTGCTCGCTCTCGAAGAGCAGCTGGAAGATCCCCGTCGGACCGTTGCGGTTCTTCGCGATGCTGCCGTTGATGAGTCGCGGCGCGCCCGCCGGAGTCTCCTCCCGATCGCGCCACAGCATGACCACCAGGTCGCTGTCCTGCTCGAGGCTTCCACCTTCTCTCAACGTCGAGAGCTTCGGCTCGCCGCCGGCGTCGCCCGCGGCGCGAGAGAGCTGCGAGAGTCCGATGATCACCACGTCCAGCTCGCGCGCGAGCGCTTTGAGATTGCGAGTGATGGTCGCGATCTCTTGCACGCGGTTCTCGTCCTCGCCGCCGGTGCGGACGAGCTGCAGGTAATCGACGACGATGACGTCGACCTTCTCGTGGGTGCTCGCGCGGCGCGCCTTCGTGCGCAGCTCCATGATCGAGATCCCAGGCGTGTCGTCGATGAGGATCGGCAGGCCGTGCAGCGCCGCGGCCGCGTCGGTGTCGATGATGTTCCCGGTCCGAAGGGCCAGCAGGTCCATGCGCGAGTTGAGCGCGAGGAAGCGCGACACGATCTGCTTCGCGTCCATCTCGAGCGAGAAGAGCAGAACGCGATGCCCGCGGCGCGCCATGTTGTATGCCATCCCGAGGGCGAGGCTCGTCTTCCCGACCGACGGACGTGCCGCGAGGACGATGAGGTCGCCGGTGGTGAAGCCCTCGGTGTAATAGTCGAGCTCGCGGAACCCCGACGGGATCCCCGAGAGGTCGAACGGCCGCTCCATTCGCTCGGTCAGGTGCTCGTAGTTGGTCTGCAGCGTCGCGGTGATGTGCCGCAGCTGGGCGTTGGCCGATTCGTCGCGGAGCGCGAAGAGCCGCTGCTCGGCACGGTCGAGGGCGAGCGGGATGTCGGTGGGCTCGTCGTACGCATCGGCAGCGATCGCGGTCGCCGCGCCGAGGAGGCGTCGCAAGATGGCCCGATCGCGCACCACGTGCGCGTGACGCTCGATCTCGACCGCGGTCGGCACGCCGTCGGCAAGGCTGCGAAGGTAGGCCTGACCTCCGGCGCGGTCGAGCTCCTCGCGCCGCGCGAGCTCGACCTGGATCGTGATCGGATCGATCCGCTCGCGGCGCTCGAGGAGCGCCTGCGCCGCGGCGTAGACGCGCTGGTGCCTCGCGAGGTAGAAGTCGTCCACGCGCAGCAGGTCTGCGATCTTGAAGATCGCGTCGCGGTCGGTGAGCAGGCAGCCGAGGACGTGCTGCTCGGCGGCTTCGTCGAACGGGACCCGCCGGTCGGTCGCGGCGGCAGTCTCGAGCGTCATCTAGAGATTATCGAACATCCGTTCCATAGCGGCAAGCAAAAGCCAACTCGGACCTCCAAAAGCCTCGTTTTGGGAAGCTCGCGGGGACGAAAGTGTCCTGTGGCATTTCGCCTCGCCACGGCGACGATGTCCACCGGCTTCTCCACCAATTTCGTCCACCGTGTATGCACCGCCGCCCGGTTCGGTGGACAAAGCGCCTCCCGCACTCGATAGAGTCGGCCTGGTCTTGCGTGTCCTCGTAACCGGCGGCGCCGGATTCCTCGGTAGTCACGTCGTCGACGCGCTCGTCGCGCGCGGCGATCGCGTCCTCGTCGTCGACGATCTCTCGACCGGCGATCGGGCCAACGTCAACGCCGCCGCGGACCTTCGGGTCGCGGACGTCTCTGACTCGTCGGCGCTCGAGCGCGCTCTTGCCGGACAGCGGTGGGACGCGGCCGTGCACTGCGCCGCCAAGACGAAGGTCGTCGAGTCCATGGAGAAGAAGGAGCTCTACGAACGCGTCATCCTGGAAGGGACGCGAAACGTGCTGAAGCTCTCGCGCGGGCACCACGCGTCGTTCTTCGTGAACATCTCGACCGGCGGCGCGATCTACGGCGAGACGCCGGTGTGCGCGGACGAGACGGTCCCGGTCGACCCCCCATCGAACTACGGCCGCTTCAAGGCAAAGGCCGAGGAGCTCGTACGGTCGTCCCGCATCGACTCGATCACGCTCCGCCTGGCGAACATCTACGGCGCACGGCAGCGGAAGGACCTCGAGGGTGGCGTGATCGCCATTTTCATCGGGTGCTGGAAGCGTCGCGAGCCGATCACGCTCTTCGGCGACGGCAGCTACCAGCGCGACTACGTGTACATCGGCGACGTCGTCCAGGCCATCCTCACCGCGCTCGCGGGAAGGCACCGGGGTGTCTACAACATCGGGACCGGCATCGCGACGAGCGTGAACGACGTCGTGCGCACGTTGACGTCACTCCTCGGCGCACCGCCCGGCGTGCACCAGGCGGCCGCGCGCCCAGCCGAAATCCTGCGCGCCTGCGTCGATCCCACCAGGGCAGCGCGCGATGGGCTCTGGCAACCACGCACCGCGCTCGCGGAGGGGCTGCGCCTGACCGCCGCTGCGGAAGGAGCGCTTGCCACCGCGGATTAGGATTCCGCCGGGGAGCGGCGGATGGCGATGACCCTCACGGACAAGAGCCTGAGCTGTCGCGAATGCGGCAACGCCTTCGTTTGGACCGTCGGCGAGCAGGACTTCTACGCGCAGAAAGGCCTGCTCCACGAACCGCAGCGGTGCGCCGATTGCCGCCGACGCGCCAAGGCCGAGCGCGCCGCCGCACGCGTGCAGAGCATGCACGAGATCGTCTGCAGCAACTGTGGCAAAACGGGCCAGGTGCCGTTCCAGCCGCGCGCCGATCGGCCGGTGTACTGCTCCGTGTGCTTCGAGGACCGACGCTCGGTGGGTCGACCGGCGGGCCCTAGCTAGACCGCCCGGCCTCGTTCCTGCAGCATTCCAACCCGGGTGGGCCGTTTCCTCTGGGGCTTTGCCTTCGGCGCGATCACGATCCTCGTGGTCCTCGCGGGGATCGGGCATTACCTCGACGTATCCGACCCGCTGGACAAGGTCGACGCCATCGTGGCGATCTCGGGCGACACCGGCGCTCGTGTCGAAACCGCGATCTCGCTCTGGAAGGCGGGATACGCACCGGTCTTGATCTTCTCGGGGGCGTCGAGCGATCCGCAGTCAGCCTCGTCGGCCGAACTGATGAAGCGTACGGCGCTCGCCGCGGGTGTTCCCGCGAGCTCGATCGTCGTCGAGGGAAGCTCCGCGACGACCGAGGAGAACGCCACGAACGTGGCCCAGATCATGCGCGCCCAAGGTCTCCACACCGCGATCCTCGTGACGAGCCCCTACCACCAGCGGCGCGCGGCGCTCCTCTTCACTCGCGAGTTCGACGCCGCCGGTCTCGCCTTCCGCAATCACCCCGCCGACGATCCAGATTGGGATCCGAACGTCTGGTGGATTCATGACGACTCGCGAAAGCTGACGCTCGTCGAGCTGGCGAAGCTGGGAGCGCTGGTCGCGGGACAGCGCGGGGTCTAGCATCGGAACACGTGCCCGTGACCGCCATCGTCGGCGCGCAGTGGGGCGACGAAGGCAAAGGAAAGATCACCGACCTCCTGGCGCAGGAGGCGGATTTGATCATCCGTTTCCAAGGCGGCAACAACGCTGGCCACACCGTCGTGAACCAGCACGGGACGTTCAAGCTCCATCTCGTTCCGAGCGGGATCTTCAACCCGAGCGCGCTCTGCGTGCTCGGGCCGGGAACTGTCGTCGACCTGGCGTTCCTCTGCCGCGAGCTCGCCGAGCTCGAGAAGAGCGGCATCTCGACCGCGAACCTGCGGGTCTCCGACCGCGCGCACCTGCTCATGCCGTGGCACGTCGCGCTCGACCGCCTCGACGAGCGCGAGCGCGGCCGCAAGAAGCTCGGCACCACCGGTATGGGGGTCGGGCCCGCGTACTCGGACAAAGTCGGTCGCCACGGAATTCAGGTCTACGAGGTGCGCGACGCGCGGCGCTTCCGCGACCGCGTGCGGCGCGAGCTCGAGGTAAAGAACGCGATCCTCGAGCGCTTCGGCGACGTGCCACTCGACCCGCGCGAGGTCGCTGACTCGGTCCTGGCCGCCGCGGCGACGCTTGGCGATCGCATCGTCGACACGCTGCCGCTGGTCGAGGGGGCGCTCGCGAGGGATGCGCGGATCCTCCTTGAAGGGCAGCTTGGCGCGATGCGCGACCTCGACTGGGGGATCTATCCGTATGTCACGAGCTCGAACCCGCTCGCGGGCGGCGCGTCGGTCGGCGCCGGAATCCCACCGCGCAAGATCACGCGCGTCATCGGGGTCGTGAAGGCGTACTCGACCGCGGTCGGTGAAGGTCCGTTCCCGACGGAGCTGCACGGCAAAGACGCGCACGAGCTGCGCGAGCGCGCGCATGAATACGGCGCGACGACCGGCCGGCCGAGGCGCGTCGGCTGGTTCGACGCCGTCGCGGCGCGTCACGCGCACCGGCTGAATGCGTTCACCGAGCTCGCGGTGACGAAGCTGGACGTCCTCGACGTCTACGAGCGCATCCCGTTCTGCACGCGCTACGACGTCGACGGCGCATCGACGTGCGACATGCCGACGACTCACGCGCTCGAGCGCGCGCGCCCGTGCTACGAGACGCTTCCCGGATGGAACACCGGGATCGCCGGAGCGACCGAGCGGCGACTGCTGCCAGAGAACGCGCGCGCGTATCTCGCACGCATCGAAGAGAGCGTCGGCGCGCGTGTCGGCATGGTGGGGATCGGACCCGAGCGGACCGCGACGCTGCTGTAGCGGGCCACTCCTTCTAATACACTTGCCCGGGTGAGGGCGGCGGGTTGACCCGGGAGGAGAAGTTCGCCAAAGAAGGCCTGACCTTCGACGACGTCCTCCTGATCCCCGCCCGCAGCGACATCCTCCCGACCCAGGTCTCGACCGAGGCCCGCCTCACGAACGAGATCCGCCTCGACATCCCGATCCTCTCCGCGGCCATGGACACCGTCACCGATGCGACCATGGCTATTGCGCTCGGCCGTCTCGGTGGCCTCGGAGTGATCCATCGCAACTTCACCGTCGCCGAGCAGATCGACGAGGTCCGCCGCGCCAAAGACGCCGATGTCCTGGTCGGCGCTGCCGTCGGTGTCGCGGGCGACGCCGACGAGCGCGCGGCCGCTCTGGTCGGGGCGGGCGTCGACGTCATCGTCGTCGACATCGCGCACGGCCATTCGGCCGGCGTGACGCGGATGGTGGAGAAGGTGAAGGCCCGCCATCGCGTGCAGGTGATCGCGGGCAACGTGGTCACCGCGGAAGGGACCGAGGAGCTCATCGCGGCGGGCGCCGATTGCGTGAAGATCGGCGTCGGTCCCGGCGCCATCTGCACGACACGCGTCGTGGCCGGCGCGGGGATGCCGCAGGTCACCGCGATCTACGACTGTGCCGAGGCCGCCGACCGCCATGGCATTCCGGTGTGCGCAGACGGAGGGATCCAGGAGTCCGGCGACATCGCCAAAGCGATCGGTGCGGGGGCGTCGACGGTGATGCTCGGCGGGCTGCTCGCCGGCGTCGACGAGTCGCCAGGGGACGTGCGCGACACGGCCGACGGACCGATCAAGGCCTATCGCGGGATGGGCTCGCTGGGCGCGATGCAGGCGCGTCGCTCGCGTGACCGATACGGACAGGGCGAGGTCGGCGACTTCTCGAAGCTCGTGCCCGAGGGTGTCGAAGGACACGTGACCGCGGTGGGCCCGCTGGCGCCGTTCGTCCATCAGCTCGTCGGCGGGCTGCGCGCGGGCATGAAGTACGTCGGGGCCTCCACGATCGACGAGTTGCGCGCGAATGCGCGGTTCGTGCGCATCTCCGGCGCCGGTCTGCGCGAATCCCATCCGCACGACATCCGCATCACGCAGGACGCCCCGAACTATCGGGTCCGCGCCTAAGCCGTGACCCGTTCCGAAGCGATCCGCTCCGCCACCGGGGCGGGGCTCGGCCCGTCGGTCCGGGCGACGGTCGCGATCCTGGACTTCGGCTCGCAGTACACCCAGCTGATCGCCCGCCGCGTGCGCGAGTCGCGGGTGTATTGCGAGATCGTCCCGCATGACGTCACTCCCGAGGAGCTCCGCGCCAAGAACGTGATCGGCGTCATCCTGTCGGGCGGTCCGGCGAGCGTGTACGAGCCCGGCGCACCCGGCATCGATGCACGCGTGGTCTCGGGCGAGTTTCCCGTGCTCGGCATCTGCTACGGCATGCAGCTGATGGCCCACGTGCTCGGCGGCCACGTTGTCGCCGAAGGGAAGCGCGAGTACGGCCCCGCGACGGTCGAGATCGCCGACCGCAGCGGCATCTTCGAAGGGCTCGGGACGAGCGAGCGCGCGTGGGTAAGCCACGGCGACACCGTGCGGAGACCGCCTGCGTCGTTCGCCGTGCTCGCACGGACGCCCTCGGTGCCGGTCGCGGCGATGAGCGATGGGAACAAGCGGTGGGCGGTGCAGTTCCATCCCGAGGTCGCACACACTCCGCATGGCGCGGAGATCCTGCGCAACTTCCTCTATCGCGTGTGCGGCGCGACCGGCGATTGGACCCCCGCGGCGTTCGTGGAGGAGGCAGTCGCCGAGATGGGGGCGCGGATCGGATCGCGCCATGCGATCTGCGCGCTCTCGGGCGGCGTGGACTCCGCGGTCGCGGCGACGCTCGTCGCGCGCGCGATCGGCGACCGGCTTACCTGCGTCTTCGTCGACACGGGGCTGCTACGCGCGAACGAAGCCGAGGAAGTGATCGCCACGTTTGGTCCGCGCTTGCGGCTCATCCACGTCGATGCGGCGGATCGGTTCCTCGCGAGGCTCTCCGGCGTGGACGATCCCGAACGGAAGCGCGCGATCATCGGCGAGGAGTTCGTGCGATGCTTCGAGGAGCAGGCAAAGCGCATCGGGACCGTAGAGCTCCTTGTGCAGGGGACGATCTATCCCGACGTCATCGAATCGCGATCCCGCGAGTCGACGACGAGCGCGCGCATCAAGACCCACCACAACGTCGGCGGGCTGCCCGAGGTCATGGCGCTGGACGTCGTCGAGCCGCTCCGGCGCTTGTTCAAGGACGAGGTCCGGCGCGTCGGCGCGGAGCTCGGCATCCCCGAGGACATCCTCTGGCGGCACCCGTTCCCCGGTCCCGGTCTGGCGGTACGAGTCGTCGGTCCGGTGACCCGTGAGGCGCTGGACATGCTGCGGCGCGCCGACGCGATCTTCCTCGAGGAGCTGCGAGCCGCGGACCATTACCGCCAGGTGGCTCAGGCCTTCGCGGTCCTCACGCCGGTGCGCAGCGTCGGCGTGCAGGGCGATTACCGCACGTACGGTTCGCTCATCGCGCTGCGCGCGGTGACGACCGAAGACTTCATGACCGCGGACTGGGCCCGGCTGCCATATGACCTGATCGAGCGGGTCTCGGCCCGCATCGTCAACGAGGTGGCCGGCGTCAATCGGGTGGTCTACGACGTGAGCTCGAAGCCGCCCGCGACGATCGAGTGGGAGTGACCGGCTCTCGCGGCGACCCGGGCGAGCTTCGCGCGAGGATGGTGGGCACGCTGCGCGACCGAGGCATCTTCCACGACGTGGTGATCGAGCGCGCATTCGACCAAGTCCCGCGCGAGGCGTTCCTGCCCGGCGTCGCGATCGAGCAGGTCTACAGCGGCGACATGATCCCGACCAAGCACGATACGAGCGGAAGCCTTGTCAGCTCGTCGAGCGAGGTCGGTGTCATGGCTTCGATGATCGAGATGTGCGAGCTCGCACCCGGTCATCGCGTACTTGAGATCGGGGCGGGCACCGGATACAACGCGGCCATCCTCGCGACGGTCGTCGGCGAACGAGGCGAGGTCACCACCGTGGACATCGACGCGGCGTGCGTCCAGGAAGCGCGCGATCATCTCGCGACGGCGGGGTTCGGTCGGGTCAGCGTCGTCGACGCCGATGGCTGGTACGGGCACGCGAAGCGCGCGCCGTACGACCGGATCGAGGTCACGGCGAGCAGCAGTGAGATCTCGCCCGATTGGGTCAAACAGCTGGCCGACGACGGACGCCTGGTTCTCCCTTTGCGGCTGCCAGCCGGCGCGCAGGTACTCGTGTCGTTCAAAAAGGACGGCAGGAATCTCGTCAGCACTGCTGTTCGCCCGGGAGCGTTCATCCCGCTGCGCGGGCCGGCGGTGCGAAGCGAAGACCTGACTGAGGTGGCCGGATTCGACGTGGCGCCATCTTCGCTCAGTGATTCGGCGCGGTCGGTCCTCGAGGCGCTTCTGTCGGGACGGCCGCGCACGATCGAGCTCAGCGGCCCGGTGCGACCCGACGCCTTCGCGCTCATCGCCATGGCGATGCCGTCCGCGATCGGCGTGCGCCGACAGGGGAAGGACGGCGCGGCGATCGGAGTCTTCGTCGAGGATCCGGCGGGACTGGCGCTGCTCGAGCTTGCCGGAAGCGCGTTCGCAGGCCCGCTGACCCATCTGGTCGGCTATGGCTCATCGCTTGCGATGGACGCGCTTCGCGTACAGCTCGACGCGGTCCGAAAGTCGAGCGTCCGGGACTTTCACATCGTCGCGCGCCGCCGGCGTCCACCCACCGATCATCTGGGGTTCCGGCTCGAATTCATCCGCGAAGGGACTTCGTGAGGGACATGCTCCGCGGAGAGCGCGTCTACCAAAAGATCTGGGAGAACCGCAAGCAGCGGAGCCCTGGTCGATCGCCTGGTGCGCCCGGCCTGAACTGCCTCGTTCTTGGTGGAGGCGGGCGCGAGTACGCGATCGCGTGGCGCCTCGCGCGATGCGACAGCGTCGCGACGATCGACGTCACGCCTGGCAACGGGGGCCTCGTTCTGTTCACGCGGCTTCTCGACTTCCGGCCGGACGATGTCGGACGGATAGAGGAGCACGTCACTGCGTCGCACATCGACCTCGGGATCGTCGGGCCGGACGAGCTCATCGCGAAGGGGATGGGGGACGTCCTGAGGCGGTCAGGGATCGCCGTTGTTGGCGCATCGCGCGAGGCCTCGCGCGTCGAATGGTCGAAGAAGTTCGCGAAGGAGCTCATGGACGAAGCGGGTGTCCCGACCGCGCGATGGGAAGCTTTCGCCGACGCGGCCAACGCCGCCCAGGCCCTCGATCGCTGGGGTGCGCCGGTCATCGTCAAAGCGGATGGCCTTGCCGCGGGCAAAGGCGTGACCCTGGCGCGAACGCTCGACGAGGCCCGCGAGGCGCTCGCGACTCCGCCCGCGAACAGCGGCGTGGTGATCCTCGAGGAACCGCTCGAAGGCGAAGAGGCGTCGCTCCAGGCGCTCGTCGACGGTGAAACCGTGGTCGCGTTGCCGCCGGCGCGCGACTTCAAGCGCGCTCACGACGGGGACGCTGGCCCGAACACGGGCGGCATGGGCGCGTTCTCGCCGACGGCGATCTTGCCGGACGACGGAGCGCAGGACATCGCGAACGAGCTCATCGCGCCGATCGCGAAGGCGCTCCTCCGGCGCGGTGTCCCGTACCGCGGCGTCCTCTACGCGGGTCTCATGCGTACGCGCGATGGCTGGCGCGTTCTCGAGTACAACGCGCGCTTCGGAGATCCTGAGGCGGAGGTCTCGCTGCCGCGGGTCGGGGGCGACTTCGCGAGGCTGATGCAGGCGCTCGGCGAGGGCAAGCTCGCGTCGTACGTCGCCACGAACCCGATGCGCTTCAGCCAGCGCGCGTTCGTCGACGTCGTCCTCTGCGCGGAGAACTACCCCGGACCGCCGAAGACCGGCATGCGCATCGACGGACTGGATCGCTTGCCCGACGGCGTATACGCCTTCCACGGCGCGACGCGTCGCGATGCCGCGGGCAACGTCCTCGTGAGTGGCGGACGGGTCATTCACATCGTCGCGAGCGGCGAAACGGTTGCGCAGGCGCGCGATCTCGCGTACGCGGGCGCCGAGCGCGTGAGCTTCGAGGGCAAGTTCTATCGTTCGGACATCGCGCGGCAGGAGGTGGCGGTCGCTTGAGCACGCGCGTCGCGATCGTCATGGGCTCTTCGTCGGATCAGGCCACGATGCGACTCGCCGCCGAGGCTCTCGAAGGCCTCGGGATCGGATGCGAAACGCGCGTGCTCTCGGCGCATCGCACCCCCGAGGCGCTGCGCGAGTGGGTCGAGTCCCTCGAAGCCAAGGGCGTGCGCGTGATCATCGCCGGCGCGGGCGGCGCCGCGCACCTTGCCGGCGCGGTCGCCGCGCTCACGACGCTGCCCGTGATCGGCGTGCCACTGATCGCGCCGAACGCGATCGCCGGCGGCCTCGACGCGCTGCTTTCGACGGTGCAAATGCCACGCGGCGTCCCTGTCGCGACGGTCGCCGTCGGCGAAGCCGGCGCCGCCAATGCCGGAATTCTCGCCGCTCAGATCCTTGCGACCAGCGACGCCGATCTAGCCGGAAGAGTTCGAATGATGCGCGAAGGAATGGCCTCGAAGGTGTTGGCTGGATGAGCATCGTCGGCTCGCGCGCCGCGGGTCCTGTCCCGGGTTCGGGGTTGCGCCCTCGCCGCACCCTTTCCCGCGCCACGCATTCAACGGCGCGTGCGTCACGGGCGCGGGTCCTGGGCACCCGCGGCTCGTACGCAACCCGCTCACCCGTGCCACCCGCGGCGCGCAGGCCCTACCGGACCCCGTCCGCATGACCATCACGAACCGCTTTGACGCGATCTCGCCGATCGACTCGCGGTTCTATGGCGGCGACCAGTCGCTGTACAAGGCGCTGCACCCGTATCTCTCGGCCGCCGCGGCGATCAAGTACCAGGCTCGCGTCGAGGGCGCGCTCGCGCTAGCGCTCTCCGACGTCGGGCTCTGCGATCGGCAGGTTGCCAACACGATCGCGAGCGCTGCCGATCGCATCACCGCCCAAGAGGTCGCGGAAGAGGAGACGCGGACGCGCCACGACGTGCGCGCCCTCGTGAACGTCATCCGCGCGCAAGTGCCCGATGAGGCGAAGCGCTTCGTGCATCTCGGAGCGACGAGCTACGACATCGTCGACACGGCCAACGCGCTTCGCTACCGCGAGTGCATCGAGCGGGTCGTCGTGCCGACGGTCGCGGTGCTCATCGCGAAGTGCATCAGCATCACCGAAGCCGAGGCCGAGACGGCGCAGATCGGGCGCACCCACGGCCGTCACGCCGAGCCGGTGACGTTCGGCTTCACGATGGCCGAGTACGTCTCACGCCTCGGCGATCGGCTCGAGCAGCTTCGCCTCGCGGCGCGGCGCCTGCCCGGGAAGCTCTCCGGTGCGGTCGGTGCGTACAACGCGCAGACCCTTCTCGCCGAGGACCCGCGCGCGCTCGAGCGGCGCTTCCTTGCATCGCTCTCGCTGCACGCGGCACCGGTGAGCACCCAGATCGTGCCGCCGGAAGGGTGGACCGACCTCGCGCATGCCTGCATCACCGCGCTCGGGGTCATGGCGAATCTCGCCGACGACATGCGGCAGCTGCAGCGAAGCGAGATCGGCGAGGTCGCGGAATCGTTCGCCGCCGAGCAGGTCGGCAGCTCGACGATGCCGCACAAGCGCAATCCGGTGAGCTTCGAGAACGTGAAGTCGATCTGGAAGGTAATCGCGCCTCGCGTCCTCACCACCTACATGGATCAGATCAGCGAGCACCAGCGGGACCTCACCAACTCCGCGTCGCAGCGCTTCCTCGGTGAGATCCTCGCGGCGACCGCGTATGCCGCGGGCCGCCTCGCGTCATCGCTCGACGGGATGCGCGTGGACCGTGACCGCCTCAAGGCCAACCTCGCGATGTCGCGCGGGACGATCGCGGCCGAGCCGCTCTACGTCCTCCTCGCCAAGTACGGCCATCCCGACGCGCACGAAGCGGTCCGCCGGCTCACGCTCGAAGCGGAGCGCGGGAACCGCTCGCTCCTCGAGGTCGCCACGCTCGACGCCGACCTGCGCGAATACCTGAAGAAGCTCACGCCGGACGAGCGGCGCGTGCTCGAGCGCCCCGAGGAGTACCGCGGTCTCGCGACGCAGGTCGCCAAGGACGTCGCCGCGAACTGGCGCGAGCGTCTCAAAGCGATCCTTCCTGAGTGAGCGTCCTCCTCGAATCGCGGATCCAGGGGGCGCCACTCTTCCGGCGGGGAAAGGTGCGGGACGTCTACGAGGCCGGCGCCGATAAGCTCGTGATCGTCGCGAGCGATCGCCTGTCGGCGTTCGACGTCGTGCTGCCGACGCCGATCCCGGACAAAGGCAAAGTGCTGACGCAGATCTCGAACTTCTGGTTCCGCAAGACCGAGAAGATCGTCCCCAACCACCTCATCGCCACGGACCTGAGGCGCTTCCCGCGAGCCTTTCGCGACGCGCGCTCGCTGGCCGGGCGTGCGGTGCTCGTCGAGCACTGCGAGCGGATCGACATCGAGTGCGTCGCGCGCGGCTACATCTCGGGGTCGGCGTGGACCGAATACAAGGCGCTCGGGACGGTCGCCGGTGAGGCGCTTCCCAGGGCGCTCATCGAATCGGAGCAGCTGACAGAACCGATCTTCACCCCCGCGACGAAGGCCGAGAGCGGTCACGACCAGAACATCTCGAAGGCCCAGCTCGCCGGGATGATCGGCACCGACCTCGCCCGCGAGCTCGAGCGGCTCACGCTCGAGCTCTACCGCTTCGCCCACGACTACGCCGCATCGAAGGGGCTGATCCTCGCCGACACGAAGTTCGAATTCGGCTACCACGACGGCAGGATCACGCTCATCGACGAGATCCTCACCCCCGATTCGTCGCGGTACTGGGATGCCGAGGCGTACAAGCCCGGCATATCGCCGCCGTCCTTCGACAAGCAGTACGTGCGCGATTTCCTCATGGCGAGCGGCTGGAACAAAGAGCCGCCCGCGCCGGCGCTGCCGCCGGATGTCGTAAAGGGAACGACGGACCGCTATCGCGAGTGCTACCGGCGCGTCGTCGGAAAGAAGCTCGCGTGAGGTTCGTCGCCCGCGTGCTGGTGCGGCCGAAGACCGACGTCCGCGATCCGCAGGGGGAGGCCGTGCTCGCGGCGCTGCGTTCGCTCGGCCACGACGTCTCTGGCGTGCGCACCGGCAAGGAGATCGTCCTGACGTTCTCCGCGCCTGACGAGCGCGCGGCGCGGATGGCTGCCGAGCGCATGGGCGATCAGCTGCTCGCGAACCCCGTGATCGAGAACTACGAAGTGACGCTCGAGCGGGAGATCGTCAAGGCCCGTTGAGGCCCATCTCGGCAAGCTCGCGATCGCTGAAGACGGTCGGGCATACCGGATCGCTGCCCGCGGCGACCTGACAGGTCATCGGCGAGTACATCATCCCGACGCTCGAGAAGCTCGGCGGCGTGTCCGACCAGTGCCCGTCCTGCGTGCCAGACCCGAAGCAGCACCAGATGTGGCCGAGCTCGTGGAGCGTGGTCGCCATGAGCTCGGGGAGCGTGAGACGCCGCGAGCCCTCGACACTGTGGACCGTGATCGTCTGCGAGACCACGCGCCCGCCGAGCTTGTGCTGCATCAGCGCGGACGTGCCGGAGGTGCCATCGAGCTTGACGTCGATGTCGGCATCGGTGCGCAGGGCGAGCTTCCCGCGGCCGCGCGTCGCGACCGACCAGGCAGTGGGCAGCGCCCCCGCGATCGAGTCGCGCAGCTCCGGAAGGCGCGCGCGCTCCTGTGCGTCGCCGCCGTCGCCGACGAACAGATGCACCGAGAGGAAGGTTGCCGAGATCAGCGGCGCGATCGTCGGCATCCCTCGGAGCGAGGCAAGGCCTCCGCACCCCGAAGCTGCCACCACGATCAGCACCAGCGCGATCGTTCGGAGCAGGGCCACGAGGGCACGGTACGTTCCCGTCGCGCGTCTCATGCATCAAACTGGTCTGTGGTGAGCGCGCAATGACGAAAGTGGCGATCCTCCGGTATCCGGGTACGTGGAGCGAGCGCGATTTCGCGCATGCCCTCTCGCTCGTCGACGGCGTCGAGACCGAGATCCTCTGGCACGAAGACGCGCGCCTTGCGGGGTTCGACGCCGCCATCGTGCCCGGCGGCTTCAGCTACGGGGACTACCTGCGCGCGGGCGCGATCGCGAAGCTCTCGCCCGCGACCGCCGAGCTGCGCCGCTTCGCGGTCGACGGCGGCGTCGTGCTTGGAAGCTGCAACGGCTTCCAGATCCTCTGCGAGGCGGGACTTCTGCCCGGGGCGCTCATCCGCAACAGCGACCTTGCGTACCGCTGCGACTGGGTGCACGTGCGCGTCGAGAGCGAGCGCACACCATTCACCGATGATCTGGGCGATGCCGTATTGAAGATGCCCATCGGCAACGGTGAGGGTTGCTGGGTCTCCGACCCGGACACGCTCGCGCGCGTCGAAGAGCGCGGACAGGTCGTGTTCCGCTACGTCGATGAGACCGGCACGCGCACACCTTCGGCGAACCCCAACGGATCCCTCAATGACATCGCCGGCGTGCGCAACGAAGAAGGCAATGTTCTCGGCCTCATGCCGCACCCCGAGCGGTGTTCGGAAACGCTGCTCGGGGGTACGGATGGGTATCGGATGCTCGCCAGGCTGGCAAGCGTGCGCCACGGCACGGCGCCTGCCGTATATAGACATAGATAGGTATGGACCTCTTCGAGAAACAGGCGCAGCTCCAGGGCCTTTTCCAGACCTCGCCGGTCGACGCCGCGTACCTTGCAGGCTCGACCACCGGGCGCAAGATCGCTGGCACCTACAACGATCTCGACATCGCGCTGCTTCTGCTGAAGGCGGTCAAGGCGAACGAGTTCTTCGACTACCAGGTCTATTTCGTCAGCGAGCTTTCGAAGGCGCTCGACACCGCTGAGCTCGACGTCGTGATCCTCAACCAGGCCTCGCTGCTGCAGAAGTGGCAGGTGATCCGAACCTGGAGCCTCCTCTACCAGCGCGACCAGAAGCGCCGCGTCGAATACGAGGCCCGCGCGGCCATGGAGTACCTCGAGTTCAAGAAGTACGACGAGGTCCAATCCAAAGCGCTCGCCGAGCGCACCCGGGGGGACCGCTTCGCGATCGACGGCGAATACGTGCGCAGGCGCCTGGCGCGGCTGCGCGAGTACACGACGCTGCTCTCCGACCTGCGACCGATCGAGCACACCAAGTTCAAAGCCGATCCGAAGCTCTACGGGCTCGCCCAGTGGTACCTGCAGCAAGCGGTGGAGCTGCTCTTCGGCACGGCGGCGTACCTGGTGATGGCCCTCGCCCTCCCCAAGCCAGAGGCGTACCACGACATCCTCGACGCCCTCGCGGGCCACGGAGTGATCGAGCGGGCGCTCGCGTATCGCCTCGAGCATCTGGCCAACCTGCGCAACCTCCTCGCCTACGATCGCGAGCAGACCGACATCGACGACGTGTATGGGCAGATCCAGACGCGGGTAGCCGACCTCGGAGCGTTCGCCGACCAGGTGCTGCGCTTCATCGGAAACAGCGACCTGTCCTAGCTCGCTCTTAGTCCGCTACTCTTGAGGGCGATGACGCTCCGCGGAGCACTCTTCCGGTCGTGAGCGTGTCCCCGACGATGACGGGGACAGAAACGGCGCAGCCTAACCAGATTCCCAGCGACGTCGGCCTCACCGCGGACGAGGCTGCCCGGGTGCGCGAGCTCCTCGACCGTGAGCCCAACGAGCTCGAGTGGGCGATGTTCGGCGCGATGTGGAGCGAGCACTGCGCGTACAAGCATTCGAAGAAGCTGTTGCGCACCCTTCCGACGAAGGGGCCGCGCGTGGCGGTGGGTCCGGGCGAGAACGCCGGCGCCGTGGATCTCGGCGGCGGGTTGCTCTGCGTATTCAAGGTCGAGAGCCACAACCACCCGTCGGCTGTTGAGCCCTACCAGGGTGCCGCGACCGGGGTGGGCGGGATCCTCCGCGACGTCTTCGCCATGGGCGCGCGCCCCACGGCCGTGCTCAACGCGCTCTTCTTCGGGCCGCCCGACGATCCCGCGGTACGCCGGACCATCACCGGCGTCACCGGCGGGATCTCGTTCTACGGCAACTGCGTCGGCATCCCCGACGTCGCCGGCCACGTCAGCTTCGAGCCGTGCTTTGCGGACAACCCGCTCGTGAACGCGATGTGCGTCGGCATCGCTCGCGCGGAAGACCTGCGGACCGCGAACAAGGCGCGTCCGGGGAGCGCGGTGTATCTCGTCGGCAGCGACACGGGCCGCGACGGCATCGCCGGCGCATCGCTCCTCGCGAGCTTCGAGCTGGGCAGCGGATCGGACGCGAAGCGGCCGTCGGTCCAGGTCGGCAACCCGTTCCTTGAGAAGCTCTTGCTCGAGGCGACGCTCGAGCTCGTCGCCGCCGACGCCGTCGAGGCGGTGCAGGATCTCGGCGCGGCGGGTCTCACCTGCGCGTCGAGCGAGGTGGCCGCGAAGAGCGGCGTCGGCATGAGCATCGACGTCGGGGCCGTGCCGCGCCGCGCGACGGGCATGACCGCGCACGAGGTCATGCTCAGCGAGTCGCAGGAGCGGATGCTCGTCGTCGCGCGTCCCGGCTGCGAAGCTGACATCGAGCGGATCCTCGCCCGCTGGGAGCTCCACGGCGCGCGCATCGGTGAAATCACCGCCGATCCGCTTCTCGAGATCTTCGACGGTGACGCGCTCGTGGCCTCGCTGCCGCCGCGTGCGCTCGCTGACGACGCGCCCGAATACGACATCACCGATCTTGCGAGCGCGCATGCGAGCGGCGTCGAGGGCGGGGAGTCCGGCGGCGCAACGGGACTCACGCCGGGACAAGCGGACTTGCCGTCGGCGAATGGAGGCGGGAAGGGACCCGTGAGCACGACGGGCTCCCCGTCCGGGACGACGCGTCAACCGAGTCCGCCTGCGAGGCCTCGCAAGACGAACAAGATCGGCTTGGAGCTTCTCGAGCTCATGGGGAGCCCGGCGGTCGCGAGCCGACGAGCGATCTATAGGACATACGACTCGATGGTCGGAACGGACACCGTCGTCGGGCCGGGCGCCGATGCCGCGATCATGCGCATCAAAGGACGTTCCGACGGCATCGCGGTCGCGATCGACGCGCAGCCGCGCGTCGCGGCGATCGATCCTTTCATCGGCGCCGCCTGTGCGGTCGCCGAAGCCACCCGAAACCTCGTCTGCGTCGGCGCGACGCCGCTCGCGATCACCGACTGCGTCAACGTGGGCAACCCCGAGCGTCCCGCCGGCGCGTACGCGCTCGAACGCACGGTCGCGGGCATCCGCGCGGCGTCCGATGCCCTTGGCGTACCGGTCGTGTCAGGCAACGTCTCGCTCTACAACGCGACGCACGGGGCCGACATCTGGCCGACCGCGGTCGTCGGCGCGGTCGGGCAGCTCGCGGACGTCCGCGACTTCATCCGGCCCACGAGCGGGCGTGAGGGCGATCTCGTGCTTCTCGCCGGCACGCTCCAGGCGTCGCTCGGGGTATCCGCGTATGGCGCGCTGGGCGGCGTCCATCGCGGACCGGTGGAGATCGATCTCGACGTCGAGGCGCGCCTCCAACGGTTCGTCCTCGCCGCCCACAGCGCGGGCGCGGTCCGCGCCGCGCACGATCGCGCGGAGGGCGGCCTCGCCGTCGCGCTTGCTGAGATCGCGATCCGAGACGGGATCGGCATGCGCGTGAGCCTCCCGCTCGTTCCCGGAAGCCATACCCGCGAGACGCTGTTCGGCGAAGGACCATCGGCGATCCTGCTCGTCATCGATCCCGGTCGCGCGGAGGACGTCGTCGCGCTCGCGCGAGAGCACGGCGTCGCTCTCTGGACGCTCGGCAGTGTCGGAGGCGACCTCCTGGAGATCGCGCCGGTGATCGGGATGCCGGTCGCGTCGCTCGCCGATGCACACGCGAACGGGCTCTCGCGTGCGCTCGATAGCCGCCTCGCGAGAGAGGCGCATTAGATGTGCGGCATCGTTGGCGTCTGGAACCCCGCGGACGCCGACCCGACCGAAGCCGCGCGGCTCGCGTTCTTCTCCCTCTACGCGCTCCAGCACCGTGGCCAGGAGTCGGCCGGCATCGCTGCGACCGACGGGAGGGACCTTCGGACGGTCCGCCGGATGGGCCTCGTCGGCCAGGTGTTCAGCGAGCCGGATCTCGGTGTCCTCGGTGGCCGCGCCACGGTCGGCCATACCCGCTACTCGACGACCGGCAGCTCGCGCATCGAGAACGCGCAGCCGCTGGTGGTCGCGGGCGACCGGCTCGGCGAGCTCGCGATCGCGCACAACGGCAACTGCATCAACGCGCGCGACCTCCGCGATCAGCTCTCGAGCGAGGGCGTGCGGTTCGCGACCTCGAGCGACACCGAGGTCGTGGCGCAAATGATCGCCAACGAGAACGGCGCGACCTGGGACGAGCGGCTGGTGCGTGCTCTGCCAAAGCTGCGCGGCGCGTGGTCGCTCGTGATCCTGACCCCGTCGGCGCTGTATGCCATCCGGGATCCGCTCGGCGTGCGGCCGCTCTGCCTCGGGCGCAAAGGCGACGCGTGGCTCGTCGCGAGCGAAACGTGCGCGCTGGAGACGGTCGGCGCGGCCTTCGTTCGCGACGTCGCACCCGGTGAGGTGCTCCGCATCGACGATCGGGGTCCGACGCCGATCGCCGACTTCGCGGCCGATCGCCGCGGTCTTTGCGTGTTCGAGCACGTGTACCTCGCGTCGGTCGCGAGCGACCTCGGCGGCGTCTCGGTGTACGCGACGCGCGAACGGATGGGGGAGACGCTCGCCGAGGAGCATCCCGCCACGGCCGACGTCGTCATCCCCGTCCCCGACAGCGCCATCCCCGCGGCCGTCGGCTACGCGCGGCGCAGCGGTATCCCGTTCCGCGAAGGGCTCATCAAGAACCGCTACATCGGCCGAACGTTCATCCAGCCATCGCCCGAGCTCCGGCGTCAAGGTGTCGCGCTCAAGTACAACGCTCTGCGCGATGTGCTCGACGGGAGGCGCGTCGTCGTCGTCGACGACTCCATCGTGCGCGGCTCCACCAGCACTCCGATCGTCGAGCTCCTCCGAAGTCACGGCGCACGCGAGGTGCACATGCGGATCTGCTCGCCGCCGCTCCGCCATCAGTGCTTCTTCGGCGTCGACATGGCGAGGAGAGACGAGCTCATCGCGTCTCGCCTTGACGTCGAGGAGATCCGCCGGCACATCGGCGCCGACACCCTCGGCTACCTGTCGCTCGACGGCATGATCCGCGCGACGGGCGGGACCGAGGCCGAGCTCTGCACGGCGTGCTTCACCGGCGACTATCTCGTGCCCGTGCAGCTCGAGCTCGCAAAGGACTCGCTCGAGCAAGGAGTTCACGTGTGAGCCTCACCTATCGCGCCGCGGGCGTCGATATCTCCCGCGCCGAGGACGCGCTCGCCCGCGTGCGCGATCGCATCAAGAAGACCAAGCGGCCCGAGGTCATCGGCGAGATCGGCCAGTTCGGCGGGCTCTTCGCGTCGCCCGGCGCCGACCGCGTGCTCGTCGCGACGACGGACGGCGTCGGCACCAAGCTCGAGCTCGCGGGCCTTCTCGACCGCCACGAGGTCGTCGGCACGGACCTGGTCAACCACTGCGTGAACGACGCGCTCGCGATGGGCGCCGAGCCGCTTTTCTTTCTCGACTATTTCGCGACCTCGGAGATCGATCCGGGCGTATTCGCGCGCGTCGTCGGCGCGATGGCCGATGCCTGCGCCCGGAGCGGCGCGGCGCTGCTCGGGGGCGAGACCGCGGAGATGCCGGGAATGTACGCGCCAGGCACGTACGACCTTGCCGGCTTCCTCGTCGGCGCGGCCGGCCGCGACGAGCTGCTGGGTCCCGCCCGCGTTCGCGAAGGCGACGTCCTCGTCGGCCTGGCCTCCACGGGACTGCATACCAACGGGTATTCGCTCGCGCGGAAGATCCTGTCGCGCGCGGCCGGGAGCGAAGGCCGCTCGCTGAGCGATCTTCTCGCCGAGCAGCGGCGCGATCTCGACGATCGGACGATCGGAGACGCGCTTCTCGCGGCGCACCGCTCTTATCTGTCCGAGTTCCGTGCGTTGCGCGAAGCGGCCGGGATACACGCGATCGCCCATCTCACCGGTGGCGGTTGGGAAGGCAATCTTCCGCGAGCCCTCCCCGATGACCTGGGGGCCGAGGTCGACCGCGCGACATGGGGGGTCCCGCGGGTCTTCACGCTCCTCGCCGAGCTCGGCCGGGTCGCGGAGTCCGAGACCTACGACGTTTGGAACATGGGCGTTGGCATCGTCTTCGTACTCGCGCACGACGACATCGAGGCCGCGCTCGCAGCCGTTCCCGAAGCCGTCGAGCTCGGTCGCGTCGTTCGCCATACCGGTGGGCGGAGAGTGCGTTTCACATGACGCTTCCCGTCGCCGTCCTCGTTTCGGGTCGCGGATCAAATCTTCAATCGATCCTCGACGCCTGCGCGAGCGAGACCGTCGACGCGCGCGTCGTTCTCGTCCTGTCCAACCGCGAGGGTGTTCCGGCGCTCGGGCGTGCGGAGCGGGCCGGCGTACCCCACGCGGTCTTCGCGATGCGAGATAAGAGCGAGCGCGCGGCGACGCACGCGGCGATGGCTCAGGCGATCGCGAACGCGGGCGCGCGGCTCGTGGTCCTCGCCGGATTCGACCACATCCTTGCGCCGTCGTTCTTCGTCGCGCTCCCCGGCGTTCCGGTGATCAACCTGCATCCCGCACTGCTCCCGCTGTTCGGCGGGCGCGGCATGCATGGCGATCGGGTGCACGAGGCGGTCCTGCGATCGGGCGCGACGGAATCAGGTTGCACCGTGCATCGCGTCCATCCTGAAACCGTGGACCTGGGCGAGGTCATCGTGCAACGCCGCGTCCCGATCCTGCCGGCCGACGACGCGGTCGCGCTTTCAGCCCGGGTTTTGGAGCAAGAGCACATCGCGATCGTCGAGGCGATCCGCCGTTTCACCCCTGTACCCAACTTGATCTAGTCAACTCGGCGGATGTCCACAGGCGTCCGGCGCGCGTATATCTCACCACGTCTGAGGACAGGATGGCTATTCAAAAGATCGCCGCTCTCGCTCTCGGCGCTGTCCTAATAAGCAGCGCCTGCGGCGCGACGGCATCCACCACGCGAACACCCGATCCGATCGCCGGCCACTACATCCTCCGTGGCGGCGGCGGCGCGCTCGACGCGGTGACCGCGCTGACGAGCGCATTTACCGCCGAGCATCCGGGAGTCGCCTTCGAGGGCCTCGAGGACGTCGGCTCCGACGCCGCGATCAAGCTCGCCGCGTCGGGCGAGGCCGACCTCGGCTTCATCAGCCGCGATCTCCGACCTGCTGAGGTGGGCATGGTGAACGCCGTTCCGATCGGTCGCTCGGGAACAGCGCTGGCCGTGAGCGCGACCAGCGCCGTGCGCGGTCTCACCAAGGATCAGGTCGTCGCCATCTACACCGGTGCGATCACCGACTGGTCGGACGTCGGCGGGGTCCCCGGGAAGATCCGACCCCTCGCCCGCGAACCAGGTTCCGCCGTCCGCTCGCAGTTCGAATCGTATTTCTTCAAAGGAATGAAGCCGACCTACGCGAGCGGCCTCGTTGTCGTCTACGACGCGAACGCGACCATCGACGCGATCCGATCGTTCAAGGACGCGATCGGGATGCTGAGCATGAGCGCGCAGGCGTATGACTCAAAGGAGATCCGGCTCATCGCGATCGACGGCGTTGCGGCGACACGAGGAAACGTCGCGAATGGAACGTACAAGCTGCTGCGTCCGCTGTACTTCGTCTACAACCCCGATCCCACAAAGGTGCGGCCGGGGATAAAAGCGTTCCTGGAGTGGGTGCAGAGCCCGGCCGGGCAGCAGGTGCTCGCCGGGCTCTAACCCGAAGGTGCGTTAGACCGCGCCGCCGCTGAGGAAGTGAAGGACGAACCGTCCGATCTCGGCCCACGCGGCGCCGAGTAGCTTGCCGAGCGCCGACGCGACCACGTCGTTGCTCAAGAGCGCGACCATCATGATCACGAACGCGCCCACGAGAACGAGCGTGAATCGTTCGCCAGCGCCGACCGTTCCGTGAGCTGGTGTCGTGTGCACGTTCGTGACGGTGTACGCGTACCCACGTCGCAAGCTGTGTCCTGCACTCACTGCCGCTCCCCTTCTTTAGCCCCTCGGATCGCGGCCCACCACCTGGGTTAATTCAGCGACCTGACGAGCCGGTCCGCAATGGAACCGCGACCGGCGAGATGGTCCTGGTACCCGTGTCCGCGGTCGTGATCCTTGCCGCGATCCGCGCCACGGCTAGGGGCTCGTTCGTGAGTCGTGCGGTCGCCGGAGTATCCCGACTTCGAGCGCGATCGCGACGGCTTCGGCGCGGCTATCCGCGTGGAGCTTCACGAAAACACGCTCCATGTGCCAGTTCACGGTTCGCTCGCTGATACCGAGGGCGCGGCCGACCTCCTTCGACGTCTCGCCGCGCGCGACGTGCTGAAGGACCTCGATCTCCCGCTCAGAAAGGGAAATACCCATCGCTCTTTGTGCTGTGCCTCCGGCAGAACCAACGGCTGTCAGTGCTGCCGGTTCCGGGTACATGCGTTCATTGCTGGCACTCATTACGCGGGTTCCGCTGGAAAAACGTACTGGTCAGCACCGGAGGGAAAGAAATGAGAGCTCACGTGATTGTCGCGCTCTTCGTGCTCGGTCTCTTCAGCGGAGCTTCTCCGAACACCGCCGCGGCCGCGCCAGCCACGACATTCAGCGGCCAGGCCACGGTCGTCCGCGGGAGCATCCCGCTGGCGCCGTTCGCGCCGGGACTCCTCCCGTGCACGCCGACGAGTCCGCAGTACTTCTGCATCGTCGACACCGGTCCGCTGACCGCGAGCGAGTCGACGCAAGGCGGAGCCCACGAGGCATCGCTCGTGTGCTATCCGAGCGGGAACGGCTGCGTCATCACTTCTCCGGCGGACGATCCGACCGGCGGTGCGGTCCACGCCCGCGTGCTTCATGCGTCGGTCGTGGCTCATGGGAACAAGAGCAGCGCCGATGCCTCGGTCGCGGATCTGGCGCTGAGGGTCGCTCAGGTGAACGTGAGCGCCGACTTCCTCACCGCCCGGGCGACCGCGAGATGCGATAACGGGACTGCGACGGTCACCGGAAGCTCTGAGATCGCACGGGTCAACTCACAGCCGGTGCTCGGGATCGGCCCGTACACGGTCACGGTCGAGGAGACTCCCAACTACGACGTTCTCGCGCACGCTCCCGCAGAGGTCGCGGCCCTCTTCCCCATGGGCACGGCGATCATCATCAACAAGCAGTCCTCGGGGAAGACCCCGAGTGGCGGTCAGCAGATCGACGTGACCGCGCTGTACATCAACGTGCCCGGCGTCGCCGAGCTCTTCATCGCGGACACGCATGCCGACATCACGTGCGCCGTGGCGCAGTGCCAGGGACAGAACGCCTTCGTCACGAGCGGCGGATTCATCGATCCGAGCCGTATGGACAAGCAGCACTTCGCGGCCGCGGGCCGCAACCAGACGAACTGGGGTCACGTGGTCTACCGCGACACCACGAGCGGCTTCACGCTCCACGTCCACAACCCGTACGGCGTCGTGTACGACAATTTCGAAACCCTGACGGCGGCCGCCACCACGCAGGGATTCGACACGAGCAAACTCGACCCGAGGAAGTTCGAAGGCGGGGCGATCCTCAGCTGGCCCGTGACCGATCAGGGCGGCGGCAAGGTGCTCTTGGTCGACGAAGGCGAGCCGGGACGCGCCGACTACTTCCAGATTCTCGCGACGGGCGCGCCGAGCGGCGGCGACCTCCTCGCGGGCGGCAACATCCAGATGCACGGCAAATGCTGACCCCACTACCTGCACGAGGAAGGCCCCGGCAAGATCGCCGGGGCCTCTTCGCGCCCTACTCGATCGTCGCGGCGTGCACCGAGGTGATGTAGGGCAGGTACTGCGCGATGCGCGTCCAGCTCTCGCCCTCGTCGCGGCTCGCCCAGACATCTCCGTTCGCGGTACCGAAGTAGAGGCCCATCGGATCGAGCCGGTCGTTGTGCATCCCTTCGCGCAGCGTCTCCATGGGCGCGCCCTGCGGCAGGCCCTTCTCGAGCTTGTCCCAGGTCTTGCCCTTGTCGCGGGTGCGATACACGCCGATGCCGAATGGCGATGCGGTGCGGCGCATCCCGTCGAGCGGGATCACGTACGCGGTCGAGCGATCGCGCGGATGGATCGCGGCCGAGAAGCCGAAGTTGGTCGGGAGGCCTGGTGTGATGAAGCGCCACGTCGTCTCGCCCGGATCGCGCCAGTAGACCTCCTCGTGCACGCGCATGAATCGCAGACCCGGCTCCTCGGGGTGCGCGAGCAGCTTGTGGATGCAGGTGAAGACGTCGGGCCGCTCGCTCTGGTTGGTCGCGTTGTCCTGCTCCCAGGTCTTGCCGCCGTCGGTCGTCTTGTACGCGCCGCCGGCGCTGACGCCGATGTTCATCTTGTTGGGGTCCTTCGCGTCGATCGCGATCGAGTGGAGCCCGAGGCCGCCGAAGCCCGGCGTCCACTTGGCTCGCGACGGGTGATCATCGAGGGCCTTGTTCAAGGTCCAGGTTACGCCGCGGTCCTCGCTCCGGAAGAGCGCCGCCGGCTCGATCCCCGCCCACAGCACGTTCGGTTGCGACACGTGACCGGGCTCGATGTGCCAGGTCTGACGGAAGGTGCGATCGCT
>Ga0209805_1000269_pt1:0-27500 | contig 31576 bp, 29 predicted proteins | sample GraSoiAngelo_148_FD_185905 | JGI IMG/M metagenome (GOLD analysis project Ga0209805, IMG submission 185905) | Grasslands soil microbial communities from the Angelo Coastal Reserve, California, USA - 14_1009_09_20cm (SPAdes) (version 2) | ecosystem: Environmental > Terrestrial > Soil >...
GCCGATCAGCCGGCGGGCAAGGGGTTCGTAACCGTCGCGAATCTCGACGTGGTGATAGAGCGAACCCTCCACCGGCTCGGCCGCGTCCACCGGGAACAGAGCCGTGACCTGTCGGTCCGCCGCGCGTGTCGACTCCACCGCTGCGCTCTCGTCGGCCACGACCATCGCATCGAGCAGCGGGCCCAGCGCCGCGGCCAGCGCGGCCTCGTAGCCGGCCCGCGCCGTGATGACCTCGCCGAGTCGCACGCCCGAGGACGAGGCCGGGCGCAGGGCTTCGATGCCTTCGAGCTCAGAGCGAAGTCTGGCCAGGGCGACCGCCGCCTCCTCCGCCACCTTCGCCCGCCTCTCGGCTTCGGCCAGCTCGGTCTCCGCCACCTCCTCGACCGGGAGGGCCTCGAGGGCGAGCTCTTTGGTCAGCTGTGCGTGCAGGTCCGCCGCCGCTTCGAGGACAGCCTTGCTCTCGGCCTCCGCGCGGCGGGCGGTCTCGGCCACGGACTTGCGGTTCTCGAGCCTCTCCTCAGCCAGCTGCAGCCGATGCTCGGCGTCCGAGAGCTCGAGCCGGAGCTGGCCCAGCGTTCGCTGGCGGGCCAGGCGCCTGTCCTGGGCGGCCTGCATGGCGGTCCGGCCCGACTGAAATTCCTCTTCTGTGACTCGGGACTGCTCACGCGCCTCGATGAGGCGGCGCTCGAGCGACTGGACCTGGGCCGACACGCGGCGGTGGGCGTCCCGCGCCTCTCGCCACTCCTCCCACACGATGCTGCCACGAAGGAGCTCCAGCCTGGCGTTTGCCTCGGCGGCCTCCCGGGCGGCGGCGGCCTGGGCGCGCAGCGCTTCGAGCCGCGGCCCGAGCTCGGTCTTCAAGTCTTCGAGCCGGAGCAGGTTTGCGGCGAGCTCCTGCAGCTTCTGCACAGCCTCCTGGCGGCGGGCTTTGACGCCGCGGACCTGCGCGGCCTCCTCCAGGAGCTGCCGGCGCTCAGCCGGCGTGCACACGACGATGTGCTCGATATCGTGCTGGTCGATGATCGCGTACGAGTCGACGGTCAAGCCGGTCGAGGCGAGCAGGTGGATGAGGTCGCGGCGACGCACGCGGGTGCCGTTGAGGAAGTAGTCGCTCTCACCGTCGCGCTCCACCCGCCGCTTGATCGCGACCTCGTGGTAGTCGACGGGCAGGCGGCCGGCCGTGTTGTCGAAGACCATCGTGACCTCGGCGTAGGAGGCGCGCGAACGCCGCTCGCCGCCGGCGTAGATGACCTCCTCCATCTTCTTGCCGCGAATGTCGCGAGCCTGGCCGGAGCCAAGCACCCATTTGATGGAGTCGACGATGTTCGTCTTCCCCGAACCGTTGGGGCCGACGATGGCGGTGACTCCGCCGTCGAACTGGATCTCGGTCTGCCGGGCAAAGGTTTTGAAGCCCAGCAATTGCAGGGACCTGAGGAACAAACTGGCGGGGAGTTTACTCGATCGGTTCCCCGAACTGCCTGCTCCGCGGCGCGGGCGCCACCGGTTCTTCGGCCATCGCGTGGAGGGGCACCACCTCGGCGGGGACCGTCTCGATCGCCGAGGGTTCCGCCGGCGACGGCTCGGCAGGCGGCGCCTCGCGCTTCTTGCGCGGCGCGCGGCGAGAGCGGGATTTGGCCGTCTTCGCCGCGGGCGCCTCGGTCAACGAACCGAGCAGGCCCTCGAGGGCGGCTCGCGCCGCGTCCTGCTCCGCTTCCTGCTTGCTGGCTCCATGGCCCGTGCCGAGCGGCTGCGCACCGGCGAACACGACCGACGTGTACTCGCGGTGCTGGCCGACACGCGCACCTTCGCTGTCGTATACGGGCGTCTCACCGAAGCGCTCCTGCGCGACCTGCTGGAGCCGGCCCTTGAAGTTCTCGTCGCGGACGGGCGATGGGAGGGCGCGGTAGCGGTTGAGGTAGTAGTGGTAGGCGGCGTCGTAGCCGGCGTCGAGAAACACGGCGCCGAGCACTGCCTCGAACGCGTTGGCGAGCAGCGACTTGAGGTTGCGGCCGCCGCCCTTCGCGATGCCCTTCCCGAGATAGAGATAGTCGCCGAGGCCGAGCTGCTCGGCGAGCTGGGCGAGCGTGTTGGTGTTGACCATCGCGGAGCGCGTCTGGGTCAGCTCGCCTTCGGTCGCACCCGGGTGGTGCTTGTAGAGATACTCCGCCGCGATCAGCTGGAGGACGGCGTCGCCGAGATATTCGAGGCGCTCGTTGTCACGGGGCGAGATCGAGGGGCTCTCGTTGGCGAAGGAGCTGTGGGTGACGGCTTCGAGCAGGAGCCCGGGGTCACGGAAGTGAATCCCGATCTTTTGCTGGAGCTGCTGCAGTGACTGGGCGAGCGGGACTGCAGACTGAGGCTGTGCTATGAGCCGGCCTTCTCCTGGATGTATTCCCAGGCTTGCCCGACGGTGGTGATCTTCTCTGCGTCCTCGTCGGGGATCTCGAGCCCGGTGTTTTCCTCGAAGGCGTAGATCAGCTCGACGAGGTCGAGGGAGTCGGCGTTCAGGTCTTCCTGGAACGAGGCGTCCATGGTCACCTGCTCGGGCTCGCATCCAAGACGCTCGACGATGATGTTCTTGAAGTCCTCGAAGCTCAGCTTTTGAGTTTCCATACGCGACCTACTGTACACCGAGCAGCGAGCTCAACAGGCGGGGCCGCCCCAGGGGCGGGGGCTCCGCGCGGCCCCCGCCCCTTACGCCCTTAACTTCTCTACCGGTTGGTCTTGACCGCTTGCTGCGGCGGCGCCGGTGCCATGCCAAGCTGGGTCATCAGCTGGACCTGGTCGAACATCAGGTTCAGCTTCTTCACCAGACCCCGATCGACCTGAAAGATCTGGATGAACTCGCCCTTGACTTTGCGTCCCGTGGCAGGCACGTCCCCCATCGGCGTTTTCAGGGTTCCGTTGTGCGTGCCGGTGAACACGCCTTCAACGATCACGTGGTTGCCCTGCGTGAACGTGTTCTTCGCTTCCACACGAGCGTCCGGAAACGCGGTGATGAAGTTCTGGTTGTACTCCTTGATCGCCTGCGGTCCCTTGAGCTTGATGTCTCCAGGTGCAGTCATCTCACTGTCGGGCGTCGCGTCTCGGGCGATGGCTTCAAGGTTGTGCGCGTTGAAGTTCTTATTGCCGCGCTCGACCACGGACTTTGCCTCGATCTGCGTTGAGGCCGCGACCTCATAAAGCTCTCGCTTCGGTTCGGCCGTTCCCGCGCGGTACTTCTTCAACGATTCGATGAGCTTCTCGGCTTTGGGCGCAAACGACTTTGCGGCGGGCTCGTCTTCGTACATGGCAACCGATATGGCGTCGCCCGTTTCGCGGTTGAGCAGCAAGAATGCTGATCGCGCGCCCTGGTGGGTCGCGATGGCCGGAAGCGCCTGCTCCTTGTACTCCTTGATCGCTTGATCCAGGTCGGTTTTCTTGAAGGTCGTCTTGACTACGCCTGTATGCATCTCTCACCTCCGTGAGAACCCGACTAGGCGGTTGGCGCGTAGGACACGCCGAGGGGCGGACCGCAAATCCACCGCGTGCGATTCTGCTCCCGGCCTTGCGCGACGAGTCAAGGCGCAGAAGCCAGCCAGGCAACCGTTCGTCGCCTGCTTACCTAGTCGAGCGTGAGCTCCTGGATCGCGGCGGGAACTGCGACCGCGAGCGCAGTACGGCCGGGGGCGAGCTCGCGCATCATCCCGGTGAGCGCGCGCCTCGGCCCGACCTCGATGAAAGTGTCGCAGCCAAGCTCGAGCAGAGACGCGATGCAGGCAGACCAGCGCACCGGGGAACGAAGCTGCATCTCGAGGACATGAGGGATGCGATCCCCGTCCTGGTGGCGCCTGCCCGTGAGGTTGGCCATCACCGGGATCCGCGGCGCGCGCCACTCCGCGCGGTCGAGCACGGCGCGCAGCCGTTCCGCCGCCGGTGCCATGAGCGGCGTATGGAATGCGGCGCTTACGTTGAGCGGGATGACGCGTTTCGCTCCTGCGAGCTGGAGGCGCTGGGTCGCTACGTCGAGGCCGGTCATGGTGCCCGCGATCACCGTCTGCGTCGGCGTGTTGTAGTTGGCCGGCCACGCGTCGTTCATCCCCGCGAGAGCGCCCTCGATCGCCTGCGCGTCGAGGCCGAGCACCGCGGCCATCGAGCTGGTGCCCGCTGGAGCGGCGTCGGCCATGGCCTTGCCGCGCTCGGCCACCGCTTTGATCACGTGGGGACCGCCGATCGACCCGGCCGCGGCGAGCGCTGCATATTCACCCACCGAATGACCCGCCGCGGCAGCCGGCTCGATGCCGCGGCGATGCAGCAAGAGGGTGAGCGCGAGCCCGGCAAAGCAGAGAGCCGGCTGCGCGTTCTGGGTGAGACGGAGCTCGTCGTCGGACGCGGTGGTAAGGAGGCCGCGCAGGTCGATGTTGGCGGCCGACGCGCACTGGTCGCACAGCGCCGAGACCTCGTCGTCCTGGAGAAGCTCGACTCCCATGCCCGGCTGCTGCGAGCCCTGGCCGGGAAAGAGAAATGCCACCCTAGATGCCACTATCTCCAGCCCCTCCGGCGCTTCGCGCCACCTCCCCATGAATGGGGAGGAGCCATCAGCCCCTCCGGCCTTTCAGGCCACCTCCCCATGGATGGGGAGGACACTTTCTGGCTATTCCTTGGCTTTGATGACTTCGCGGCCGGCGCCCGGGCCGTAGTGGCCGCAGTTCGGACAGATCGAGTGCGGTCGCCTCATGTGCTTGCAGTTCGGGCAGGCCTGGATCTGGACCAGCGCCAGCGCGAGGTGCGAGCGGCGGCGGCCCTTCTTCGACTTGGACAGCTTGACCTTCGGTAGAGCCATGGCCCGGAAAGTTTACGGGATGCTATGAACCGGCCGCCCGGTCTGCCGTCTCTTCGGCCTGCGGCTGGTTGGCCTGGAGCGCCTCCACCCCACGCCGCACGGTCTGCAACGTGCGCCCGAGGTGGGCCTCGAGCTGTTTCAGCTGCTCGAGCGCATACGCCTCGGCTTCGCGGATGATCTGGTCGCCCTTGGCTTGCGAGTCCTTCACGACCTGAGCAGCGTGGCGCTCGGCGCGGCGCAGGATCTCGTGCTCCGACGCCGACTCCTCGGCGCGCTCGTTAGCGCGTGACATCGTGCGTGCCGCCTCGGCGTGGGCCTCGGCGACGATGCGCTGCTGCTCGGAAACGGTCCAGTTGGCCTGCTTGATCTCGTCCGGCAGGTTGAACCGGATCTGGTCGATCAGCTCCATGAGCTCATCCTCGTTGAGCATGATCTGAGTCGAGAGCGGGACATGGCGCGCGTTCTGGATCAGATACTCGAAACGGTCAAGCAGCTCGTCGACCTTTATCTGAACTTCTCCTTCAGCGCTCTCGCAACCGGTGGCGGGACCAGGTCCGAAACCTTCCCGCCGTAGCTGGCGATGTCCTTCAAGATACTTGACGAGACGAAGATGTGCGCGAAGCCAGACATGAGGAAAACCGTGTGGATGTCAGGCGCGAGCTTGCGGTTCATCAGCGCCTGCTGCAGCTCGGCGTCGAAGTCGGAGTAAGCCCGCAGGCCCTTGACCAGCGTGCTCGCTCCCTGCGAGCGCGCGTACTCCACGGTCAGACCTGTGAAGCTGGCCACCTCGACCCGGTCGCGACCGTTGACCGAGGCCCTGATGAGCTGCAGGCGCTCGTCGACGGTGAACAGCGGCTGACGCTTTTCCGGGTTCCCGGCCACCGCGACGATGAGCCGGTCGAAGATGCCCAGCGCGCGGTCGACCACGTCGAGGTGCCCGTTGGTGAACGGGTCGAAGCTGCCTGGGTACACGGCCACCTTCGAGTTGGGCACGCGGTTGGAGTTGCGCGCCATCAAACGGTGAGCACCGTGACCAGGGTGTCCCCGTAGCGGCGCTCGCGGTCGACTCGCAGCCGGCTCAGCGTGGGCAGCGTCTGGCGGCGCGAGTGCTCCGCGAGCACGGTTGCTTCGGTGACCTCGCGGTCGAGCACGTTCAGTGCGCGGTCGAGCACCACGTCTTCGTAGGGCGGGTCGAGAAAGACGAATGTGGCGGACTTGATCGCGTCCGGGGACGCCTCGAGCCACCGCACGACGTCACCGCGGACGACTTGCGCGCGTGCCTTGAAGCCGAGGGCGTCCAAGTTCTGCCGCAGGATAGCAAGACCGCGTGGCTGCTGGTCCACGAACGTGACGCGGGCCGCGCCTCGGGACAGCGCCTCGATGCCCAGCGCTCCGGAGCCCGCGAACAGGTCGAGGACCTCGGCGCCCTCGATCCGCGGACCCACGATGTTGAAGATCGCCTGCCTCACCATGCCCTGCGTCGGCCGGATGTTCTTGGGCGCTCTGAGCCGGCGGCCGCGCGCCTCGCCCCCGCTCACGCGGAGCTTGCCCATCAAACGATCCGGATCTTGCCGTCGCTGCGCATGACGCCGATCCTTGTCCAGCGATCGAATCGGGATGCGTTTTGGGGCGGGATCGCGACGAGCAGGCCACCGCTCGTCTGAGCGTCGCACAGCATCATCTGGTCGAGCTCGCCGGTGCCGCCCCAGTCGACGCGGTCGCGATAGGCGGCATGGTTGCGGCGGCTGCCATCAGGAAAGAGATCGCGCTCCGCGAGCTGCCGCACACCATCTATGAAGGGCGTGGCGCCAAGGTCGAGGTCGGCACCACCCTTGAGGTTCGCGAGGTGGCCGATCAACCCGTAGCCGGTCACATCGGTGGCGGCGGTCGCGCCCGCCGCGACCATGGCCTCGGACGCCTCGCGGTTGAGCGTGGTCATGACGGCGATCGCTTCGCGTTCCAGGGCGGGTGGGCACAGGCCGCGCTTGATCGCGGTCGTGACCAGGCCCGTGCCGAGCGGCTTGGTCAGAAACAGAACGTCACCTGTGTGCGCAGCCTCGTGGCCTATGGCGCGGTCAGGATGCACCTCGCCGATGACCGCGTAGCCGAACTTAGGCTCGGCGTCGTCGACCGAGTGTCCGCCGACCACAGGGACGCCCGCCTCGGCGAGCTTGGCCGCGCCGCCGCCGACGATCTTCTCGAGCAGGCCGGTGCCGAGCTTGTCCCGAGGGAACGCGGTGATACCCAGCGCGAAGAGTGGTTTCGCGCCGACTGCATACACGTCACTCAAGGCGTTGGCCGCCGCGATGGCTCCGAAGTCGGCGGGGCCGTCGACGATCGGCGTGAAGAAGTCGACCGTCGCGACGAGCGCGCGGTCGGGCGCGATGCGATACACCGCCGCGTCATCGCGGGCGGCCGCACCATGCAGCACGTTGGGATCCACGATCGGGGGAAGCGCCCCGAGTACCTGCCCTAGCTCCACCGGGCTGAGCTTGCAGGCTCAACCGGCCCCGTGGCTGTACTCCGTCAATCGCAGCGGTGAAACGGGATCCATCGTGTGCTTAGTATCGTGCGTGCCAATTCCACCAGCCCCTCCGGCGTTCCGGCCACCTCCCCATAAATGGGGAGGACACTGTTCTAATGACTCTTGTCTTCGCGGCTATTGCGCCTCATGGGGGGATTGCTATCGCTGAGGCTTGCTCGCCTGACGAGCGCGAGCTGGCAGCCGCGACCCGCGCCGGCATGGAGGAGCTGGGCCGCCTCTTTCTCGCCGCAAGGCCGGAGGTCGTCGTGGTGGCCACGCCGCACAACGTGCACATCGCCAGCTCGCTCGCCGTCATCGTCGCGGGCCGGCTCAAGGGAAGACTGAACGGCGTGGCGCCGCCGGTTGAGCTCGACGTGCCGTCGGAGACACAGCTCGCGTGGCGGGTGCTCGAGTCGTTCGCGGCGGCCGGCCTGCCCTCGGCCGCGGTGAGCTTCGGGTCCAACGACCCGGCGACGGCGGTCGCGCCGATGGACTGGGGCGTGCTGATCCCGCTGTGGTTCATGGGTGGCAGAAGCGAGACACCGGCGCCTGTGGTCGTCGTGACGCCGGCGCGAGAGCTGGCCGCGGCGGACCACATCACGGCGGGCGCGGCGATCGCCGGCGCGGCCGCCGCATCGGGCCGGCGCGTCGCGTTCATCGCCAGCGCCGACCACGGGCACGCCCATCGCGAGGACGGGCCGTACGGGTTTCACCCCGCGGCAGCGGAATATGACGCGCTCGTCTGCGACATCGTGCGCACCGACCGCCTCGAGCGACTGGCCGAGATCAGGCGTGAGCTGGTCGAGCTGGCGAAGGCGGACAGCTGGTGGCAGATGCTGATGCTCCACGGCGCGACGGCGGGGGCCGGGCGCGCGCAGGGCGCCCCGTGGAAGGGAACCTTGCTTTCGTACGAGGCGCCGACCTACTTCGGGATGCTGACCGCGGCGTACCTGCCTAACTGATCGAGGTCAGCTCCAGGCGGCGCGCGATCGTCGCCTTGAGCAGCGGGTGGCGTTCCAGGCGGGGATCGGACTCGATGATCCGCTCGGCCTCCTGACGCACCTCGCTCAGCAGCTCGGGCTGCTGCAGCGAGGCCATCGCGACGTCCGACATTCCGTGCTGGCGCGGCCCCATCAGCTCGCCCATGCCGCGGATCCGCATGTCCTCCTCGGCCAGCTTGAAGCCGTCCCGGATGCTTGTCAGGAGGGCGAGCCGGCTCATGTTGTAGTCGTTCGGGTCGTCGGTGAGGAGGAGACACCAGCTTTTCGCTGCGCCGCGGCCGACGCGGCCCCGAAACTGGTGCAGCTGGGCGAGGCCGAAGCGCTCTGCGCCTTCGATCATCATCACGCTGGCGTTGGGCACGTCGACACCCACCTCGACCACCGCGGTGGCGACAAGGACCTGGATCTCGCCCGCGACGAAGCGCTGCATGACGTCTTCCTTCTCTTTGAGGCGTCCGTGGATGAGACCGAGCTCGAGGTCAGGGAACACTTCGGCCTTGAGGCGCTCGTACTCTGCGGTCGCCGACCTCGCGGCAAGGACCTCCGACTCCTCGATCAAAGGGCAGATCACGAAGGCCTGGTGACCTGCCATGACCTCGGCCCGCACGAGCTCGTTGGCGCGGGCCCGATGCTCGGGGCCGATGACCTCGGTCTCGATCGGAGTGCGTCCGGGGGGAAGCTCGTCGATCACCGAGAGAGTCATCTCGCCGTACAGGGCGAGCGCGAGGGAGCGCGGGATCGGCGTCGCGGTCATGGCCATGAAGTGCGGCCGGCCGAGTCCCTTGGCGCGAAGCAGCTCGCGCTGCCGCGTGCCGAAGCGGTGCTGCTCGTCGACGACCGCGAGTCCCAGGTTGGAAAACGTGACGTCGTCCTCGATCAGCGCTTGCGTGCCGACTATCAATGCGCAGTGGCCTGATGCCGACGCGGTTTTCACCCGCCGGCGCTCGGCCGCGGTCTGGCTGCTGACGAGGAGCTCGACCGTGAGGCCGGGGAAGCTGTCCTCCAGGTACGCGCGAAACCGACGCAGGTGCTGGCGGGCGAGGATCTCCGTCGGCGCCATCACGACGGTCTGCAGCCCCGAGGCGTGGGCCATCGCGGCACACGCGGCGGCCACCGCCGTCTTGCCCGAACCGACATCTCCGTTGAGGAGACGGTTCATGGGGATCGTCCGCTCCATGTCCTGGAATGCTTCCCAGGTCGCCTTGCGCTGCGCGTTCGTCAGCTCGAAGCCCAGTCCCTTTTTGAAAGCGTCGATGACCTCCTGCCGGTACTTGATCAATGACGCGGGCTCGGCGGCGATGTTGGCGCGCATGAGAGCGAACGCGGCCTGCAGCTCGAACAGCTCGGCGAAGGCCATCCGCCGGCGCGCCTCGCCGAAATCGGCGTCGTTGTCCGGCTTGTGGCCGCGGCGGACGGCATCGGCGATGTCGATCAGGTGATGGCGCTGTCGCACATCCTCTGGAAGCAGGTCCTCGAGCTGACCGGCCAGGGGCAGGGCCGATTCGACCCAGCGCGCGATCTTGCGCGAGCTGAGCCCTTCGACGAGGTGGTACTTCGGCATCATGCCGCCCACGCGCGCGGGCTGCGCGTCCTCGTTCGCGTCGAGACGCTCGTAGTGAGGGTTCTGCATCTCGAGCATCCCGACGTAACCGCGTTTCACGGTCCCCGCGATCGCAACGCGGTCGCCTCTGTGCAGCTGTTTCGCGACGAACGGTTGGTTGAACCAGGCGACGCGGATTGGCGCACCGCCGTCATCCTCGATGACGGCCTCCGTCAGCTTCATCCGCCGATGGCGTGTGATCTTCGGCGCGATCGACTTGACCCGGCCGACGACTGTCGCCTGCGTTCCGGGTTCGAGCGAAGAGATCGTCGCCGGCCCGCCATAAGACTCCCAGCCGAACGGCAAGGTGAGCAGGAGATCGCGGATCGTCTTGACCCCGAGCTTTTCGAGCCGTTTCGCATTCGTGGGACCGACGTCGGCCAGATTCGAGACCGCCGCGTCGAGAGTGCGCGGTAGAACCAGGATCGCCATCTACGGTATGTTCCAAAAAGTCGTGAGCTGGAAGCGAATCGAGATCGCAGTCATCGTCATCCTGATCCTTGGCCTCATCGGTTACGCCGGAGCCGGCCTTGTGTATTCGAGATCGAGGGTCACGAACGCCGAGCACACGCTCAACACCGTCGTGTCACACCAGAACTCACTCAACGCCACGTTCAACGACCTCAACACGCAGCTCAGCGCCCTGAACGGCACCTCCACGTTCAATTCGCAGCAGGCGATCGCGCTGGTCGACAAGTCGGTGGCCAACTCGGAGCTCGCGACACAAACGATCAATCAGGATGACGCATCGCTGAGCACCGCGGCGGGCGACCTCGCCCGCAACCCATGGCTCACGCTGGTCGGACGAAGCAGCCTCAATCGAGAATCGACGCGCCTGGCGCATGCGCGCAATGCGCTCGCCGCGGCCCGGACGGTCTCGGCCGATGAAGTCCTTGACGGCCGCTTCTGGCATGCGCTGTACACGGCGCTGGCCGACCTTGCCAACCTCAACAGCCAGAGCGGGGCGGGCGATTTCAACGGAGCACAGTCGACCCTTTCGACGATGAAGAGCGACGTGGACCAGGCGGCGCGGCTGTCCACGTCCCCAGGACTTCCGTCGGCGCTGCACAACCTGATGGTCGACTTCCAGACATTCGTGACGGATTACGGCAAGCAGCTCGATGCGCAGCTGGCGGGAGACGATGCCGGCGTTGCGACGTATCAGGCCACCCTGCAGGCGGACCTGACCAGGATCGGCGGATACAACATCGACCAGATCGGGACGGAGATCGACGCGTTCTACAAGCCGCTGATCAATCGTTTCAACTCGGAGATCGCCGCCGCGACGGCTTAGACGCGAGGTCATCGAGGAAGCGGAGCACGCGTTTCGTGAGCTGAGTCGCCGACTGTTCGTCGTAGTCGGGGAGGCTGTCGTCGGCGAACAGGTGTCGATCGCCCGAGTAGAGGTACAGCTCCGCCCCGTTGATTGTCTTCGCCATCCGGCGCGCGACCTCCAGGTCCTGGTTCGGCGGCAGCGCCTCTTTGTCGCCTTCCATCATGTGGATCTGGAGCGGAACGCCGGCCGGCCACCCGACGGCGAACTCGGAGATCGGGATGGCGGAGTGAAACAGCAATGCTCCTCTCGCGCCGGGCCTGGTCTGGGCCAGCATCTGCGCGGGGAGCACGCCCAGCGAGAAGCCGGCGTAGACGATCTCGTTCGGCAGGGGGTCGGCGGCACGCCGGCCGCGCTCGATGATCGTATCGAAGCCCACTTCCTGGGCGTAGCTGATTCCGTCCGCCAGCTCGGTGAAAACCCTGCCTTCGTAGAGGTCCGGGGTGTGCACGACGTGTCGGGCTGCGCGGAGTCGATCGGCGAAGCCGATGCAGCCTCGCGTCAAACCCTGCGCATGATGAAAGAGAAGGACCTCAGCCAAGGGGACCCTGCGTTATGCGGGTTTTCGCGCCCGACGCGCTTCGGCGCGTGCGAACCAGATCATCTGCCCCGCGAGAAGGAGGACGAGCAGGACCACTGCCGGGGCGCCCAGCCTCGCGACCGCGAGCCAGCCCGCGGCCAGGATCACGACGATCACGACACTCTGCAGCCAGTCGCCGACGAAGAGGCCGACCACCTCCCGGACCGCCGCGCGCAGAAAGTTCATGCGAGCGCGGGCCGCCTGATCATCTGAACCGCGAGTCTGGACGCAACGAAGTAGATCACCGCCAGGCCGCCGATCGACACGAAGTCGAGCGGCCACGACGCCCCCATCCCCTCAGCGGCCCAGAACGTGCCGAGGCTCGTGAGGATGATGCCGACCGCGTACTTCAGCGTGTTCTCAGGCACCCGTGCAAGAGGCCTGCGCACGACCACGCCGGTGATCGCCACCACGACCATCGCGAGCAGTCCACCTGCGACCGCGACCGGAAGGCCGCGGCCCGTGCCCCCGACCGCGATCACGATGAAGACCACCTCGAGTCCCTCGAGAAAGACTCCTTTCAGCGCGAGGATGAAGCCAACCCAGTCGGTGGCTCGCTGCAGCTGGTTGACGGTGTTCTGATACGCGCGCTGCTCATCGTGCAGCGCGACCACGCCTGCGGAGCGAAGCACGGCCTTGTGCAGCCAGCGCAGCCCGAAGAGGAGCAGCAGCGTGCCGACGAGGAGCTTCAGCGCCGAGTCCGGGATGCGCGTCACGATGAGCTGGCCGAAGAGGATCACGAGCACGGCAAGCGCGACGAGCGCGGCCACTGTGCCAAGGAGCGGCGCGCGCCAGCCTCTCGTCAGGCCGACGGCAAGCACGATCGTGAGGGCCTCGGTCGATTCGACCGCGGAGCCTAGAAACGCGGCCCCGAAGCTGAAAAACTGTTGACCCATTGACTAGAGATTAACCGGCGGCTGTTTTAATGGATTTCATGCGGGCCGGCCTCTTCCCCGACGACTCGGTCATCAGGCGCGTGAACCGGGAGAACGTGCTGCTGCTGGGCGGCGGGCGAGCTCTGTTGATGCAGCTGGCGCATCCAATGGTCGCCGCGGGCGTCGATGAGCACTCGGATTTCCGGATTCGGCCGATGTACCGGCTGCGCCGCACGATCCGAATGGTGATGGCCATCGTTTTCGGCGACCGAGACACGGCGCTGGCCGCGGCGCGGTCGGTCAATCGGGTGCACGGACGTGTCGTCGGCGACGGCTATCGTGCGCTCGACCCCGATCTTCTGATGTGGGTCCACGCGACGCTGGTCGACACCGTTCTCCTGACCTACGAGACGTTCGTGCGTCGCCTGGGCGCCGACGACCGTGAGGTCTTCTACCAGGAGATGAAGGTTCTAGGCGAGCTGTTGGGGATCCCGCGCGATCGCTTTCCAGACAGGCACTTGGATTTCCAGAGATACGTGGAAGGGATGATCGCCGGCGGTCCGGTCACGGTCGGCCCCCAGGCCCTCGACCTCGCAAAGCTTGTGGTGCGGCCGAGGTTGCTGAGGCTGCCCGGCACGGTGTTCGTCCCGTGGGAGGTCATCACCGCCGGGCTGCTGCCGGCGACGCTGCGCACCCAGTACGGCCTCGCTTGGGGAGCGCACCACGACCGCATGTACCGCTTCGTGACCATCGCGCTGCCCAGGTTGGTCGCCGTCACGCCGCCGGTGCTTCGGGTGTGGCCGCTGCCGGGTCACGATGTGAAGCTGGCTGCGGACTTCTCGCTCAGTTCTTGACCCACCAGCCCCTCCGGCCCTCCGGGCCACCTCCCCATGAATGGGGAGGAGCAAGTCTCCCTACTTTTTGAGGTAGACGATCCCCAGCGCTCGCGGGCCGGTGTGGGTTCCTAGCACGCAGCCGATCTGGCCGATCGTGATTTCCTGGTTCGGCAACTCCGCGCGGAGGTTGGCGGCGATGCCCTCGGCGTCTTCCTGCGCCTGGGCGTGCATCACGGCGACCTGCTCGACCGGCTCCTCCGAGCGGAAGAACTCGACCATGCGCGGGATCGCCCGAGAGCGGGTGCGCACACGGTCGACCGGTTTGATCTCGGCGTTCTCGGACACCAGCAGAAGCGGCTTGAGATCAAGCATCGTGCCGATCATTGCCTGGGCGCGGCTGAGGCGCCCGCCCATCTCCAGGTAGCGAAGTGTGTCGAGAAGGGCGAGCACGCGGCACTTCGCCACGCGCAGATCGACTGCCGTGGTGGCCTCCTCGAGGGAGGCGCTCTCCGCCGCGACGCGGCAGAGGAACGCGATCGGCATCGAGACCGACTGGCTGTCGATGACGTTGACCTTGAATCCCTCCACCGACTCGGCGCCCACACGAGCTGCCTCCGCGGTCGCGGAAAGTCGCGCGCCGATGTGGATCGAGATGCATCCGTCGTGGTCCTTCGCGAGGCGGCGGTAGACCTCGGCGAACTCGCCGGGTGACGGGGCCGAAGTCGTGGGCAGTGAGCTCGACGCGGCGAGGCGCGTGAAGAACTCGTCGCTCGTCATGTCGACCCGGTCGCGAAAGGTCTCCTTGCCGAACAGGACCTTGAGAGGGACGACCTCGATCCCGTAGCGGTCGCGCCATTCGTTGGGCAGGTCGGCAGTCGAGTCAGTGACGACTGCGAAGCTGCGGCTCAAAAGCTATTCGACGGAGAGGATGAAGGGGTAGTGCTGCTGACCGCCCTGCTGGACCTCGACCTCGAGGCCCGGATAGCTGGAGCGGATCTCCGATTCGAGCCGCTTCATCTCGTCGTCGCTCGCCTGCTCGCCACGGTAGACCGTGACGAGCTCGTAGGAGTCGGGGCCGAGCTTGCCCAGGGCTTTGTTGACGACTTCCGCGTAATCGCTGCCCGCGAACTCGAGGCGGTCGTTGATGAGGCCGATGACGTCGCCCTTCTTGACTCTGACGCCGTTGGACCTCGTGTCGCGCACGGCGTGAGTGACCTCGATCGTCTGCACGCGCTCCGCCTCCACCTTCATCGCGCGCAGGTTTTCATCCGCGGCCCGTTCCGGCCGGAACGCGACCACCGCAGACACCCCCTGCGGGACGCTGTGGGTCTCGATGACATGCAGCTTCTTTTTGGTCAGGCCCATGACCTGCTTCGCGGCAGGGATGACATTGCCGTTGTTCGGCAGCAGGATGACCTCGTCGTAGGGGACCGATTCGATCGCTGTCAGCATGTCCTGGGTGCTCGGGTTCATCGTCTGGCCGCCTTCGATGATCGCGTCCACGCCCAGGCCGCGGAAGATGTGGACGAGGCCGCGCCCGGCCACGACGACCGCGAGGCCGACTCCGTTGGGCCTCGGCGGCCCGCCCGCAGTCACACCGCCCTCGGTCTCGAGGATGCGGCGGTGCTGCGTCGACATGTCACCGACGTTGAGCTTCATCAGCTTGCCGTAGCCGCCCGCGAGGTTGATGACCCGCGTCGGGTCATCCGTGTGCACGTGAACCTTGACCAGCTCCGGCTCGCCCACGACCATGACCGAGTTGCCGAGCGCCTCGATCTGGTTGCGGATGAGCTCGACGTCCAGGTTGGTTCCCTCGATCAAGAATTCTGTGCAGTAGCCCCAGCCGCCTTCGGGCAACGGAAGCGAGACCTGCGACGCGGGGGTCGTGTGCGGCTTCGCCTCGGAGATCGTCGCAGGCAACGGCTCGGTCTCCTCGACCGACTTCAGCATGCCCTCGAGGATGAGCTGCAGCCCGAAGCCTCCTGCGTCGACGACCCCTGCGTCGCGCAGGATCTGGAGCTGGCCCGGCGTCTTGAGGACCGCGGCGCGGGCGCCGGCGGCGGCCGCGGCGATGACACGAGGCACGTTTGCATCGGGACTGCCGGCCGCCGTCGACGCGGCGCGACCTGCCTCGCGAGCGACTGTGAGGATCGTGCCTTCCGTGGGCTTGTTAACCGCACGGTAGGCGGCGTTCGCGGCCTCTTCGAATGCCGCGGCCAGCTCCGCCGGCGTGAGAGAGCCCTTACCCTCGACGGCACGTGCGAAGCCTCGGAAGATCTGGGAGAGGATCACGCCCGAGTTGCCACGCGCGCCCATCAGGCTGCCGTGCGACGCGAGCTTGGCGATCTTGCTCACCTCGGCTGCGTTCGACTCTTTCACGTCTTCCACCGCCGACTGCAGCGTCAGCAGCATGTTGGTGCCCGTGTCGCCGTCGGGCACCGGAAAGACGTTGAGCCGGTTGACCTCCTCATGGTTGGCGGCGAGCCAGCTGAGGCTGCCCAGCAGCGCGCGCTTGAAAAGCTGCCCGTCCACTCCTGTCGCCTTGGTAGCGGCCACCACTAAGGGCGCTCTTCGCGAACGCCCTGCACGTTGACGTTGACCTTGGCGACCGGAACGTTGACGGAGCGCTCGACCTCGAACTTCACAGTTTCCTGAAGGTTGTGCGCGACCTCGGAGATCCGGATGCCGTACTGGACGATCACATAGACGTCGATGACCAGGCCGGCCTCGTCCTGGACGACGTCGACGCCCTTGTCGACGTTCTCGCGGCGCAGCAGCTCGGCGAAGCCGTCGCGCAGGCCGCGGCCGGCCATGCCGCTGATGCCGTAGCAGCGCGTGGCCGCATGGCCCGCGATTGCCGCGACTGCGGACGGGAACACCTCGATCCGGCCCCACTGGCGGGACTGGATCAGCGTTGTGGGGGTGATCTTCGAGGCCATCGGAAAGCTCATGGTACAATTCACGTCCGCGCGCAAGCGTTTGTTTGATGTCGCGCGCCTCTCAACTCCAAGCGGAAGGTGGTCCATGGCCAGGCAGTGCGAAATTTGCGGCAAGACGCCGCAGTTCGGACATCACGTAAGTCACGCCAAGAACCGGGTCAACCGGAGGTTCAATCCCAACCTCCAGATGGGCCGCGTGACCGTGGCCGGGCGCACCTTTCGGGCCAAGGTTTGCACCCGCTGTCTGAGGACGTACTCGGTCTAGGACTCAGGGGCGCTTTTCGCCCCCTCTCCCCTAACGGGGGAGGGAGAAGTCCAGGCCGTGGACCTGGCCGAGCTCGGTGAGGTCCTTGCGTAGAGCGGTCCAGACTCGTTCCTGCGCCTCTTCTTGGGGTTCGACTGACACCGGGTCGTCGACTTCCGCCGCCAGGTCCGGACGTTCGACCATCTCGGCGAAGAGCAGCGTCCAGGCGCGCGGCACGACCTCGTAGATCGCGTAGCCGCCGCCCCCCAGCGCGAGCCACCGTCCCTCGCACAGCTCGTGCGCGAGCTGGTGGAATGCCTTGCCGATGCGCGGCCAGATACGCGTTGTGGCGGCGAGGTGCGCGAGCGGATCGAGATGATGCGTGTCGCATCCGTCCTGGGTGACCAGCACGGTCGGCTTGAAGCGGCGGAGCAGCGGGGGCACTACCCTGTCGAAGGCCATCAGCCACGGCTCGTCCCACGCGAAGGGATAGAAGGGCAGGTTGGCCGCATAGCCTTTGCCTGCTCCTGTCCCCGCATCCTGCGGAAACCCGGTGCCCGGGAACAGCCAGCGGCCGCTCTCGTGAAGGCTGATCGTAAGCACCTCGGGGTCGCTCTGAAAGATCTCCTCCACCCCATCGCCGTGGTGGACGTCGACGTCGACGTAGGCCACGCGATGGCCAAGTTCTTTCAGCCACTGGCACGCGATCGCGGCGTCGTTGTAGGTGCAGAAGCCCGACGCGCGGTCGCGGTGCGCGTGGTGCAGTCCGCCCGACGGGCTGAAGGCGTGCAGCGCGGCGCCGCTCTCGATGGACTCGGCTGCGACGAGCGAGGCGCCGGCGACAAGGGCGGTGCCCTCGTGCAGCTCGTCGGAGATCGGATTGTCCGCGGAGGCGAAGCCCGCGGCGTCGATCGCGCTTGCTGAAACGTGACGGCGCTCCGCGGGATCGCTGAGCTTTCTTACGAGGTCGACGTACTCAGTCGAATGGACAAGGTGCAGCTCGTCGATCGTTGCGCTGCGCGGCGGGACCAGGTGAGCGAGCTCGATCAGACCGGTCGACTTGATGAGATCCACCGCCAGCTTGACGCGAATGGGCTGCAGCGGGTGCTCGTCCGAAAGGTGGTGCTTCATCAGCGCGTCGCCATAGATGAGCGCTACCGGCCCGGACACGGCAATTTACGCTAACGGTTCGCATGGTGGAGGGAGATCTGTTCGAGTCGGTGCCGAACTTCTCCGAAGGGCGGCGCGAGGAGGTGATCGCCTCGATCGCCGCTGCTGCGGATCGCGCATTCGTCCTCGACGTGGATCCGGATACGGACCACAACCGGGTCGTGGTTTCCCTGGCGGGCCGCTCCCGCCGGATCATCGATGGCTTGATGGGCGCCGTAAGTGTGGCGGTGGAGCGCATCGATCTGCCGTCGCACCGTGGTGTCCACCCGCGCGTAGGGGTTGCGGATGTCGTGCCGATCGTGCCGCTCGGTTCGACGTCGCTCGACTCGTGCCGCGAGCTCGCGCACCAGGTGGGAGAGCGAGTATGGGCAGAGCTTCGCGTGCCGGTGTTTTTCTACGGACATGGCGAGGGCCGGACGCTGGCCGACATCCGTGCCGGCAGGGCTGCCCCGAACCTGGGCGGTTCAGGGCGCCACCCCACGGCGGGCGCTGTATGTGTCGGCGCGCGTCCTTTGCTTGTCGCCTTCAACGTGATCCTGTACGGGTATGACCTGGTCGCCGCGCGCGCGCTTGCCCGCGCGATGCGGGAGTCTGGAACCGGTCTCCGCGGGGTGCAGGCGCTGGCCTTCGAGCTGCCGGGAGAGCAGGTGCAGCTTTCGATGAACCTGTTCCGGATCGACGAGACCACTCCCGCCGACGTCGTCGCGGAGCTGGCCCGCCGCGGTGTCGCGATCGGCGCGGAGCAGCTTGTCGGGCTTTGCCCGGCGCGGGCGGCCAGCCCCGCGGCGGATGGGCGGCTGTTGGAAGGGCGGATTGCCGCTGCGGCTTCGTTGGCGGGTGCCGAGCGATGCGCCGAACGGGGCGGCGAGGAGCACGTCGCGCTTGCCGCGCGGCTGAGACGCGAGGCAGATGAGCTCGCGCGGTTGGCGGCCGACCAGGATGCGGTGCTTGGGGGCGCGGAGCGGACGGCGGCCCTTGGCCGCGTGCTGGAGGCGGCGGGTGTCGTGGATGACGAGCTTGGGGCGATGCTGAACGTCGCGGCGCGGGGGTTTCGCACGGCGGTCACGCCGGCGACCGAGGCGATCTACCGCGACAGGATCGCGGCCCTGGACGCGCGCCTAGCCTGAAGGGATGGCGGTGTCGACGGTCACAGTGCAGGCGCCGCCGTTGACCTGGACCTGGTAGTAGTCGCTGCCAAGGTCGCCCGTGCTGAAACTCAACTTTCCGATCGCGTGCATCTCGCGGCCGTCGGCGTTCAACGTGACGGCGCCGCCTGAGACGTCGACCGACGCTTTGGTCCCGGTCGGCCGATGCACGCCCACGGTCAAGGCACCACCATTTATCGTCACTGGTACCACGCCCGACGGCGGACCCAGAACGAGGTCGTCGTGGCTCGCGCCGCCGTTGAGCGAGATCGATGCTACGTGAATCGATCCGAGCTGGAGTGAGTCTGTGGTCGCGCCGCTCTTCTCAGCGATCTTCCACGTCACGCCCGAGCTGAGCTGCAGGTTGAGCACAAACTTCTGAGCCTCGATACCGAACACATTGTTGTTCGGCTGATCGATGTTCAGGTCTCCATCAGCGCTGAGCGTGACCTCAGGGGTGGGTCCGGAGTACTCGATGTGCGCGCGGTACAGGTCGGGGCCCAGGTCGGTGCCTGTGATCGTGATGTTGGCCGCTCCGGCGTCAATCGCGACGGACGCCTTCGTCAGCTCGCCGATCCGGCCCGAGAAATCATGCGAATTGGTTGCCGCCGGGTTGGGGACGATCGTGACGTACGCCGCAGCTCCGGCGATGGCCAGCAACACGATGAGCGCGGTCGCGACGTTCGCGGTGGTGCCGTGCGCCGTGCGGCGGACAATCAGCTCCAGCCCGATCACGATGAGGATCAGCGGCCACAGGTTGACCAGCTCGTAAAGGCGGTCGACCGATAGGAGACCGGTGTTCACGAGCAGGGCGACGACTCCGGCGAAGATGAGCAGGGCGGGCCAGACGAGACCTCGGTAGCGCATCAGCCTGGTCAGGTACGCGCGCGGCGGAGGATCAGCCAGACGCCAAGCCCGATCAGAACAAGCGGCCAGAAGATGTCCTCGCGGATCAGGCCCAGGTTGTGCAGCAGCAGGTATACGCCCACAACGATCAGCACGATGGGCCAGAAGAGCTCGTGACGCCAGAAGTTGTTCACCGGGGCCAGTTTAGTTCCGAGCGATCAGACGGGCGCGACCACCTTGAACAGCTCCGGCTTCTCCTTGCGCGCGGCTTCGATCAGGTCCGCTCCCGCGACGGTCGTCTGCACGGCGGGCCCGGCAATGAGGTATGCATGCGTCACCTTTCGCAGGTCGTCCGCGGTGACCTGCAGCAATCTTTGCTTGAAGCGCTCGCGAGCTTCTCGCGTGAAGCCCGTCGCTTTGTTGGTAGCCTCGCGTCGTCCTTTGATGTCCGGCGACTCCAGCGGGTCCACGTCGCCGCACGCGCCGAGGATTGCCTCTTTCAGGGCTTCGGCGTCGATCTCTTGGTCAGTCACCCATCGAACCGCCTGGTCGAAGACGTCGTACGTGCGGATGATGTTCGGGTCGCGATACGAGCCGAAATAAAACGTCGCGCTGGCCACGCCGGCCTGTGCATAACCGCCGTACGCGCCGCCTTTTTCTCTTAGCTCACGGTGAAGAAACGTGTCGCGAATGTAGTTGGCCAGCACGAGCAGAGCGGGCGAGTCGGGGTGTGTGTAACGCACGGTCTTGAAGACCCGGACGTTGAACGCGACCGGTCCTGGGGCGGTGCGGGCCTCGGGCGCCGGCTCGAGGGGCGGCGGCTTGACAGGCTGGGCGTTGGCGCCGTCGATATTCATTGACGCGACAAGACCCGTAAGGAGCTCTTCGAGCTGGGGGATCATTGCCTCTTCGCAGGTGACGATGATCTTGAGCAAGTCGCTCTTGAACAGGCGGTTTCTTATCTCGTTCAGGTCCGCGACCACGTCGCCGAGCTCGGTGTCTTTCAAGCGCGCCAGGCGGCGCATCGTGTGCAGCATTCCGATTCCCTGCAGGCGGTCGTTGAGCGCACCTTCCGAGCTGAGCTTCGAGTGCGCTCTCAACAGGGCGAACTGGAAGCCGAGACCGGCGAGCGAGCTCTCGAGTCGAGTGCTGATCTCGGCGATGATCTCCCTGAGGCGTCTCGGGTCAATGTCCAGACGCGCGACGAGATCGGTCAGAAGATCGATGAATGGCTGCGCGTTGCGGTCGAGCGCGCGACCCGACAGCACGAACGACTGCAGGTAGTCCTCCCGGGCAGCAAGGGACTGGACCTGAGGCGCGGCGCCGAGTCCGCCTGTATTCGAGGCGATGCGCGCCGCAATTTGCACGTAGTCCTGTCCGGCCGCGCCGCTCTGGGTCAGGACGCGGCTGAACAGCGGCAGCAGGTCTTGCTGTTCCGCGGTCAGCACCGAAAAATCGCTGCGCAGGTCGAGGTACGTGATCCCGTTGGTGGGCTGCGGATAGAACTCGACCCTGGCCGCGCGGAGATTTTCGTCGCGGCTGGGCACGTCCTCGAACTTCATCGGGATGTCGCCCAGGTCGAGGGTGGGAAGCACAGACAGGTCAGGTTTGGCCTCCTGCTCCGCCTTCAGGCGCAGCGCCTCCTGGACGATGCGCTCACGCTCCTCGTCGGTGAGGCTGGTTTCGATTTCGGCCAGGCGCTTCAGCTCAGCCTGGCGCTGCCGCTCCTCCAGCTCCGGGTCGGGCACCACCGTGAGGAGCGCGCGATGCGGGTTGTCGAGCAGCTCGGCCTGGATCAGGTTTTCGAAGAATCGGCCCTCCTGACGCGCCTTCTGGAGGTGCTCGAGGTCTTTGTCGAAATTGAGAGCGCTGAAGGGGTCGCCGCCATAGAGGTAGCCGGGCATCGAGGCGAAGAGCATCCGGAGCGCGTAGGGGAAGCCGGCGTTGGAGCGCTCGCGCTTCTCGAACTCGAGGTGGTGGATCGCCGCGTCGACCTGAGAGGCATCGACACCCGTGTCCGCCAGGCGTTGCAAAGTGTCGAGGACGACTTTCTGGACTTTCTCGGCATCCTCGTCCTTGATGCCCTTGAGCCCGGCGCCGAACACCGACTCCTTGTAGTCGTCTCTCAGCCCGCTGCCGTCGGCGAGCGCGCTGCCCAAACCTGAATCGATCAGCGCCTTGCGCAGCGGCGAGCCGGCATTGCCGAGAAGAACCTCGGAGAGGATGTTCATCGCGAGCAGGCGGAACGAGTCGGCGGTGGGAATGGTCACCCACGCGGTGAGCGCCTGCGCCTTTTTTGTGTTGTCCTCGCCGGGCGTGGCCGGGTAGGGTTCCACCGCCTCAGTCGGTTTGGTCAAGCGCTTCACGCTGGGGACCGACGAATCGATTGCTATTCGGTGGAAGCGCTCGAGCGCCTTCTTCTCGATTGCCTCGAGGGTTCTCTCCAGGTTTTGGTCGCCGTACGTGTAAAAGCGCGCGTTGCTCGGGTGGTAGTAGCGCGCGTGGAAATCGCGGAGCATCTGCCATGTGAGGTTTGGGATGTCCTGCGGATCACCACCGGAGACATGCGCATAGGGCAAGCCTGGGAACAGTGTCTTGCCGATGGCGCGGTCGATCGCGGCGTTCGGAGTGGCGAGCGCGCCCTTCATCTCATTGAAGACGACGCCCTTGTAGCGGAGGCCGCTGTTTGGATCGGCTGGGTTCTCGAACTCGTAGCGGATTCCCTCTTGCTGGAATGCGTCTTCGCTCAAGAGCGGGAAGAAGGCAGCGTCGAGGTAGACCTCGAGCAGGTTGGTGAAATCCTTCGCGTTGCGCGTGCTGAAGAGGTACATCGTCCAGTCGAGACCCGTCAGCGCGTTCATGAAGGTGGCGAGCGAGCGGCGGGTCATGCTGAAGAACGGGTCGCGGACCGGGAAGCGCTGCGAGCCGGCGAGGACGACATGCTCGAGGATGTGCGCGACGCCGGTCGAATCGCTGGGTGGGGTGGGAAAGAAGACGGCGAAGGCGTTGTTGTCGTCGGGAGTCTCGATGTGGATGTGGCGTGCGCCCGTGCGCTGGTGCTCGAGCTCGAGGTAGTTGCCTTCGAGCCGGTCGAGCGGTTCGCGTCTTGTGATCGCGTAGCCCGCGACCTCACTCGAAGTGATCTTTGCCATGTGAATCGTTGAGTCTAGGATGTGATTCGTGTTCACTGCCGCCGAGCTCGAGTTTCTGCGTTCACAGAGGCTCGGGCGTTTCGCCACCGCGGGACCGTCGGGGTGGCCTCACGTGGTGCCGGTCATGTACACGATGAACGACGATGGCTCGCTCGATTTTGACGTCGACGGAGTCAAGCTGCGCAACCTGACCGCCGAGCCACGCGCCGCGATGGTGGTCGACGCAATGGGTCCTCGGCGCGGAGTCTCGATCCAGGGGCGCGTGGAGCTGATCGCGCCCGAGCGCGCTCGTTTGAAGCCGGTGCGGCATTTCTCCTGGGGACTTTGATTCGGGGCGGTTGCCTCAGCGTCTTGGTCTGCGTGGTCGTCTCCGCATGCGGGCCCGGCTCGCCGGGCGTTGCGTCTGGTTCTCGCCGGTCCACCCCCACACCCTCGCCTGCGATCTCGGCCGAGTGGACCGAATACCACCGGGACGCGGGGCGATCCGGCGTTGGTCCCCCTGAGCCCGCGCTGACCTCGCCCGCTGTGGCCTGGCGGGCGGATGTCGACGGAGATGTCTATGCATCGCCGCTGATCGCCAACGGTCATGTGATCGTCGCGACTGAAAACAACACGGTGTATTCGCTGGACTTGTTCACGGGCGATGTCGTGTGGCAGAAGCACCTGGGCGATCCGGTGGACGCGTCCTCGCTTCCGTGCGGCGACATCGGGCCCATTACCGGGATCACCGGCACGCCTGCCGTCGATGAGGCGACGGGTCGCTTGTATGTGGTGGCGTTCTTGCGCTCGCACCATCACATGCTGTTCGCGCTGAGCCTGGTCAACGGATCGGTTGTGACTCAGCAGGACATCGATCCGGTCGGTTCGACCCCGAGTGTCCAACAGGAGCGCGGCGCGCTGGCGATCGGATCGGGGTTCGTTTACGTCCCGATGGGAGGGTTGTATGGCGATTGCGGGCCATATCACGGATACGTGATCGCGGTTCCGCTGGCGGGTGGCCAGCCGCTTGACTATCGCGTGCCGAGCGCTCGTGGCGCGGGGATTTGGACAGCGGCGGGACCAGCGATCGACGCGAGCGGAAACCTCTACGTCGTGACTGGCAACGGTGCGTCGCGGTCGTCGTTCGACTACAGCAATGCCGTCATCCAGCTGTCACCCGATCTTCAAACTGTCAAGTCATATTTTGCGCCCTCGAACTGGGCGGCGTTGAATGCGGGTGATACAGACCTGGGCGCATTGGGACCGGCGCTGCTGCCTGGCGCGGTGCTGGCGGTGGGCAAAGACGGCGTCGCTTATCTGCTGCGCGCGAATCAGCTGGGCGGTGTCGGAGGACAAATTTCGAGTCGCGCGTTATGCGCAGGCGCGTTCGGCGGAACGGCGACGGACAGGACGAGCGTCTTCATTCCATGCACCGATGGGCTGTATGCGCTGTCGATCGGTCCCAACGGAATGACCGTTGTTTGGCATGACGCGCATCCGGCTGTTGCTTCCCCAATCGTGTCGGCGGGCGCGGTGTGGGCCATCGAGCCCGGAGCGGGGACGCTTTACGCGCTCAGCGAACAGACCGGCGACGTGCTCTACTCGGTTAGCCTCGGCGGCGCGATGCATTTCAGCACGCCCGCGGCGACAGATGGTTTCGTCGTGGCGCCGGCGGGACGAAGGGTTGTCGCGATTTCCGTCGTCGGCTAACCCTGGATCGACCGCAGCAGGTTAGCCGTCTCGATAGCAGCATCCGCGGCGTCTGCGCCTTTGTTTTTCTTCGGACCCGAGCGGGCGAGCGCCTGATCCTTGTCCTCCGACGTGAGGACACCGAATGCGATTGGCACTCCAGTGTCCAGTTGAACCTGCATCAGTCCGGCCGCCGTCTGCATTGCGACGACCTCGAAATGGAATGTTTCGTCCCGGATCACCGCTCCGAGGCAGACGATCGCATCGTGCTCGCCCTTTTCTGCTAGCGCGAGCGCGGTCACTGGCAGCTCGAGCGCACCTGGCACCCAGAAGATGTCCGATTCCTCAACCCCGTGCTGCCGGAGAGCCTCTTGAGCTCCGCGGAGCAGTCGCGTGGTCACGTCCTCATTGAACCGCGCCACGACGATCGCGATGTTGAGCTCGCTTCCGTCGAGGTCTGGCTTTGCGCCCTTCTCGCCCACTCTCTGATTATCAGCGGGTGGCTCAAGGGGATGTGGCTCAGCCGTCATTGAAACAACCGAATTAGGTCTATGAGAATCGCCAGTTTGCGTTTTTGCGCTGGATCCAATCTTCTGTGTTCGTCATAACGCTCCTCAGTGATCTGAAGAGTGAGTTATAGGTGAACAAGCCCTCGGGCTATTAGTACCGGTCAGCTCAAAGAATTGCTTCTCTTACACCTCCGGCCTATCAACCTGCTTGTCTAGCAGGGCCCTTACCCGGTTAACCCGGTGGGAGACCTTATCTTGGAGTTGGCTTCGCACTTAGATGCTTTCAGCGCTTATCCAAACCGGCCATGGCTACCCGGCGCTGCCACTGGCGTGACAACCGGTACACTAGCGGGCCGTTCAACCCGGTCCTCTCGTACTAGGGTCAACCCTCCTCAAGTCTCCTGCGCCCACGGCGGATAGGGACCGAACTGTCTCACGACGTTCTAAACCCAGCTCGCGTACCGCTTTAATGGGCGAACAGCCCAACCCTTGGGACCGACTCCAGCCCCAGGATGCGACGAGCCGACATCGAGGTGCCAAACCGGGCCGTCGATGTGAACTCTTGGGCCCGATAAGCCTGTTATCCCCGGGGTAACTTTTATCCGTTGAGCGACGGCCATTCCACACCGGGCCGTCGGATCACTATGCCCGACTTTCGTCCCTGCTCGACTCGTTTGTCTCACAGTCAAGCTCCCTTATGCCATTGCACTCTGCGCCTGATTTCCGCCCAGGCTGAGGGAACCTTTGGGCGCCTCCGTTACTTTTTGGGAGGCGACCGCCCCAGTCAAACTACCCGCCAGGCACTGTCCGGAACCCCGATCAGGGGCACCGTTAGAGCTAAAGTTCAGCGAGGCTGGTATTCCACTGTTGGCTCCACCCAGGCTAACGCCTGAGCTTCACAGCCTCCCAGCTATCCTCTACACGCTAAACCCCAGTCCAATGCCAAGGTGTAGTAAAGCTCCACGGGGTCTTTCCGTCCTGCCGCGGGTAACCTGTATCTTCACAGGTATTGCAGTTTCGCCGAGTATCTGTCCGAGACAGCGCCCAACTCGTTACGCCATTCGTGCGGGTCGGAACTTGCCCGACAAGGAATTTCGCTACCTTAGGACCGTTATAGTTACGGCCGCCGTTTACCGGGGCTTCAGTTCAAGCCTTGCAGCTCTCCCCTTAACCTTCCGGCACCGGGCAGGCGTCAGCCCCTATACGTCCCCTTACGGGTTCGCAGAGACCTGTGTTTTTAGTAAACAGTCGGTTGGGCCTCTTAATTGCAACCCTCAACGGCTTCGGAGGTAAACTCCTACACCGCCAAAGGCACCCCTTCTCCCGAAGTTACGGGGCTATTTTGCCGAGTTCCTTAGACAGATTTCTCTCGATCGCCTTGGAATCCTCTTCCCATCTACCAGCGTCGGTTTGCGGTACGGGCACCTGCATTCTTCCTAGAGACTTTTCTCGGAAGTTTGGGATCAGCCACTACGCCGCCCTTGCGGGCAGCTCCCCATCAGCTCTCAGGATTAACGCTCGGACGGATTTTCCAATCCGAGCTCCCTACAACCTTGGCCGGACACATCCAATCGTCCGGTTGGCCTACCCTCCTTCGTCCTCCCATCGGTATAACGAACGCGAGGTGGTACTGGAATGTGAACCAGTTGTCCATCGCCTACGCCCTGCGGCCTCGGCTTAGGCCCGACTGACCCTGGGACGATTAACGTAGCCCAGGAAACCTTAGATTTACGGCGGGCCGGTTTCTCACCGACCTTTACGCTACTTGTGCCGGCATTCGCACTCGTACAAACTCCACACGGACTTTCGTTCATGCTTCACCGCCTGTACGACGCTCCTCTACCAATCGCAGCTTGCGCTGCGACTCCATGGCTTCGGTGAAAGACTTAAGACCCGATCATTTTCGGCGCCGCTTCACTCGACCAGTGAGCTGTTACGCACTCTTTAAAGGGTGGCTGCTTCTAAGCCAACCTCCTGGTTGTTTGTGCGAAGCGACCTCCTTCGCCACTTAGTCTTCACTTTGGGACCTTAGCCGATGGTCTGGGTTGTTTCCCTTTTGACCGTGAAGCTTAGCCCCCACGGTCTCACTGCTGCTGTATAACCTGCCGCCATTCGGAGTTTGGTTGGGTTTGGTAACGGGGGAACCGCCCCTAGCCCATTCAGTGCTCTACCTGCGACAGCCCACAACAACGCTGCCCCTAAAGGCATTTCGAGGAGAACCAGCTATCTCTTGGTTCGATTGGCATTTCACCTCTA
>Ga0209805_1000272_pt1 | contig 31514 bp, 33 predicted proteins | sample GraSoiAngelo_148_FD_185905 | JGI IMG/M metagenome (GOLD analysis project Ga0209805, IMG submission 185905) | Grasslands soil microbial communities from the Angelo Coastal Reserve, California, USA - 14_1009_09_20cm (SPAdes) (version 2) | ecosystem: Environmental > Terrestrial > Soil > Grasslands ...
GAGCTCAAGGCGCTTCAGAAGCAGCTCGGTGTGACGACGATCTTCGTCACCCACGACCAGGCCGAGGCCATGACCATGGGCGACCGCATCGCAGTGCTCGATGCCGGCAGGCTCCAGCAGCTCGGCTCGCCGGACACCGTGTACCAGCGGCCGGCAAATCTCTTCGTCGCACAGTTCATCGGGAGCCCTCCCATGAACATCGTCGACGCCCGTCGCGACGGCGGAGCGCTCGTGCTCGCCGGAGATTGGCGAGTCGACGCGCCGCGTGGGGTCGCCGCCAAGGACGGCGTCAAGGTTGGACTGAGGCCAGAAGCGATCCAGCTCGAGCTCACGCCGGCGCCGGGGGCGCAGCCGGCCGATGTCCTCGTGTCCGAGCCCCTCGGGAGCGAGGTGATCGTCAACGTCATGCTCGGCGATGTTCTGCTGAAGGTGAGGACGGGACCAGAGGTCCGCCCGGATCCGGGGACGCGTGTCTTCCTGCGCGCACGCCCCGAAGGGGTGCGAGTCTTCGACGCGTCGAGTGGCGCCGCGCTGAATTGACGGACGGACGCGAGCGGCCAACTCCAAGTACACCACCCGACCGCGTCCTGAGCGGGACCTTCGCGAAGGATCACGAGCGCCGTTACGCGCACGTGCCGTTCGACGTTCCGGACGGGGTCCGTCAGCTCCACGTCCGCTATGGATATACGGACCGGATCGATTCCGACCCATTGATCACCGGCGGTAACACGCTCGACATCGGTCTCTTCGACGAGCGCGGTATCGCCGAGGCTAGTCCTGGGTTTCGTGGTTGGAGTGGCAGCGAGAAAATGGAGTTCACGATCGATGAGGGTTGGGCGACCCCGCCGTACCGCGCTGGGAAGATCGGTGCCGGCACCTGGCACATCCTGCTCGGCCCGTACAAGGTGGGTCCCCGCGGCTGTGACTGGAAGGTCGAGATCTGGTTCGATCCCGGCATCCGTAGCGCCTGGAGGATGAGCGGCGCCGTCGTGGGCCGTCGTGAGCCTGATCCCCTGCCAGAGCCGCGTGCCGGATGGCTGCGTGGGGATCTCCATTGCCACACGCTCTACTCCGACGGCGATGCGTGGCCGCAGGAGATGCTCCACACCGCGGCGGAGGCCGGCCTGGATTTTCTGGGTGTGACCGACCACAACAACGTCGGTCACCAGCTCGCCTACGGGCCGGGCGGCGACGGCCTTCCGATCGTCCTGCCAGGACTCGAGGTGACGACCTACGGCGGGCATTGGAACGCATGGGGCACCGACCGCTGGTGGGAATTCCGCGAGCCTGAGGCAAGAGCGGTGGAGCGAACGATGCGCGCCGCGGCCGAGAGCGGCGCCGTCGTCAGCATCAACCACCCCAAACCGTTCGGCCCACCCTGGGAGTACGCGGTTTTTGGCGGGTTCCACGCCGTCGAGGTGTGGAATGGCCCATGGCCACAGCTGAACACAGCCTCGCTCGATCACTGGGACGGCCTGCTGCGCCGCGGTGTTCGCTGCGCCGCGCTCGGCGGAAGCGACACCCATTACCTGCACGGCCGCGACGTCCCGCCCCGCCACGCCGATTCGCTCGGGACGCCCACGACGTGGGTGCGCGCCGAAGCGAGCGTGCCCTCCATCCTCGAGGCGCTACGCGAGGGTCGATCCTTTGTGTCGGAGTCGCCGCGTGGCCCGCAGCTCTATCTCGATCCGGACCGCGCACGCACGGGACGCGTCGCGGTCGAGGTCCGCGACGGCACCGGCGCCACCTTGCGTCTGCTCGGCGACGGAGGGGTCATCGCCAGTTCCTCGATCGATGATCCGCGCTGGGACGCGACGTTCGAGGTTCCTGGAGGCACGCGTTATGTCCGCGCGCAGCTCGAGAGCTCCGCGGGGGACGTCCGGGCGCTCGCCAATCCGATCTGGGCGGAGAGGATCTGGAGCTGAGTACCCCGCCGAATCCGGAGTCCTTCTTCGCACATCGCGGCAGGATCATCGAGCTCAAGGTCCATCGCTGCCTCTGGAGCGGAGACTATTCCGAGAACTCGCCGCTCGCCATCGAGGAGTGCGGCCGCGAGAACGTGCTTCGCACCGAGATCGACGTCCAGCTTCTGCGGGACGGCGAATTCGTGGTCTTCCACGACGACCGGTTCGACCGAGTGACCGACGCGCGTGGCCTGGTGCGCGAGACGAGCGCGGCCGACGCCACCCGCGCACGATTCAAGGATGGCTCGCATCCGCTCCTGTTCGCGGAAGCGGTCGGGCTGATTGCCGCCCACGACTACCCGAGGCGCATCGAGATCGATCTCAAGGACTTGGCCCCGTATGCGTGGCCGCAGGCGGAGGCCCTCGTGCGATCGGTGCAACCGATCAAGGCGCGCGCCCACTTCAGCTGTCCCGCCGACTGGAATCTCCGGCGACTCCTCGGCCTGGATGGCACCCTCGAGGTCAGCCTCAATCCGCACAGCTACATCGATACTGAGGACGAACCAGGGCTCCGCCTGCCGATGGGTGCCTACGGCTATCGGGACGCCCATCCGCTCGCGAAGCGGCGGCTCACGACGACGGCCGAGTACCTGCGCGATCGCTTCGGCGGCATCATGCGGCTCGTCCCCGGCCCGAGTGAGGCGCATCTTCGCTTGGCGATGTTCGAGCGGATGCTCGACGATGGCATCGCGGACGCGGCGGACATCTTCCACGCGCTCGGGATCAAGGTCGACGTCTGGACGCTCGATGCGGATACGCCGCGCTGGCGCGAGCGCTTCGCGCGGCTGGTAGACGCGGGCGTGGACATCGTGACGACGAACACCGCGCGGTCGCTCGCGAAGGCTGGGCGCGCGCCGACGTGATCGTCCTTACCGTCCGGCCTCCAAACGTCGCGGTCGGATGCGGTGTCCGTGCAGGGATCGCTACACCAGCAGGCGGCACCGATGATCGCGAGAGCACAACGTGAATGGAGCGTGTCTCGTTGGATAGGCCATGATCGGCCCACCGGATTGACTCGCCGTCGGGGCTAGCTCCGATCGCCGTCCGCGCTTGGGAAGGCGCGCGCTCGGGTGAACCGGACGAACACCGGCTCCTCGCCGAGCCGGAACGACTTGGGCACGCGGGCCTCGAGCTGGCCGAGCACTGGATGGCGGCCGAGGAGTCGCTTGTAGGCGCCGAAATTGACCAGCCGAGTGTCCTCGAGGCGGAACCCGTCCGGGACGGGGACGCGAAGCACCTCCATGTCCTCCGGTCGGGCCGAGACCGTCACGAGCGCGCCGTCGGCAAGGCCGTCGGCCTCGACCGGTACGCGCGCATCGCCGATCCGAGCGACCGCGCTCCCGCCGGCGACGCTCAGCGTCCCGCTCAGCAGGTTGCTCGACCCGATGAAATCCGCCACGAACGCCGTGGCCGGCCGGTCGTAGATGTCGAGGGCGTCGCCGACCTGCTGAAGCACGCCTTTGTTCATGACAGCGATGCGATCGGCCATGGTGAGGGCTTCTTCCTGATCGTGCGTGACGTACACCGTCGTGATCTGCAGCTCCTGCTGGATCCGGCGGATCTCGTCGCGCATGCGCACGCGCAGCTTCGCGTCGAGGTTCGAGAGCGGCTCGTCGAGCAGCAGGATTTTCGGACCGAGCACAAGCGCTCGCGCAAGAGCGACACGCTGCTGCTGACCGCCCGAGAGCTGCGACGGATAGCGCTTGGTCACTCCCGGCAGACCGACGACCGTGAGCATTCGCGTGGTCCGCTCGTCGACCTCCGCTTTCGGCAGCCTGCGGAGGCGCAGGCCGAACGCGATGTTGTCGGCCACGGTCATGTGTGGCCAGAGGGCATAGCTCTGGAACACCATCGCCGTCGGCCGCCGTTCCGGCGGCACGTCGGTGATGTCCTTGCCGTCGACGAGGATCTGGCCGCTGTCGGGCCGGATGAATCCCGCGAGCATCCGGAGCGTGGTCGTCTTTCCGCAGCCCGAGGGGCCGAGGAGAGCGACGAACTCGCGATCCTTGATTCCAAGCGAGAGATCGTCGACGGCGGTCGTGTCCTTGTACGCCTTGCTGACGCGGCGCAGCTCGACCTCGGCCATCGCTACACGCGCCCCAGCCCCGCGGCGACGTATTCGCTGTGCAGGTAGCGCTGGGCAACGATAAGGAGCAGTAGCGATGGCAGGGCGAGGAGCACGCTGAACACCGCGGCGACAGGCCGCTGAAAGCTCGAGATGAGCGTGTAAAGGAGCACAGGCATCGTGATGTAGTGCGGCGTGCCGACGATGAGCGTGCCTTGCGCCTCGTCGAGCGACGCGAGAAAGCTGAAGAGCGAGGCGACGATGATCCCGGGCAAGGCAAGCGGCAGCACGACGGATAGGAACGCGCGGAGCGGGGAGGCGCCCGCATCGCGCGCCGCCTCCTCGAGATGCGGGTCGATGGAGCGGAACGTGGCGGTCGTGATCCAGGTCATGTAGACCATCGTGCCGATCATGTGCAGGAAGACGATCCCCCAGTACGTGTCGATGAGTCCGATCTGGTAATAGAGGACGGCGAGGGACACGTACAAGCCGATCCGCGGGAACGCGTTCGGGATCAGGAAAAGGAGGAGGAGCGTGCGGCGGAATGGGACGTCCAGGCGGGCGAAGGCGTAGCCCGCGGGGATCGCGACGACCGCGGTGAGCACCGTGACGACGGGCGCGATCGTGAACGAGAGGACCATCGCGCTCGTGACCCTTGGATTATCGAGGACCTCCTGCCACCATCGGAACGACCACTGCGATGGGACGAGGTTCGGCCAGAACCACTCGCCGGCGAATGACCACAGGACGAGCGTCAGGAGCGGGATCCCGATGAATGCCGCGAGCGCGGCCGCGAAGAGGCGCAGCAGCATGCGTCGCATCCGTGGATCGTCGATCCACCACGAGAGCCGGATCGCCGGCATTGCCGGGGTGTGGGCCGCCATCAGCGGATCTCCCGCTTGAACTGCTGCCGGACGTAGTAAATAGCGGCGACGAGCGACAGCAGAAAGATCGCGACCGCCTGGGTACTCGCGAGGAACGGCTCGAAGTAGTTGGTCATGTAGTAGACCATCGAGACCCCGAGCATCTGCGGCGCGTTCGGTCCGAGCAGGTATGGAACCGTGAAGCCGCCGATCACGCCGAGGAACATGAACGTGATTCCGATCAGTGCGCCTGGCGCGGAGAGGGGAAGCACGATGTGGCGGAAGATCTGCCAGGACGAAGCGCCCACGTCGCGCGCGCTCTCGACGAGCGAGTCCGAGATCTCGAGGAGGACCGACGAGAGCAGCACCGTCATGAATGGCAGGGACAGCCATACCTGGGTGATGACGATGCCCTTCCAGTCGAAGACGATCTTTGGGAAAACGCCGTCGGGAAGGCCGATCGCCTGGAGGAGGCCATCGACGAATCCGTGGTTCGCGAGGAACGTGATCATCGCGTAGCTCGCGATGACCGACGGGATGAAGAGCGGAACGATGTAGATGCGCCCGAGGAAGCGCGCACTCGAACCTCTTCCGAAGCGCAGCGCCAGGGCGATGACGTAGGCGATGACGAACACGACTGCGACTGAGGTGACGGCGATGAAAACCGTGAAAACGATGTTCGCCCGCAGCGTGTCGCTCGTGACGAGCTGGCTGTAGTTGTCGAGCCCGACGCGATAGGTGTAGTTGCCGGCGTCGTCGCGATCCCGGACCGTGAAGGAAGTCGCGAAGGCCTTGATCACCGGGATGAAGACGAAGATCGTCAGATAGAGAAGCGAGGGAAAGACGAGGAGGAGTCCCGCCGAGCGCGAACGGTCGAGGCGCCGAGGGCGAACGACGGCGCGAGCGGAGACCGTTACCGCCACGCCGTCGTCCCTCTCGGACCTACCCTCGCTTTACTGGGCCACCTTCTCGTGCCACAGGCGCTGCATGTCCTGGCCGTAGGTGCCACCGGGCCAGAGCCGGTATTCCTTGTCGGCGCCGGCGAAACGCGTCCGTGCGTCCGAGGGCATGTATTGCCAATCGATGCCCGGGTATCCCGACATCGCGCCGGTCACGATCAGAGACTGCTGCGCCGGCTCGAGCAGGAAGTTCAGGTACTTCATCGCGGCCTGCTTGTGCGTCGCGTTCTTGGTGATGCCGATGTACGCGGCACCCCCGTTGAAGGCCGGGTTGATCTGCGTGATCTTCACGGACTTCGGGAGCGTGCCCGCGGAAAGCGCCTGCGTCGACTGATCGGACCAGACCGTGCCCATCCAGATCTCACCGCGGTTCAAGAGATCGAGCGTGCCGGCGTTCCCCTTGGGGTAGACGCCTTTGCTGTAGAGCGATGGGGCCAGGTCCTTGAGCGCGGTGAAGGCCGCGTCCCAGTCCTTCTCATTCGACGCGCTGAAAGGCTGCGTGACGTACTTCTGGTACTCGCTGTACTTGTAGAGCATCGCGATGACGAACGCGTCGCCCGACCCGCCGGTCGACGGCTCGTTGTACGCGAACTTGCCGGGATTCGCCTTGATCCACGTGAGCAGGTCGTCATACGTCTGAGGTGGATTGGCGACCTTGTCGGAGTTGTAGGCGAGCACGACGCTCGATCCCCGGTACGGGACCGCCTTGTTCTGGACGAAGTCGAGCGTCGGCTTCGGGACTTTCGACAGATTCGCGATGTCGCTCGGGCCGACCTGCAGGAACAGGTCGTCCGGGCGCGTGTAGTAGCCCGTGTCCGACTCCCAGAGGTCGATGTCCCACTGGGTCTTGCCCGCGTCCTTCTGCGCCTTGATGCGGTCGTAGATGCCCTGCGCGCCGGTGCCGTGCTCGAGGAACGTGAAGGTGACTTTGATCCCGGTCGCCTTCTCGAACGCCGGGATGATCTGCTTTTGGTGCAGGTCCTGGACGTTGGTGTCGCCGCCGCTGTAGAAGATGAGCTCCGTGTCTTGTGTGGCGGCGCTCGGCTGGGTACTCCCACCCGCGCTCGGTGTGCCGCCGCCGCAGGCCGTCACCGCGACGAGCGCCGCGACGATCGACGTGATCGGACGAAGCCAGCGCTTCATGCTGCCCGCCTCCCCTGTGCTATCGCGGACCTACCCTAGAAGCGCTCAATTGGGCCGTCAAGGAATAGAGCACTGATCCGCGCGGCGCTGTTCGACGTCGGCGACACCATCGTTCGCGTCCGGGGCGACGCCGTCGCCCAACGACGCGCCGTGCTCACCCGCCTTGCCGCGCGGTTCGGCCCCCGCGACTGGTACGAGGAGCTGCTCGAGGCCGATCTCCTCACGGAACTGCTGGGCGATGATCCCGGCGAGCCGATGCGCCAGCGCACGCTCGTGATACTCGAGCGCTGGCTCGGCTCGCGTGCTGCGGGCCTTGCGGGGGCGGAGATTGACGAGCTGCGTCGAATGGTGGCGGTCCCGCGTGCGATCGGCACGGAAGTCGCGCCGTACGCACAAAAGTCGCTCGCGCGACTACACGATGATGGCGTGCGCATCGTCCTCGTAAGCAACACGCTTTGGACCGGCGACGACGAGCTGCGCGCCGACATCGCCGATCTCGGCCTCGGGTGGATCGTCGACGGGGTCGTGACCTCGCACAGCGTTGGGTTTCGCAAGCCGCATCGAGCGATCTTCGACCGCGCGCTCGCGCTCGCCGGCGCGTCGCCCCACGAAAGCTTCATGGTCGGTGATGAGCCGTACCAGGACATCTTCGGCGCGCAGCGTGCGGGGATGCGCGCGGTGTGGCTTCGGCATCCGCCGCCGCGCCCGCATCCGATCGGTGCGCCGGAAGGCTTGGACGTGCACGCGGATGCGGAGATACGCTCTCTCGCCGAGCTTTTGGAGGTCTACGAACGATGGCGGGGAACGCGTCTCGCATGAAGCTCGGGACGGCGCCGATCAGCTGGGGAGTGTGCGAGCTTCCGGACTGGGGGGTGATGTTGCCGTACCAGCGGGTCCTCGACGAGATGGCGGACCTGGGCTACGTGGGCACCGAGCTTGGGCCCTGGGGATACCTCCCGAAGGATGCCGCCGTACTTGGGAAGGAGCTGCGTGCACGCGGCCTCGCGCTCGCCGGCGCGTTCTGTCCGGTGACGCTGCACCACCCGCTTCGCTACGACGAGCAGATGGCCTATGCGATGGATACCTGCCGGCTTCTCGCCGATCTCGGTGCGCCGGTGCTCGTACTTGCCGAGGCGGGTGACGCGGTCCGCGAGCGCATCGCGGGTAGGGTCCGGACGAGCGATCCGCGCTTCTCCGAGGATCAATGGAAACGTTTCTCCGAGGGTGCAAACGAGATCGCGCGACGCGCGAAGGAGATGGGCTTGGTGACCGCGTTCCATCCGCACGCCGGGACGTACGTGGAGACACCGGCGGAGACCGATGAGCTCCTCCGCCGCACCGATCCCGCGCTCGTTGGGCTCTGCCTCGACACCGGGCACGTGTACTACGGCGGCGGCGATCCGGTCGCACTCGCGCGCAGCGATCCGGGGCGCATCCGGCACGTGCACCTCAAGGACGTGTACCGCGATCGCTACGAGCGCGCACTGGCGCAGAAGCTCGATTTCACCGCTGCCGTCGGCGAGGACGTCTTCGCGCCGGTGGGATTCGGCGCCGTCGACATGGCACTTTTGCTCCGCATCCTGCGCGAGGCGAGATTCGATGGCTGGCTCATCGTCGAGCAGGACATCCGCATAGCGCCCGGGTCGGAACGACAGCCGAAACTGGACGCCGCTAAGAGCAGATCGTTCATCGCGTCGGCGATCGGATGACCCGCGAGCGTATCGGCGTCGGCGTCGTGGGCGTCGGGATGATGGGTCGCCGGCACGCGGAGAACGCCGCCAGGTCGATCCCGGAAGCGCGCCTCGCCGCCGTCTTCGATGCCGACCGCGCGCTCGCCGGTCGCGTCGGCCGCGAGATCGACGTGGACGCGTGCGGATCGCTCGAGGAACTGCTCGAACGAAGCGATGTCCGCGTCGTCGTCATCGCGTCGCCCCGACGGTTTCACGCCGAGCAGGCGATCGGAGCCCTCTCCCGGGGCAAGGACGTCTTGCTCGAGAAGCCGATGGGACTGTCGCTCGGGGAGTGCGACCGCATCATTGCCGCGGCCAAGCAGGGGCGGTCCCGGCTGCAGATCGGCTTCATGCGACGCTACGACCCGGCCTACGCCGAAGCCAAACGGCTCCTGTCTTCGGGCGCGCTCGGGCAGGCGCTCCTCGTCCGGGCGGTCCATCGGGATCGCGAAGAGACCAACCTTCCCGCGTCAAGCGGCATCACCGAAATGATGCTCGAGTCCACGATCCACGATTTCGACCTCTCGCGTTTCCTTCTGGGCGACGAGATCGCGAGCGTCGCGACGACGGCAGCGGTGCTCTGTCACACGCGCGACGCCCACGGGCACGCACCGAATGCCGCGCTCAACTCGGTTCGGTTCGCGGGCGGTGCGCTTGCCGACATCGAGACGTACTGGGGAGCGCAGTACGCGTATGACGTGCGGACCGAGGTCGTCTGCGCCGAGGGCACCGCGCTCGTCGGTCAGCACCCGCGCAGCCAGCTCGCCGTCTACACGCGCGACGGAGCGACCCGCGACCTTTTCCCCGGCTTTCTCGAGCGGTTCGCGGATGCCTACCGCGCGGAGCTCAGCGACTTCGTGAGCGGCGTCGCGGAACACCGCCCGCCGGCCGTGAGCGGGCTCGACGGTCGCGCCGCGGTGGCCGCGGCTCTCGCGGGTGTCGCCTCATACGAGAGCGGTAAGGCCGAGGCCGTGGCGACAACCGCATCGCCGCCGCGAGAGCCCTCGCCCCGCCGTTAGTGGCTGCGAAGCCACTCCACTAGGCGGTCGCGACAGAAGCGCTCGCGCTCGGGTAGCTCGTTCGAGCGGTACCAGACGATCCCCGGCAACTCGTTCGAGCGATACCAGACGATCCCCGCGAGGAGCAGGTAGACCTCGTAGATCTCGGCCCGGCGGCGGCTCGCGTCGTCTTCGACTCGCGCGTACGCATCGCGGAACGGCCCGATCATCGTCGGACAGGCGGGCAGGGTCCAGCTCTCGATGCGCACGAGGTCGAGCAACGGATCGCGGCCGCGCGCGCGTTCGAAATCGAGGAACGCGACGAAGTGCCAGCCGTCGGTTCGCCGCTGCAGCAGCAGGTTTGCCAGGTTCAGGTCGTCGTGGGTGAGCCTCCGCTCGACGCCTTCGAGTGCGTCGCGCCGCTCTTCGTAGTGCTGGATCACGGTCTCGTGCGATCCCTGATCGAGTGCATCGAGGAACCGGCACTCCGCGGCCCGGGTGCGGAGGCGGTCGTCGAGCTCCGTCGACCACGGCGTCGGGGTGTCGACGTACTCGACACGATGCATCACCCGTAACCCGGCCCCGAGCTCCTCTCCGACGCGGTGCTGATCGGTGAACGAGAGCGAGCTCTGCGACCGCGCGGCGTCCTCTCCCGAGATGAAGTCCTGGATGTAATAGGGAACGTCGAGCGTGCGCTTCTCGACGTCGTACCAGCGAACGGCGGGGTGCGGCACGTGCTTGGCCTGCAAGAGCTCCGCGAGGTGCAGGAACCGGCGCATCCGGCCCGGATGCGGGCGGCGATGGACCTTGAAGAGGAACTGCTCCCCGCCTGGCGTCGTGAGCACGTAGGCGTGATGCGATCGGCCACGCGGCCAGGGCTCGACGCGAACTCGGGCGAGCGCGCCATGTGAGATCTCGTCGGCCGCCTGGGCCACCTCGTCCGGCGACGGCGGGACCGTGAGCGTGCGCATAGCCGCGACGAATCTAGCGGCGCGGCGGCCTACGCGCAGAGCGTGAGCGCGACCTGTGCGGCCACCTGGGCGTTCGCGCGCAGGAGCGCGATGTTCGCGTCGAGCGCACGGTAATTGGTGGCCTCGCCGAGAGCGCGTAAGAGATACGGCGTGAGATCCGCGCCGCGGATGCCGTCGCGGTCCGATGCGGCGATCGCGTTACGTACCTGCTCCTCGACCTCGTCGCGGCCGAGCGCCGATTCGGCGGCGACCGGAACGCACAGGAGCATGCCCGCGCCACGCGCGAGCTGCTCCCTGGCGATGCGCGCCGCGCCGAGCGCGTCGTTCACGCGGTACTGCAGGCGAAGACCGCTCGATCGCACGTAGAACGCCGGGAACTCGTCCGTGCCGTAGCCGAGGACGGGAACGCCCAGCGTCTCGAGGCGCTCGAGGGTGAGCGCCAGATCGAGCACGTACTTCGCGCCGGCGCTCACGACGACGACCGGATGCCGCGCGATCGCCTCGAGGTCGGCGGACTCATCGAAGCTCCGTTCCGCGCCTCGGTGCACGCCGCCGATGCCGCCGGTCGCCAGGACCTGGATGCCCGCGGCCGCCGCGATCTCCACGGTCGCCGCGACGGTCGTGCCGCCGAGCGACCGCGCTGCCAGGACTGGCGCGATGTCGCGGATCGACACCTTGGCAACCCCGGCCTCGTTCGCGAGCCGCTCGAGAAGAACGTCGCCCGCGCCGACGACGGCGACGCCGTCGTGCAGCGCGATCGTGGCCGGCACCACGCCGAGCGCGCGGATCTCGGTTTCGAGGGCCTTCGCCGTGGTCAGGTTTCGCGGACGCGGCAGCCCGTGGGCGATGACCGTCGATTCGAGCGCCACCACAGGCACGTTCGCCTCGAGCGCCTTCGCCACCTCGGGCGCTATCGAGAGGTTCATCGTCGCCCCGTCGCGTGACCCTGCTCGCCGCTCTGGCCGGCGAGGAGCTCGACGGCATGGGGAAGGACGGGCAGCAGGACCTCGAGCGATTCGCGGACCGCGCGTGGCGACCCCGGGAGGTTCACGACGAGCGCCGACCCGACGGCGCCGGCGACGCCGCGCGAAAGCATCCCGTGGGCGGTCTTCTCGAGCGACTTCGCGCGAAGGGCCTCCGCTATCCCAGGGACCTCGCGATCGATCACGCGCCGCGTCGCCTCAGGAGTCACGTCGTTCGGCGAGAGGCCCGTGCCCCCGGTCGTGAGGACGACGTTGGCGCCGGCGTGAAGAGCGCCGAGTATCGCGGTCGCGATGCGCTCGACGTCGTCCGGCACGAGGGACTCGTGAACGACCTCTGCGCCCGCCGCGACCAGGCGCTCGCGCATCGCGGGGCCGCTCTCATCGGCACGCTCGCCGGCCGCGCCCCTGGTGCTGACCGTGATGATCCCCGCCCGGAGGGTCACGAAGCCCGGTACGTCCCCGATTTTCCGCCGGTCTTCTCGACGAGCCGGATATCCGTGAGCATCGCGCCGCGCTCGACGGACTTGAGCATGTCGTAGAGGGTGAGCCCGGCGACGGAAACGGCGGTGAGTGCTTCCATCTCAACGCCGGTGCGCGCGCTCGTCGCGACCGTCGCCTCGATCTCGACGCCGTCGTTTCCGAGGACGAGCTCGATCGAGGCATGTGTGAGCGGGAGCGGATGCGCCAGCGGAATGAGCTCGCTCGTGCGCTTCGCCGCCATGATCCCCGCGAGGCGCGCGGCGGCGAGCACGTCGCCTTTCGGCATCGCGCCGTCACGCACGAGCGCGAGCGTCGAAGGCGAGACGCGCAGCAAGCCGCGGGCGACGGCGCGCCGCTCGGTCACGGCCTTCGCGCCGACGTCGACCATCCGCGCGGCACCCTTGGAGTCGATGTGCGTGAGCTTCTTTTGCGCCGGACCCATCTTGCTTGATCTCGCGGTCATCTTGTTACCTCAGGCTGCTCGGTCAGGATCACGTCGACGAGCTCGCCCTTCTCGATCCGCGATGGGCCGACCGGCAGATCGATGAGGCAATTCGCGAGCGACATCGAACGGAGGATTCCCGAGCCCTGCGGTCCGGTGAGGCGAACGGTGCCGGCCTCCGGATCAAAAATGCCGCGCGCGAAGAAGCGCAGCGATCCGATCTTGTCGACCGGCTCGACCAGGCGCGCTTTGGCCCGCGGCCGCGTCACGTTCGCGCGCCCCTGCATCCGAAGAAGCGCCGGGCGGACGAACATCTCGAAGGTCACGAGCGCGGACACGGTGTTCCCGGGCAGTCCGAAGATCGGCACGCGGCGGTCACCGTTCCGGAGCTCGCCGAACGCGAGAGGACGGCCCGGCCGGATGGCGATCGCCCAGAAGTCGATCTTGCCGAGCTCGGCGAGCACCGGCTTCAGGTGATCGTGGTCGCCGACCGACACACCGCCGCTCGTCACGATGGCATCGGCCGTGACCCCTTCGCCGAGAGCCGTCCGCAGCGCATCGGGCGAGTCAGGGACGATGTCGCGGACCCAAGGCTCGGCGCCGGCGGCTCGGACCGCCGAGGCGAGGGTATATCGATTGGAGTCGCGAATCTGCCCGCGCTCGAGGGGTGCATCGAGGTCGACGATCGTCGGCCGTGATCCCTTCGCCGAGAGCCGTCCGCAGCGCATCGGGCGAGTCAGGGACGATGTCGCGGACCCACGGCTCGGCGCCGGCGGCTCGGACCGCCGAGGCGAGGGTATATCGATTGGAGTCGCGAATCTGCCCGCGCTCGAGGGGTGCATCGAGGTCGACGATCTCGTCCCCCGTGGAGAACACGGCGACGCGCGGACGCTTCCGCACGAGGACCTGAGCGCGACCGACCGAAGCCAGCAGGCCGATCTCGGCGGCCCGCAGGACGGTGCCTGCGTCGAGGATCCGCTCGCCTTTCTTCAGATCTTCGCCGGCCTCGCGGATCGAGATCCCCTTCGGCGTCGCCGCCGTGATCGTCACGACGTCGCTCGCGTTGTCGGTGTCTTCGACGCGAACGACGGTGTCGGCGCCAGCCGGCATCGGGGCGCCCGTCATGATGCGCATCGCCTCGCCGGGCCCGACGTCGCGATCGGGGAATTCGCCCGCCGCGACCTCACCGACGACCCGAAGCTCGACCGGGGCCGATGCGACGTCATCGCCGCGCACTGCGTACCCGTCCATCGCGGAGTTGCGAAAGGGCGGTACGTCGCGGTCGGCCGCGACGTCCTCCGCGAGCACCAGTCCGAGGGCATCGAGGAGCGGCGTATCCACCGCGGGCAGCGTCGGTACGCCCGCGAGGATGCGCGCGAGCGCGTCGTCCGCGCTCATGAGCTTCGGCGCAGGCTTCGCAGAGGTTGCGCTCTTCATTGCCGCGAGTTTAGGCCGGGTAGACGCTGATCTCGGTCGCCTTCACGCTGACCCAGACCTCGCCTCCCTCCGCTAGATCGAGCTCTCGCACCGCGGCCGGGGTCACCTCGGCGACGATCGGCATCTCCCCTTCGATGCCGACACGTACGCGATCGCCTTGGAAGTCGAGCGCCGACGCGTGGCCGCGCCAGACGTTTCGCGGCGACCCTTCGGGACGGGCGCGATGGAGCGCGACGGCACGGGGGTGAACCGTGGCGAAGACCTCGCCGTCGATACCGTCCGCCGACTGGATGGCGGCGCCGCCGCGCAGAGCGACATGTCCCGCCGTCGCGATGCCACGAAAGAGGTTCACGCCGACGAGGTCGGCCACGTACCGCGAGCGCGGCCGCCGCGTGACCTCGGCCGGAGAACCCGTCTGAACGACGCGGCCGGATTCGAGGATCACCAGTCGATCCGCGAGCGCGACCGCTTCGAGCGGATCGTGCGTGATCACGATGCGTATCCCGTCGAACGACGCGAGATGGCGCCTGAGGTCCCGCCGGACCGCGCCGCGCGCGGACGCGTCCAGCGCGGCGAGCGGCTCGTCCAAGAGAAGCAGGCGAGGTTCAGTGGCGAGCGCGCGCGCGAGAGCGACGCGTTGCGCCTGCCCGCCCGAGAGCGCACGCGGCCTCGCCTCCTTGTACGGGCCGAGGTCAAGCCGATCGAGCCAGGACTCCGCAGCGGCACGCGCGTTCTTCGTCGACGCGCCGCGCGCGCGAAGACCGAAGGCCACGTTCTCGAGCGCGGAGAGATGCGGGAAAAGCAGGTAATCCTGGAAGACGACACCGATCGGACGGCGCTCCGGAGCGAGATGGATGCCGGTCGACACGTCGTCGAAGACGACCTCGTCGAGCGTGACGCGGCCGGCATCCAGCGGGACGAGTCCGGAGAGGGCGCGAAGGAAGGTCGTCTTGCCGGCGCCGTTCGGTCCCAGCACCGCGACGATCTCGCCCGCCGCCACTTCGATCGCGATGTCGAGATCGAGAGTGCCGAGCCGGACGGCGATCTGGGCTTTCAGCATCAGAACGCGCGCAGGTAGCGATCGCGCATCGCGACCAGGATCGCGAGCGACACGGCAAGCAGGACGACGCTCAACATGATCGCGACCTCGGGTCGCGTCTCGAGGGCGATATAGACGGCGAGCGGCAGCGTCTGCGTCGTCCCAGGCAGATTGCCGGCGAATGTGATCGTCGCCCCGAATTCGCCGAGCGCCCGTGCCCAGCACAGGACGGCGCCGGCGAAGACCGAGGGCGCGATGAGAGGGAGCGTCACGCGCCGGAACACGACCCACCGCCCCGCGCCGAGCGTCCGCGCGGCGTCCTCGTAGCGGCGATCCATGGATCGGAGCCCGGCCTCGACGGTGAGGACCAGCAACGGCATCGCCACGAAGGTGGCCGCGAGGATCGCGCCGAACGTCGTGAACGGGAGGCGGATCCCGATCGCGTCGAGGGCTTGACCGAAGAGGCCGCGCCGACCGAAGGCGAAGAGGAGCGCGACGCCGCCGACGACTGGGGGCAGGATCATCGGCAGCGTGGTGAGCGCGCGGATCAGGTCCCGTCCGCGGAACGGAACGCGCGCGTAGATCCAGGCGAGGGGAACGCCGAGCAGAAGGGCGAGGGCGGTCGCCGCGAGCGAGATGACGAACGAGAGCTGGAGCGCGGTCAGCGCCTCGGGTGTCGTCAGCTCGCCCAGCGCGCTCTGCCACGGCGCGCGCGCGAGAAGCCCTGCGAGCGGCAAGATGAAGAAGGCGACTCCGACGAGCGCCAGCGCGGCGAGAAGCGCGGGCGGCCGTTCGGAACTCATGGTCTCGAGAAGCCGAAGCCGGCAAGGATCTTCTGGCCCTCCGGCGAAGTCAGATAATCGATGAACTGACCCGCGAGCTGCGGGTCCTTCGCGCCCTTCACCACGGCGATCGGGTAGCGCGCGACCACCTGCTGCTGATCCGGGATGGCGACGCCGGCCACGCGGGCCGCCGCCGACCTCACGTCGGTCACGTACACGATGCCGGCGTCGGCCTCGCCAAGGCTGACCTTATTGAGCACCGCACGCACGTCGACCTCCTGGCTCACCGGCCTGGCGGTGACACCGGCCTTGGCGAGCGCCTCAAGCGCGTACTTGCCCGCCGGAACCGTCGGTGCGGCGAGCACCAGGACGATGTCAGGTCGCGCGAGGTCCGCGAGGCCGGCGATCCTCTTCGGGTTTCCGGTGGGCACCGCGATCTGGAGCTCGTTCGACGCGAACGTCCGGGGGCTCTTCGCGAGACCGGCGTCGAGGACCTTCTGCATGTTCGACTCGTCTGCGGAGGCGAAGACGTCGGCAGGCGCCCCGTTTGTGATCTGCGTCGCGAGCGTCGACGACGAGCCGAAGTTGAAGATGAAGCGAACGCGCGTGTTCGCCTTAGTGAAGTCATCGCCGGCTCTCGCGAAGGCATCGGTGAGCGATGACCCGGCGAAAACAGTGATGTCGTTGATCTGCGGCGTCTCGGTCCGCGATGGCGAGACGCATGCGGTGAGCAGGAGCGCGATGGCGAGGACTCCTCGCACGATCCTTAGATCGAGCCGCGAGCTCGTTGAGCGATCTCGACGATCACGTTCGTCGCCTTCACCACGCAGACCACACTCACTCCGGCCGCGAGCGCGAGCTCTGTGGCGGCCTCCGCGGTCATGAGGCTGACGAGGCGATGTGGTCCGGCCTGCACCTCGACGACCGCGGCGACGCGGTCCTTCTCGACCCTCGTGACAACCCCCACGAACCGGTTCCGCGCGGATTGCGCGACGATCGCTCGATCGGGCTTGCGTCGCTTCGCTTGTAGCCGCCGCACGTCCTCGACGCTGACGAGGCGCTGACCGCCGGGCGACCGGCGGACGCGGAGGCGGCCCGCGGCCTCCCAGCGTCTCAGCGTGTCGACAGAGACGCCGATGAGCTCGGCGGCCTCCCCAACGCGGAGGTCTCCATCCCTAGGCTTTCTGGGGCTCGGTCGTGAAGTTATCTATGTATTCTATGACGACGCACTACCGCCCGCTGGTGAGCCTGGCGCTGCCCTCGATGTACGCCGCCTAATCAGGCGGCATCGCGTCGATCGTTGTCGCCGGCGAGAGCCGCCTCGGCCTGCCGCAGCAACACGGTCGTCGTCGCGACGTCATCGCTCCAGGTCGCCGCGCCGGCCCGAACGTTCCAGTGAGCCGTTCCGAAGGCGCGGACCGTGGATGTCATCGTGCGCATGAGCTCGTCGAGCCGAGCACGCACCAGCGTGCGAAGACGTTCTGCGCGGGCGGCATCACGTCCCGTCGGCGCGAGCGCGGCCACTCCTGAGTCGCCGTAGCGGTACGCGCTGACATCGCCGCCGAGCAACGTCGCGGTCGCCCCGAGGGTCGCTCGTATCGCTCGATGCACCATCGCCCGGCGTGTCGCCTCGCCGACACCCTCGACGTCGAGCTGCGCGAGGACCACCGCGAACGTCGGTCCGCCGTCTTTGGCCGCCGCGATCCGCTCACGGACCGACGCGACGAGCACCCGATCGAGGTATGCCTCGGCGACGGGGCGCTCGCGCGGCGGGGCCACCTGTGCGACGACCGGGAACGGTCGCGGCTCGGCATCTCCGAGGAGCCGGACCAGCGTGGGCAACATCTCGGCCCATCGCTCGCGCTCCTGAGCCCGCTCGGCCGCGCCGAGCGATGTGAGGCAGACATTCGCGGCGGCGGCGGGCGCGAGATAGCCGCCCTCGATCAGCGACTGCAGAGCCCGGCCGAAAGCACCCGCCGCAAAGGGCAGCCTCTCCGCGGCGATCGCGGCAAGTAGCGTGGCCGGTCGAGACGGTCCGGCGGCCAGACTCTCGAGCAGATACAGCCGGAAGAACGCGGTCGCGAGGCCGGTCGCGCTCGGGCGCACCATCTCCCCCTCCGAAGGCACAAGAGAGAACGACTGGCCCTTGAGGTGGCCCGGGACGTGCGATGAAACGCGAAGTGAGCGTCAGAGAGCGCGCGGTTCTCATCGTGAACCCGGCGGCCGGCAAGCGGCACGCCGAGGACGGCGACCTCGCGGAGTGCGTGCGGCTGCTGGGCGCAGCGGGCTTCGACATCGATCGTCGCGACACCGGACCCGAGGGTCCGACCTCCGCCGACCTCGCGAAGAGCGCCGTCGCCGACGGCTTTCGCGTGGTGCTCGTCGCCGGCGGCGACGGCACGGTCGCGCCGGCCGCGATCGCCCTCATCGGCACCGAGGCGACCCTTGGGATCCTTCCGTTCGGGAGCTTCATGAACATCGCGAACGGCCTCGGCATCCCTCTCAAGCCGGTCGACGCGGCGCGGGTCATCGCGGAACGAAAGGTGAAACGTTCGGACGTCGGCGAGGTGTCAGGAAAGATCTTCTTCGAGACGTGCGGCATCGGCATGGACGCCGACATGTTCGGCGCGGCCCGGCTCGCCGAGCGCGGTCGGTGGGGGCCCGCGCTACGGCGGATCGTGCGGTGGGCGACGGCAAACACGCATCGCGTCGAGGTCACCGTGGACGGAAAGACCGAGCGCCACGGCGTCCTGCAGATCCTCATCGTGAACAGTCCTTATTACGGCTGGGCGCTGCCGATCGTCCCGAACGCCAACATGACCGATGGACTGCTCGACGTGGCGATCTTCCCGCGAAAGGGAAGGCTCGAGCTCATCCGATGGATGGCCACGATCTGGCACACCGGCCGTCCGGGGAGACCGCCGCGCCTGCTGCGTGGAAAGGTGATCCAGCTCGCATCGTCCGAGGCCGTGCCGGTCCACGCCGACGGTCAGATCGCGGGCCGCCTCCCGGTCACCGTGCGCTGCTGCGAAGGCGCGCTACGCGTGTTCGCATGAACTTCCGGCCGATGTCGACCCACGTGCGCACATGGATGCTGAAACCAGAGAGCGTCCCGGTGACCTTGCCCTCTCGGAGCGCGGCCAGGAGCTCCTGCGGCGTCACGAACGGCACGACGTCCACGTAAGCACGGCCGATCTCGATCGGGCGGTGCGAATCGCTGCCGACGCCGCCCGGGAGATCGTGCTCCCGTGCGAATTCGAGCGCACGTACGTTGCTCGACGTTGCGACCTCGCGTGCGTTGAATACCTCCACGACATCGAGCTTCGGTGCGACCCGCTCGAGCACCGATCGGCGGAGATGCCGGCGTCGGTTTCGACTGAAGGGATGAGGCACGTACGCGAGCCCGCCCTGTTCGTGAATGAGGTCGATGGTGTGCTCCGCGGTGAGTCCGGACGCCACTTTCTTTTCCAGATAGAGCCCGACCAGCTCGCCGTCGGCGGTCGTGATCTCTTCACCCACGATCACCTGAAGGCCGGGGTCGGTCTCGCGCAGCCGAAGACCGCCTTCGACGGTGTCGTGATCGGTGATGCATACGGCTCCAAGCTGCGCCTTGCGGGCGAGCTCGGCGAACTCGGCCAGAGGCACGCGACTATCCCGCGAGTACTCGGTATGCATGTGCATGTCCAGCCTGATCCGGTCCACGAAACGACTGTGCCGCAGTTCGCGTGCCGCCGATCTCCGTCAGCCCGTTAGGCCGCCTCCGCCGGTCTCGGCGAACGCGAGCACCTCGATGACGTTGCCCGCGGCTGCAGCCGTGTCACTGTCGAGCTTCGAGTCGCCGAGGGCCAGCGTCACCCACGCCGCGGTCTTTGCGTCGACGGCCGGGTGGCGGCGATCACGTGCCTCTCGGATGCGGTCGAATGCTGCCGCGAGATGCTCCTTACTATCGCGCCGCAGGTCGCGCCCGTGGTCGCGCAGCTGCGCGTCCACTCCGCAGGCCTCGATCATGGCGCGCAGGAGCGCAGGGTCGGATCCCGAAAGGACCCGAACGACATCCGCGGCTATCTGGTCGTTCGTCGCGCCGAGGGCATCGAACGTCCGAACACGGAAGTCGTGCTCCTCGTCCATCAAGTGCCGCATGAGCTCGGCCTTGTCGGGAAACTGGTGATAGAAGGTGCCGATCCCCACACCCGCAGCGCGGCAGATCTGATGAACGCTCGCCGCGTACCCCGCTTGAGCAAAGGTCTGTCGTGCGGCGGACAAAAGTCGCGCGCGCTTCTCCTCCGGGCGGCGCTGGGCCCGCTCGGTCGTTCGATCGGTCAGGACACAGACTGTGTCCCAGGCGGAGGTGGTCCCGCAACCTTCGTGTGGTCCCCTTCATTTGGAGGGGAGCGCACACTCCTCGGGTGGCGGCCCGAGAGGTGGTCCGGGACGATCTAGACCTGCAGCGTGGCGCGATCGCGATCCTCGACCCCGACGGGAGCGTCACGTGGGCCGACGAAGCCTGGGCCGCTCTGAAGAGCCAGACCGATCTCCCAGGCGTACCGATCGGCAAGAATCTCGTCGAGGCGTACCGCAAGCGCGACGAACCTATCCTGCAGGCGGTCGCCAACGCGATCGTGGCACTCTTCGAAGGCAAGGCGACCTACTTTGAGATCGAGCATGGCGCCAGGAGCGAGGGACGCTCCTATCTCACATCAGCGGCGGCGCTTCGGGGGGACCGGGCCGGCGCGGTCCTGATCCACCGGGTCGTGAGCGGGAAGGTCCGAGCGAACGTTCCGCCATCGGCCGACGCGAGGACGCAACACAGCGACGTCATCGAGCGGCTGACGCCCAGAGAGCGCCAGGTGCTCGAGGTCATGGCGGCCGGTCTCGACAACCGTGCGATAGCCGCGAAGCTCCGGATCGAGTACACGACCGTCCGCGGCCACGTCCGTGCCGTGATAGAGAAGCTCGGGGCGCGCTCGCGTCTGGAGGCGGTCGCTCGGGCATACCGAAACGGCTGGGTGCCAAAGGGGTGAGTATCCGCAGACCTGCGCCCGACGCCGCGGCCTTTCCGGTCCCGAGCCACGTCGCCCTACTCCATCACGGGGAAGCCGACCTGCGCGTCGCGGCGCTCGAGTTCATGCGGGAGGCGGTCGATCGCTCGGATGAAGCATTGCTCTGCTTCGGTGAGCCAGGCGTGGGTGAACGGCTCTTGCGCGATCTTGAGCTATATGTGGGCCGCGAGCTCTCGGCCGATCGCCGAGCCGGTCGCATCCTAGTAGGGGAGGCCGATCCGGACGTAGACCAGCAGCTCGAGAATTTCATCGCCCCCCTCGAAGCGTTCCGCGCGAGCGGATATGCGCTCGTGCGGTTCATCGGGATCGTCGCCTGGAACGTTCGGAACTTCCCGCCGCCGGAAGATTTCCTGTGGTTCGAGTCGAAGATGAACGAGGTCATGGCCGACTTCCCGGTCGTCGGTCTCTGCCCCTATGACCTCGGGCGCATACCCGCTCGCGCGGTCGCTTATGGCGCGCTCGAGACCCATCCCTTCGTGATGAGCGATGGAGTGCTGCGCGACAACCCGCAATTCATTCCGCCCGATCGTTACATGCGCGAACGATTGCTCGGGCTTCCTTGGCTCGAGAGCGAAGAGCCCTAGCTCAACCGAGCTTCGGCAGCCCGTCGAGGGCGTGGCCGATGTAGCCAAACGCGATGAAGCCGAGGACCGCAAGACAAACGAAGAACGCGAAGATCCAGAGCAGGAACGCGGTGTTCCGTACCTCGGTGCTGTCGTCCTTGACGCGCTTCGCTTGTTACTTCTCCTCCATCGACTTCGCGATGGCGGCGAGGAACTCCTTGTTCGTCTTGGTCTTGCCGAGCCGTTGCAGGAGGAGCTCGGTGCCTTCGATCTGGCCGACGGCCGAGAGCATCTTCCGCAGCAGGATCACCTGCCGCATGACCTCGGGTGCGAGCAGCATCTCCTCGCGGCGCGTGCCGGAGGCCGGGATGTTGATCGCCGGGAAGGTGCGGCGCTCCTGGAGCTTGCGGTCGAGGATCATCTCGGAGTTGCCGGTCCCCTTGAACTCTTCGTAGATCACGTCGTCCATGCGGGACCCCGTGTCGACGAGGCACGTGGCGAAGATCGAGAGCGATCCGCCGCCTTCGATGTTTCGCGCGGCGCCGAAGAAGCGCTTGGGTGGGTAGAGCGCGACCGGGTCCATACCACCGGACAGCGTCCGGCCGGATGGCGGGACCGCGAGGTTGTACGCGCGTGCGAGACGAGTGATCGAGTCGAGGAGAATCACCACGTCGCGGCCGGTCTCGACGAGGCGCTTCGCGCGCTCCAGCGCGAGCTCCGCGACGCGGGTGTGGTTCTCGGTGGGCTCATCGAACGTGGACGAGAAGACCTCGCCCTTGATGGATCGACGGATATCGGTCACTTCCTCGGGTCGCTCGCCGACGAGGACGACCATGATGTGGACGTCCTGGTGATTCCCGGAGATGCCGTTTGCGATGTCCTTCAGCAACTGCGTCTTGCCGGCCTTCGGCGGCGACACGATGAGTGCGCGCTGCCCGTAGCCGAGGGGGTTGACGAGGTTGATGAGGCGCTGGCTGAGGTTCGTGCTGTCGACCTCGAGGTCGAACATCTCGTCCGGGAAGACCGGCACGAGGTTCTCGAACACGGGCCGGCGCTTTGCCTGCTCAGGGTCGATGCCGTTGACCGCCTCGACGCGCAGCAGGCTGAAGTACTTCTCGCTGTCCTTCGGCGGTCGCGTCTGGCCGGTCACGAAGTCGCCCGTCCGAAGACCGAGGCGGCGCACCTGGCTCGAGCCGACGTACACGTCCTCTGGTGAGGGAAGGAGTGAGCGGCGCCGCAGGAAACCGAAACCGTCTTCGACGATCTCGAGGATGCCCTGCGCGAAGATGTTGCCCTGAACCTCGGTCTGGGCCTGAAGGATGCGGGTGATGAGGTCCTGCTGGCCGAGGCCGGCCGCGCCTTCGACGTTGAATTCCTTCGCGATCTCCGCGAGCTCTTTCTGCTTTTTCTCGTTGAGCTCGGTGATCGTGTAGAACTTGCGGCTGGCTGTGGGAGGCGGGCCCTCGCGCCGTGTGGCCGTGGCGGTGGCTGTGCCACCGTTCGTAGCTGGACCGTTCGTGGCGGGGCCGTTCGACGCGTTCGTGGCGGGGGTTTCTTTGGTGGTGGGAGTGTCGAGTGGGGTGGGTTCTGGATTGTCCAAGCGGTGTGTTCGCTCCTTAGTTTGCCTGCGGCCTTGTCGCCCAGGTCTCTGGCTTCGTGGGTCCGGTGGGCGCATTAGGTGCGCGCGCATCCGGCTCGTGAGAAAGAGGGGAAAGGTTGCGTAAGCCAGTATACAACGGCATGCCGAGGCTGACCACCGCCCAGACCGCTGACCTCGCTTCGCTCTCGCGGGACATCCACGCGCATCCCGAGCTCGCCTACGAGGAGCGTCATGCCGTGGCGGCGATCAGCGCAGTGCTCGAGCGCGCCGGCCACCGGGTCGAGCGCGGCATCGGCGGTCTCGAGACCGCATTTCGTGCGCGAGTCGGTCCCGCCGCCGGTCCGGCCGTCGCTCTGCTCGCGGAGTACGACGCGCTCCCGGAAGTCGGGCATGGCTGCGGTCACAATCTGATAGCGATCAGCAACGTGGGTGCCTACCTGATCGCGGCGGCGAGCGCAGCGCGGCTCGAGGTGGGCGTCGAGCTGATCGGCACGCCGGCTGAAGAGAACGGCGGCGGCAAGATCGAGCTCCTACGTAAAGGCATCTTCGATCGGATCGTCGCCGCGCTTTCGTCACACCCCGCCGGGCAGGGCGGCTGGTCGGTGAGCGGTACGGGTCTCGGCGTCGTCGGCAAACGCGTGACCTTCACCGGCGTTGCCTCGCACGCCGGGTCTGCACCCGAGAAGGGGCGCAATGCGCTCAACGCCGTCATCCGGTTCTTCGTCGGCATCGACGGATGGCGTCAGCAGCTCGAGACCGACTCGCGCGTGCATGGCTACATCAGCGACGGCGGCAAAGCGATGAACGTCGTGCCCGCGCGGGCCGAGGCGATCTTCGGCTTGCGTGCGAAGGAGCGCGGGACCCTCGACGGGATGGTCGAGCGTTTCGGTGAGATCGCGAAGGGCGCCGCCCTCCTCACGGGCACGAAGGTCGAGATCGCCGAATACCTTCCGTATTACGAGCCGGTCAAGGCGAACCTCGCGCTCGGGGACGTGATCACCGAAGAGCTCCGGCGCCTGGGGGTGACGCCGGAGCGCGGCGTCCTCGTCACCGCTTCGACGGACCTTGGCAACGTGTCGAGCAAGGTACCGACGGACTGGGTCCGTTTCCCGGTGAGCGAGAAGCCCGTGCCGGGTCACTCCGACCGGATGCGCGACGCGAGCATCAGCGACCTCGCGCACCGCAATGCGATGATCACCGCCGAGGCGCTCGGCGCGGCCGCGGTCCGTCTCGCGACGGACAAGGCTCTCCGCGAGCGGATCACGAAGTGAAGGACGGCTTCCGCGACGACCTGATCAAGCTCTCGCGCGAGATCAACGCCGATCCCGAGCTCGCATACGAGGAGCATCGCGCCGTCGGTCGCATCACCGCGCTCCTCGAGAAACATGGCCACACCGTGGAGCGCAATCTCGGCGGACTCGCGACGGCGTTCCGCTCGCGCGTCGGCCCGCGGGGGCCCGCGGTCGCGCTCCTCGCTGAGTACGACGCCCTCCCGGACGTCGGGCACGGCTGCGGCCACAACCTGATCTCGATGACCATCGTCGGTGCGTTCCTCTCCGCCGCGGCGAGGGCAAAAGATCTGCAAGTCGGGATCGAGCTCGTGGGCACGCCGGCAGAGGAGAAGGGCGGGGGAAAGATCGACCTGCTTGACAAGGGCGTCTTCAAGGACACGGTGGCCGCGCTCTTCTCGCACCCAGGGGCCGGAGGCAATTGGAGCGTGAGCGAGAGGCTCCTCGGGATCATGGTGAAGCGCGTGATCTATGAGGGCCTCGCGTCGCACGCCGCGGTCTCGCCGCAGAAGGGTCGCAACGCACTCACCGCGCTCATCGCGCTTTTCGTGGCGGTCGACGGTTGGCGGCAGCACCTTCCGTCTACGGCGCGGGTCCACGGGATCGTCCGCGAGGGTGGGGTCGCCTCGAACATCATCCCCTCGCGCGCTGTGGGCGACTTCGGCCTGCGCGCCGCGGAGATGGAAGCCCTGAAAGAAATGGTCGCGATGTTCGAGGACATGGCGAGGGGCGCGGCGCTCCAGACCGGCACGAAGGTCAAGATCGAGGAGGAGATGCGTCCATACCTGCCGGTCGAGGCGAACCCGATCCTCGGCGAGGCGCTCGCGCAGGAGCTCGTCCGCCGCGGGAAGTCGCCGTCTCGGGGACATCTGGTGACCGCGTCCGGCGACATCGGGAACGTGTCGCAGAAGGTGCCGACGGACTACATCGGCTTTCCCGTGAGCGCGGAGGAGATACCGGGCCACTCCCATCGGATGCGCGAGGCGTCGGTGAGCGACTACGCCCATGACAGCGCGTTCGTGGTCATCGACTCGCTTGCGGCCACGGCGCTCAAGGTCGCCACCGACAAGACGTTCCGTGATTCGCTCCGCAAGTGACGAGCGATCTGGGCGCGCGCAATCGCGCATCGCGCGACCGCCTGGCGGCGGTGATCGCACGCCTGGGTGGTCGGAGCGTCGAGCTGCCCGGGGGTTGGACGGCCGCGGCGGTCCTCGCGCATCTCGCCTTCTGGGACGGGTTCGCCGCGGCTCGGCTCGAGAAGTTCGCGCGCGATCGTGGACCGATGGAGCTCGGGAGCGACGCGCTGACCGATCTCATGAACGCCGCCGGTCTCGCGCAATGGCGGGCGCTTCCCGCCGCCGCGGCCGGCGAGCTCGCGACCGGAGCCGCCACGGCGATCGATCGGCTCATCGAAGCCCTTCCCGCGGATGCGCTCGACGAGATCCGCGCGATGAAGCGCCCGCGCCTGCTGGATCGGTCGCTTCATCGAAAAGAGCACCTCGACGAGATCGAGCGCGCGCTGCGGTGAGCGATCCGGCGACGAACGATGTCGTCCGTCCGGTCCCGCGCACGGAGCTTGGCGAAGGACGCGTGCTGGAGTTCGACTTCCCGGGTCTCGAGATCGGTGTCGCCGAGTACGAGGAGGGTCCTACAGGCTGCACCGTTTTCTCGTTCGGCATGCGCGCCTCAGTCTCGATCGACGTGCGCGGGGGATCACCCGACGTCAGCGCCGCGCACCGTGACATCGTCGAAGTGGTCTGCTTCGCGGGCGGCTCGCTCTACGGTCTTGAGGCCTCCGCCGGAGCCGCGGCGGAGATGCTGAAGAGGCGCGGCTATTCAACGAAGTGGATGGACATCGCGCTCGTTTCCGGCGCGATCCTCTACGACTACGGCCTCCGCGGGAACGCGATCTATCCCGACAAGGAGCTGGGCCGGGCGGCCGTCCGCGCGATGCGGCCGGGCTGGTTTCCTATGGGCGCACGCGGTGCGGGGCGCTCGGCGACCGCGAGCCACGGCGCGGGCGCGGAGCTCGCGGGACAGGGCGGCGCCTATCGCGCGAAGGGACCGACCAAGATCCTTGCGTTCGTCGTCGTGAACTCGTACGGCTGCATCGTCGACCGGACCGGCAAGATCGTGCGCGGCAAGCCGACGGGACCCGTGCCGGGACGCGTGCCGCGTTCCGCGAACACGACGCTCTCGCTCGTGGTGACGAATCAGAAGCTCGACCGTCTGCAGCTCCAGTCGATCGGCCGGCAGGTGCACGCTTCGATGGCCCGCGGGATCCAGCCATTCCACGCGCGGTGGGACGGCGACGTGAATTACATGGTGTCGACGCAGGAGGTCGCGAACGACGATCTCGATGAGGTCACTCTCGGCGAGCTCGCATCGGACGCGACCTGGGACGCGATCCTCCGAAGTTACGACCCGTAGAGGGTTAGCCGGCGAGCTTCACATTCCCGCACGAGAGCCCCCAGTACCGATCGTGGTCGGCCGGCATTGCGTACGCATCGCTGACCGCGATGACGCTGCGGGTCGTCTTCCCGCACGAGAGCCCCCAGTACCGATCGTGGTCGGCCGGCATTGCGTACGCATCGCTGACCGCGATGACGCTGCGGGTCGTCGACCAGAGCATGAGCTGAGAGCGGCTGTACCAGTGATGCACATCCTCCACGAGATCCCACGCGTAGTCCGAGGTGTAGTCCGAGACCGCGCGAGCCACGATCTCCGGCGTGTCCTTCGTCCGCCGGCACTCGATCGAGTTGCCATGTCGCACCGAGCCCGCGAACAGGAACATGACGGGCGCGCCGTTCTCTTCAACGCGGCGCAGAGCGCCGTCGGCGTAGACGAGGAAGCTGGTCCAAACCGTCGACGCGCCCTGACCAACAGTGACGATCGCGTCGTCACAGCCGTCGCCATTCACATCCGCGATGCCGATGAGGGGATTCGGCTCGACGACGTCGTTCGAGCCGAGCGTCGTCTCGTGGACGGCGGCGGTCGCAAGAGTGAGTCGCGCGAGGATCATCGCGTCGCGAGGACCGCCCGGAAGGCGCGCGAAGAACTGCAGCCGGTCTGCTCGACCATCGCAGTCGAAGTCCGCCTGCGCCGAGGCGAGGACGTTGCCGAGGAGCGGTGTTTCGGTCGGCGCGACGACGGTCGCTTGGGTCGGGGTCGGACGGAGTTTGTCGGCGCTCGGCGCGCCGCCGTACTGCGGGCCGCTCGCGTCCACGCCGATGGAAGGTGTCGGAGGTGGCGCGCCGGCAGCCGCGCATGATACTAAAAGTAGTATCACAACGATCGGCAATAACCGCTTCACGCTCATAGCGTGGAGCCCCGCTGCTAACGCGTCGTCAGAGTTGTCGCCGTTCGAACTACTAGCGTTACGCGGCGCCGCGCTGGACTACCGCTCGGCTATCGGCACCCAGCGCTTCCCGGTCGGTCCGGTGTACTCCGATTCGGGGCGGATGAGCCGGTTGTCTCCGTGCTGCTCCATGATGTGCGCGCACCAGCCGGCCATGCGGCCGACTGCGAAGATCGAGGTCCCGAGGTCGGCGGGGATCCCGAGGAACGTGTACGTCGTCGCCGCGTAGTAGTCGACGTTCACCACGTTGACCTTCGCCGCGGCCGCGGGCGACATCTTGGGACGCTGCCTTTCGATCTCGGCAGCGAGACGTTCCTGGATCTCGAAGTACTTCGGACCCTTCCAATCCTTGGAGAGCTCCTGCGCGAACTTCCTCAAGAATTTGGCGCGTGGATCCTCGGTCTTGTAGACGCGGTGGCCGAAGCCGGAGAACTTGTATTTCGAGGCGATCGCCTTTTCGACCCACGATTCCGTGCGCTCGGGCGCGCCGATCTCATCGAGCATCTTCATCGTCCCGTCGGTCGCGCCGCCGTGAAGGGGTCCCTTGAGCGCGCCAAGTCCGGCGGTCACCGCGGCGTGCATGTCGGCGTTCGTCCCGGCGGCGATCCGCGCCGCAAAGGTGGACGCGTTGAGCCCGTGCTCGGCCTGCAGGATGAAGCAGGTGTTGAGGATCTCGGCGGCGCGCGGATGGTCGAGGCCGGCCATCTTCGCGAAGTTGGCGGCGTGGCCGAGCGTCGGATCCGGGGGGACTGGCTGTTCGCCCCGCCGCCGGCGGATGTACGTGGCGAGCATCGTCGGCAGCTTCGCGGTGAGGCGCAGCGCCTTCGCGTACTCCGCTTCCCGGGAGTTGTCGCCCTCAGCGGGGTCTTCGGCTGACGACGCCGAGACGACGGTCCGGAGGACATCCATGCCCGTACCGGTCTCGGACATCTCCTGCAGGATCCCGCGGAGGAACGGCGACAGGGTGCGGTGCTTGGTCAGCTCGGCTTTGAAGTCACGGAGCTCTTGTTTGTTCGGAAGATCGCCATTGAGCAGGAGATACGCGACCTCTTCGTACTCGGCCTTGCCGGCCAGCTCCTCGATGCGGTAGCCGCGGTACTGAAGGAAGTTATCGCTGACCGAGCAGATCGCCGTCGTGGTGGCGATCACGCCCTCGAGTCCGCGGGGAGCCACCTTTTCCCGCCCGACGGCCATGGACCGAGTGTCGCACAACCGTGTCGAGCCCTTTGAATTGCCGAAGGTCACAAGGCGTAGGACTTGCCACCCCAAACCGCCGGAGGTACAGTCCCGGCGGGACGGTCAGGCAGGCTAAACCGCCCGGGGAGGACGAAACATTCGTGACGTGCGCGCGTTGATTTAGCTGGCGCGCGCTGAACTTGTTAGCCCCTCATCCCACCCACCAGCGGAGGGCGGCGGCCGTAAGGCCGGCGCCCTTTCGCTTTGGTTTCGGGCTTTACTTTTGAGAACAGGAAGGGTGCATCGCTGATCACACGCATGCGCATGGGTCCACGCCGCCGAGACCCCGTGTCCCGCGATCGCTACCGAGCGATCGCTCGGGACGCGGGCGTACGGGCTCAGCTGGCGCGGCCGCGCTGGATCGACGCGGCGCTCGTCGGCGCCCTCGCCGTCGTGCTGCTGATCGCGCTTCCGCGCGCCGCCTCGGCGGTCGGGGCCGGTCTTGATCAGGTCCTGACCTCGATCCAGTCGTCGATCCCTCTCCTGCAAGGACGCGGTTCGATCGAGCTTCCGGCAGGCGGTAGCTCGAGCGTCGGGGCCGCTCCGATCGCGGACTCGCTGCCCGCGTACACGCGCGAGCCGCAGCTTCAGCTCACCGGCAAGGTGCCATCGTTCGCGGTGCAGGCTGGGCGCAGTCTGCAGATCGTGCTGAATGGCGCGGTCGTCGCCACGACGCCGCTCGACCCGAGCGGCGCATTCACCGCAACTCTCGCGCTCAAGGATGGCGCGAATACCGTCGGCGTCGCGCTGGTCGCCGATCGCGACGTTGTCGCGGCGTCGACGTACACCGTCGTTCTCGACCGCACGCCGCCGACTCTCACGGTCGCGCAGCCGGCCGCAGGGAGCACGGTCGACGCGAAGAACATCATCGTCTCGGGAACGACCGAAGTCGGTTCGACCATCACCGTGAACGGGCACACGGTCGTCACGGCGCCAGATGGTGGCTTCACGGACTCCTTCAGCGCGACGCAAGGTTCGGTGCCGATCACCGTCGTGGCCCGCGACCGCGCGGGAAACGAGACCACCCAGAAGGTCACGATCGTCGCTCAGCAGGTGACCCAGAACGTCGCCACAGCGACCGTTACGGTCACGCTCGACAAGGCGACGGCCAAAGCGGGTCAGGGTGTCCTCGCGACGATCTATGTCGTCGGCACCACCGGACCGCGTGCTGGTGTCCCGGTCACGTTGTCGGTCGGTGTCCTCCAGATCGGGACGGCCGTGACCGACGGGACCGGCGCGGCGCGCATCAGCTTCGTCGCTCCATCCGCGGAGGGCGACGTGAGCGTCGTCGTGCTCGGCGCGGGATCATCGGGAAGGGCCTCACTGACCATCACCGCGCGCTGAGGCTGATACTCGCGCGAACGTGAGCGACGCAAACCTCGTCCTCTTTTCATTGCTCGGCGGCACAGCGCTCCTCCTCTATGGAGTCCGCTTCGTCGGCGACGGCCTGCAACGGGCAGCGGGTACGCGCCTGCGGCACATCCTGTCCACGCTCACCGGCAATCGAATCAAATCGCTCCTGGTGGGCGCCGGCGTCACGGCGGTGCTGCAGTCCTCCAGCGCGACCACGGTGATGCTCGTGGGCTTCGCTTCCGCGGGTCTCCTCTCACTCAGGCAGACCATCGGCGTGATCCTCGGCGCTGATATCGGCACCACAGTCACGGTGCAGCTACTGGCGTTCGACCTGCTCCAGCTGTCCCCGCTCGTCGTTTTCCTTGGCTGGGTCCTGTACGTGGCGGGCCGCGGGACGATCCGCTATGTGGGACAGGCGATCCTCGGCTTCGGCTTCCTCTTCCTGGGAATGAAGCTCATCCACGACGGCACCGCACCGCTCGCCACGAACGAGCTCTTCGCCGACATGCTCCGCGCATTGACCGGCCAGCCGCTGCTGCTCGTCCTTATTTCCGCGGCGTTCACCGCGCTCGTGCGTTCGAGCGCGGCGGTCATCGGACTCGCGCTCTCGCTCGCGTCCGCGGGACTCATGCCGCTGGTGGGCGCGATACCCATCATCTTCGGCGCGAACGTCGGCACGGCTGCGACCGCCGTCATCGCCGCGGTCGGCCAGAATGCGGAAGCTCGGCGTGTGGCCGCGGCGCACGCCGCCTTCAAGATCGTCGGCGTCGCGATCTTCTTCCCGTTCATCGGACCGTTCGCCGATCTGGTGCGCGCGACCTCGCCGGACGTCCAACGCCAGATCGCGAACGCGCACACGATCTTCAACGTCGCCCTCGCGCTGGTCTTCCTGCCGTTCTCGGGTCTCGCCGCGGACTTCGTCACGCGGCTCATCCCCGAGGCACGACGTACCGGTACTGGACCGATGTATCTCAATCCGGCGGTGCTGGACACGCCAGCGGTCGCGCTGGGCCAGGCGCTCCGCGAGGTCCTGCACATGGGTGACGTCGTCATGCAGTCACTGCGCGAGACGCGCGTCGTGCTCGAGCGCGACGACGTCGCGTTGATGCGCGAGATCGTCGCGCGCGACGATGTCATCGATCGGCTCGAGGAGGACATCAAGCAGTACCTGGTGAAGCTCCGTGAGAATTCGCTCACCG
>Ga0209805_1000274_pt1 | contig 31493 bp, 26 predicted proteins | sample GraSoiAngelo_148_FD_185905 | JGI IMG/M metagenome (GOLD analysis project Ga0209805, IMG submission 185905) | Grasslands soil microbial communities from the Angelo Coastal Reserve, California, USA - 14_1009_09_20cm (SPAdes) (version 2) | ecosystem: Environmental > Terrestrial > Soil > Grasslands ...
ACAACTGAACGTTTTTCAAATGTTGAGCAATCAATTGGAAGAGCAGTTAAAGAAATGGGCGGAGCTAAAAGCCGAAGCTGTGCCGAAAGTGAGCGAACTAATCAAGCAAGCTAGCTTGCCCGCGCTGATTATTAGCCCTCCGAAGAAAACTGAATAACTGATTGGAGGGCGGAGTTCCCACGACGCCGGGCTCGCAGAAGCTCGCCCCTCCATCTTGATCGCGGACGAAACGCGCGGGAAGCATAGACGAAATGACTAAAACAGACAGGGCAGTCGTACTCGCAGCCGGGCGTGGCACTCGCATGCGCGAGCTGACTAATGACGTTCCAAAGCCGATGATCGAAGTGCGGGGCAAGCCAGTTTTGCAGCATATTGTACAAGGGTTGCGTGATGCGGGAGTGCGCAAATTTCTGATTATCGTCGGTTATCATGCCGAAGCAGTGCGAAACTTTTTCGAGGATGGCCGGCGTCACAACATCGCCATCGAATACGCGACACAAGCCGTGCGGGATGGCACGGGCCGCGTTGTTAATCTTGCTCGCAACTTCACTGGCGAGTCGCCGTTCGTTTTGAGCTATGGCGATATCTTGATCAGTCCGGTGAATTACAAACGCATAGTCGATCTTCCGGATCATATGGAAGCGGTAATCACGGTTACGCGCGCCGAAGACGTCAGTAAAGGCGGCGCGGTTTTTGTGAACGAGCAAATGGAGCTCGTCGATCTTCGCGAAAAACCAAAGCCCGGCGAACCGACAAGCCCGTGGTATAACGCGGGTCTCTACGCATTTCGGCCAAGCATTTTCGAGTTCATCGCAAAGTTGGAGCCGTCACCGCGCGGTGAGTACGAACTTACAGATGCAATCCGCGCCCTCGCGCAATCCGGCAAAAAAGTGCAGGCGCTCGAGCTAACAGGCGAATGGGCGGATGTGAGAGATCCTGAAATTCTCGCGAAGCTGAATCAACTGTAGCGGCGCCTCTATGAGCGCCGTGCAATGCCTCGCTACTTATAGACAGTTTCCGGCTCGGGTTCGGAAAGGAGCTTTTGAAAACCTGGATCGTTACGGATTGGGTCCCACACGGGGTCGATCTTCAGACGCGTAACAGAAACGTATTCTCCGGCAGGGATTGTGAGCAGTTGCCGAAGTATTTTTACCGCCTCTTCTGACTGGCCAGTGTGGGCCTCGATTTGAGCTAGTCCGACAAGAAAATTTATGCCGAGGATCGCGTCCTTTTCGATCGGCATCGTCTCTGCCGCTTCTCGCGCAAGGCGAAGCGCGTCGGCGTTACGTCCGAGACAAACGTAAATCCAGGCTAATTCTGAGACCCAAACGCGGTCTTCGGGCTGGCGCTTGGCTAGCTCGGCTTCGAGTAAAACACGCGCTTCCTCGCACTCCGGTTTTGCTGCCGCACTTTGGCCGGCAAGTATTTGAATCCCAATTCGCGCCTTTAGCTGCGCGAGTCGTCCTTCGGCTGTGTTACCCGGCGCAATATCCCACTCTTGGAGAGCTTCGGAAAAATGCCTCTCCAGAACGTAGAGATATACCCGCTCATCAATCATCTCGGGAATCACAATCTCGTACGGCCTAACACCTTGGCCGGCTCCTCTTTCGTTCGGTATTCCCTCCCACGCCCGCTTGGCACGCAGAATATCGCCGGTGCTGGCGATGTAGGTAAGATTGAGACGGAAAGCAGCTCCCAGGTGGTGTGGATCGAGAGCTAGAGCATGCTTGAGCCAACGCTCTGCGTCACTCCACCGACGAAGGCCGAGGTAGCCTCCGCCGATTTGATCTGGAATCCATACATCGCGCGGATCAAGTTCAGCCGCCCGCTCGTATTCAGCGAGCGAGCGTCGCCACTCACCACGACGACGGTAAATCGCAGCCCGGTACTGCCGGCTAACGGAATTACTTGGCTGGAGTTCGACAGCCTGGTCGAACTCTTTTAGCGCAGAATCAAAGTCATGACGGCCCCAGTAATGGAATAGACCCAGCGCCAGATGTGCATCCGGCAAATCCGGAGCAATCGCTATTGCGCGTTCGATATCAGACTTTACCTCATCCAATTGTCCCGAAGTCAGGCGTTTGACAAACCAATGCCGATTTAAACGGTTGTAAGCGAGTCGCGCATACGCAAGGGCGAAACTCGGATCCCGTGTCAGAGCTTGCCGATAGAAAGTTGCGGCGCTGTCGTATGTTTCCTCTTTGTATGTACTCTCCGCCTGGCGTTCCTGGTATTCGCCCTTCAGGAACAGATCGTAAGCTTCCGTATCACGCGTGGGTTTTGCGGCCAGGGTATTTGCCTGGCTCGGTGACAGCTTCGCCTGAAGCTGGCTGGCGATTGCTTTGGCAATCTCGCTCTGGATGGCAAAGACGTCATCAAGTGGCCGATCGTAACTTTCTACCCACAAATGCGCGTCGGTCTTTGCGTCGATTAACTGGGCGCTAACGCGGACGCGATTTGCTACACGTTGCACGCTTCCCTCCACCACATGCGCCACGCCGAGTTCATTCGCGATCTGGCGCAGACTTCGTTTCGCGCCGGCCTTGTATTGCATCACCGATGTCCGGCTGATGACCTTGAGGTCCGCAATCTTTGCCAGGCCATTCAGGATTTCGTCTTGCACACCATCAGTGAAAAAGGCGTTTTCGGGATCGGCGCTCAGGTTTTGAAAGGGGAGGACAGCGATCGACTTGTCAATCTTGCGTGCCGATGCATGTGGCAAAAGAAAGAACCCCGCGACTGCAGAAACAACAACGCCAGTCGCGATAAGGATGAACAGGTTTCGGCGGCGGTGCGCTCCTGGCGTCGTCGCCGTCGACGTTACCCGAACACCTTGCGGCGTGACGTCGTAGGCCCACGCCAGAATAAGCGCGACCGGAAAACCGATCAACAGAAGCGTAATCACAAGTCGCAGACTCCAGCTTGGCAAGTCCCAGGCTGGAAACGCGGCCGAGGCGATTTGAATCAAGAAACCTGCTGCGACGACGTAAGCAGCGGCGACTCGATAAACTTTTCGCCGACGCACTTCCTGAAAGAAGCTGCTCATAAAAGCTCTAGACTGATCGTGACTATAAGCGGCACGACGCGGGCTCCACAATAAAATGGGAAGCCGCGACTCCGAAATCCTCGCGCGCTTAAATCCGAAATTGTAGGGCGTCTATGTCAGACGCCAATCCTGTAGCGAAAGGCGTTTCGCGGAAGCCCTACAATTTATTTCATCGCGACCGGTTTCTTAGACTCCTCTACGAGGTTTTCAAAACGCGGATCGCCGCGCAACGGATCCCAGAACGGATGCAGGCGGAGTTCGCCGTAACTTAGCAAGCTCGGGACTTGCAGCGTCGCGGCGATTTGTTTGATCGCGAGATCTTTCTCTCCGGCCCACGCGTAGATAACACCGAGAAATTGCATGATATGGGCTCCGTTCATCGCGTCCTTGGCAACCGGGAGTAGTTCGCTGGCGCGGCGACCCTCACGGATGGCTTCCTCTCTTCGCCCCAAGCCGGCGTCAATCAAACCCAGCATACAGAGAGGCGGCCCATAATCCGGCTGTTCGCGCACGGTCCGCTCGATCTCGACGCGCGCTGCAGTGAAGGCTCTTCGCGCTGCCGCGTCGTCCCCGAAAGTGCGCGCGGCACAGCCCTCCATGAAACTGCGTGAGAAATAGAGCCCGCCCCTGTGAAATCCATCCCCTATGGCCGCTAGAGCACGACCCGTCGCCACTGGATCGCGTTCGCGAAGAGCAAGGTCCAGCCAAGATTCACCCCAGTCAGTCGACCCGGTTAGGTTTTGGTTGATCATAGCCTCCAATGTCTTGTGCAAAGGCTTCGGATCAGCCCGCCAATCGAGATCGATCGATGCTCGATATGCTCGCAGTTCATCATCTTGGGGGGCCAAAGCGACGGCGCGGTCCACAGTGGCGGCCGACTCAGCAAGACGACGCATAAATAGGTAGGCCAACGAGAGCTGCCGGAGAGTCAATAAATTGCGTGGGTCGAGCTCCAGGGCTTCGTCGAAGTTGCGTACCGACTCGTTCCAGCGGCCCTGTAGACGGTCGATATGGCCCAGCAATGTAAAGACCTGCGCGTTGTTAGGGAGCCCGCGCTGGGCGAGGGCGAGTTCCGCTCGAGCGTTGTCGTAATCGAGATTGCATCTGGCGAGGTATTGGGCTCGCGCGAGATGCGATTCGCCCGCTTCGGGCCGCAGATGAAAGGCAGCCTTAACCGCGCGCTCGGCTAAGTCACGTCGCTCCGGATTGTGATCAAAGTTCCAGTAAAGCCGACTCTGCACTTCGGCGCTCAAACAGTGTGCGAGAAAAAAATCTGAATCGCGCGCGATGGCTTGATCAAGCAAACTTTCGGCCTCGAGGTAGTTCTTCTCGTTGATGAAATGGGCCATCACAAGTAATTTTGCGCGAACGTAAAGGTCGTAAGCGGCGAGATCTTTAGTGGGCCGCTCCTCGATGGCAGACTTTATCTTTGGCGACAGCTTTGCCTGTAGCTGGCCTGCAATTGCCTTGGCAATATCGCTTTGAATTGCAAACACGTCATCGAGTGGTCGATCATAACGCTCCACCCACAAATGCGTGTCCGTTTTTGCATCGATTAACTGCGCGGTGACGCGGACGCGATTGCCGGCGCGTTGCACGCTTCCCTCGACGATATGCGCGACGCCGAGTTCATTCGCAATCTGGCGCAAGTTTCGCTTCACGCCGCTCTCGTATTGCATGACCGATGTCCGGCTGATCACCTTCAAGTCCCCGATTTTTGCCAAACCATTAAGAATCTCGTCTTGTACCCCGTAAGTGAAAAACGCGTTTTCGGGATCGGTACTCAGATTTTCAAATGGAAGCACCGCAATCCCCGCCGGCATCGGATGGGGGGATTGACTCTGCCAAAGCACCACACCCGCCATCGCCGCCATGGCGACCAACGATGCCACCAGCACCGTACTAGTTGGATTCCGTCGCACCCATTTTCGTCCGCGGGTGAAAACTCCAGTGCGCCGGGCCCGAATCGGCTCATGTCGCAACCAACGGTCAAGATCCTCCTCGAGCGCTCCGGCGGATTGGTAGCGAGCGTTAGGATCGGGGTCCAGACAACGACAGACGATTGTCCCCAGATCGCGGTCGAGAGACGGCGCAAGGGAACGCAAACGCGGCGCCGGAGTCGCAGCAGCCTGATGAATAACAGCAAGGACATTCGGGCCTACAAACGGAGGCCGGCCAGTTAGGAGATAAAACAAAATTGCGCCCAGACTGTATATGTCCGCAGCGCAGGTAAGCTTATCGGCTCGGCACTCGGCCTGCTCAGGTGCGATGTAGCCCGGTGTTCCAAGTGTCTCCAGTGTTCTTGTTATCTCGCTAGTTTGATCGAGCCATTTTGCGAGACCAAAGTCGCTCACCATCGGTTCGCCGTTTTCATCAAGGAGAATGTTCCCCGGCTGAAGATCGCGATGCAGAACTCCCTTGCCATGCGCGTAAGCGATGCCGCGCGCGACCTTCGCCATCAGTTGCACACACTCGCGAGGCTTATTGCGTAATGCAGATGCTGCGCTTCGAAGGCTCCCACCCGTCGCATATTTCATGCTGAAAAACGGCAGCCCCTCCTCGCTTTCGCTGACTTCGTGAATGGGAAGAATGTTTGGATGATCGAGGCTCGCGACGGCTTCGGCTTCGCGCCGAAAGCGCGCCAGCGTCTCGTGCGAGTTTACCTCATGAGCGAGGATGCGTTTCACCGCGACGATCCGGCGGGAGTGCTGCTGGCGCGCACGATAAATCACTCCCATGCCGCCGCGGCCGATTTCCTCTAGAATTTCGTAGTGACCGAGACGCCACTGTGTGTCGGCCACGTTCGCTTCTGCGAGGACGCTTTCGAACGCTTCACGAGAAGCCTCGCCTTTGGCTGCAAGTCCCTCGCGCAGGAGACAGTTAATGCAGGCCCCGCGATCCAGCCGGGTTATCGCGCCACACTGCGAGCATTCCGTCGGATGCTCAATTACGTCGGCGACGAAATCAGATGGCGCAATAACTTTGTTCATCACGCAGCGGCGGCTAGTGCCGCGCACAAGTGTCGGATCTCGTCGTCTACGTCGGCCGGGTTCTCAACCGTGTGAGCGACCTCCTCGCGCAGGAGCCACCGATAACGCTGGCGCAAGTTGTGTAGTTGTTTTTTCACGACCGCCTCTGCAACGCCTAACGCGATACCGAGATCGGCATATGAGATGTCGGCGTGTTCTGCCGCAAGGTGATCGCGCAATCCCTCAAAAAGGCGAAGACGTCCTTTACCTTCGCACTCCTCCCGTAAACGTCGGAGCGCCTGCTCCACGACTGTCACGGCCCAGCGAAGATCGAACAGCCGCTCGGGTGCAAGCGCGTCGAGCGCGCGATCCGAGATCGATAATTGCGAGGGCGCTTCTGCCATCCAGGCATCCCAGGAAACGAATTGAACGCTGCCGCCTCGCTTCAGCGTTTGATTCTTATCGGCGACGTTGTGAAGGAAATTTTGGAGCGACTTGAGCAAGAGCGACCGGAAACGGCCGCGGCCTTTGTCGGCCTGCTGTAGCCAGTTCGTTTCCAGAATCATCAGGAAGAAATCTTGCGTAAGGTCCTGCGCGTCCTCACTCGAGTAACCGCGGCGACAGACGTAGGAAAAAATGGGTCGCCAGTAAGTGCGGCAAAGCTCTGCCAGCGCTTCAGCTGCCTTCTGCTCGTCGCCATCGGAGTTCGCCCCAGCAAGGACGAGACTCCAGCGCGTGGTGGCAAACAAGCGCGGTTCGGCTTCCGCATTCAACGCTTGGCAGCGTGATCGGTTTTGCCTTCTTCTGCAAGCCTAAAAACGGGCGGATCTGCACACCGGTTCATAAACAGAAATGGAGCGCCGCTTCCTAAAAATTCCCCGGAACTTTGACGGCCAGTTCCTTTAGTGATGTGTATGAAAACTTATTATTCGTTTAATCGAGATCGTCTCCTATCACATCTGCTCACAAGTTTTTGTGCGCTGGCAGCTGCCGGCGCGCTATTAACATTGCCGAGCGCTGAAGCTGTAGGACCCAGAGCCAGACCAGAGCCCGCAAGCGGAGAGTTTTTTCCCTGCTTCAATTACGCTGGTCCTCCTCGTCAAGTCGGCGAAAACTTGATTATCACGTTCAACATTAGTAACTGGAGAACATCTACTGGCACCTTCATTGGATCTGCCGAAGGCACCGAGCTGGATGTAGTTCATCGCGACGGTTCCATAACACTCCACGGCACTGGCCTCTTCACCGGTTCGGTCAATGGCAGGTCCGGTACGTTCCTCTTGAGTTATGAAGGCATAGGCAACGCTGTCACCGGCCACGAAACTTTGCATTTTACAGTCGGCCATGGGACTGGCGATCTCGCTGGCCTGCATGCGGAGTTAACGGCTGAGGGCGACATAGGCGCCTCCAATCCAGGATGCGACCTGTCCGGGGCGGGAACTTATAATGGGTGGATTCTCTTTGCCCCCTAAGTCAGGCAAGTAAAACGCCAGCTAGCAATTAGCCGTCACGCTTCAGCGCGTGACGGCTTTGCTTTGGGACCCGTCCGCAGAAACAAGCACCACACTCCTACCTGCCGTTAGCTACGACTTCGCAATAACCTCCTGAGAAATTCCGGAACTTTGTCTGTCAGTTCCTTTAGTGATGAGTATGAAAAATCGAAATCCACTAACAAAACTCACGGGCGATGCAGCCCTGAGCAGGCCGAAGCTTGGTAGGCTAGAGAGTACACCGAACGTTAGGCAATCCGCCTTCTTTAATCTCAGCGTTTTAATCGGTCTGGTTGTCTCCCTATGCGGCGTCTTTCTCCCGCCGCTTGCCTTTGGCACGCTCTCCGAGATGTCCACTAGCGCAGCACTCAGCGGTCCGGACCCGGTAATAGTGAGGGCTAGGCAAATTAGGGGCGCCGAGGGGACAGGTAGTTGTGGAGGGGGATACGACCTGGGTGTCGGTCTCGTCGACCTTGACCACGGCCTCGCGGCTGGCTCCACGACTTACGACCATGGCGGCTTCCTCTGGTGCGAGACGTACGCACCTTATCTATGGTCAGAACAAGATGGAGCATCGACGTTGTGCGAGCTGCAAGGCGATTTCAATTGGATGAGGAGCACCTATATCCCGAGCGGGATGACCCCGGATGGGAGCAAGGTCGTCGGCGGCGTAATCTTCTTTGACAGGGGCACCAACGCGCCGTGGATGTGGACGGCCAATGCGGGGCTCGTCGAGTTTCTTAAGTTGCCCCAGGGCTACAACGGAGGAAACGCGGTCGCTGTCTCCAGTGATGGACGGCTGATCGCCGGAAACGTGCGCGCCGGCGGCCGCGTCGGCGTCAGCCAGGCAGCGGTGTGGCGCGATGGCAGTCCGCAGATTCTGGCGAGTACCTATCCCTGGTCGGCAGTAGGTAGTAACCCATTTGAAGCAAGCGTTGCATACACCGCGCGACGCACACACCCAATGACTGACGATGGTTCGGTTATCGTCGGCGCCGCTGGTGAGGCCTTCCTCGTCGGATGCAAGGCTACGAAGTGGGTGAATGGTGTCGAGCAGCAACTATCTATCGGGGGCCTTGTCGTGCAGTCCAGCGTAGCTGTACTCGTTGCTGAGACTGGAGTGATTTTCGGGTACGCAGTCCTCAGCGATGGGCGCGTGGTGCTGGTGCGCTGGGACGCCGGTGGGAACCCCGGGATCCTTGCACCGCCAAACGGTCTTAGTGTCGTCAACCTTAGCTCGATTGACTCCCAAGGCAACGCGGCCGGCGGTGCACTGGCCCAGCAATTCAGTTGCATACAACAATGTAACGACCCTCTCTGCAACCGAAAACCTTTTGTGTGGACTCGCCGCGGCGGCTTCACAATCCTTCCTGAAAATGAGCAAACCTACAATAACAGCGCTGTCCTGGACGTGTCCGACGACGGGCGCGTAGCTGTGGGACAGCTCGCAACATGCGAGGTAACACCGGACAGCCCGCCCCAGCTCGCGTTTCTATGGAACGCTAACTCAGGGCTCGTGCTCGTTAACGATCTCATGGCAGCGCACGGGCAGCCCGACCCCCACTATTACCTAGCCACCGATGTGAGCCGCGACGGAAACCGCGTTCTCGCCGTGGGCAACCCTCCACTGCACGATGCACAGGGCACCCCTGATCTGACTCTCGATCTAGCATGGTCTAGGCCAATTCCAACACTTAGACGGACTCGATAGCCTTAGCGGACTCCATCGCCTTATCCTAGCCCGCCGTATGTTATACGCTCCAGAACCTGCATCAAAGCATTTGAGCTAAAGAGACCTAACAAGCCGATTCGGTGGATCAAGCCGATGGACCACGCAGCCAAAAACAACAGCGATAGCTAGCAATCAGCCGTCACGCTTCAGCGCGTGGCGGCTTTTTGTTTGCTCCAAAAGAAATTCCGGAACTTTGGTTTCCAGTTCCTTTAGAGATGAGTATGAAAACTTATCTGAAAACTAATTGTTCGTTTACTCGAAATTGTCTCCTATCAGGTCTGCGTTTTGTAACCGCACCGCTCTTCACCTGCTTAGCGGCACTGTTTATCTCTGTAACCACTCCTGCAGTAGCCAGCGGCCCTTCCGCGAATCCTGACGCACCGACGAGCACCTTCGTCACGTCCACGCCCCAAGCGCCACCGCAGGTGCGATACATGCTGATCGAGCTCGGAGGGAGAACGGCGTTCGACATAAGTCAGTCCGGTCAAATCGTCGGCAACAAGGAGTTCGCACCCGGGCTCAGACGCGCCGCATTTTGGCCCAGCAGCCGGAGCGCGGCGATTGATCTCGGCACATTGCCTGGTCTCAACAGCGTCGCCAGGAGCATTAATTCTCGGCGCGAGATCGTGGGAGTTGCGTTTAACGAAGACTTCTCTGTTGAGCGGCCCTTGTTTTGGGCAAGCCCTAACAGTACCCCGGTCGAACTCCCCGGTCTGCCGGCCGGCCTTGCGGGTGAAGTGTACGACATCAATCCATCAGGCCAGATCGTCGGCCAGTTCTTTAACGCGGACTTTTCAGTGAACCCGGCGGTCTTTTGGCCGAACAGCAACGCAGCGCCCATTTATCTTCACGTGTTGAGCAATAAGCTTTTTACCAGCGTGGCCACCAGCATCAATGCTTCCGGCAACATCCTCGGCGATGCGTGCGACCAAGCCGAGTTTGAATGTCATGCCGTGTTCTGGGCGAACAGCACGAGCACTCCGGTGGCGCTGGCTTCACCAGGAGGCGGATTCATTTACAGCTTTGTCGTTTTCTACAGTCACGGCATCAATGGTGCGGGAAACATGGTTGGTTACGCATATACACCCGGCTTCGCCGCCGTGCGCGCGGTATTCTGGGCCAGCAGCTCGAGCCCGGCGGTGGTTCTGAGCACAGTTGGCGAGTTTACCAACACTGTTGCGGCAGGCATCAGTGACAACGGCCAGATCGTGGGCTATGGATTCAATGACGATTTTTCGAGAAGTCGTGCCTATATCTGGCCCAGTGCGACCAGCCAGGCTGTCGATCTAACTACATTCTTTCCGGCTGGCTCCAACTGGGACTTGGATTCCACATACGCCATCGCCGTTAACAATCGTGGCGAAATTATCGGCGGCGGGTTGTTCAAGGACGGAACAGAACACAACTTTGTGCTGATCCCGGTGCATGGCCATTGAGCGAACGACATGAGATAGTTGATCAAGATACAACAGGCCGTACTCCCGCCGACGGCCGCATCTCCAAAACAGCCGTCACCTGTTACCGAGTGGCGGCTTTTTGGTTCTCAAAAAAATTTCGGAACTTTGGCTCCCAGTTCCTTTAGTGATGGGAAAGGAATCCTCAGTTAAACCCAAAGACAATAAACCAACCAAACTATGAAAAATAAAAATATTCAGTTTAGAGCAACAACGGGAGTTGTAATCCCACTGCTAGTCGCCTGCCTTGGCATATTTGTCTCGGCAGCCACTCCTGCGTCAGCCCGCGACCAGGTGCCGTTCAACGGGATTGTCTCGGGCACAATCATCTCGACTGTGCCTCTGGACGAGTGCCACGTGCTTTCTGAAGCCGTCAACGGGGGAAATGCGATGCAGTTGGGCCGCTTCAACGGAACGGCGGAATTCGTCCTCAATGTCTGCGACCTGACCTATGTCGGCAGCTACGTATTTACAGGGGCCAACGGCGACAGTATTTCCGGCCCGTTCACCGGGACCCTGACCCCGACACCAATCCCAGGCGTATTCGACAACAACGAACTCGCCTTTATAACCGCCGGCACGGGCCGTTTTGCCAACGCGACTGGCACATTCAACCTGGGCGGACAAATAGATAATAACGCGGGAACTTTTTCCCTTCCCTGGCACGGGACAATCTCCACCGTCGGCTCGGGCAGAAGGCCGTAGAGATTGTGCGCCTGATCTGCGAATCGCAACTAGCGTTCGTCTAGTTGCCACGCGCTAGACAAATCTACTATCTCGCGCATTTCGGAAATTCTATCGAAGCTGAATCAGGCGCTCTAGGGCAGGCGCACCGCCCGCTGCCCGCGCGCCTGGCAACCGGAGCGTTTGCCCTCCAATCAAATTGCCGATCTCAGCGTGTTTGTTCGGCGGTCTCCTCAGAAGGCTCTTCGCCTATTTCTTCTTCAATTTCACGGCGCCAATCGCGCGAGAGCCAGGGCCGCAGAAATCCATAGAGTAAATAAGCCAGGAACAAAACTGCCGGCATCCATTCATAATTCAGTACCGTGAAAATGAGAACCAGAATGATGATAAGAAAGCGTGGGATCGATTTCTTCGTCTTCCAATTCACCGCCTTAAAGCTCGGATATTGAAACCGGCTGAACATCATGAAGGAAAGAAAAAGCAGTAACGGCGGCAAAACGAAACGCCAATTGCCGAGGTGATGTTCGCCCTCGGCGAGCCAAAGGAGGAACAGCGTGATCGACGCAATCAGACCGGCTGCGGCGGGAATGGGAAAACCCGTGAAAGTATCTTGGTGATTAGCTCCATCATTTTTCACCGTTGCAGAGTTGAAACGGGCCAACCGCAGTGCTCCGCACATCAGATAAATGAACGCAATGATCCAGCATGCACGGGGGAACTCCTGCAACACGACACGGTAAACCATCAACGCGGGGGCAAGCCCGAATGACACAATATCCGCCAGAGAATCGAACTCGCGCCCGAACGGGGTCTCGTGACCACCCAAACGTGCAATGCGTCCGTCCAGAAAATCAAAAACGAACGCCCCGAGAACAAACCAAATGGCGGTGTGAAAAAGATCACCAGCTGCATCGGGATTGGACGCCTGTAGCAGCGCACCCTCAAGAATCTTGAGTGTGGCCGTAAACCCGCAAAACAGATTTCCTGCCGTCATCAAATTGGGCAGGAGATAAATTTTAGATGGTTGTTCGTTCATCAGTCGGGCAGACGGGCGATGATTGTCGATCCTCCGGAAACGTGGTCGCCTGTTTTCACTAGGACTTCAGCTTCGAGCGGCAAATATAATTCCGTCCGCGAACCGAAGCGAATCATCCCGAAGCGTTCTCCCTTTTTCAATTCATCTCCAACATTTGACCAGGCCACGATGCGCCTGGCAATCGCGCCGGTCAGCTGTCTAACGACAATCGTTCCTCGCAAATTTTCGAACGCCCATGTCATCGCTTCATTTTTCTCAGGGCAACGTGGATCGCGAGCATCGAGGCAGAGACCCTCGTGATGCTTACGATAAACGATGCGTCCAGCGATCGGAGCCCGATTCGTGTGAACGTCGAAAATTGACAGGAAAATTCCTACGCGCCGCGTTTTTGTTTTTAGAACTTCCTTCTCATCCAGTTCAACGATGTCGCTCACCTTGCCATCGGCTGGAGCCACAATCAGATTCCGATCTGGCGGCACGGAACGATCCGGGTCCCGGAAAAAGGCGACGGTAAAAAGAAAAAACGCCAGAAAAATGAGCGACAACCACGCCGAAATAAACCACGTCGCTATTGCGGCTAAAGCCAAAATCAGAAGAATCCAGCGTGCTTCCAAGAGGGTTTGCGCGCGCATCACAGGCCGCATCTTCCGGGTTCAAAATCCCATGGTCAAGCAGCGAGAAAAAGGGCTCAGGAACCAGTCCTCCCGGCAGCTCTCGGCGAATACAATATCTTGAGTTTAGGCTTAGTCTTTGGCCCAATCCCTAGCGCAAGCAATCCAGAATTACCCACCAGATATTAGTTGTTCATCGGGACATTTTGGATATCATCTTACGAGGCTCTTTCCGGCCTTAATCTATGCTAAAAACTCAAGAAGAAATTCCAGTCGAAAAATCGGCTGGCGGGGGATCGACTGGAATTGACGCGGCACAAAAGTACGATGCCGCGCAAATCGATAAATTGGAAGGCCTCGAAGCGGTCCGAAAGCGGCCTGGAATGTTCATTGGCGACCCTGATGAGAGGGGTCTACACCACTTGGTTTTCGAGGTGCTGGACAATTCCATCGACGAACATCTCGCCGGATTTTGCACAAAAATAGAAGTGACCGTCCACGTCGATGGATCGCTGTCTGTGCGCGACAATGGCCGTGGAATTCCCGTAGATATTCACCCCAAATGGAAAATGCCGGCGATCGAGTTGGTGTTAACAAATCTGCACGCCGGCGGAAAATTTGGACAAGGCGCCTACAAATATTCGGGCGGCTTGCACGGCGTAGGCGCGAAATGCACGAACGCGCTTTCGGAATGGTTCAAGGTCGAAGTGTCGCGCGACGGCAAGGTCTACCACATGGCTTTCGCCAAGGGCAAGACGACAGACAAATTGACTGTCATCGGCGAAGTCAAAAACAAAAAGACCACCGGCACACTGATCACGTTTCTTCCGGACCCGACGATTTTCACCATCACGACGGAGTTCAAATTCGAGCGTCTCGCAACGCGGTTGCGCGAACTGGCGTTTCTCAATCCCGGTCTGGAAATCACGCTTACGGATGAGCGTATCGACCCGGCCAAGATAGAAAAGTTTTTCTACAAACACGGCATCGAAGAATTTGTTAAGCAGCTCGGCGAGAACAAACAGGTCCTGCATCCGAAGCCGATCGTCATCTCGCGACAGCGCGATGAAGTGTTTCTCGACGTGGTGCTCCAATACAACGACAGCTACAACGACCAGATTTTACCTTTTGCCAACTCAATCCCGAATCCGGATGGTGGCACGCATCTGACTGGCTTCCGCACAGCGCTCACCAAGGCCGTCAATCAGTACGCGAAATCAAGCAATTTTCTCAAAGAGAAGGACCCTTCGATTTCCGGAGACGATGTGCGCGAAGGATTGATTTGTGTGCTCAGCATTAAGTTGCCCAATCCGCGCTTTGAATCGCAGACCAAGGTGAAGCTCGTCAACACGGAGATCGACGGGATCGTAAACTCAGTCGTCTACGACGGGTTGATGACTTTTTTTGATAAGAATCCGCCGGTCGCGCGGCGCATTTTCGACAAGGTGCTCACGGCAGCGCGCGCGCGTGAAGCGGCTCGAAAAGCCAGGGAAACAATTCGTAAGGGCGCTCTCACTGGTGGCGGATTGCCAGGGAAATTAGCTGATTGCTCCGAGCGCGATCCGGAACTGACTGAGCTTTACATCGTCGAAGGCGATTCAGCGGGTGGCTCCGCCAAACAGGGACGCGACCGGCGTTACCAAGCCATTCTGCCGATTCGCGGAAAATTGATAAATGTGGAAAAGGCGCGCGAGGATCAGTTCCTAAAGAACAATGAGATCCAGTCGATGATTACGGCGATCGGCGCGGGGATCGGCAAATCCAAAGAGGATGGCAACGGCAAGGACGAAGGGCGTTTCGATATCACCAAGTTGCGCTACGGCCGGATTATTATCATGACAGACGCGGACGTCGATGGATCGCACATTCGCACCCTGTTGCTTACCTTCTTCTTCCGGCAAATGACCGAGCTGGTGCGTGCGGGGAGGATTTACATCGCGCAGCCACCCCTGTACCAAATCAAACGGAAGAAACGCGAAGAATATGTCGATGACGATGCCCGGCTAAACAAAATCCTGATTTCTCTCGGCGCAGAGGACGTGCGATTGAGAAATCTGGCCGACGATAAGGAAATCCCGGCCGCACAACTGAAGGACATTCTCGAATCTCTCGAGAAACTTGCGAAGTTAAGCGAAGCCGTGCGCCGCCATGGCGGCGACTTCGAAACTTATCTTGCTGAACGAAACGCGAAGTCGGGCAAGCTTCCAACGTATCTGGTAAAAGTGCGCGAGGGAAACGAAGAGACCGTGCACTATTTTCACGACGAAAACGCGGTGCGCAGATTTCATCAAGAGAATCTGGACCTGAATCTCTTCGACACCGAGCCTGGCCAGGAATTGCTTCCGCTGAGCGAAGCGCCAGTGCGGACAGACGGGAGTCGCAGACGCGGCAGACTGGTAGAGCTGCACGAATCGGCTGCGATCGAAAAAATTATAGCCGAATTGGCCCGCAAAGGTTTGAAAATCGCCCATTACGCGACCAGCGATCAGCCGATCTTTGAATTGATCGAAGGCGAAGGCGAAAAAGCGGTTTTGCATCCGCTGTTTTCAATTCCGGAAATCCTGGGGAAGATTTTGGAGATTGGCCGCCGCGGAGTGCAGATCAAGCGTTTCAAAGGTCTCGGTGAAATGAACGCCAAAGAATTGTTCGAGACCACAATGAATCCGGAGAAACGCAAACTCCTGAAGGTGGACCTGAACGACGATAACGCCGTCGATGCCGATAAAATGTTCACGATTCTGATGGGTGATGTCGTCGAGCCGCGCCGGCAATTCATTGAAGACAACGCGCTGAATGTGCGCAATCTCGACGTGTAAGTTCCAAGATGGGAGGCCTGTTTCACAAACTACGCCATCCGCGACGCTGTTACGTTGTCTGCACAATTCCGCGTTCGGGTAGCAATTTGTTGACGGATGGCTTGCGCGCCACGCGCCAGGCGGGCATGCCGAAACAATTCTTCCTCCCAAAATCCGAAGGCCGCTACGGAGCCGAGCTCGGACTGGATCCAAATGCTGATTATCCGGGTTACGTGAGCGGCATGGTCAACACGAAAACCACTCACAATGAAGTGTTCGGTTTTAAACTAATGAGCTGGTATCTGGACGATTTCCTTGCTCGACTGCGAGGTACTCATGCTTTTGGCGACGCAGCGACTGATGATCTCACAATGTTGCAAAATGCCTTCCCACGCCTTCGCTTTGTGCACATCGTCCGGCGCCACAAATTGCGGCAAGCATTGTCGACAGCTCGAGCTCTTCAGACCGGTCTTTGGAAAGTGCAGCAGGGAAAAGCCGCCGTACGAGAACCGCAATTCGATGCGCAGTTGATCGAGCAGTCTCTAAGAGAGGCCGAGCGACAGGAAAATATTTGGTACACATTTTTTCAGCGAATCGGCATTGCTCCCTTCCAGGTCGAGTACGAAGAACTATGCCGGGATTATGAGGCAACCATCCGAGGTGTGCTGGATTTTTTGAAAATCCCGCTGGCGCGCGACGCGCGGATCGGTCCTCCCGTAACAATTAGACAGGCTGACGAAATCTCCCGAATTTGGGAAGAGCGCTTCCTTACGGAGCGTCCTTCCGCGTACTTGCCAGCTCATGGATAAATCCAAACGTCATGCTTAATCCAAACGAGAAAATTGAACCGATAAATGTAGCCGAAGAAGTATCGAGGTCCTTCCTCGATTATTCGATGTCGGTCATTATCTCGCGCGCGTTGCCGGACGCACGCGACGGACTCAAGCCGTCACAGCGCAGAATTCTCTACGCGATGCACGATCTCTCTCTTTTTCCGGGACGACAGCATCGCAAATGCGCGAAGATTTGCGGTGACACAAGCGGAAATTATCACCCGCACGGCGAAGCGGTGATCTATCCCACGCTGGTCCACATGGCCCAGCCGTGGGCGATGCGTGAAACGCTCGTTAACGGTCAGGGTAACTTCGGCTCCGTCGAAGGCGATCCCCCGGCGGCGATGCGTTACACCGAAGCGCGCATGACGCATCTCGGCGCCGCGCTGATGACCGACATGGAAAAGGACACCGTCGATTTCGTCCCAAATTATGACGAAACACGCACCGAGCCGACGGTTTTCCCAGCTGCCTTTCCAAATCTGCTCGTTAATGGCGGAACCGGCATCGCCGTGGGCATGGCGACCAATATTCCGCCGCACAATCTCAGCGAAGTGATTGATGGAGTCTGTGCGCAAATCGACAATCCCGAAATCACGCTCGAGGAGCTGATGAAACATGTAAAAGGGCCGGACTTCCCGACCGGCTGCGTCATCTGCGGCGTTTCGGGAATCAAACAATATCTCGAGACCGGACGAGGCAGTATGAAGGTGCGCGGCAAGGCCGGCATCGAAGAGCTCAAAGGCGGCAAAGAACAAATCGTCATCACTGAAATTCCGTACAACGTCAATCGCGCAACCCTCGTCGAACGCATCGCATCGCTGGTAAACGGCAAAGTGCTGACAGACATTAGCGCTGTTCGCGACGAGTCAGATGAAAATACGCGGGTTGTTATCGAGCTGAAACGCGACGGCAATCCAAAGGTCGTGATCAACAATCTCTACAAGCACACCGCGATGGAAAGCTCCTTCGCGGTCATCATGCTGGCGATTGATCACGGACGGCCCAAACTGCTTTCTCTCAAGGAAGCGAACGCCTGCTATATCGAGCATCGGCGCGATGTTGTGCTGCGCCGCACTCGCTTTGAGTTGCGTAAAGCGGAGGAGCGCGCCGAAACGCTCGAGGGTTACCTCATTGCGCTCGCTAATCTCGACGAATTTCTCCGAATTATTCGCGGATCCGCCAGTCGCGATGAAGCCCGAGTAAAATTGCTGGCCTTCGAATTCACCAAGCGTCAGGTCGAGCAGATCGGCATATTGATTCGCAGTGAGGCCCGCCTGACAAATGGCCGTTATGCCTTCAGCGAACATCAGGCTGACGAAATCCTTAATCTTCGGCTGTATCAGCTCACGGGGCTCGAGCGAGAAAAGATCGACAAGGAGTACAAGGAACTACTCGAATCGATCAAAGACCTTCGCGACATCCTGGCCAAAGAGCAGCGTGTCTTCACGATTATTAAAAAGGAGCTCCGTGAAATTCGCGACAAACACGGTTCGCCGCGCCTGACCGAGCTCGCTCCTGATCAAGCAGAGATCAACATGGAGGATCTCATCGTAAACGAGGGTTGCATCATCAGCATTACTCATGGGGGCTTTATCAAACGCACGGCTGTGAGCGCGTTTCGTGCGCAGCGGCGCGGAGGCAAGGGCGTGATCGGTATGCAAACGCGCGAAGGCGCCACCGAAGAAGAGGAAGGCGATTTCGTGGAACATCTTTTTACCGCGACCACTCACGATTACCTGATGTTTTTCACCGCGGCCGGACGCGCTTATGTGGAAAAAGTTTACGAAATCCCCGAGATGGGCCGCGCCGCCAAGGGCCGCTCCATCGTGAATATTCTCGAGCTTAAGCCCGATGAAAAAATCGCTGCGACGATCCGGATTCAATCCAAAAAATCCGGAACGGGACCAAGCGCTGTCGATCAGACCTGGGACGAAAATCTCCACATTATGTTCGCAACGCAGTCCGGCATTGTTAAGAAATCGAACCTCTCCGATTACGCGAATGTTCGCCGTGGCGGAATCATCGCCATCCAGATCGAGGAAGGCGACAGGTTGATTGACGCAAAGTTAACGAATGGCAATAACGAGATCGTGCTCATCACCAAGGATGGAATGAGCTTGCGATTTCACGAAGAAAAACTGCGCGATCAGGGCCGCAACACAGTCGGCGTCTGGGGCATTCGCCCCGGGAAAGGCGATCACGTGGTGGCCAGCGCCATTGTCGACCCAAATTCCATGCTGCTGGTCGCGGGCGAAAATGGAATTGGCAAACGCACGTCGTTCGAAGATTACAGGCGGCAATCGCGCGGCGGGAAAGGCATCATTACCATGAAAACTGGTGAGAAAACCGGCGACGTCGTTGGCGCGCTCACTGTCCGCGAGACTGATGAAATCATGCTCATCACCAACAAAGGCCAGATGGTACGCACGCGGGTCAAAGAAATTCGCGAAACCGGTCGAAACACGATGGGTGTAAAACTGATGGATCTCCGCAACGCCGAAAAGCTTCAGGCGATTGCGCCAGTCGTCAGCCTGGCGGAAGAAGAAGCCCAAACCGCCGAGGACCCGGCAGAAAAATCGTAAACCGATTTCGTGAATCTTGTAGCCACCGGTTCGCCGCAGGACGAATCCGTCCAGTGTGCGGCCCTGTGGTCGGTCCGCTTCGGCAATGCTTGCACATCAGGACGGAACGGCCCACCCACAGGGCCGTGGCTACAAAAGCCAGCACCCGTCACTTCTAGCTGCCGGATTCCACCGAATCAGTAGCCGCCACCCATGCGGTGCGTAGTTGTGGTAGTTGTTTGACCGACCGGCTGCGGGGGCGCCGTTGTGACAGTCGTTTGGCGGGTTGTGGTGCTAGTCGTCTCGGGCTCACTCGAACAAGAGACCAGCATCAAAGCGAGAACGGAAAACGCCGAACCAAGTATAATTGCTTTTTTCATAGCGTGAATTGTTTCTTCAACAAACGATTCGTCGCAGGTCGCATCGCCAGACGTATTTAGAACCAAGAATTCTTCCTTTTTGCAACGTGTAGAATCAGTTACTATTCGCAACGTGCGTCATACGGGCCGAGCTTTGATTCTCGTTATCGCGCCAGCCCTCAACTTCTGTGCGTTGGGAATCGCAGCTCCCGGTGATTGGCCCAAAGATTACGTCGTCAAGGAAAATTCGGAATCTCCCGATGGTCACTACGCCGTGCTAGTCCAATCGATGGACGCCGCAACCGGCCAGGAGGAAAACGAGAGCGGCGTGTACCTCGCCGACGTAAAAAGCAACACAACGATGGGAAACATCGACAAAGTCGATTATTTCGAACATCAAAACCATCGCGGTTTGGAAGTCTTTTGGGCACCGGATTCCAGCTATTGCGTCATCGAGAACGACGGACGCTACGGCGCCGATACGATCTCAATCCTCGAAATAAAAGACTCGACCTTCGTTCAAACCGAGATCGGCGAACGGATCCAAAAATCACTCGATGGCGCGATGAAGAAACAAGTGCACGATTCTGAGATGTCGGGATATGTCTCCCCGTTTTTTCGATTGGGGACCGATCGGAAGGTTCGTGTGCGCGCGCTGTCTGAAAATAATCCGAAGCAATTCGACAATGTGAGGACTTACTACGCGCTGTTTCAAGGGACATATGATGTTGCTGCCAAAAAATGGACGGTGATAGACGCGCATTCGATTACCGCCGAACAGAGTGCCGCGTTGGACTGGGGATATCAAAAACCGGACTTCGAGAACACGACCTTCGCTAACGAGGATGAAAGAGCCAAATCGGTGGACGAACAAATGAACCAGGTCTATCAAGCCGCTAAGTTCATCTTACCGCCTGTGCGTTTTGCCAAAGTAAAGCAGGAGCAAACCGAGTGGCTAAAAAAGCGCGATGCCGCTGGCTCAATCGGCGAAAAATGCAAGTTGATGGAAGCGAGAATCAGAGCGTTACAAGATCTGCTTTGGTGATGTTAGAACTCATTTCGTAAATGGCGCTGTCATGTTGAGCGAAGCGAAACATCTCTGTGTAGCTTCGTTGTTGGATCGATGCAGATTTGATCCGAGATTCTTCGCTCCGCTCAGAATGACATTTTGAAGTGATTTTTAGTCCAACTTGACCTTTGCGCGTCGTTTCTTTAGCTCGCCGCGCTTGCGTTTTGATTCCAGAATCTTCCGTTTCAGCGCGCCTGGCCGCGGCGATTTTCTTCGCCGCTCCTTTTCGCGCTTCGCGATCTCGGCCATACGGCATTCTTCTCGAGCGCTCTCAATCGCATCCAGTATTCGTTCGCGGGCCAGCTTGCGGTTCACTGCTTGCGAGCGCGAATTCTGCACTGTCACGCTCATGCCACTTGGTCTGTGACGGAGCGTTACAGCGGTTGCTACTTTGTTTACGTTTTGACCTCCCGGCCCACTTGATCGCGCAAAGGTTTCCTCAAAGTCGGACGCCCGAATGCCTAGGCGTTCCATTCGCTCGGCTAGCGCGTCTTTCGACATTACTCCGCTACTCCGCCTTAACTTCTGGAATGTTCTCTCGTCCGTAGCGAAGAACGCGTGCCATCCAGATCAATTCATTCAGGAATTTGTCGAGGCGCCGCACATAACTTTGATCGAGCAAATTTCCCTGCTCATCGAAAAGATTTTGCACGTTTCCAAAATTCACGTCCCAAAAGATCGTTACCAGGCCAAGCTCGCGCATGACCGGCAGCAGACCCTCAATCACACGCGCGCCGCCAAACAGACCCACCGAGACTCCGCAGATCCCCACGGCTTTGTGAATGTACTCCTCGAGATTCATGTCGAGGGCGTGCTTCAGAAGGCCGGGGTAACCATGATTATATTCCGGAGTTACTATAATGAGTGCGTCGCAACGCTGGATGGTCGCTGAGAATTTTGGGTCTTTCATTTGCTCGCCTGCGTCATCGAGTTTCATAGGAAGCTCGCACACGTCGATCAGCTCGGTCTCTATATCCGCACGTCTCTTTGTTTGCTCAAAAACGAAGCGCGCAGCGTGTTCGCTTCTCCGTCCCCGACGAGCAGTCCCAAGAATCACCGGAATAAAAAGCGGGCGTTCCATTTCTGGATGGTAATTGGTGATTCGCCAATCGTGAATCGTTTTCCGATGTAACAATTCAACGATTTAACGATTTACATCCCCGAAGGAGAATTGCCGATGGCCGGACTCGAACCGGCACGGGCCTTTTAAGCCCAACGGATTTTAAATCCGTTGTGTTACCTAGCGATATACTCGCTAGTTGACAACTGCTTGACAAATAGCGCGATATGAATGTCGCCGTCTGCTTCCACTTTTGCATCAACGACGTGCCCCGTAAAAGCGTACCACTTTTGTTCAGACGGCATTCGCGCTTCTGTGTATCTCGTCAAATCTACATCCGGCCCTAACCCTTCCCATGCGTAGATCTGCGACGGTGTCACCGGTTGAATCGCGGATTTATCCGATGGGACAGGCGAGATCGGTCTTAGCAACCCAGCTATTTTTGCCGTGAAACCCGATGCACTCACACGGCGAAACAAACGTTACTTCTGGCGCTGTCGATTTGGCGAATATCGACGCAATGACAAACGCGAATAGAGCGAACAGTGCGCGTCTCACGGCGCGTCTTTAACAGCCAATGTGCTCGCGGGAAAGAGCTAACCGCCAGTCCCGCGCCAGAATCGCGCCTAGATCGTTTTTGATTGCCGGATGGCAAAATGATCCGGCAGCATGCCATCGAGCAGTACCCCCGCAGTTATTCCGAGCATGTGTTTACCGAAATCACCGATGCCTCTAATTGAAGGCTCGTCCACCTACTGAACATCACGGGAGGACACATGCTGGTCAGCGGACAACACCTATTCGCCGACGCAGTCTGGGCGGCTCATGGCATTGAAATCAAGACCGCGATAGTTGCGTTACTGGTTGGGATCCTCGTCGGCATCACCGGCATGGGCGGCGGTGCGCTGATGACTCCCGCCCTGATATTCCTCGGCGTGGGCCATGCCTCGTCCGTTGTCACCGCCGACCTTACCGCCGCTGCAATCTACAAGACGGGTGGCGCCGTTGTGCATTGGCGGGAAGGGTCCCCAAATGTCCGGCTCGCCGCGTTCCTCATCTGCGGCTCAGTGCCAATGGCCTTCCTCGGACCACACCTGGTGCGCTGGATCAGTCCGAAGATCAACATCGATACGTTTTTGACGCTATGCATCGGTTTCGCCCTCTTGTTAGCAGCGATAACCTATGCGTTGCGACTCTACGTCCAGCTGCGACGCAGGGCGAAAGGTCTCGGCCGCGGCGGCAACGATCGCATCGTGCGTCCAGTGCCCACGATCCTAGTCGGCGCGCTTGGCGGACTGCTGGTGGGCGTTACCTCGGTCGGCTCTGGATCGGTTCGGTGCTGAGGCAGCATCTAACACTTGGAACGGCCTTATTGATGAAGTAGCGATCTGGATAGGCAGAAATGACCTAACTATTTCCGAAGTGCGACAACTTTACAATAATGGCGCTGGCTTGCCGTTCAGTTCATTCCATTAATCTTTCCCCCTCACGTCACTCGCAGTTCAGAGCTTTCCGGTGATTGCATCCGACACTAGGTATGCGATGTCAAAAAAAGCCTTGTGAATAGTCAACCGGCAGCGGCATGAACGAAGACGGCATAAGCATCTAACGAGAATCCAGATTGTTCGGCCATCCTCGTCCACGCTTGCGACACAGCCCAACTCCAACCCGCTTTGCTGAAGTGCAGCAAAGGACATGGCCGCCCCGATAGGTGCGGGCGCCCCGCTCATGGCACCTTGATTCAAATCTCAATCGCCATTCCGCTTTTCTCGGAACTTCGTCGCTTCGGCTCCGTAGAACGAGGTGAGAAATGCACAACGAAAGGGAGGAAAATTCGATAACTAGGCCAAGAGAGACTGAAAGGCTTGATGGTGAACTGGAAATCGACTACCAGCGCAATAGGGTGATGTTTCATCCGAACGCGCTGCGGGAGTTTACGTTTAGCTTACCGCTCACGCCGTCGGACGTCGATGTCGTCCGGAGTCTAGCGCAGATTACTCGAAAACTGGAAACGCACAGTTTCCGCAACTACAGCGGCGGAAATCAAGCTGCCGCTTGTGACGATTAAGCGAACGACCCCATTCGGAAATAAGTTCAGTGTGTTTGCCACGACACCTGCCGTGGTTTATTTTCGGCCGGAGCGCCCACCTATTCAACGACTGATTTGAAGCAAGCAGCGCAACGGTGCCATGTTCCCGCTAGCTCGGATGGATGTTCAAGGCTGGGAGCCGAATAATTTCAAAAATTCACAGTAACTTGATTAGAGCAGTTACCTGTGCCCGCCTGGCATACCTTGTAAATATACGTGGCATGACCGCGGCCATTGGGGGCATCAGTGTAGAAACCGTTGTTAGGAACCGTTACGATCAACACGCCGTTGCGGTAAATGTCGATTCCACTTGAAGTCGCTCCGGTCCATGAGAGGTCTACCCTTTGTTGACCCTGCACTTTGTAGCCAAGGGCGCTGAGTGTGATCTGGCCCGGCGTGGGAGTAGGCGTAGCAGTGGGAGTCACAGTCGGGGTCGGCGTTGCGGTGGGAGTCGCACTGGCCGTTGGAGTCGGAGTTGGTGTAAGTGTAGGCGTCGGGGTAGCAGTTGGTGTGGGTGTAGGTGTTGCGGTCGGAGTTGCCGTCGGTGTAGGAGTTGATGTTGCCGTAGGCGTCGGGGTGGGGGTCGGACTGGCACATGCAGTTGAAAACGATTCAAACGGTAAACCGGCGCCTTCATTGTAAAGCAAGCCGACTTCCGTATCTGTCATGTCGTTTTTACCAATCCAGATTGCCACTTCGTCAATCAATCCGTTCCATGTATTTGAAGCCGCTTCCGCGCCTACCTGAAACACGCCTGTACCGTCGCCAAATATTGGACCGGCAAAGGCAGTCGTAGCGAACGCCCCACCATCGACCGAAATCTTTAGCACTGTTCCGTTCCATCCACCGACTACGAAGTGCCAGTTGGTATCCGTAAGCACCGGACCGTTGACAGAGGCTCCGGTCGTACTGCCGTTTTGCATGACCAGAAATTCAAATCTGCTTCCGCTACCGTCAGATTGCCTGAACAACAACCATGACGCATGAGGAAGAACGAATTTGCCAGCAATACCGGCATCGTATCCGTATGTTGTGACCGCAGATTTTACCCACGCGCTGACGAATATGTGGTTTGTTCCAGGCTCGAAATCCGTAGAATTGCCGAAGAGTCCGAGGTACGGTCCAGAAAATCCGCCTGTCCAGACGCGAGCTCCGTTGATTTTTCCGGTGCTGCTGCCAATTGTTCCGCTCTGACTTAAACCGCGTCCATTACCGGAAGCATCCACGGCACCTCCACTAGCTTCATCCAGTTTGTAGTAGGCATACATCCCTGTTGTCAGGTCGCACGTGCCTGTGGTAAGACCCAGTAGGACGTTCTGCCCTTCTGCTGTGTTGGCTCCGGGATAGCCGCCTTCAGGCGGCGGACTGACCGCTTGCGCGTTTTGGACAAGCACAAAGCAGCTGAGTGCAAATGTGATTAGAACTGGTGGAATACTTTTCATCTCCCGGAGTTTCAGAAGAATCCCGGCAGCTTGTCGATTCAATTCGCCGCAAGCGCGAATCAACGGGTCGGGTTCCACAAACGCCTAGTGTTCGGGATCTATTTCCTAATAGCGCGACCTTTCTGCTCGGCGCGAGTCACATTTAAGTCACACAATTGTTCGGCAGAAGTTTCTTGTGCGCTTGCGGAAAGCAGTGGAAAACGGCTGGGTGAAAACCATTTCAAAAACGCGACCTGGCAACGTTACGCCCTTTGTTCTTGAAGGCTGCTGGGCGCTCGATCACCTTGATTAAGCAACGATGCGATGGCTTAGCAAGGTAGCGAAGCGAAAACAAGTGGGGGTCGCCGATGTCATCTACGAAGCTATCGAGTCATTCGTCGCCAAATGCGAGGCTGAGGCCGAACTCGAAACGAAAATCATCAATTTTCCGACGTCGCTACACAATCCCACCCGACACGCCGGATACCTCAGACGCATTCTATCGCGATCCCGTGAAGCGGGGCGAAGGCAGCCAAATTGTAGCAGGAAAGTAGCAACAGCAAATGGCTGGCCCACGGGTTCGACTCGCAACTCAAGATTTCCGGCGCGTCGGAAAGATTGAATTGTACAGATGGCTAAATCGCATTATGATCGTCTGAAGCAATGCGCCGAAAGATTACGAACGAAACGTGGGAGCAGATTAAGACCGCCTACGCAGCCGGGATTGGCCTCCGCGAAATTGCTCGCAAAATGGAGATTCCAGAGGGAAGCGTTTTGGCTCACGCGAAGCGTCACGGCTGGACCTAACAGATTCAGGTCGCCACGCAGCAGCAATCATATGCAGTCACCCTAGTGCAATCAGTGCCCCAATCCTTAGTAGCCATACTGAACGAGCGTAAAGAGCGAACCAGGCTCGGCCTGAGCAAGTTCACCGCGGAAGCTGCCGAACAAGCGGCAGAGCATCGAGACAAACTGGGGATTGCCGGAAAGGTGAAAGACGTGGCAGATGTCCATAAAACGCTCTGGCCTAATCAACCGGAGACTAATCAGACCCTTAATCTCGGCGTACTGATTGGGACAACGCGACCGACGCCACCGGAGCGGATCGAATTCGAGAAGGCTTAGAACGCACGAGGTTTGCGCTACAACGCGTTTTGTTTCCCCGAGAGTGTCCCAGGGATAGCGGGCACGTAATTGACCACCACTGTCTCAAAAAGCGCGGAAAAAAATGATCGCATTTCTTGTCCCTGAGCAATCAATTGCAATTAGCCGATGCAATTACGGGGCTGCAATTGCGCTTAGAATGGACGAACGAAAGCCAGTCACTTGTCGAATACTTGTCAAATAGACTTCGTTTCGATGCGGTTTGTTTCGGAATCGTGCGCAATCGATTCAACCAGAGTTTTGATCGATTTTCCTTCGTAAAACCGCATTTCAGAGGTGCCGATGGCCGGACTCGAACCGGCACGGGCCTTTTAAGCCCAACGGATTTTAAGTCCGTTGCGTCTGCCATTTCGCCACATCGGCGTCTTGCGTTGGCCTTGAGTCTAAGCGGTTTGTGCATCGGACGAAAATAAATTTCGCAGTTACTGGGTCACATCGGAGCGATGCAGGACGCTAGCGAAGCGATTCCGAATCTCAAGCCGGTGACGTTTCACTACAAGACCGACAAGAACGACACGCCGCAATTTGGCTTGATCGCTGAAGAAGTGGCAAAGGTAAATCCCAATCTGGTCGTCCGTGATAAGAATGGTGAAATCTACACCATGCGGTACGACGCAGTAAACGCCATGTTACTCAACGAGTTTCTAAAAGAACATGGCAAGGTTGAGGAGTAGGATCACCGGCTACGGGAACAAGGAGCGATCATAGCCAAACAGCAGAAGCAAATTGAAGCTCTTACTGCAGGCTTCCAAAAAGTGAGCGACCAGCTCGAACTGAGCAAACCCGTGCCCGAAATAGTGCGTAACAATCAGTAACGCAGCGCACGTTGAAACATTGCCCCCAGGCATTACCCCGGTCATTTACCGTTCAACAATCAAAAACGATTCCGGCACAATCCGCCTTCAACGGACTTGAAAAGAAGGCTTGAACTTCTGTTCCCAAATCTTGTAAAAGGCTCAAAACGCCTGCTGTAGCCAACCGCTGCTGGCCGAAATCAAATGAGAATCCTTCAGTTGTGCTCGCCTTCCAATTCAACTCTCAAGTCGTGAACGATGAAAAGAACAGCAAAAAAAAATAACCGGTTTGGGTTCGGCTGGATGCCGGACCTTCCCGATAACCGCGATCACCTTTACTCTGCGCCGCTGGCGAAGCTGCGTGTGCTTCCCACCAAGGCTGATCTTCGCAGACATTGCCCGCGGGTTTACAACCAGGGAGACATCGGTTCCTGCACGGCGAATGCAATCGCAGCGGCTATCGAGTTCGATCGCAAGAAGCAAAAATTGCGCGACTTCATCCCATCGCGTCTCTTCATCTATTACAACGAGCGAAGCATTGAGCGCAGCGTGCCGCTCGATAACGGCGCGCAGATTCGCGACGGCATAAAAAGTGTCGCTAAACAAGGCGCTTGCCCGGAAACCGAGTGGTCCTACGACGATACTCCGGCCGATTCAAACACCAATCTCTGGCCTCCCGGCGCCAAGCCGAGGCAGAAACCGCCATCGTCTTGTTACAAAGACGCAAAGAAATTCCGCGCGGTGAGTTATCAACGAGTTGATCGGACGCTGTCGCAGATGAAAGGCTGTCTCGCAGACGGTTTCCCATTCGTTTTTGGCTTTACCGTTTACGACAGCTTCGAGAGCGCGGAGGTCGCCAGGACGGGCGTGCTGCAAATGCCCAAGCCAAGAGAAGGAGTCGTCGGCGGCCATGCCGTCCTTGCGGTCGGTTACGACGACAAGACCGAGCGCTTCGTGGTGCGCAATTCATGGGGCTCGAGCTGGGGCAAAAGAGGCTATTTCACCATGCCTTACTCTTATTTGCTCACCGACAATCTTTCAGACGACTTTTGGACGATTCGCCTGGTACATTAACCTAACCTCTCAATAACATGCCGAAGTATTGGATGATCAATGATAGGAGCCAGGGTGGCGTCGGACCTGACGTCAATTTCGATGGCGTTACATACTGGGTCAGCGACAAGCAACCGCTGACAGACATCAAGAATTGGCGTCAAGTCACTAGCCTCAATTTCCAGAAGCTTCTGGTCGCGGCGGCGGATAAGTTTCCTGCGCATGACCAGGCAGAGAACGAGAAACAAAGTCACGTCACGATTCTCGTTCATGGTTTTAATCAAACGTTTGCAAAGGCCGCTCGATTTTATCAGGACCTTTGTGGAAGACTTTTTGACGGTCCCGAGAGCCTCGGCCTCTGCATTCTTTACGACTGGCCATCGCGCGGCAGCACCCTCGGTTATGAGCCTGATCGTTCGCATGCGCGTCTGTGCGCTCAAGACTTAACAGATGTGTTAAGCAAATTGTTTGATTGGCTGGTCCAGAAACAGGACGCTACGATTAAGAATCCTGCGAAAGCTTGTAAGGCCAAGGTGTCCCTGATCTCTCATAGCATGGGAAATTATGTGGTGCAGAAAGCAATGGCTGCGGCGTGGACACGTAAGAATCAGCCTTTGCTCGTTAGTCTCATCAATCAGCTCCTTATGGTTGCAGCCGATGTGGACAGCGACTTGTTTGACATGGGCGCGCCTGATAACAACGATGGCAATGCCGTGGCTAATCTCACCTACCGGATTACGGCGCTTTACAGCGGACGCGACACTGTCCTGGGCGCATCTGCCGGTCTGAAACATTTCGGCATGCGCCGCCTTGGTCGTAGCGGCCTCTCAACTCGTCCGCCTTTGGCGGATCCATCTTCGCCGACGGACAATGTCTGGGACGTGGATTGCTCGAGCTTCTTCAAGTCGGACGTGGGAGACATTCACGGCGCGTATTTCCTCGCGGACGGCACCATCGATCTAATGCGCCACGTGTTGCGCGGGCTCGATCGCGGGGTGCTTGAAACCCTTGGATATACCAAAGGCTCCGCCTGGCCCTGAACACTGAGTGAAGGCGAATGCGTCCGGTCAAGCGTAAATTAAAGTCGCGAAAGGCAGCTACACGGCGTTCGCCGCAAAAAGCTCCGAAGCGGACGAAAGCTGCATCTCGAAAATCCCAGTCGAAGCCGCCGAGAAAGATCGCCGCAGTGCGACCGTTACCTGCGCAGCCTGAGGAGATTCTTTTTCGTGTAGAGGGAAAAATGTCCACCTTTGGAGGACCGCACGATCTCGGGATGGCTGCGAACGAAGACCTTGCCCTCTTTAGCAAGGCCGATCTTCAAAACCCGAAATATACATACTTGTTTCTGCCGGCGTCACCGCCTGGGACAAGCGGGCTTGGCCGCCGACTCAACCCCGATCAATACTACTTTGCCTGTCGTTGGGATTATGCCGCAACACCGAAGGAGTTTTTGCGCCGCGCCCTTGCGCGGGTCGAGAATCCCGCGAACGGTCGCGCCGCGGATGCACGCCCGGTTGACTGGGGACCGCATCCTTCAACCGGACGTGTGGCAGACTTGTCACCAGGACTGGCAGCTGCCCTCGGACTAAACACTGACGATATTGTTAGGATAACCATTTCAGCGCGCCGAGCCATACCGGTAAAGCCCACGCTAACGATGAAACGGGTGGGTCATGGCAGTAGTAATCCTCATGCAAAACCGGTAATCAAACAGTTCATTCAGAGTCCGAATCATTCATGCCGTAATGGAGCGAGGATCGAGAAGATTGTCTTACACTGCACCGAGGCTTCACTTGCGGGCACGATCGAAGAGTTCCAAAAATCAGGCGGCCGCCAAGTCTCGGCGCATTACGTCATTGATCGAAACGGCGACATTTACCAAATGGTGAGCGATACCGATCGTGCCAATCATTGTATGGGCACAAATGAAAGTTCCATCGGCATCGAACACGTCGGCACTGAAACTGACTCTCTCGCCACGCCGCAAGCGGCCGCTTCCGCAGCCCTTATTCGTTGGTTGCTTGAGCAATACCATATTCCACCGACGAACATCTTCGGCCATGATTTCACGCCAGGTTATTGTCGGCCGGGTGGAACCAGTTGCCCTGACAAGCTTTTCGGCGCGACGCATGACCAACAGACGATCGCTGCCTGGGTGAAAGCCAATGTGTGAGGAGACTCTACCTCTATCTCTGTTGTGCAGAGAGGTTGTTCGAGCAGGGCCAGCAGAATAAGTAGGAATATGAAGACTAGCCTTCCTGGATCACCGGCTCTGCCTCTTCTCCTTTTCGGAAAATCATCCACACGCCTGCGAGCACCAGGCATCCGCCAAGGAGTGACCACAGGGAAAATGTCTCGCCGCCCAATGCCCAGCCTAACGCCACTGCGCCAGGCGGCGTGATGAGCGAGATCGCTTGTAGCCGAGCGACAGTCATCCGTGGCAATAACCAGTAAAGAAGCAAAAAGGTGAGCGCCGAGCCGATCACCGCCAGATAAAGCAGGCAAAAAATCGAGACCGTATTCCAATGAAACTTTAACGGATTTCCTTCCACTATGACTCCGATCAAGAGCAACGGCGCTGCGCCGAAAATCATTTGCCAAGCAGCAATCATCGCCGGAGCAAGCCGCATGTTGCGCGATTTTAGCAGCACGTTCGAAAAAGCTGCGCTGGCAGCTCCAACTATGATGCCAAGTCCGCCCCAAAAAGCCATCAAGCCGTTGAAGCCGAGAAGACGCTCACAGATAATCGCCACGCCCCCGAGCGCGAGGAGTGCGCCGAGAAGTTTGTGCAGTTGCAATGGTTCGTCGGGAAGCATTAGATGCGCGGAGAGCATGCCGAAGATCGGGATCGTCGCCTGCAACACCGCTGCCAGACCGGATGAAACGTGGAGCTCGCCCCAGAAAAGGAGACCGTAATTTACGGCAAACATCAAAACGCCGGTAAAAGCCAGCAACAGGTAATCGAATCCGCGCTGCGGTAACAAGCCCACGCGTCCGGCGGACACGGCAAAAAGAACGATAATTGCGATGAGAAAACGAATACCCGCATAAGAAATAGGCGGCAGATCGCGCAACCCAATCTTGATAACCAGCCACGTTGAGCTCCAGACGACGCAAAGCGTGAGCCATGCCACTGGCACGCCCCATCGACGCGCCCAACGCCAGTCCGGCTCGGACCGGTCGCGCCCTACCACGCCAACCGATGTGCTTTTCATCTTCATCTGCGCTCGACCATCGCGCTTTGATTCCGATTGATAAAGTCAGATGCAG
>Ga0209805_1000275_pt1 | contig 31483 bp, 31 predicted proteins | sample GraSoiAngelo_148_FD_185905 | JGI IMG/M metagenome (GOLD analysis project Ga0209805, IMG submission 185905) | Grasslands soil microbial communities from the Angelo Coastal Reserve, California, USA - 14_1009_09_20cm (SPAdes) (version 2) | ecosystem: Environmental > Terrestrial > Soil > Grasslands ...
ACGATGCAGGCCGTCCCCTGCTGTCCCAGCTCGGCGAGCCGTTCGACCCGGTCCATGCAGGGCGCGACCCGTCCCACGTCGAACCAGCGGCGCCACCCCTCGAGCAGCTTGGTGGCGTCCCGCCCGGAGCCAAAGATGATCCGATGAGTGGGGAGGATCGCGAGGCCAGGATCTCCCGCCGACACGACGAAGGCGAGCAGGCGGTCGGCGCCGGGCGTCTCCTGCGCGTAGGCGACCGCCGTCTCGTAGCGGTGGTGGCCGTCGGCGATATACAGCTGGGCGCCTCCCGCGACGCGGGACAGCTCCGCGGCCTTGTCCCCGGACACCACCCACAGGCGCATCCCCACGCCGTCGAGCTCGGCCCGGGCCGCGGGCGCGCCGGACGTCGCCTGCACCAGCGCGCGCGCCAGGGCGCGATCCGAATCGGGGGCAAGTAGAAAGATGGATTCGAGGTTGGTCCGGGTGGCGCGGAGCAACGCGAGCCGGTCCGCTTTGGGCGCCGAGTGCGTCTGCTCGTGCGGGCGCACGCGGCGCGTGGAAAACGGCTCGGCCCGCACCGCGGCGAACATGCCGGTGCGGGTGCGCCGCTCCCCCGAGGGGAGCGCGTAGTCCTGCGCGACGACGTAGACCGACTCCGCGGCGTCGGCGCGCAGCACGCCGGATTTGCGCCACGCGGCGAGCTCGATCGCGGCGTGGGCATAACGGTCCCCGCCGGCTGGCGCTTCCGGCAGGATGAGGTGGACGATATTGTGGGGGTCCTGCGCGGCGTAGCGCGTGCGTTCCTCTTTGGAGATCACGTCGTAGGGGGGGGCGATCAGCGCGCTGAGGCGGTCGCGGGCGGCGTACCGCTCCCCGCGAAACGGCGCGACGAGCGGCGGCAGTTCGGCGTTCACGATTCCCCGGAGTCTCTCGTGTCCTTACGCGAAATCCAGCAGACGGTCGACCGCTGGATCGGTCAATATAAGGAGGGCTACTTCTCGCCGCTCACCAACCTGGCCCGGCTGGCGGAGGAGGTGGGAGAGCTGGCCCGCGAGATCAACCACCGGTTCGGGGAGAAGACCAAGAGGACGGATGAAGCCGAGGGATCCCTGGCCATGGAGCTCGCGGACATCCTATTCGTCGTGATGTGCATCGCCAACTCCCAGCACATCGACCTTGACGACGCGTTCGCCCAGATGATGGCGAAGCTCACCGCGCGCGACGGCGACCGCTGGACCAGGAAGGAACGTTGATCTCCTCGTAGACCCGCTGGTACGATTCCAGGCGGTCGGGCTCCACGGCGTGCTGCGCCGCAGCCTGGCGCACCGCGCATCCCGGCTCGGCGAGATGGCGGCAGTCGTCGAAGCGACATCGATCGAGGAAGGGGCGGAACTCGGGGAAGCACAGGGCGAGGAGCTCCGGCTCGATCCCCCACGTTCCCACCTCCCGCAGCCCGGGCGTGTCGACCACGTAGCCGCCGCCCAACAGGGGCACGAGCAGGGCGGCGCGTGTGGTGTGCCTGCCGGTCCCCCATTTCTCGCTGATCTCGCCGATGCGGAGGTTCAGGCCGGGGTAGATCGCGTTCAGGAGGCTCGACTTGCCCACGCCCGACTGGCCGGCCAGGACCGACTCACGGCCCCGCAGCAGGTCGCGCAACGCCGGCAGGCCCAGCGGCTGCGTGACGGAGGTGGCCAGTACCTGGTACCCGGCGGGCGCATAGCGCTCGACCAGGCGCTCGAGCGCGGCGCCGTCGAGATCGATCTTGTTCAGGACGATCACGGCGGGCAGGCGATTCGCCTCCGCGATGACGAGAAACCGGTCGAGCATGCGCGGATTGGGCTCCGGGTCGCGCGTCGCGGCCACGACGACGACCTGGTCGACGTTGGCCGCGATCGGCTGCGGGCGCCGCCCGACACGGTCTCCAGCGGCGGCGCGGCGCGCCAGCACCGAGCGGCGGGGCAGGACGCGGGAGATGGTCGCGGTGCGGTCGGCGCGGACCTCCAGCTCCACCACATCGCCCGCCACCACGCGGTCGTCGTCCTGGTGCTTGAGCTTGCCACGCAGCGTGGCCGTGACTTCGCCCAAGTCGGTGTGCACGCGGTAGCTCGAGCCGGTGCGGGCCAGGACCACGCCGCTGGTCACGCGCGTCCCTGCTGGTCGATGCAGCGATCGAGATGCTGCTTCAGCTCGTGCAGGGTGAGCGCAAGCAACGGCGCGAGCGCTTCCGCCGGCGTGGCGCCGGAGGCCAGGTACTCCGTCTCGAGATGCCCGACGGGCCGGTCGCCCGAGTCCGACCACCGCACGAAGAGCAGCGCGGCGCCGTAGCGGCCCGCCGCATCGGGGGTCTCGTCCACGAACGTGCCCACCGAGTACGCTCGCCCGTCCGCGCCGCCGAACGCGGGGGCGCGCTCGTGTACGCGCCAGTAGCCGCCGAGCGTGTCGTCCGTCAGCTCCGCCGTAGAGACTCCCGCAGCACGTTGCCGAGCAAGAACGCCACGTTGGCGGGCCGCTCGGCGAGGCGGCGCATGAGGTAGGGATACCATTGCGTGCCGAACGGCACGTACACGCGGACGTTGTAGCCCTGGCGCCGCAGCGCGAGCTGCAGGTCGCGCCGCACGCCGTACAACATCTGGAACTCGAAACGGGCGGGGGGAATGCCTTTGTCGCGCGCGAAGGTCTTCGCATGCTCGATGATGCGCGCGTCGTGGGTGGCGATGCCGGGATAGGTGCCCCGCAGCAGCAACCGTTCCATGCAGCGCACGTAGGTCGCATCCACGTCGCGCTTGTCGGGAAAGGCGACCGTGGCGGGCTCCTGGTAGGCGCCCTTGCACAGCCGCACCCGCGCCCCGAGGGCGATCATCTGGTCCACGTCCTGCTCGGTGCGGCGCAGGTACGATTGCAGCACCACCCCCACCGTGTTCCCGAACTCCGCGTGGAACGTGCGGTGGAAGAGCTGGAGCGTCCGCTCGGCGTACTCGGACTGCTCCATGTCGATCCGCACGAACGAGCTCTGTGCGCGGGCCTTCCCGATGATGGCGCGCAGGTTTTCGATGCAGAGCCCTTCCGCGAGGTCGAGCCCCATCTGGGTGAGCTTCAGCGAGACGTTGGCGTCCGCTCCGGCGGCCCGGATGCGGTCGAGCGTCTCGAGATACGTGTCGCGCGCGGCGCGCGATTCGGCGGCGGTGTGCACCGACTCGCCCAGCACGTCGAGGCTCGCCGTGATCCCCGCTGCGTTCAGGTCCTTGAGGGCGGCGACGCCCGAATCCACGGTCTCGCCCGCGACGAAGCGCGACGCGAAGCGGCGCGCCAGCCCGTTCCCCCGAATAAAGCGGAAAATCCGGGGCTGCTCGCTGAGCCACAGGAGACCGGTCCGCAGCATCAGGGATAGAACTTGCCGCCATCAGCCGCCCGGTCGCGCAAGGCCTCGCTCGGTGCGAAGCGGGGGCCGTAGCGCTCGGCGAGGCGCTCCAGCTCCCCGACGATCCGCGCCGCACCGAGGTCGTCGGCATGTCGCAGCGGCCCGCCGCGAAACGGCGGGAACCCGAAGCCGAAGATGGCCCCGATGTCGCCGTCGCGGGGCGTGCGGACGATCCCCTCCGCCACGGCCCGCGCCGCTTCGTTCAGCATCATCAGCACCAGCCGCTGGATGATTTCCGCCGGCCGCGGTCCCCCGTTGGGGTGCACGCCGATCAGGTCGTACACGCCCGCGTCCACCGCGCCCTTCTTGCCCCCCGCGTACTTGTAGAATCCCTTGCCCGCCTTGCGCCCCAACCGGCCGCTCTTCACCATCGCGGCGAACGCCGGCGCCGGGGCGAGCCGCTCGCCGAAGGCGGTGTGCATCACGCCGGCCACCTTCTCGGCGACATCCATCCCGACCTCGTCGAGCAGCGTGATCGGCCCGACGGGGAACCCCCATTCCGCCATCAGCCCGTCCAGCTCTTCGATCGCGACGCCTTCGGCGAGGAGGTAGCCGGCCTCGTTCATGTAGGGCGTGAGAATCCGGTTGATCCAGAACCCCGGGCTGTCCTTGACGACGATCGCCGTCTTCCCCATGCGACGGCCGAACGCGACGGCCGTGCTCACCACCCCCGGACTGGTTCGCGCCGCTGGGATCACCTCGAGCAGGGGCATGCGGGCGACGGGCGAGAAGAAATGCATCCCGATCACGCGCTCCGGCCGGGCGGCGACCTCGGCGATCCGGTGGATGGGAATGGTCGAGGTATTGGACGCGAACACCAAACCCGGGCGCGTCGTCTCCTCCACCTCCCGCAGCACCTGCTGCTTCACCGCCAGGTCCTCGAACACGGCCTCGATCACGAGCTCCGCGCCGCCGAATCCCGCGTAGTCGGCGCCGCCCGAAAGCAGCGCGACGAGCCGCGCGTGCTCGTACTTCGTGATGCGCCGTCGCTTGAGCCGGTCGTCCAGGATCTCGCGCGCGGCCGCCAGTCCCTTGGCGACGCGCGGCAGGTCGGCGTCCTTCATGCGGACGTCGACCCCCGCCTGCGCGATGGCGGTGCCCGCGATGCCCGATCCCATGAACCCCGCGCCCACGACTCCGAGGCGCCGCACGTCGCCGGGCGCCGGGGGGTTCGGAATTCCGAAATCCTTCTTGAGCGCCGTGGTGGCGAAGAAGATCTGGACGAGCTTGCGGGATACGTCCGATACCGCGAGCTGCGCGAACAACTGGGCCTCGCGCTTCAGACCGGCACGGATGCCGTGCCGCAGGCCGTGCTCCACCGCTTCGAGCGCCGCGAGCGGAGCGGGATAATGCCCTCGCGTCTGCCGCAACACCTGCTTGCGTGCCGCGCGGAACACCACGCGGCGGCCGAGCGGGTTGCCGTCGAGCAGCCACGCCACGACGCCGCCGGGACGTGTGCGTCTGGGCCGCCAGCCGCCCGCCAGCCGCCGCGCGGCGTCGAGGGTGACGTCCCGCAGGATGGCCGGGTGGACCAGCTCGTCCACGATCCCCACCCGGAACGCCTTGCGGGCGGGCTCGACCTTGCCCGCGAGGATGATGTCGAGCGCTGCGCGCGCGCCGATCAGCCGGGGCAGCCGCTGGCAGCCGCCCGCGCCGGGCAGAATCCCGAGCTGCACTTCGGGGAGGCCGAGCTGGGTCTTGGCGTGGTCGGACGCGACGCGGTAGTGGCACGCCAGGGCGAACTCGAGCCCGCCGCCGAGGCACGCCCCGTGAATACCTACGGCGATCGGCTTGGGGAAGCGCGCCACACGCTCGAGCAGGTCCTGCCCGTCGGCAGAGAGCCGTTCGGCTTCGGCGGCGGTGGTGAGGCGGACGAACTCTTCGATGTCCGCACCGGCGATGAAATTGTCGCGCTTGCCCGAGAAGAACGCGACCGCCTGCACGGCGCGGTCGCCTTCGAGCGCCGCCAGGGTCGCGAGCACGTCGTCCTTCACGGTCCGGGAGATCTTGTTGACCGACTCCTGCTTCAGGTCGAACGTGACGACGGCCACCGCGCCGTCGGCGAGCTCCCAGGTGAGCGCCGCGCCTCCGGCCGGCCCCGGCGGCATCAGCGGCGCTCCAGAACCATGGCGAAGCCCATGCCGCCCTGCGCGCAGATCGACAGCAGGCCGAACTGCGCGTTGCGGCGGGCCATCTCGTTCGCGAGGGTCGTGACGAGGCGGGCGCCCGTCGCGCCGAACGGATGGCCGATGGCGATCGAGCCGCCCATCACGTTGACCACGTCCTCGTTGATCTCCCATCCCTTCGCCGCCCACCCCTGGATGTTCGAGAGCACCTGCGCCGCGAATGCCTCGTGCACCTCGATCACGCCCAGATCCCGCCACCCGATCCCGGCGCGGTCGAGCGCCTGGGGGACCGCGAAGATCGGCGCCTGGAGCAGCTGCCAGCCGGGATCGACCGCCGCGACGGCGTAGGATCGGATGTAGGCCAACGGCGTGTAGCCGAGCGCGCGCGCCGCGGCGTCGCTCATGAGCAGGACCGCCGCTGCCCCGTCGGTGAGGGGAGACGAGTTCGCCGCGGTGACGCTGCCGTAGCGGCGGTCGAAGACCGGCTTGAGCTTCGCCATCTGCTCAAGCGAGGTGTCGCGGCGGATGCCGTTGTCCGCGGTCACGACCGGGTCGCCGGGCCGCCCTGGGAACCAGGGGACGATCTCAGCCGTCAGCCGGTGATCGTCCGTTCCGCGGGCGGCGAGCTGGTGGCTGCGCAGCGCCCAGCGGTCCTGCGCCTCGCGCGAGATGCGGTTCTCCTTCGCCATTTTCTCGGCCGATTGCCCCATCGATTCGCCAGTGGACGGCTCGGCGATGGCGGGCGAGACGGGCACGAGGTCACGCAGCCGGATGCGGCTGAAGGCGCGCAACCTGGCCCAGAGCGACTTCGCCTTGCTCGCCTCGACCAGAATGTCGGCGAGGCGGCGGGAGGCGAGGATCGGAATGTCGGAGAGCGACTCGACCCCGCCCGCCAGCACGACGTCGGCGTGACCGGAGACGATTTCGTCGTGCGCGTTGGCGACGGCCTGACCGGAGGAGGCGCAGGCACGGTTCAACGAGTAGGCGGGGACCTCCTTGGGAAACTGCGGGAGGAGGCTCACTTCGCGGGCCACGTTCGGCACCAGCGCCGACGCTACCACCTGCCCGAAGATCACGGCGTCCACCTCGGCGCCGGCCAGGTCGGTGCGCTCCAGCAGCTCGCGCGCCACGAAGCGGGCCAGATCCACGGCCCGGACGTCCTTGAGCGCCGTGCCGGATCGGCAGAAGGGCGTCCGGCAGCCCGCCACGATCGCGACGCGCCGTCCGTTCCCAGCGGGCATTACATTCTTCTCCGCGCTCACGCAACGAAACCTACCACCGTCCCGGCGCGCGGGCCAAGCCGGAGGAACGCCGACGAACGAAACGGAATTTTCACACCGCACGCGCGCCAAGGCCCTCGCGGCGATGGCGGCCGAGCCTGTGGACGTGCTCGTCGTCGGCGGCGGGATCACCGGCGCCGGGATCGCGCGCGACGCGGCGCTGCGCGGCTTTCGCACGGCGGTGGTGGACAAGGGCGACTTTGCGAGCGGTACGTCGTCGCATTCGTCCCGCTTGATCCACGGCGGACTCCGATATCTCGAGCAATACGAGTTCCACCTGGTACGCGAGGCATCGCAGGAGCGCCGGGTCCTGCTCACCGTGGCGCCGCATCTCGTCCACCCGCTGCCGTTCGTGTTGCCATCGTACCGGGGCGCGCGCGTGCCGGCGTGGCGGCTGCGCGCCGGCCTGTGGCTGTACGACCTGCTCGCCGGCTTCCGCAACGTGGGCCTGCATCGCTGGCTGGGACGCAAGGCGACGCTCCGACTCGAGCCCGGACTGCGCGACAAGGACTTGAAGGGCGCGGCGCTCTACTTCGACGCGCAGACGGACGACGCACGGCTCACGCTCGCCACCATGCGTGCCGCGGCGCACGCGGGCGCTCTGGTGGCGAGCCACGCGGACGTCACCGCGTTGCTCAAGCCCGACGGACGGATTCGCGGCGCCGCGGTGCGCGACGTGTTGAGCGGACAAGACTACAGCGTACGCGCGCTCGTCGTGGTAAACGCGACGGGACCGTGGGCGGACGAGCTGCGCCGGTTGGAGGATCCGGAGGCTGAGCCGATGCTGCGTCTGACCAAGGGCGCGCACGTCGCCGTGCCGCGCAACCGCATGGGCCACGTCCGCGCGATGACGCTCACCTCGCCGCTCGACGGGCGCGTGATGTTCGTGCTGCCATGGGGCGATCTCAGCTACATCGGCACGACCGACACCGACGACGACACCCCGCCCGAGGACGTGCGCGCGACGGGCGAGGACGTGATCTACCTGCTGCGCTCCGCCAACTGGTTCTTCCCCACGGCACGCCTCTCGCCCCGAGATGTCGTGGCGAGCTGGGCGGGCCTGCGCCCGCTGCTGCGTGCAACGGGGGCGGGGGGAGCAGGGGGAGAAGCGGGGGGGCGCGACGTGGCGCCGTCGGACGCCTCACGGGAGCACCGCGTGGTCGAGGGCCCGGGCGGGTTGCTCACGATCGCGGGCGGCAAGCTCACCACCTACCGCCTCATGGCGCGCGATGTGGTCGACCGTGTCGCCGCCCGGCTGCGCGCGCTGGACGGTCGTCCGCGCGCCGCCCGACCCCCGACCGACCGGCTGCCGCTCCCCGGAGGCGAGACGGCGGACCTTGAGGGCCTCGTGAAGGCGGCGACGGAGCGGAGCGCTCGCGAGTCGACGGCGCGCTACTTGGTGGGCGCCTACGGGAGCGAGGCCGCGGCGGTGCTCAACCTCGTGGAGCGGGACCGCGCCCTCGGGCAGCCGATCGTGGCCGGGCGACCGGAGGTCTGGGCGGAGGTGACGCACGCGGTGGAGCGGGAGATGGCACTCCGGCTCTCCGACGTGCTCATCCGGCGGCTGCATCTCTTCTACACGACGCGCGACCAGGCGGTCTCGGCCGCGGGCGCCGTGGCGGACCGGATGGCGGAGGCGCTCGGCTGGGACACGACGCGGCGGGCCGCCGAGGTGGCCGAGTACCGGACGCAGGTCGAGCGATCGCGGGCGTTCGCGGAAGAAGTGGCGGCTCTCACCAATCCGTGATAGTATCTCCCCCGTGATGCGCGTCCCTCCCGGTGTGGGCCTGGTCGCCGCCGCGCTCGCGATGGCGTGCGGCCGCCGTGTGGGGCCAGCCAGCGCCGACGCGCGCCCGGCCGCCTTACAGGGTCCCGCCGACTCCCTCATTCCCGACGGTCCGCTCGGCGCGGCCATCCGTCGCGGCCGCGCGCTGCTCCTCGCCACCGCCGAGAGCCTTCCGACGCACGTCGGCAACAAGCTGCGGTGCGTGAGTTGTCACCTGGACGGGGGCCGCCGCGCGAGCGGCTCCTGGGTCGGCGTGCTCGCACGCTACCCGCAGTACCGGGCACGCAGCGCCACCGTCGAGACGCTCCAATACCGGATCAACGACTGCTTCCGTCGCAGCATGAACGGCCTGCCGCTCGCGACCGACGGCCCGGACATGCGGGACATCGTCGCATACCTGTGGTTCCTGTCCCGCGACGTGCCGGTCGCCCCGGCGCCCATGTCCAACCGGCTGGCGAAATGGGCGGCCCTCGCCGCCGACACGGCGGCCGGCGCCCGCGTGTACGCGACCGCCTGCGTCAAGTGCCACGGCGAGGGGGGCGAGGGCACGGCGGTGGCGCCGCCGGTGTGGGGGACGCACTCGTACAACATCGGTGCGGGGATGGCGCGCGTTCGCACCGCCGCGGCGTTCATCAGCGACAACATGCCGTTCGACCAGCCGGGCACGCTGACCGACCAGCAGGCGCTCGACGTGGCCGCCTACGTGAACGTGCACGCCCGCCCCGATTTTCCCGACAAGGTCCACGATTGGCCAAACGGCGACGCGCCGCCGGACGTCGCCTATGCCACGGACGCCGCTCGACATCACCGTTCCACCACCCGATAGGAGGGTCTGTATGCCGGAGATCGCCAACCTCACCACGCACCGCCGCGGATTCTTGGGCCGGATCGCCGCGGGCGCCGCCGCGCTCGGGTTGGGCGGCTGGGTCGCCCCGCTGGACGCCGCCCCACGACCGCGGTCCGCGCGCGACGTCTCCGCCAACCCCGAGTTCGAGGCGTGGCTCAACAAGATCACGGGGAAGCACAAGATGATCTACGACGTCCCCGAGCCGAACGACGGATTCGCGTTCGCGTGGGCGCGCGTCTTCCTCAACACGACCAACGAGACCTACGGCACCACGGACGGAGACAACTCGGTCGTGATCGTGCTGCGCCACTCCGGCATCCCCTACGCGATGGAGAGCGCGATGTGGGCGAAGTACAAGCTCGGGGAGGGGTTCAAGATCGCCGATCCCGCCACAAAGGGGCCCGCCGTCCGCCATCCACTGCTCCGGCTCAAGCCGGGCGACGCGCCGATTCCGGGCATGGGCGCGGACGAGTTGCTCGCCAAGGGTGTCCTGATCGGCGTGTGCAACATCGCGCTGACGATCTACAGCTCGAAGTTCGCGAGCCAGATGGGGATGCAGGCCGAAGCGATCAAGAAGGAGTGGGTCGCAAACCTACTCCCGGGCGTGCAGGTGGTGCCGTCCGGGGTCATCGCCGTCAACCGCTCGCAGGAAAAGGGCTGCGCCTACTGCTTCGCGGGGTGAGACAATCGACGTGCGGTAGGGGCGCGGCATGCCGCGCCCCACCCGCGCCGCCCTCAGGGAGGGCTATCGCCGGCCGCGCGTCTTGGCCAGGAGCCGCAGGATCTCCAGGTAGAGCCAGATCAGCGTGACCATCAGACCGAAGGCGCCGTACCACTCCATGTACTTAGGCGCGCCGCCGGCCACACCGGTCTCGATGAAGTCGAAGTCGAGGATCAGGTTCAGCGCCGCGACGACGACGATCACGCCGCTCACCACGATACTCGCGGTGCTGTTCCCTTGCAGGAACGGCATGGCGACGTGGAACCACGAGAGGACCCAACCGACGATGTAGTACAGCACGATCGCACCGGTCGCCGCGATCACGCCGAGCTTGAATTTTTCGGTCGCCTTGATCAGCCCGGTGCGGTAGGCCACGAGCATCGCGGCCAGGGTCGCGAACGTCAGGCCCACCGACTGCATCACGATGCCGGGGTACTTGGTCTCGAGCAGCGCCGAGAGCCCGCCGAGCGCGAGGCCTTCGAGGGCTGCGTAGACGGGCGCCGTGATCGGCGACCATTCCTTCTTGAAGACCGTTGCGAAAGCGACCACGAGGCCGCCTATCGCCCCGAGCATGATCCAGGGGGACGCCACCGCCGGGCTGAGGGCGGCGCGGACCTGGCTCCAGACCCAGGCCGCGGGCACGACCACCAGAAAGAGGAGGAACGCCGCCTTGTTGACCGTGCCTTCGAGCGTCATGGGCGGCGCTGTCGGATCGCGCCGCAGGTCGGCGAAGGTGCGGGCGTTCAACGCCGGGTTGGAAGTGCGCATCAGAGCCATGGGACTCCTAGAGATGATGTACCGTCGAGCAATGTAATCTAATTCATCGCCATCCCCTGAGGCTGCGGATCAAGTCGTGCAGCACCAGGAACTTCTCGAACACCGGCACACCCTTGCGTTTCCGCCCGAACTCCGCGAACAGCTCGCGCAGGCGGCCCCGCCGCGCGACGTAGAACCGGAATGTTTCGGCAAAATCCTCCTGGGGGTGCGTCGCCGCATAGGCGGTCACGTAATTGGGAAGCGTGGTCGTCACACCGCGCCGCTCGAAGTCCACCCACTTGGAGTCGGCCACCCGGTACGCCTTGCGCACCTCGCCGAAGGCGCGACGGAAGCGTCCGGTCCGGGTGAACGCCCAATTGTGATACAGGAACGAGTGTCCGAGCTCGTGCAGAATCAGTCCGGTGAGCATCTTCCACGAGATCTCGTCGCGACGCCGCTTGCCGGTGACGTAGCGGCGCTCGATCTCGATGATCTTGGGGGTGCGGTGCGTCACCCCGGAGACACCGGGCCGCAGCAGCACGCGGTAGTTCCAGTCCTTGAGGCGCCCCACGACGAGCAGCTGGCGGACCCGGCGCAGCGCCTGGCGGACCAGGTCGCGTCCGGTGGCGTCCTCCCCGCACCAGGGACAGACCTCCATCCAGTCGTTCACGCCCTTGTTGCAGTGGGGGCAGACGTTCTGGAATTCTCGATAGTGCCACCGCTGCGGGCGGCCGCACCAGGGGCAGAACCGCATCGGGTACATCACGCCGCCGCCGCAGCCCCAGCGGCAGCGGCGGTGATACAGGAATCCCTTGGGCGCCTTGAGGGGCTCGGGACTCGAGCCCGTGTCGGCGATGTCGCGCCCGCACCAGGGGCAATACGAGAAGCTGTCGGACACGACCCAGCCGCAGTAGTAGCACTCCGCGCCCGTCTGCTTCGTGGTGTCGCGCCATTCGAGCCGGCGCCCGCAGTTCGAGCAGTGCGCCCAGAAGCGCGCGATCTCCGCCGCGCAGGTGGGGCAGCGCAACTCGGGCGTCGGCACTTCGCGCCTACGCGGAGTCACGCGCCATCGCCTCGTCCACGATTCGCTGGATGAAGTCGGTGTAGCCCATGCCGGCCTTCTCCGCCGCGTCGGCCATCTCGTTCTCGGCGGCGAGAAACGGATTGGGATTCACCTCGAGCACGTACAGCTCGTCGTCGTGGGTCAACCGCAGGTCCACCCGGCCGTAGTCCTGCAGCCACAGCGCGTGAAACGCCGTGGTGCAGATGTCCCCGATCTTCACGCCCACCTCGTCCGACAGCCCCTTGGCGAAGACATTCTTGATCTTCTTGCGCTTGCGGTATTCCTCGTCCCACTTGGCCTTGTAGGTGGCGATGCGGTGCTCACCATCCGATTCCCCGAAGGTGAGCTCCACGACGGGGAGCACCTGGAGCGTCTGGTTGCCCACCAGACCGACGTACAGCTCCCGTCCCTCGATGAGCTCCTCGACGATGGCGGCCTGGTGAAACTTCTCGTGGATGAACTTCACCCGGGCCGTGAGATCTGCGTCGTCCTCCACGACGGACGCCTGCGAGATCCCCACGGACGCGTCCTCGAGCAATGGCTTCACGATCAGCGGGAAGCGCAGCTCCGACGGGCGCACCGGCTTCTCCCCGGGCCGGAACTCGGCGAACGCCGGCACGCGGATGCCATGGTGAGCCAGGATTTTCTTGGTGAGCGACTTGTTGCGGGCCACGAGCAACCCGGTCGGCGACGAGCCGGTGTAGCGATAGCCGTGCATCTCGAGCACGGTCGCCAGGGCGTACTCGTGCCGCGCCCGTCCGCGAAACGATTCGCAGCCGTTGAAGACGAGCTTCGGCTGGAAGGCGGCGAGCCGCTCGAGCACCGGCGCCAGCTGCTCGGCCACGCCGACCATGAGCACCTCGTGCGTCAGGGCCATCAGGGCCCGGGCCACGTCGTACTCCGCCTCCTCGACCTTCGCTTCGACTTCCTTCTTGTAGTCGGTGTCCTCCCAGTCGGGGTGCAGCGTGTCGAACACGACGGCCACTTTCACCGCCCCGCCCCTCCCGACCCATTGCGGAATGCGGAATGCGGATTGCGGAATTGCAATGGGAGGTCAATCGCGCCACAACGATCGTACCGACATTCCGCATTCCGCATTCCGAAATCCGCAATCATGCTTTCACCCGTTGCATGTCCCTGCCCACGGTCGTGAGTGCAATGAGGATGACGAGCCCCCCCACGGCACCCGCCGTCGGCAGCAGCAACATCGCCGCCCGCAGGCCGAACCGGTCGGAGAGGTAGCCGATCAGGGGCGGGGCGATCGCGTCCCCGGCCAGATGCGAGAACAGGACGAAGGCGCCCAGCACCGACGCCCGGACGGCGGCCGGCACCACGTCGAGAATGACGGCCGAGAGCGGCCCGTTATACCACGAGTAGAGGAAGAACGTCCCGAACAGGAGCGGTACGAACAACCGCAGCTCGTCGATCAGGAGCAGGGCGGCACACACCGGCCCCCCCAGCACGAATCCGGCGCCCGACACGACGACCCGACCTCCGCTCCAGCGCGCCAGCAGCCAGTCTCCCGTTCGGCCGCCGAACAACGCGCCCAGCGCGCCGCCCGCGAGCCCCCACACGCCGAACTGCCGCCCGATGGTCGCGACCGACAGCCCGTGCGTGCGCTCGAGAAAGCTGGGGGCCCAGGCGATGAGCCCGTTCACGGCAAACGTGACCAGCGCACCGCCGACGAACATCCAGATCAGCGTCGGCGTTCGCAGCACGGTGCCGGAGGCCTGGAGGAAATCGCCGAACGCCGTGGCCGCGACCCCGGTCGCCTCGCTGGTGCCGCGCACGGCGACCGGGACGAGTCGCACCACCGTCCACACCACGCCGATGCTCACGCACGCGGCGAACACCGCCGTGTCGAGCCCGGTCGGAAGCCCCTGGAAAACGTCGAGCGCGCCGGAGAGCGCCGCCCCTACGAGCGTGAACCAGATCAGCGGCTTTCCGAGACGCAGGGCCTGTCGCGCCCGGGCGCGACCGCGGGCGTACCACCCTTCCACGGTGGCGCGGATCGTCGCGGGGGGACGACGCCGCGGCTCCCGCAGCCGCGACGCGAGCAGCGCCAGCACGAATCCCGGGACGCCGAGCGCGACGAAGGCCGCTCGCCACCCGTGGCGCTCGGCGAGCACGCCGCCCAGCCAGATGCCGAGCACGCCGCCGAACGCCATCCCGACGGAGTAGATGCCGATGGCGAAGGCGCGGCGGCGGCCGCGGAAGAACTCGGCGATCAAGGCCTGCGCCGCGGGTCCGTAGCCCGCCTCCCCCACGCCCACCAGCGCCCGGCACAAGAGTAGCTGCCAGAAGCGGCCTACGGCGGCACCCAGGGCGGTACAGGCGCTCCAGAGACCCACGCCGAATGCGATTACCGCGCGCCGCGACTTCAGGTCTCCCACCACGCCGAGCGGCAAGGCGAACAGCGACAGCACGACGACGTACGCGGATCCCAGCCACCCCAGCTGCTGGTCGGAGACGGCGAGTTCCCGCTTGATCGGCTCGAACAGGGCGAAGACGACGTTGCGGTCGGTGTAGTTGAGGAGGTTGATGAGCGTGAGCAACCCCAGGGCATACGCCGCGTACGCCCGGGACGTGGCCGCGGGAGCCGCGAGCTCAGGGTCTGCGGTCGACAGTCGTCGCCTCCGCGCGGGCGTCGCGGTCCCCCTTCGCCTCGCGGTATGCCTCGGTGAGCTGGCGCATCAGCTGGTCGCGCCGATCGTACAGGCGTCTAAGCCGCCGCTTCTTGCGCTTGGCCAGGGCGTACGCGGCGACAATCGGGAAGCCGACCGTGTTGTCCACGTAACAAACCACGGCGCCCGGGAGCTGGTCGGGGTCGACTTTACCCCAGCTCACCGCCTCGGCGGGTGTCGCCCCCGACAGGCCGCCGGTGTCGGGGCGGGCATCGGTGATCTGCAGGTAGTAATCGTGGCCCTTCTCGCTGATGCCCAGGACCTCCTGGATCTGCGGCTCCGTCTGCAGCACGAAATTCTTGGGGCTGCCGCCCCCGATGATGAGGACGCCGCTCTTGCCCCCGTGCGTCTTGGCGTCGAACACGATCGCGGACGTTTCGTTCACGTCGGCGCTCGGATCGAAGCGCAGCTGGGAGCCCGTGAGCGCCTGCTCGGCGACGTTCATGCCGATCGACGAATCGCCGGGCGACGACGTGTAGACCGGCACGCCGCACTGATGGGCCACCGCGAGCAGGGATTTTCGGGACAGGCCCAGCGCCTTCTCCCGCTCGAGGATGTATCCGCCCAGGAGATAGTGGTACTCGGCCGTGCTCATGGGCCGCTGGAACTCGGGCGCCGCCGACACCTCTCGGATGAAGGCATCGGTCGAGAGCAGGACTTCAAAGTCGAAGAAGATGTCGTAGATGCGCACCACCCCCTCTTCGCGCAGCTCCACGTCGTCCGCGAACGGCGTCCCACGATGCATCGCCAGGCCCAGCCCGAAATGCGCGTCGTGGTAGAGGTTCGCCCCGGTGGAAACGATCCAGTCGAGGAACCCCGCCTCGACGAGCGGGATGATCGTGGACATCCCGAGCCCGGCGGGCGTCATCGCCCCCGTCAGGCTCATCCCGACGGTGACGTCGTCCTCGAGCATCCGCCCGGCGAACAGCCGGCACCCCTCCGCCAGGCGGCCCGCGTTGTAGGCGAGGAACGCGTTGTCCACCAGCTCCGGGATCGTCTCCCGGCCGCTGATCGGCTTCGGGTCGATGCGCTGGCCGCGCAGAAAATCCTTGCGAGTCATCGTGGCGTCCCCAATCGCTAGACGTCGCCGTCGGCTGCCGCCGTCGGGAGCGACTGCGTGCGGCGCTCGCGCGCCTGCCGCACGATCGCCACCGCCTCCCGCGGGCTGTCGGTGATGGTGAAGAGCTGCAGGTCGGTCGTGGCGATCTTCCCCTCGCCGGCGACGCGGTCCCGCAGCCACTCCGCGAGCCCCTGCCAGTACGCCTCGCCGAACAGGATCACGGGGAAGTGCTTCACCTTCCCGGTCTGGATCAGCGTCAGCGCCTCGAACAGCTCGTCCATGGTGCCGTACCCGCCGGGGAAGACGATGAACCCCGTGGAGTACTTCACGAACATCGTCTTGCGGACGAAGAAGTAGCGGAAGTTGATGGCTCGTTCGACGTAGGAGTTGAGCCCCTGCTCGAACGGCAGCTCGATGTTGCACCCGATCGACAGGCCATTCCCCTCCTGGCAGCCGCGGTTGGCCGCTTCCATGATCCCGGGTCCGCCGCCCGTGATGACCGGGAAGCCCTCCTGGGCGAGCAGCCGCGCGGTCTCGACGGCCTTCTCGTAGTAGGGATCTTCAGTCTGGGTGCGCGCCGACCCGAAAACCGTGACGGCGCTGTAAACGTCCGAGAGCGTGTCGAACCCCTCGACGAATTCACCCATGATCCGGAGTACGCGCCACGAGTCCGTCTTCGTGAAGGCGCGGCGCTCGCGGGGAACCTGGGAGAGGAGTCGTTCGTCCTCAGTGATCGCCGTCCGTGGCGAGCTGCTCGAGCGCTGCGACATGGTCGTCCTGCACGTTATAGAAGAAAGGGGAGAGGCGCACGTGCCCCGGGCGCGCGTCGGCGACGATGCCGGCGGCGGCGAGGCGTCGGACGCCCGCGGCCGGATCGGCCGCCGGCAGCATGACGATCGCCGAGCGGTCCTCGGCGCGCGGCGCGACCCTGGGCCGGAAGCCGAGCTCGCGCGCCCGCCCGATCAGGTCTTCGGAGAGCGCGGCGGTCGCCTGCCGGATCGCCGGGACGCCGATCTCCTCGATGTACTCGAGGCCGCCGAGCTGGGCGTACACCGCCGCCAGCGACGGGGTGCCGAGCTCGAAGCGGCGCGCGTCCTCGTGCAGCTCGAGGGCGCGCGGGTCGAACGCGAACTGGTTCTTGTGGCCGAACCAGCCGGCGATCTGCGGCGCCAGGCTCCGCGTCAGCTCCTCGCGCGCATACAGAAACACGATCCCCGGCCCACCCAGCAGCCACTTGAGCCCGCCGGCGGTCAGGAAGTCCACGCCCGAGGCCTTCACGTCCACGGGGATCTGTCCGACGGCTTGGTAGGCGTCGACGAGCGTCAGCGCGCCGCGGCGGCGCGCGGCGGCGACGACCGCCTTGATGTCCTGAATGGCGCCGCTCGTGAAGTACACATGGGAGGTGGCCACCAGCGCCGTCCGCTCGTCCACCGCCTGCGCAATCGCCTCGACCGGCACCGAGACCCCGTCGGGACTCTCGACGACGACGAGCTCCACGCCGCGGGGGCGCTTGGCCAGCCACTGGTACGCGACGGTCGGGAAATCGAGTGACGTGACGACCACGCGGGGGCGACGCGTGTAGTCGAGCGCCTCCGCCACGGCCGAGAGTGCGACCGAGATGCTCGGCGCGAGCGCGATTTCCGCCGGTGCGGCGTTCACGACGCGCCCGTAGCGGGCGCGCAGCTCACCCAGCGCCGCCCACCAAACGTCGTACCAGGCGGACGCCCCCCGCCGCTGCCAGACATCGAGGAATTCGACGACGCGCCGACGGCTGCGCTCGCCGAGGGCGCCCAGCGAGCACGTGTTCAAGTAGATGCCATCCCGAAAGATCGGGAACTCGCTGCGGTAACGGGCGAGCACGTGAGTCCCGGCAGCGGTAGCGGTGTGACGGCCGGCGAGCGTCATAGGCGGTCAATATACAGGAGGAAAAGCGCGCCCGGCACACCTCGCGAGTAAATTGTCTCTCATGCAGCCACGCGCCGGTTGGCCGGCGCTCACCGTGCGCCTCGCGCTGCGGGCGCTCGTGAACCCGCGCCTGGCACTCGACCTCGTCCGACTCGCCTGGAGCTATCGGGCGCGCGATTGGTACCGCCGGGCGCCGTTCCTGCCGTTGCCGCCGCGTGAGTACGTGCGCTGGCGGATGTTCACCGCCTACGGCGACGAAGACGCTACCCCACCGCTCGAAGACGTCGTACGGTTCGCAAGATGGCGTCGCGAGACCATGCACTTATGACAAGAGACGTCGCGGAAAGGCGTCACGGAGAAGCGTCACGGAGAACCGTGGCGGTGAAGCGTCGAGCGCTCGACCTGGGCTTCGACGCAGTCGGCGTGGCAAGCCTCGAAGCGAACGCGCACGCGGACGAGCTCGATCAGTGGCTCGCGGCGGGTTACGCGGGCACGATGGCCTACCTGCATCGCCAGGCGGAGAAACGCAAACACCCTGCCCGCATCGTGCCCGACGCGCAGGTGGCGGTGGTCACGCTGACCAACTACTTCCATGGCTCCGCTCACTCCGGGCTTGCGCCCGGGGTCAGTGCACCCGCTGCGGAGCACCCCGGGCTCGCGCCCGGGGTCAGTACAGCCTCCGGGAGAGTAGCCCAGTACGCCTGGTCTACCGACTACCACACGGTCATCGGCCGCCGCCTCGAGCAGCTGGCCACCGCCGTGCGTGAGATCGTGCCCGGCGCGAGGACGCGCTGCTACGTGGACGCGGGTCCGGTCCCGGAGCGCGAGCTGGCGCAGCGCGCCGGGCTGGGCTGGATCGGGAAGAACACAATGCTGATCAATCCGACTATCGGCTCGTTCACGTTCATCGGCGTGATCTTCACGGATGCCGAGCTGGTCGCCGACCTCCCCTTCCAGGCCGACCGCTGTGGCACGTGCCGCCGCTGCCTCGAGGCCTGTCCTACCGATGCCTTCGTCGAGTCTCGAACGCTCGACGCGCGGCGCTGCATCTCCTATCTCACGATCGAGCATACCGCACCGTTCCGCGACGACGAGCGTCCGCTGGTGGGTGACTGGCTCTTCGGGTGCGACGTGTGTCAGGATGTGTGCCCCTGGAACATCTCGTTCGCGGAGACGACATCCGACCCCGAGCTCGCGGCGCGTCCCGAGGTGGCCGCGCCGGACCTGGCGGAGCTGCTCGCCGTGACGCCCGACGAGTTCGAGCGTCGCTTCGGCGACACGCCGTTCGAGCGCCCGGGTGCCGCCGGGCTGCGGCGCAATGCCGCCGCCGTGTCGGCGAACCGCGCGCGGGCGGCCCCGTGACCGATCTCCCCGTCGCGCTGTCCGAGCAGGCCAGCGTGATCCGGCAGCGGCTGAGCAACGGCCTCGCGAAGATCGATCCACACCATCGTCTGTACGGGCGCCCGGTTGCCTACCGCATCATCGACGGCACCATGCTCGAGATCGCGTACCGCGACGTGCCGGGGATCGCAGAGGCGGAGGTATTGGGCGTCAAGCGCTTGATCGGCGCAGAATGCTTCTGTACGGTGGCGCCGCAGACGGCGGAGACCGTGATCGTCAGGTTCGTCGTCTCCCTCAAGTAGCGCGTTACGCGGCCGTGAGCCGGAGCACGGGCAGCTCCGGCGGATTGCGCCACCGGGGCAGCGCCGCGCTTCCGACCCCCGCCGACACGTAGAGCCACGTCTCCCCGGCGCGCTTCAGTCCGTGCAGGTATTTCCGGCCGAACTGCGACGGCGCAATGATCGGTCCGACCAATGGCAGGTGTGCCTGGCCGTTGTGGGTGTGCCCCGAGAGCATCACGTCCACCCGCAGCCCGGCGGGGAGATACTCGATGAGATCGGGATTGTGCGATAGCAGCACCCGGGGGACGTCGGGTGGCACGCCGGCGAGGGCGTCGTCCGGCCGTACTGCACCATGGCTGAAGTCGTCGACGCCGGCGACGGCGAGCGCCGCCGCCCCGCGCCGGATCAACTCGTGCCGGTTCGTGAGCAGGCGCGCGCCGGCGCGCTCGACGATCCGGCCCACCAGGTCGGGATCGACCCAGTGGTCGTGATTGCCGAGCACGGCCACGCTGCCGTCGCGGGCGCGGAAGCGCGCGATGATGGCGTCCAGGCCGTCGAGATCGGCCACGCGATCCGCCACGCTCGCGAACCAGCGCTCGGGGACGGCGGGCCCGTGATGCAGATCCGTCACGAGCGCGATGCGGTAGCCAACGAGCCGCGGGTCCAGGTCGCGCACCGGGAGAGCGATCTCGGGACTCTCGAGCCGCGCACTCTCCCAACGCGAAAACGGGGCGGCGAGGCGCTCCACCACCCAGCCCACCCGGGCCTTGGTGAGTCGCTCGAACACCGGCGGACGCCGCTCCCGCGCCGGCGGGTGGCGGCGCGGATGCAAGAAGAGTCCGATCACTTCGCGACGACGCGCGAGACGATGTCGTACACGAAGTGCACGCCGAACGCGATGTCGTCGAGACTCACCCGCTCGTCGTTCCCGTGGACGCCGCGGGACTCGGTCTGGTTGAGCGGAAACGGCGACAGCCCATAGCTCACGATGCCGAGCTGCCGGAAGTAATGGCTGTCGGTGAACCCGGTGAGCGGCGGCGTGGTAACCAGGGCGTTCGGCGTTCGCTCGCGCGCCGCGGCCACGATGGAGCGAAACAGCTCCGTGTCGGTCGGACTCTCGGTCGCCGGCCAGGTGGTGCCGAGCGGCGTGATCGCGACGGCCGTGTCCCCGACCACGCGCACGAGCTCGGCCAGGAACGCGTCCGGGTCCTGCCCCGGCAGCAGCCGCACGTCGAGCCCGGCCCTGGCCACCGGCGGGATCACGTTAGTCTTGTCGCTGCCCGTGAGTCCCGTGATCGAAATCGTGTTGCGGAGCAGCGCGTTATAGGTGAGGTCTCCGGTGAGGGCGCGGACGGCCGCTGAATCCTTGAGCGCCGCGCGCACGTCCGCGAGCCAGGCGCGCCGCACCGGGTCGGGTTCGATGGCCGAGAGATCGCGCAGGTAACGTTCCACCGCCGGCGTCACCACGAGCGGCGTCTGATAACCGGCGATCCGGTACAGCGCCCGCACCAGCCGGTGCACGGGGTTGTCGGGCGTGGGGCGCGAGCCATGTCCCGCCGTGCCATGGGCGGTGACCTCGACCCAGAAGGGCGACTTCTCGGTGGTCCCCACGCCGTAGTACTCGATGCGCCCGGTGGGGCCGGCGCGGATCGTGCCCCCTTCGTTGAGGAGGAACTCGGCGCCCTGCACCAGCTCCGGATGATGCTCGACCATCCAACCGGCCCCCACGCCGGCGCCCACTTCCTCGTCCGCCGTCGCGAGGAAAATGACGTCCCGCTTGAGCGCCACGCCGGCGCGCTTGAGCGTGAGCAGTGTCACTAGCTGCGTAATCGCCTCGCCCTTCATGTCGAGCGCCCCACGGCCCCACAGATAGCCGTCCTGCACCGCCCCGGCGAAGGGGTCGACCTTCCAGTATTCCGGGCTCGCGAGCACCACGTCCATGTGGTTCAACAGGATGAGCGGCCGGGCGCTGCCGTCTCCGGCGAGGCGCGCGTACAGGTTCGCCTTTCCGGGCTTGGGCTCGAAGATCTGCGCGCCGATCCCCTCGCGCGCGAGCACCGCCTTGAGCCACTCGGCCGTCTTGAGCTCGTTGCCCGGAGGGTTGGTGGTGTTGATCGCGACGTACTGCGACAAGAGCGCCGCGGCCTCCCGGCCGATGGCGCGCCAGTCGCCATCCGTGCGCGGGAGGCCGGGCTCACCGAATCGCGGGGGCAAGAGCACCGGCTGACTGGACGGGCCGAACATGCCGGGCTGGGGCGGAGCGATGGCCTGCGGCGGCCGCGCGCAGGCAGCGGTGACGACCAAGGCCAACAGGGGAGTGCAGCGCACGAGTCCTCCCGACAAGGGAACGGGGGAACCCGCAAATTACCGGCCACGGAGGCGTGGGGCGAGCCCCCGCCTCAGTGCACGGTGATCGTCGCCTGGCCCGTCTTGCCTTCGCTCGTGGCGCTCAAGAGGACGCTACCCACCGCGCGAGCCTGGACGATCGCCTCCTCGCCGTACCCATGCAGGGTGACGATCGTGCTGTCGCTCGTGGACCAGGACACGGCCCGGTTGGGGAGCAAATTGCCCGCGGCGTCGCGCAAGTCGGCCCGGACCGTCACGCTGTCCCCCACGGCCAGGGTCGCCGTGTCGGGGACGACGGTGACGGTGGCCACCGGAGCCGCGGCGGCGACGCTGATGCTCGCCTCGCCGGTCTTTCCCTCACTGGTCGCGCGCAGCGAGGCGAATCCGGGTGCGCGGGCGAGGACAAAGGCTGAGGTGTTCGCGATCGTGATTTTCACTACCGACGTGTCGGTGCTGAACCACGAGACAGACCGGTTGCTCAGGCTGTTCCCGGCCGAGTCGCGGAGCTGCGCCGTGAACGCGGCGTTGTCGCCGGCCGTGAGGCTGGCGCTGGCGGGCACGACGGTTACAGTAGCAACCGGAGCAGGCGCGGAGGGGGGGTCGACGGTGATCGTCGCCTGCCCCGTCTTGCCCTGGCTGGTCGCGAATACGGTCGCTCTTCCCGGAGCGCGACCAACAGCGAAATCGCCACTGCACGATGCGCATGGGTACACGAAGACCACTGTGGTGTCGGAGCTGAACCAGGACGCCCCGCCGCCGAGGGAGTGGCCCGCCGAGTCGCGGAACACGGCCTGGAGGGACACGCCGCTGTCTCCCACGGTAATCGTGGCGCTGGCGGGCTCGATCGTCACCGTCGCGAGATTCCCGAGTACCACGACGTGGACCGCCAGCGAGTCGGTCAAGCCGCCGCTTGCAGCACGGATCGTGGCGACTCCTGCTTGGCGCCCGGTGACCGAGACCGTAATCGTGTCCTGCGGCGGCCGCACCGCCGCTACAAAGCTGTCACTGCTGGTCCAGGTAATCTGCGGGTTGAACACCCGATTGCCGTTCGCATCCCCGACGGCCGCGTACAGGGTGATCGCCCCGCCGACGCCGACCTGGTTCGGCCCGCTGATATGAAGGTAGGCGTGGCCGGCGCCGGCCTGCGGCAGCGTCACAGAAAGCGTCGCCGTTCCCCCCGCCGTGACTTGCACGTTCGGCGTAACAACGGCCTCCAGCGCGGGAATGAAGGGCTCTTCGATCCTCACGAAGTAGCGGCCCGGGGGCAGGAACCCGACCTTGTAGTGTCCGGCCTGATCACTGCGACCCGTCGCCTCGAGAGACCCGATGCTGTCCGGCTGCCCGGGATACGGGGCGTACACGAACACCTGGGCGTTCGGGACCGGACGCGTGGTCCCCCCGGAGTCCTGCGTTACCGTCCCGGCCATCGCGCCAGCCGCGGCGGAATTGATGGCTCGCAGGACCGGGTTGAAATCGAACGCGTTGTTGCTGTCGGAAAAGTTGTACAGAAAGCTCCGACCGACGTCGAAATCGAGCACGATGTCGGCCCCCTGACTCGCGACGCTCACGGGATACTCCACAAACGCGTAGATCGTCGACGACCCGTGCCAGTTCACTGGCGCAGCGTGCTGCGCCGCGTCGTTCCAAGTGATGGCTGATTGAGTCGTATCGATAGTCATCCGGACCGCGTGATACTGGCCCGCGGGCATTTCGCCCTCGCCCAGGAGGGCCGTGGTGCCCTGCTGCAACGCGAGCAGGTCGAAGCTCTTGCGGGGCTCCGTAATGAGCTCCCAGCGGCCGTCCACGCTCGTGTCCTGCGCCGTGTTGGCCTCGATCTGCACCACGTAGATGGTGACGCTGTGGAGCGAGTCGTAGGGGAAGGGCGCGTCGGTGAGCCGCACCGTGATGCGCGGCTTCAGTCGCTGCGGGGAGGTGGCTGTGGTGTCGTCCTGGTAGCAGCCAACGATCGAGAGCGCGAGCACCAGGCATCCGGCGAGTGTAGCACGAGTCGACATTTAACCCAGCTCCTGTGGCAGCAGACTTGCAGGTGGCCTTTGTGAGAGATACCTCTGCTCTGGACCACGGCGTCACAAGTGCCGTGGCCGGAGGGCGATGTGACGCCCCGGGGGCGCGCGTGGGTATAGACAGCGTGGGGACGAGCGACGCGGAGGTGGTGCGCCGGGTACTGGCCGGCGACACCGGGGCCTACGCCGCACTCGTCGCGCGGTACCGAGACCGCCTGGCCCGCTACGCCGTGCACATGCTCGGCAATCGCGAAGACGCCGAGGAGGCGCTGCAGGACGCCTTCGTCCGGGCGTATCGCTCGCTCGAGCGCTGTGACGACGGGGCGCGATTCGGGGCATGGCTGTATGGCATTCTGGTGAATCGGTGCCGCACGACGGGCGCCCGGGCGGCGAGGCGCGGGCGTGTCTTCGTGCGCGACGACGTCGCGCTCAACGGCGTCGCCCACTCGAGCGTGGCCGAACAGACGGAGGGGGAGGATGTGGTGCGCTGGGCCTTGGCGAGGCTGACGCCGGAATACCGGGAGGCGTTCCTCCTCAAGCACGTCGAGGATCTCGAGTACGAAGAGATGGCGCGGCTGACCGGTGCGGGCGTGTCGGCGCTCAAGATGCGCGTGAAGCGCGCCCGCGAGCAACTGCAAGTGATTCTCAGGGAGGCGGAGCGTGTTTGAGGCGGATGAGGAGCTCGTCGGGCGGGTCGTGCGGCAGCTGCGCCGCCCCGTCACGGTCGACTCGGCCCTCGACGAGCGGGTGATGGAGCAGATCGCGCGCCTCCCGGCGCGCCGGGGGGGAGGGACGGCTAGGGACGTCTGGCGCTGGCTCACCCGGCCGCGCACCGTCCGGCTCTCGCCGTTGAGCGCGCTCGCGATTGCGGCGGCGTTCGTGGTCGTCGCGCTCTCGCGTCCCGATCGATTCTACCGTCCCGCACCCGCGAGCGCGCGCGCGTTCGGCTTCGTCGTCGTCGCGCCGCGGGCCGCGACGGTGTCGCTGGTCGGGGACTTCAACGATTGGGACGCTGCGCGCACTCCGATGCAGCGTGCCCGCCGAGACGGGTCCGTATGGACAGCGGTCATTCCGTTGACGCCCGGGCGGTATCGGTATGCATTCCTGGTGGACGGCGTCAGCTGGGTGGCGGATCCCGCCGCGCCCGTCGCGCGCGACGACGAGTTTGGGACTCCGAGCTCGGTCGTGACGGTGGGGGGCTCGTGACGCTGCACTGGCGCGGGCTCGGCTCCGGTCTGGTCGTGGTGACTCTCGCCGCGGCCACGGCTATGGCCCAGCAGGTCGATTCCCGGCTCGAGCGGCTCGACTCGATCACCCGACCGATCGTCGCCGCGCTGGTCGATTCGGCGCGCGCGGCCGCCCTGCCCACCGAGCCACTGGTGCAGCGCGCCCTCGAAGGCGCGACCAAGCGGGCCAGCGCCGAGCGCATCGTCGCCGCCGTGCGCCGGCTGGCTCTCGACCTGGGCCACGCGCGCAACGCGCTCGGCCCCACGACCTCGCCACCCGAGCTTGCGGCCGCGGCCGCGGCGCTGCGCGCCGGGGCGCCCCCGGTGATCTTGACCGAGCTGCGGCGCATCCGGCGGGAGTCCCTCACGGTGCCGCTGGCCGTGCTCACGGACCTGGTCGCGAGCGGCGTCCCGGTCGACAGCGCCGCGGCCGCCGTACTCTCCCTCGCCGCGAAATCGAGAGACACGGATCTGGTGGAGTTCCGCCGCGCGGTGGAGCGCGACATCGCGCTTGGTGCGCCACCCGCGTCCGCGACCGCGGCCGCGGTCGCCGCCGCAGCCGTCCAGGTGAACGCGGGGGCCCGCCAGCAGCGCCCCGGTCGTCCCTGATACGTGCGGCCGCCCATGGCCGCGAGACATGCGTGGGCCGCGTCGGTCGCCGCGGCGTGGTCGCTCTTGGGCGCCCGTGCCCCGGCGGCCCAGGCGACCGGTACCGTCGACGTCGGCGTGTCGTCCGTGCGCTACGACGGCTTCCTCCCATCGGCCGCCGCGTCCGTCTCCCCCGCCGTGCGCTGGGAGCAACCGACGGGCACCCTCACCGCGCGCGGCACATACCTGCGGTTCGAGAGCGGCCACCGGAGTCTGCAGGGCCTCGTCGCCGGCTCGTTGCTCATACGACCCCCCGTGCGTCGTTGGCGCGGAGAGATCGGCGCCTCGTTGGGCGCGAGCCGCTATCTCGATTTCGCGAGCTTCTGGCACGCCACCGCCGACGCGCGGCTGCATATCCTGGGAGCGGATCGCGGCGTCTGGATCGGAGGCACGGGGGGACGCACCTCGTACGGCAGCGCGGCGCGCCCGGTGGCGGTCGCGGGCATCGGAGCATGGGCCCGGCGCTCCCGAGTGATGCTGGCCGCGTCGGCGACCCGCTCGTTCGTGGGCGACACGGCCTACAGCGATTTCGTGACGACCGCTCAGACACGTCGCGGGGCGCTGGCACTCGACGCGTCCGTGGGAGCCCGGTTCGCGAGCCGGGGGGGCGGGCGCGGCGTGTTCGGCGAGGCGAGCGCGACGCTCGCGCTCGGCGAGCGAACGGCGCTGTTCGTCGCCGGGGGCCGCTACCCCACCGACCCGGTCAGTGGCAGCGTCGCCGGTCGCTACGTGAGCGGCGGCGTGCGGCTGCGCGTTCCGAGCCCGGCTCCGCTCGTGTCGCACCATTCCGTGCCGACCGCGTCGCCACGGGGGACGGCGGACGACGGAGATCCCGTCGCGGACGTGCGGCTCGAGGTGCTGCCGCGGCCCGACGGCGCCGTCCGGCTCGTGCTGTACACCGCCAATACGGCGGCGGACGTGGAGCTCGCGGGCGACTTTACCGACTGGCAACCGCGGCCGTTGCGCCGCATCGGGAACGGAGTGTGGGAGACCGTGCTGCCCATTCCGAGCGGCATGCACCGGCTCAACGTGCGGATCGACAGGGGCGCGTGGATCGTCCCGGTGGGCCTCACTCGCGCGGCCGACGACTTCGGCGACGAAGTCGGGATCGTCGCCGTGCCGTAACGGCTCAGAGATCCGTCGGGTGGTCCAGAAACGTCCAGGGGAGGTCGAACTCGGCGCAGAGCCGCTCGGCCAGGGCCTTCACGCCGAACGTTTCCGTGGCGTAGTGCCCCGCGTAGAAGACGTTCAGGCCCAGCTCCTCGGCGTCGAAAAACGTGTGGTGCGCCCCTTCACCGGTGATGTAGGTGTCGAGGCCCAAGGCGGCGGCCTGCCCGATCATCGAGCCCGCCGCTCCCGTCACGATACCCACGCGCCGCACGCGCTCCGGCCCGAACCCCATGAGACGAGTGCGCCCGCCCACGACATCTCCGAGACGTTGCGCCAGGGCCGCGCGCGGGACGTCGACCTCTCCCCACACGCCGATCCGCAAGCCGTACTCCTCCCCGAACTCCCCCCGCCGCGCGACGCCGAGTTGGTGCGCCAGCACCGCGTTGTTGCCGACCTCGGGATGCACGTCGAGAGGGAGGTGCGCGCTGTACAGCGCAATATTGTGCTCGATGAGTCCCGCAACTCGCCGATACGCGCGCCCCGTGAGGCGCTCGAGCCCGCCCCAGAAGAGACCGTGATGCACGAGCAGCAAGTCCGCTCCCTGCTGCGCCGCCATTTGCACCGTGGCCGCACACAGGTCCACGGCGGCCGCGATCCGGCTGATCGTTCCTCCGTTCGCGACCTGGAGCCCGTTGAGCGCGTTGGGGGCGTCCGCTACCTCGCTGATCCGGAGGTAGCGGTCGAGGTACGACACCAACAAGGCCAGATCGATCGCGCGCATCAAGCGAGCCGGGATGGAGGCATTATCTCACCAGATTATCGACAGTGACGTGAGATTCTCACGTCACTATAGCAACTAAGATGTTTACTCACAACGACATATGAAATCCACATGCGAAGGGTGCGGAGTGTGGATATCCCTGCGGGGGGACTAGTACGACCGTCCCGCGCTGACTTTCTCGCCGGCTTCTTCTTCGAGCGCCGCTTCGCCCATGCGCACGACGCCGTTGATCTCACCGCCTTCCTGCACCAACAGCCGCTTGGCCGCCACGTCGCCATGCACGACGCTGGTGGACTGGATTTCGATGCGCTCTTCGGCCCGGATGCTGCCGCGTACTTCCCCGCCGATGATCGCCTCGCGTGAGATGACGTCCCCTTCGACCTCACCCCCCTTCCCTACCAGCACCTGCCGGCCGGCGCGCACTGTACCCACGACGGTGCCCTCGATCTTGACGACGCCGTCGGCGGTGATGTCCCCGACGACGCGCATCCCGGTGCCGATGATCGAGAGTCCGGCTTCGGCCTCGGGCGCGCCCGGCCCTTTCTCGGTGAACATCGCCATGTCAATTCTCCTGTTTGACGACCGTGAGGGGATCGAGTGATTTCCCCTCGCGGCGGATTTCGAAGTGGAGGTGGGGCGCCGTGGATCGCCCCGAGTTGCCGGACAGCGCGATCACCTGCCCCGCCTGCGCCGAATCGCCTTCGCGCACCAGGATGCGCGAGGCGTGACCGTACATCGTTTCATAACCCGCCGCGTGGCGCAAGAGGACGAACTGCCCGTAGGCGGGGTCGGTGCCTGCCGCCTCGACGACTCCGCCGCCCGCCGCGCGCACCGGCGTGCCCGGAGGCACGGCGATGTCGATGCCGGGGTGAGACTCGGCGGGATCGCCCGGCCGCACCTGGCCCCGCGTGACGAAGCCCGGGATATCGAGCGGCCAGTGCGTCGGCTCCGACGTTCCGCTCTCATAGCGCAGCGGCGCCGAGGGCGGACGCGCCCGCACCGCGGTGCTGCGCATCAGGTCCGGGCGGGCGACGGCGGCCTTGTCGGGGGGCGCCTTCACGCCGAGCATCGAGCGGAGCTCCTGGTAATTCGACTCGGCGCGATTCAGGGCCCCGGCGAGCTGTTGCACGCGGCTGTTTTCTGCTTCGAGGCGCGCGACTTCCCGCTCCAGCCCGGGCACGCGGGCCGCCGCGCGACCGATCGGCCCCGCGAACGCGAAGAACAACACGATCAGCAATCCGATCACCAGCGCGCTCCACTTTCCCGCCTCGACGGCCCACAGGGGCAGACGGTATTGACGGGAGGCGAGCTCCCCGTCGGTGTGGACGACGATGGTGACGCGGCGATCCTTGTGCCTCATCCGTCGAACGGCGCACCCAGGATCAGCTCGAGCAGGCGCGCGAGATCGTCGTTGGAGTAGAAGTTGACGTGCAGCTGGCCCTTTCCCTTGGCGCGGAGCGTCACGCGGACGTCGGTGCCGAGCCGGCGCCGCAGCGCGTCTTCGATGCGACGCACCTCGGGCGCCTGGCCCTGCCCTTTCTTCAGTCGGGGGCGTCTGACCGGCGCCCGCCCGCCGCGCACCCGGTCCTCGACGTCCCGCACCGACAGCCCGGCATCCACCGCTTCCTTCGCGAGCGACGTCGCGAGGCGCGCATCGTCGAGGGCGAGCAGCGCGCGGGCGTGACCGACCGATAACCCGCCGCCGTGCAGCAGTGCGAGCACCGCCGCCGGGAGCTTGAGGAGCCGGAGGGCATTCGCGACGGTCGAGCGGTCGCGTCCCACCGCGTCCGCCACATCCTGCTGCGCCAGGTTGAACTCGGCGATGAGTCGTTCGTAACCGCGCGCTTCGTCCACGGGGGAGAGGTCGTCGCGCTGCAGGTTCTCGACCAACGCGAGCGTCAGCACGGTACGGTCGTCCACCTCGCGCTTCACGGCGGGAATCTTCTCCCACCCGAGCGCCTGGCAGGCGCGCAACCGGCGTTCACCGGCGATCAGCTCGAACCCGCCGTTGCCCCCGCCCCCGCCCCCACCGGGCGCCTGTCGTACGACGACGGGCTGCAGCAGACCAGCTTTGCGGATCGACGCCGTCAGCTCGTCGAGCGCCGCGGGGTCGACGTCGCGGCGCGGTTGGAACGGGTTGGGGCGGATGTCGGCGATGGCCAGCTCGACGAGACTGCCCTCGCGCTCCGCCTCCTCGCGCGTCGGTCCCAGTAGGGCTTCGAGGCCTCGGCCGAGACGACGGCGACTGGTGATGGTTTCCGTCATGCGGTCACCTCCGGCAGCGGTTCGGCAGCGGGCGGGGCAGGGGAGGCGGCGGAGGCGGACGAGGCCGCCAACCCGCCGCGTTCGACGCGCCGGATCAGCTCCTGCGCCACCGCGAGGTAGCTCTTGGCGCCTACCGACTGCACGTCATACAAGAGGATGGGTTTTCCGAAGCTCGGTGCCTCGGCCAGACGCACGTTGCGGGGAATCGTGATCCCGAACATCTGGGACGCGAAGTACTCCTTCGCTTCGTCCGCGACCTGCTTGGAGAGGTTGAGCCGGGCGTCGTACATGGTCAGGAGCGCCCCGTCGATCGCCAGGGCGGCGTTGAAGTTTCGTTGCACCAGCTTGATGGTATTGAGGAGCTGCGACAGACCCTCGAGCGCGTAGTACTCGCACTGGATCGGGATGAGCACGCTGTCCGCCGCCGTGAGCATGTTGAGCGTCAGGAGACCGAGGGACGGCGGGCAGTCGATGATCACGTACTGGTACTCATCGCGCACGTCGCGCAGCGCGCGGCGCATTACCGTCTCGCGTCCCTGCTTGTTGACCAGCTCGATCTCGGCGCCGACCAGGTCCTGGGTCGCCGCCACCACGTCGAGGTACGGGAAATGGACGTGCGTGAAGCGCGCGTCGGCGAGGGCGCGGCCGTCGAGCAGCGCGTCGTACAACGAGTGTCTGATGCGGTCGCGCTCGATGCCCACGCCGCTCGTCGAGTTGGCCTGCGGATCGGCGTCGACCAAGAGCGTCTTCCGCTCCGCGGTGGCGAGCGAGGCGGCGAGATTCACGGCGGTGGTTGTTTTTCCAACGCCGCCTTTTTGATTGGCGATCGCGATGACGCGTGACATCTCTATAACATGTTGAAAATAAATGCGTTATATGACTGTACCGTTGGAATGGTCCCAATATATGGAGTGGGTGGGGTGGCGTAAAGGCCGAGTTTCACGTGAAATCGACCGCACGTTTCACGTGAAACAACCACTCTGACGGTTGGACTACGCCACGCGCCGGCGCCAGCGCGCCGTCTCAACCACGAGATTGTGCAGGTCACTCGGCGAAACGCCGGGAATGCGCGCCGCCTGCGCCAGCGACGTCGGGCGGATCCGGTCCAGCTTCTGTCGCGCCTCCGTCGCCAGACTCTTGAGCTCGAGATAGGGAAGGTCCAGGGGCAGCGCGAATGCGGCCAGCTCGGCCAGCCGCGCCGCTGCTTCCTTCTCACGCGCGAGATAGCCGTCGTACTTGAGCTCGATCTCGGCGCTGGCGACGGCGTCCACGTCGGCGGTCACGGTCACGCCCGCCGCCGTGAGCAGCGCGCGCAGCGAAGCACCGGGCCGGCGCGCGACGCTCGCGACGCGCTCGGGCTCCGCCAGCGTCGTGCCCGTGGCGAGGAGCACAGGCGCCGCGGCCGCCGGCGCGATGGTCGTGGCGCGGGCGACGGCGACGACGCTGTCTTCTTCCGCCCGCCGCCGTTCCGCCGTGCGCAGCTCCGCCGCGGTCAACAGACCGAGCCGCTCGGCCAAGGGCGCGAGTCGACGCAGCGCATTGTCCTGGCGCAGCAACAGCCGGAACTCGGAGCGCGAGGTGAACAACCGGTACGGCTCGTCGACGCCGCGAGTCACCAGATCATCCACCAGGACTCCGATGTACGCGGCGTCCCGCGCCAACAGCACGGGCTCCTGGCCGCGCAGCCGACGCACCGCATTGATTCCCGCCACCACACCCTGGCCGGCGGCCTCCTCGTACCCAGTCGTACCATTGATCTGCCCGGCGAAAAACAGCTGCTCCAGCGCCTTCGTCTCGAGCCAGGGGGTCAGCTGAGTGGGCGGATAATAGTCGTAC